>Ga0187894_10006213_pt1 | contig 11820 bp, 11 predicted proteins | sample GBC1701081metaG_FD_136650 | JGI IMG/M metagenome (GOLD analysis project Ga0187894, IMG submission 136650) | White microbial mat communities from a lava cave in the Kipuka Kanohina Cave System on the Island of Hawaii, USA - GBC170108-1 metaG ...
CTGCGCGCCGTGCGCGAGGATCAGCAGGTGGCGCAGGTCGCCGGCAAGCGCATCCTGCGCTTCAAGATCGAGGCCTTTGCCATCTCGGCCGCGATCGCCGCCCTGGCGGGTGCGCTCTACGGCCATTTCAACAGCTACGTCGCGCCCGATATCTTCCAGCCGCTGATCACCATCTACATCTTCCTCGCGGTCGCTGCCGGCGGCGTCGGTCGCGCGTCGGGCGCGGTGCTGGGTGCCTACCTGGTGATCTTCTTCCTGGAGTCGACGCGGTTTGCTGCTGCTGCCATCCCCGGCCTGTCGCCGGTGCAGCACGCCGCCATTCGCGAAATGCTGATCGGCCTTGCCCTGATCCTGGTGCTGCGCTGGCGGCCACAGGGCATCCTGCCGGAGCAAATTCCACCGGCGCCCCGACCAACGCCTACGACGTGAGTGAGGATCATGACTCCCTTTCAACGCTGTCTCGACGCGCTGAAGCAACCTGGCCAGCCGCAACCCTTTTATGCCGCGCTCGATCAAGCGGTGCGGGACACCGTCGGCCACATTCTGTTCACGCTCTTGTACCGCTCGCCCGATGGCAGGAAGGCCAAGCGCATCTACACCAACATGCCGAAGGAATACCCGGTCGGTGGCTTCAAGGAGATGAACGCCACGCCGTGGAGCGCGCACGTCATCGATGGCTTGCAGGCCTATATCGGCTACACGGCTGACGACATCCGCTGGGCCTTCTACGATCACGAGCTGATCAAGTCGCTGGGCTGCGACTCGGTGATCAACATGCCGGTGATCTATGACGGCCGAGTGCTGGGTACGATGAACCTGCTGGCCGGCGCGCGGCATTACAGCGAGACCGACGTGCCGCGGCTGGAGCCCTTCGCCGCCCTGCTGATCGGCCCCTTCCTGCAGGCCATCGACGCCGATCCCGATCGGCCGTGATCCTCCCCAACGAAAGTTGGGGAGGCGCCCTGAAGGGGCGGAGGGGAGCCCGTCGGGCACCTTCCCCACGCAGGCGTGGGGAAGGGATGACTTGGCATCGGGGCTGTCACACGCCATATCTGGCGCTCATGCGCGGGAGCAGGATATGACCATTGCCTATGCACCGGATGGTGCGGCCGCCGCCCAGCTGGGCGATCTGCCGACCTGGGATCTCGGCGATCTTTATGGCGGCATGGACGCGCCGCAACTGCGCGCCGATCTCGAGTCCATCGATGCCGATGCCAAGGCTTTTGCCACGCGCTATGAAGGCAAACTCGCCGCTTTGACAGGTGACGGATTGGCCGAGGCCATCGCCACCTACGAGCGGCTGCAGGAGCGGCTGGGCCGCATCGGCTCCTTTGCCTCGCTGCTTTATGCCGGCGACATGAGCGATCCCAAGATCGGGCAGTTCCAGCAGAACACGCAGGAGCGTATCACCGCGATCACGACGACCTTGCTGTTCTTCGCGCTGGAGATCAACCGCATCGAGGACAAGGACCTCGAGGCCAAGCTGTCATCGGCAGCGCTGGCCAGGTACCAGCCGTGGCTGCGCGACACACGCGCCTTCCGCCCACACCAGCTGTCGGATGACCTGGAGAAGCTGCTGCACGAAAAGCAGCTCAGCGGCCGCAACGCCTGGAACCGGCTGTTCGACGAGACCATGGCGCGGCTGCGCTTTCCGCTCGACGGCAAGGACCTGACCTCGGCCGAGATCCTGCACCTGCTGTCGGACCGGGACGGCAAGGTGCGCGAGCGGGCGGCCAAGAGCTTCGGCAAGGTGATGGGCGACAATATCCAGGTGTTCGCCCTGCTGACCAATACGCTCGCCAAGGACAAGGAGATCGAGGACAAGTGGCGGCACTTCCCGCGGCCGCCGTCGGCGCGCAACCTCGCGAACCAGGTCGAGGATGAAGTAGTCGACGCGCTGGTGGCGGCCGTGAAGGACGCCTATCCGCGCCTGTCGCACCGCTATTACAAGCTCAAGGCCAAGTGGTTCGGCGTCGACGTGCTGGACTACTGGGACCGCAACGCGCCGCTGCCCGACGCCGACGATCGCACGATCGCCTGGCCCGAGGCGACCAAGACCGTCATCGACGCCTATGCCGCGTTCTCGCCCGACCTGGCGGCGGTCGGCGGTCGCTTCTTCGCCAATCGCTGGATCGACGTGCCCGTGCGTCCCGGCAAGGCGCCGGGCGCCTTCGCGCATCCCTGCGTGCCCTCGGTGCACCCGTATCTGCTGCTGAACTACCAGGGCAAGGTGCGCGATGTGATGACGCTGGCGCACGAACTGGGCCATGGCGTGCACCAGATCCTGGCCGGCCCGCAGGGCTACCTGCAGGCCGACACGCCGCTCACCTTGGCCGAGACGGCGTCAGTGTTCGGCGAGATGCTGACCTTCCAGGCGCTGCTGAAAAGCGCGCCCGATGCCCGCACGCGCAAGGCGATGCTGGCGTCCAAGGTCGAGGACATGCTGAACACCGTGGTGCGTCAGATCGCGTTCTACGATTTCGAGGCGCGCCTGCATGACGAGCGCCGCGGCGGCGAGCTGACGGCCGAGCGTATCGGCGAGGTGTGGCTCGCCGTCCAAGCCGAGAGCCTCGGGCCGGCGCTGCGCTTCGGTCCCGAGTACGCCAACTACTGGGCCTACATCCCGCACTTCGTGCACGTGCCGTTCTATGTCTACGCCTACGCGTTCGGCGATTGCCTGGTGAATTCGCTCTATGCCGTGTATCAGGCCGGCGCACCGGGCTTCCAGGCCAAGTACCTCGACATGCTGCGGGCCGGAGGCACCTTGCGTCACAAGGAGCTGCTGGCGCCGTTCGGCCTCGATGCCAGCGATCCGGCCTTCTGGAGCCGCGGCCTCGAAATGCTCGCCGGCTTCATCGAAGAGCTGGAGAGGATAGGGTAAGGCTACCTATGCCCCGCGACGACGAAGACAACAGCCTGTTCGGCCGCGTCGGCCGCTACGCCAAGGTCGGTGTGTCCGTGGGTGGCGTGGCGGCGCGTCTGGCGGGGCAGCGCTATCTCGGGTTTGACGTCGATCGCGACAAGAACGCCGCAGAGCTGCGAGCGGCGCTCGGCGGGCTGAAGGGGCCGCTGATGAAAGCGGCGCAGCTGTTGTCGACAATTCCCGATGCCTTGCCGTCGGAGTACGCGCGCGAGCTTTCACAGCTGCAGGCCAACGCGCCGGCCATGGGCTGGGCCTTCGTAAAGCGCCGCATGGCGGGCGAGCTGGGGCCGGCATGGCAAGGCAAGTTCAGCCGCTTCGACAAGGACGCCGCGGCCGCGGCATCGCTGGGCCAGGTACACCGCGCCGTGCTGACCGACGGCACGCCGGTGGCCTGCAAGCTGCAGTACCCGGATATGGCCTCGACGCTGGAGGCCGATCTCAACCAACTCAAGGTCATCTTCGGCGTGGCGCGGCGCATGGACATCGCCGTGCACACCAACGAGATCTTCAAGGAGATCGCCGACCGGCTGCGCGAGGAGCTCGACTATCGCCGCGAGGCCAAGCACGCCAAGCTCTATGTGCATATGCTGGCCGATGAAGCGCACGTGCACGTCCCGCAGATCGTCGATGATCTCTCGACCGACCGGCTGCTGACCATGAAGTGGCTGCAGGGTGAATCGCTGCTGGCGTGGAAGGAGCGGCCGCAGGAAGACCGCGACCGGCTTGCCTACAACATGTTCCAGGCCTGGTATGCGCCGTTCTATTTCCATGGCGTCATCCACGGCGATCCTCATCTCGGCAACTACACCGTGCGGCCGGACGGCGATGTGAACCTGATGGATTTCGGCTGCGTACGCATTTTCCCGCCCAGCTTCGTGAAGGGATCGATCGATCTCTACAAGGCGCTGCTGGCCGATGACGAGGAGCTGGCCGTGGCCGCCTACGAGCTGTGGGGCTTCAAGCAGCTGTCGCGTGAGATGATCCGGGCGCTGAACCGCTGGGCGGCTTTCCTCTATGGTCCGTTGATGGACAACCGGCCGCGGCGCATCGCCGAAGGCTCGGCCGGCCAGTATGGGCGCGAGACCGCCAACTCGGTGTTCGGCGAGATCCGCAAGCTGGGTGGTGTCACGGTGCCACGCGAATTCGTGTTCATGGATCGCGCCGCGATTGGGCTGGGCTCGGTGTTCATCCACTTGCGTGCCGAGATCAACTGGTACCGCCTGTTCCAGGATCTGATCGGCGATTTCGACGTCGATGTTCTGGGTGCGCGGCAACGGGCAGGGCTGCAGGCGGTAGGGCTGGAGCCGGCGCCGTGAGGTGCGGTGGCTAGCGGCGGACGTCGGCGAAGGACAGCGGCAGTTCGGTGGTCGACTTGATCTCCTCCATGGCGAACATCGAGGTGACGTCGCTGAGATCGACCTTGGCGATCAGCCGTTTGTAGAAGGCGTCGTAGGCGGCAATGTCCGGCAGCGCCAGCCGCAGCAGGTAGTCGATCTCGCCGCTCATGCGATAGCAGTCGACGACCTCGGGGAAATCGATCACGGCCTTGGCGAACTTCGCCAGCCACTGCGCGTTGTGCTGGTTGGTGCGAACGGCGACGAACACCGTGACGCCGGCATTGAGCGCCGTGCGGTCGAGCAGGGCGACGCGCCGGCGGATGATGCCGGCCTCTTCCAGCTTCTGGACGCGTCGCCAGCACGGCGTGGTCGACAGGCCGACCTTCGTGGCGAGCTCGGCAACCGGCAAGGTGGCATCGCGCTGGAGAAGCCGCAGAATCTTCAGATCATGTTCGTCGAGCGATATCATTCTACAAACCTGCCCTGAGCCGATAGTATTTTCCTACAGATTGGCGAAGTTGCCGCAAATCAGCAAACCCTTTTCCCATGGCAAGCCTATGCTCGACGTCGTTCCACAACGGCGTGTCCTCGCCCGGAGTATCCATGCGTAAGCTTTTTGCCGCCTTCGCCAATCATCCGGCCTCCGTCGGCGAATCCTATGGCGAGCACATGGGCGTGGCGTTCAGCTTCGGCGGCCGCATGATCCTGGCAGGCATCGCCTGCCTGCTGCACGGCTTGCTGCCGTTCCTGTTCGTGTCGACCGGCAGCGCGACGATCCGCGGCCTGCACCACGAGATGGTGACTCACCGGCGGCGGGATCAGCACCACACCGCCGGCGTGACGAGCCCGGCCGAATAGGCACACCGCGATTCGGGTGAAGCCCATCGAGCGTCAGTCCTGTTGCGCGTTTGCTAGCGCGTGGCCACCGCAGCGGCGGCTCCAGCCATGGCGATACCGCTGCCGCGGTTCACAAGGCGTACCGCACGCACCGAGGTGAACAGGCGACGCGCGCGCCCGGCGGCGATCGCATAGGCGCTGAGCACACTCGAGGCGATGACGACGACGAGCGCGGCCAGCTCGGCGAAGCCGAGCGGCGTCAAAGAGTCGAGGTTCACGACCGTCGGCAGCAGTGCGAGGAAGAACACGATTGCCTTGGGGTTGCCGAGGTTGATTGCCAGGCCGGCGAGGAAAAGGCGCCCACGGCCATCCGGCGAGACGTCGATGGTCTGCAGGGGTCGGGGCGGCGCCGTCCAGAATTTCCAGGCGAGATAGAGCAGATAGGCGGCGCCCGCATACCGGATGGCGACGAAAAGAGTGGCGAAAACCGACGCAACGGCCGCGAGACCGGTGGCGGCGACGCTGAACCAAACAAGCGCGCCGGTAACGAACCCGGCAATGAAAGCGGGCGAGCCATCGGTTCCACGAGCCAACACGCGCGCGATGAGAGCTGTGACGCCGGGACCTGGAAGAACAAGGACGGCGAAATAGGCGGCAGCGAAGACGAGCAGGTTCTCGATATCCATGGGCTGGGACTCACTCATGTGGTGGGGTGGGAACCGACGCATGCGCAGCGGTGCCGGTCGGCGATGTGGGTGCTACGCCCGCGCCGGCAGTCACGCGGCCAGGTCGGCGCAACGCGCGCAGGACGGCGATCGGACATCAGGATACTGGAAGCAGGTGTCACGTCAGGGCACATCGCGATCGTCCAGGCACCGACGCGCAGGTCATCGGTGTCAGGTCATCGCGTTGATTGACGTGAAACGCTTACGGTCGCCCGCGTAGCGGGCGGCAGGCGAAGTTAGTCAGAGCGATTTCGATGACGCAAGCAGAAAAGGCATCAGTCAATGCGGCCGATCTTGCGCACGACCGCGCTCAACCGTGTGGCATCGGCTTCGAAGAACGCGGCGAATTCCGGTGCATCGAGATAGGCCACGGGTGAGCCGGCTGTCGCCAGCGCCGTCTTGACGCTGTCATCGTTGATCGCCTGCTTGAGCGCGGCGCGTAGCTTGGCGACCGCGGGGGCGGGCGTACCTGCCGGCGCGAAGACTCCGGACCAGATGTAGTATTCGATGTCGTAACCCAGCTCTTTCAGCGTCGGCACGTCGGGCAACTGTGGCAGGCGCCGCGCGCTCCAGCTGGCCAGCGCCCGCAGCTTGCCGGCGCTGATGTTGCCGGCGGCGACCGAGGGACCGAGCAGGCCGAGCTCGACCTCCTTGGCGAGGATGGCGCGCAGCGCCGGGCCGCCGCCATTGTAAGGCACGTGGCTCATCTTGATGCCGGCCACGGCCGCGAACATCTCGGTTGCAATGTGATAGGTGCCGTAGTTGCCCGATGACGAATAGGGGATCATGCCGGGACGCTGCTTGGCGGCGTCGACCACGTCCTTCAGCGTTCGGTAGGGGCTGTCGCTGGTGACGACCAGCAAGGTCGGATCGGCGGTGACCCGTGCCAGCGGCAGCAGCTGGCTGAGCTCGAAGGCAGCCGGTCGTGCAAACAGCCGATCGGCCTCGGGCAAGGTCGAGATGCTGGCCAGGCCCATCAGCAGCGTGTAACCATCGGGCTTCGCGGTCGCCACCGAGGCCGTGCCGATCGCGCCGCCGGCGCCACCTTTGTTCAGGACCACGACGGGCTGGCCCAGAATCCTTTCAAGTGCTGCGGCCACAGGTCGCGCCGAGACATCGGCGACGCCGCCGGGCGGGAACGGTACGACCATGGTGATGGGCCGCTGTGGGTAGGTTTCGTCGGCGCGTCCCGGTGTGGCCGCGACGATGGCTAGGGCGGCCAGGACCAGGGCGGCAAGAGCAGTGGCCACACGCATCCGAAGCTCCATGGGCAAAACGATCATTCGACAGGCATTTTGCGCCGCGCTGCGAGGTTTGTCGCGGCAGGTGCCATAAGTTTGCCCATCCCATACTAGTATCTATCCTGCCAGTTCCGGCGAAGATCAGGGAGCATCATGCCGCCTCGTCGTCTTTTTCCGCGTCAGCGTCCCCGCCGCCGATGGTTGCGGACGACACTGACCACGACGCTGATGGCGGTCATCGGCGCCGGTCTGGTGTTGTGGGCGTGCGACTGGTGGATCGATCAGGCGGCGGCGCCTTACACAACCAATCGTGTCGATTCGGTGCCGCCGGCAGATGTGGCGCTGGTGCTGGGCACGGCGCCGCGCGTCGCCGGGCAGCGGCGCAATCTCTATTTCGAATACCGTCTCGACGCCGCTGCGGAACTGCAAAAATCGGGCAAGGTGAAGTACCTGCTGGTCAGCGGCGACAACCTATATCGCGACTATGACGAGCCGACGGCGATGCGTGACGGGCTGATCGCGCGCGGCGTGCCGGCTGAGGCGATCTATCGTGATTTCGCCGGGATCCGCACCCTCGATTCGGTTCTGCGGGCGCGCGATGTCTTCGCCCAGACGCGCTATGTCGTCGTCTCGCAGGCGTTCCACAACCATCGCGCCATCTGGCTGGCACGCCAGAACGGTATCGAGGCTTACGGCTTTGATGCCCAGGATGTGTCGTTTGACGCAGCACCTCAGGTCTGGTTCCGCCAGTATCTTTCCGCCGGACGTGCCGTCTACGATGTGCTGGTCGGCTCGACTGCAGACCATGGCGGACCACGGATCGAGATCGGCAGCGCGCCGCCGAACTAATTTTGCTTCATTCCTGCGGCACCGGTGTGACCGGCGGTTGGCCGGCGAAATGGGCGTGCAGATTGCGCAGCACCAGGTCGATCATGCCGCGCTGCGCCCGTTCGGTGCCGCCGCCGAGGTGTGGCGTCATCACGACATTCTCCAATGTCGGCAGGCGCGGGTGCACCGGTGGCTCCTGCTCGAACACATCGAGGCCGGCGCCTTCGATGACATTGGCTGCCAGGGCTTCGGCCAGCGCCGCCTCGTCGACTACCGAGCCGCGCGAGACATTGACCAGATGGCCGCGCGGTCCCAGGGCGCGCAGGAAATCGGCATCGACCAGGTGGCGGTTGGCATCGTCGGCGCGGCAGGCGACGACGATGTAGTCGGCCCACTGCGCCAGCGCCGTCGGCGTCTCGAAATACCGGTAGGGGACATCGCTGCGCCGCCGGCGGTTGTGGTAGCCGATCTCCATTTCGAACGGCGTGGCGCGGGCGGCCACGCGCGTGCCGATGGCGCCCAGCCCCAGGATGCCAAGCTTGCCGCCGCCCAGCCCGGCAACCGGCCCGAAGCGGCCTGACAGGCGCGTATCCCATTTGCCGGCGCGGATGAAGCGGTCGGCCTGCGCGACGCGGCGTGTCGAGGCGAGCAGGTGCGCCATTGCCATGTCGGCGACGTCGGCGGCGTTCACATCAGGGCTGTGGGTGACGACGATGCTGCGCCGCCGCGCCGCGGCCAGGTCGATGCGCTCGAAGCCGGTACCGAAGCAGCAGATGATCGATATGCCAGGCAGGGCGGCCATCAGCGCATCGTCGGCGCCGATGCTGCCGACGGTCACCAGCGCCCGCGTCCGCGCTGCCATGTCGGCCGTCACCAATTTCGGGTCCGGCTTGGGAAGCGAGCCGACGATATCGAAGGCCGCACCGAACGCGTCGCGCGCCGCGCGCGCAAAGCCGAAACCCAGCAGGATGCCGGGACGATCACCTGTCTCCATCACGCCAACCCCTCACCAACCGGAACGGATAGGAAACGTTAGCACGAACAGTGCCGTGGCTGCCTCGCGGTGCGACATGTCTGTGGGTGCGGTCGCGCACGAGGGTTGGCAAACTCCGTTGCTATGCGGCATGTTGCGCCGCGAAAACCCACAGGGACAGGTTCGCGCTGATGAAAATCGCCATCCCGAAGGAACGCCGGCCCAATGAAACACGCGTCGCCGCAACGCCGGAAACGGTGAAAAAGCTGAAAGCGCTCGGGTTCGACGTCGTGATCGAAGCGGGTGCGGGGGCGGCGGCGGCCTATCCGGATGCCGACTACACGGCGGCCGGCGCCACGATGGCAGCCGACGCAGCAGCGGCCTACGAGCAGGCCGATATCGTCTTCAAGGTCCAGCGGCCGATGATGGCGGACGAGGGCGGCCCGTCCGAGGTCGAGCTCCTGCGGCCGGGCACGACGCTGTTCGCGCCGCTGGGCGCACTGGTGAACCGTCCGTTGGTGGAGGCGTTGGCAGCGGCCAAGGTCGATGCCTTTGCCTTGGAGCTGACGCCGCGCATCACGCGCGCGCAGTCGATGGACGTGCTCAGCTCGCAGGCCAACCTCGCCGGGTACAAGGCGGTGATCGATGCCGCAGCGGAGTTTTCGCGCGCCTTTCCGATGATGATGACGCCGGCCGGCACCATCGCGCCGACCAAGGTGTTCATCATGGGGGTTGGCGTCGCCGGCCTGCAGGCGATCGCCACGGCGCGGCGCCTGGGTGCGGTGGTCACGGCCACCGACGTGCGGCCGGCGACCAAGGAGCAGGTCCAATCGCTGGGTGCCAAGTTCATCGCCGTCGAGGACGACGAATTCAAGGCCGCCGAGACTGCCGGCGGATACGCCAAGGAGATGTCGGCAGCATACCAGGCCAAGCAGGCGGCTTTGGTCGCTGATCATATCAAGATACAGGACATCGTGATCACCACGGCGTTGATCCCGGGACGCAAGGCACCGGTGCTGGTCACCGAGGACATGGTGAAGTCGATGAAGCCCGGCTCGGTGATCCTCGACATGGCCGTCGAGCAGGGCGGCAACTGTCCGCTCTCCGAATTCGGCAAGACCGTGGTCAAGCACGACGTGAAGCTGGTCGGGCCGGCCAATCTGCCGGCCGGCCTTGCCACCGACGCCAGCGCGCTCTTCGCGCGCAATCTGCTGAACTTCATCACGCCGCTGGTCGACAAGGAGACCAAGGCGCTCAAGATCAGCACCGACGACGAAGTGGTGAAGGGGGCGCTGGTCACGCAGCACGGCGCCATCGTGCATCCATCGCTGACCACCGCGACTTGACGGGAGACCAGGCATGAACGACGAACTTGCAGGTCGCGCCGCCGCGATCGCCAAACAGGCTGCGGAACTGGCCAAGGCGTTGTCGGCATATGCCGACGCAGCCGCTGCTGCGGCCGCGGCGCCGGTGCAGTCGGCGGCGGCCAGCGGCCACATGCCGTTCATCACGCTGCTGACCATCTTCGCGCTGGCCTGCTTCGTGGGCTACTACGTCGTCTGGCGCGTCACCCCGGCGCTGCATTCGCCGCTGATGTCGGTCACCAACGCGATCTCGTCGGTGATCGTGGTCGGCGCGTTGCTGGCGGCCGGACTGGCCGGCGTCACCGGCGCCGAGACGTCGGCCAAAATCTTCGGCTTCGTCGCTGTGACCCTGGCGTCGGTGAACATTTTCGGCGGCTTCATCGTGACCCAGCGCATGCTGTCGATGTTCAAGAAGAAAACCGTGCCGGCGAAGAAGTAGGGCGGAGAAGCAGGCAATGACCCAGGAACTCGCGTCCTACGGCTATCTGGTCGCTGCAATACTCTTCATCATGTCGCTGCGCGGGCTGTCGTCGCCGGAATCGGCGCGCGCCGGCAATCTCTACGGCGTCATCGGCATGGTGATCGCGATCGGCGTCACCGTCGCCATGCCGGGCGTACTGAGCTGGTGGCTGATCCTTGCCGGGCTGGTGATCGGCGGCGCCATCGGCACATTCATTTCGCTGCGCATCCAGATGACGGCCTTGCCGCAGCTTGTCGCTGCCTTCCATTCGTTGGTGGGCCTCGCCGCCGTGTTCGTTGCTGGCGCTGCGTACCTGGCACCGGAGGCGTTTGGTATCGGTACCCGCGGCAACATCCCCACCGGCAGCCTGATCGAGATGGGCCTGGGCACGGCTATCGGCGCCATCACCTTCACCGGCTCGATCATCGCTTTTGCCAAGCTGCAGGCCATCATGTCCGGTGCGCCGCTGGTGTTCCGTGGCCAGCATGCGCTCAACGCGGCGCTGGGCATCGCGCTGGTCGGGTTGCTGGTGTGGTTCGCGATCAAAGGCGCGCCGATCGCCTTCATCCTGCTGATCGTGCTGTCGCTGACCTTGGGATTTCTGCTGATCCTGCCGATCGGCGGTGCCGACATGCCGGTCGTGGTCTCGATGCTGAACTCCTACTCGGGATGGGCGGCAGCGGGCATCGGTTTCACCTTGGCCAACACGGCGCTGATCGTCACCGGTGCGCTGGTCGGCAGTTCGGGCGCGATCCTGAGCTACATCATGTGCAAGGGCATGAACCGCTCGATCTTCAACGTCATCCTGGGCGGTTTCGGTACCGACGGTGGCACGGCGGTATCAGCCGCCAAGAGCGACAAGCCGGTCAAGGCCGGGTCGGCCGAGGACGCGGCATTCCTGATGAAGAACGGCGGCAGTATCATCATCGTGCCGGGCTACGGCATGGCGGTGGCGCAGGCTCAGCACGCACTGCGCGAGATGTCCGACCTGTTGAAAAAGGCTGGCGTGCAGGTACGCTACGCCATCCATCCGGTGGCCGGCCGCATGCCGGGCCATATGAACGTGCTGCTGGCCGAAGCCAACGTGCCCTACGACGAGGTCTTCGAGCTCGACGAGATCAATCGCGACTTC
>Ga0187894_10006214_pt1 | contig 11815 bp, 8 predicted proteins | sample GBC1701081metaG_FD_136650 | JGI IMG/M metagenome (GOLD analysis project Ga0187894, IMG submission 136650) | White microbial mat communities from a lava cave in the Kipuka Kanohina Cave System on the Island of Hawaii, USA - GBC170108-1 metaG ...
CCTTTCGCGCGCAGGCCGGCGCGGACTGCGCCGTGGTCGCCCCGGACGTGGGATTCGGCGAGATGGCGCGGCTCTATGCGACGGCACTGGGAGCGCAGACCTGCATCGCCGAGAAGATCCGCCGCGCCCACGATGAAAAAGCCTCCGTCACGCGCATCATCGGCGACGTGGTCGGCAAGCGCGCCATTATCGTGGATGACTTCGTCACCAGCGGCGGCACCCTGGTGGCGACGGCGCGCCGCCTGATGGAAGACGGGGCGCGGGAGGTCAGCGCCGGCGTCACCCATGGCGTCTTCGGACGCGGCGCTGCGAAGATCATCGATGAGTCCCCCATCAAGGACCTGGTCGTCACCGACACGGTCGAGCAGCACGTCGAGCCGCTGAGTGCGAAGGTGAGAACGATTTCATCCGCTGAACTCTTCGCCCGCGCCATCCGCAGTATCCACGAACGCACCAGCGTCAGCTCACTCTTTGACATCCGCCGGGACTGATCGTCCGCGATTCGCGGACCTCGCCGCCGCCATTATGGAAATCGCGAGAGTCCCGCGCGCGGATGGCCGAAGTTGAACCGAATTCATAGGCTTGGCGGGCCGGTCAAGCCCCACGCGAAACCTCCGCGGTTATCGGCACAGCACGGGGACAGAACGTGCGGTTCACGCCACAATCCATGCGATCCGCGTCACGCACCGGGCGGCCGGGCTTCACGCTCGTCGAGCTGATGATCGTCGTCGTGATCCTCGGCATCCTGGCCGCGGTGGTCATCCCGCAGATCAGCGAAGCCACCACCGCCACCCAGTTGAGCTCGTTGCGGGAAAATCTCGCCATCATCCGCAAGCAGATTTCGCTCTATCGCCTTCAGCATGGGGATTATCCCGACATCGGCAGCTTCGCCGCACAGATGACCCAGCGCACCGATCGAGACGGCACGCCCAATTCCTCCGGCGCCTACGGTCCTTACCTGGTGAGCATTCCGGTCAACCCGTTTACGATGGGTGGATCCGGTAACGATGTCTCCTCCGATCCGGCCGGCATCGACAAGGCGTGGTACTACGAAGAGGCCACCGGGCTCTTCCTCGCCAACGACGGCGGCATCACCAAGGGCGTGACGCACGATTCGCTCTAAGCGGATAATCGCCCATCGCACTGCATCAAGCAGCGGAGCCCTCGGCCGGATCACGACTCAGCGAGCCCCGATTCCGCTAAGCAAATCTTCATGCCGTGTGACGGCTTGAAGCTCCGTGCCGCTGTGCACAAGCAAATGCGACTCCGCACTTCCGTTTCCGCGATCTTTTGCAATTTGTGATCGTTATCGGCATCCCCGCATATTCAAAAGCCCGACGCAACGCACCGATAGTAGGTTTGGTTAAGAAGCATCCGATTCTGTCGTTCAAGAGGCGAAGGAGTTCGCGGCGCGTCGCATCGACGATGCTTCCCGCCGCAACGAGTGTGAGACACATGAACCAGCCACTGACTTCGCGCGGCGGAATTCTGATCTGCACCACATTGCTGGCGCTGGGCGCGATGGTCTGCGGCGGCGCGCAGTGCATGACGCAGTTCAACGGGATGGTCCTCGGCGCCACGGACGACAACGACGCCGACACCAACGACACGGGCGACGCCAGCACAAGTGGTCTGAAGTCTGTTTCCTTTGCGAACCAGATTCAGCCGATCTTCGATTCCTATTGCATCCGCTGCCACAAGATCGGCGGCTTCGCCGAACGCTCGGGCGTGCCGCTGAAGCTGATCGCCTCGGAGTCCTACGCGAGACTGGTCAACGTCGCCAGCGCTCAGGATTCCACCTGGATCCTGGTCCAGCCGGGTTATCCGGCGAGCAGCCTGCTCTTCCGCAAGATCACGGATGAGACGCCGCCGGTAGGAATCCGCATGCCGTGGGACCGCGGCGCCGCGCCGACGATGGATGAAATCGAACTGATCCGGACCTGGATCGCGGAAGGCGCGGAAAACAACTGATGGATCGCGGCGGATGGCTGCCTGGGAAACGAACCGGGCGGTCCGAAGGATGATCAGCTTCCGGCGGCCGGCCGGCCGCGCAGCGCACAGCGAACCTCTTCCAGCAACTGATCCACCTTGAAGGGCTTAAAGAGCACCGCCGCCAGCCCCTCGCGCCGGGCCCGGACGATGGAGTGATTGGGGTCGTAGCCGAAGCCGGTGATGAGAATCACCGGCCGGTTGGGATCGCGATCGCGGGCCGTCGCAAAGACTTCGTAGCCGTTCTTGTTGGGCATCTTGATGTCGGCGATCACGAGGTCGTAGGGCCGCGCCTCGATCAGGGCGACCGCCTCGATGCCGTCGCTGGCCGTCTCCACCTCGCAGCCGTAGTTGGTCAGCACGCTGCCGATCGTCTCGCGGATGATCTCCTCGTCGTCGGCGACCAGCACGCGCTTGCCGTTGAGCGTGGGATCGGAAGGCTTCTCCGTCGAGGTGCGCCCGAGCACGCCGCCGCGCGGCTGCCCCACCTCCTGAAGCGTCCGGCGGATGCCCGAGACATGATCACAGATCGCGCCGAGCCGCCGCCGCAGATCGTCATGCCCGATGTATTCCTCGATCAGCGCCGCGGCGTTCGCCAGGATGTCGTTGAGCGGCGCGGCGATTTCGCCCGCGACATCCTTGACCAGCCGGCCGGCGACGGTACAGCGCTCGCTCACGAGCAGGTCCAGCACGTTGAGCGCGACGGCAATATAGCGGCCGAGGATCTCCGCGAACTGCCGGTCATCTTCGTTGAACGCCGCCGGCCGTTCCGATTCGATGTCGAAGACGCCCACCACCTGGTCGTGCAGTCGCAGCGGTACGGTCAGCGAGGAGCGCGCCCGCTCCAGCCCCTTGATGTAGCGCGGATCCTTGGTCGTGTCGGGGCAGATGTAGCTGCGCCCGGTGGCCGCGACGTAGCCGCTGATGCCGTTGCCTTCGGCCGATGCCATGATGTCCAGCCGGTTGACGTGGTCGGCCATGCCGTGCTGAAGGACGATGTCGAGGCGGTTGGACTTGCGGTCGAGCAGCATGATCGCGAAGTTGTCGAAGCTGAGCAGGTCATGCATGTACTTGAAGATCTTGTCTTCGAGCAGTTGCAGCCGCTCCTCGACCCCCAGCTCGTTGACATCCTCGACATCCAGCTCCACCAGGTCCCGGCCGGCCATGTCGATCGCGTCAATCTTCCGCTGGAGGCGGCGCGAGCGCGTCGTGTCCCACGCCACGGCGACGATCTGCGCGGGACGCTGCCCGCCGCTCTGAATCGGCGTTGCGGCAACCTCGAAATAAAGCTCATCCGAGGTGCTGACGCTGAAGTGGCGGCTGCGCGGCGTCGTGCCGGCATCCGGAGTTTCGGCCAGGATGCGGCGGCAGTTGTCACAGATTCCCTGAACCAGCTCCGTTGAATAGGCACGCAAGGCCGGGTTGGACCAGGTGACCTTCCCCAGCGCGTCGACGATGCATGCCCCCTGGCCCAGCGCCTCGAGCACCATCGCCTCGGGCGTCGTCCCGGTCGCGGCGCTCGACGACAGAAGGTCTCCGCGCTCGCTGATAATCAGGTCGAATGATTCGCGACGCAGCGCCTCAATCGCTTCAGAAACGCTCCGCACCTCGTGCAGTTCGGCCCCCTGCGTCAGGCTGCCCCAGAGGTCGCGCGCTGAAACATCGCCGTCCGTGATCACCAGGACGCGGCGGGTTTGAATGGCTGATTTCGTCATCATGTATCACATGAAAGTATAGCGAAGCACGACTCCCAAATCTGCCTTAATCGAACGCGAAGGTGTCGCGGCGCACGGCACGCGATGCGTTACATCACGATGTTTCGATCCGGCAGGATCGCAATCTCGCGCACGGCGGGTGCTTCGTGTGCGATCCGGAAAGCCAAACGCCCGAATCGCGGCCGACCGCGACCCGGGCGTTGGAGCATGTATCGGACGGAGCCGATGCGATCGGCCTGCTCATTTTTCGACTGACTCGGGGTCGTCGGTGGACTGAGCCGCCACGGTCAGCGTATCGGCATCCTCGTCGCCGGCCTCTCGATCGGCGGTGCAATCCGCGTCCTTCTCTCGCGGATCCTGCGGGATGAGCACCAGCACCTCGGACGTGGTGCGATCCGAATGAGCCGGCGAAGGAATAAACGGAGCGCCAGGCCGCGCGGATCGCGTGGTCGCCGGCGCGGGGGTCGTCCGCGGCGGCTTCGGTGCCGTGCGGTCGGTCATGGCGTCGGTCGCCGGAATGGTTCGGGCGTCGCTCGTGCGAGGGGTCACGTCCACGGGAACAAGCATGAGCACGCCGCCCGGGTCCGTTGCGCCGCGCTTCGTGGAGGCATCCGCAATCACTGCAACCGGTTCCGGCAGGGCGGAAGCCGCTTCGGCCTGATGGATCGCTGCCGTCGGCGCGACCGGCATCGCGGGATCGGGCGTCGCCGCGGAGATCGCTTCCGATCGCACATCGGTCGGCGTCACGATCAGCACGTCCGGCCGCTGCGCCGGCATCGCGTCGAGGGCAACCGGCGTGGTCGCTCGCGGAGTTTCCAACTGCGCGGTCGGTGTTCCGGCAATCACCGGCTCAGGAGCAACGATCGTCGACTCCGGAGCGGCAATCGTCGGCTCCCGTGTCGTCGGCGTGGTCACCGTCCCGGTTTGCGGCTCGCCGGTCGTGATGGTCACGCCCGGCGACGCGCGCACGCCTGCAACCGCCGTCTGAACCACCGGTGTTGTCACGACCGACTCGGTCGTCCGCGGCGTCGCCGGCTGCGGCGCGATCGGTTCACTGCGAGTCTGAACCACGGCCGTCGCAGTCGTGTCGCTTGCCGGCACGGTCAGTACCGTCGTCACAGCGGCGGGAGGTTGAGTCTCCGTGACTGGTTCCCGCTCCGGGGTCGCCGCGGTCGTCTCGATGGGAGTCGGAGACGGTGTCGGCGCAGCCATCGCCGTTGGTTCCGCCGTCGGCGGCGCGTCCTGCGCCGTCAACGTGAGCGGCGCGTCCGCGCGGGGAGCGGGCCGTGACTCCGTGGACTGCGTGACGATCGTCGGCTCGGTTCGCGGCGTTGCCGCGGCGACGCGCTCCGGAGGAGCGCTGACGATCGACGGCGCGGCGCTGTTTCTCGACGGGCCGACGGTGCGGCCGATGCGCTCAGCCGCCGCCGCCAGTTCCACTGCCGGCCCGGACGTAGGGTCTTTGCACAACGCATCCAGCCGCTCGATCTGGGTGCGCGCGGCCTGCGACGTGGGGTTGACCTTCAGTGACTGCTCGAAGGCATGCCGCGCCTTGTCATATTTCATGTCCGCAACGAGCAGCAATCCCACGTTCAGATGCGCCGACTCCTGCGGCAGCGCGTGGGCAAAGGCATCGGCCGCCTCGTCGCAGTGATCCAGGCGCGTCAGCGTCACGCCCAGGTTGACCCAGGCGCGGCGATAGGTTGAATTGGTTTGGATCGCCTTCCGCAGCAGCGGCTCGGCCTTTTCATATTCGCCGCGAAGCATGTAGGAATAGGCGAGGTTGTTCATCAGGAACGCCGAGTCGGGACTCAGTTCCAGCGCCTGCGTGAAGGCGGCGACCGCCTTGTCATGCTGCTCCATCCGGTCGTAGACGATGCCCAGCCGGTTGTAGGCCATCGTGTACTTGCGATCGGCGGCGATCGCGCGGAAATACTGCTCGGCGGCCGCCCGCAGGTTTCCTTCGCGCTCGTGCACCTGGCCGGCGGCGTAATAGGTGGTCGCGTTGATCTTCGGGCGCGGCGTGTCTACCGCCTCGCCCGACGGCTGCGGCGCGTCCGAGCCGGTCGCCATCGGCGTGCGCTGCTCGTTGACCTTGTCCTGCTGATCGAGACAACCGCACATCAGCAGGAGCAGCGAAAGCCCCAGGGCGGGTGTGCGCAGTTCAATGATTTTCACGTGAAAGGTCTCCTTACCTTGACGTTGAGCTGGTGCCGGTGCGACTCGTGCTTCGCGAGTTGGCGCCCGTCGAGCTGCCTCCGCCGCCCGAGCCGCCAGAGGTCGTTCCGCCCTCTCCGCCGGTCGCGACTTTCGCCGCCGGATCCTTGCGAGCGCCCCAACCGGCCATGCCGAGATTGCGGAACGCCACACCCCACGGCGCATCCATGCCCGTCGCCTGCGTCATGTCGCCTTCGACAACGATGGGCGGCGACTTCGAGTCGCCATGCTGCTTCGACAGATAGCTGCGCGCGGTCTCGATGCGCCGGCTGGCCAGCGCGTCGTCGACACGGTTCGACTGGTAATGCAGCGTGCCGCCCGAATCCGCCAGCAGTTCTGAATAACGCGCCAGTCGCACTTCGCCGGTTCCGCTCAGCGTCGCCTGACCGGGAATGAAGTGCATGTCGTAGATGGCCATCTCGGTCATCAGCGCGTTGTCGGTCTGGTAGGTGAAGAAGGGCTGCACCGGGCTCTGCCGGTCCGAAGGCCCCTGCGGCGGGGTGTTGAGCCGCTCATGCACGGGCTTCGAGCAACCGGCGAATGACAGATGAGCCATTGCAAAGACCACAGCAACAAAGTCGGGCCGTCGCGTCACAGTCACGTCTCCTTGCGGCGAGCGCGGGCGGGACAGTCAGGCAGGAATGCTCCGGCGCTGGCTGTAGCTATATCGGTCGCGGGAATTTTTGGCCTGCAAGTGCCGACGTCCGGCTGAATCACACGTTCACGACCGGCAGGAGGCATTCGACGGGAACGGTTCGGAGGAGTGACGAAACCCGTGCCGCAGCACTGAAAACGGGGATAGGCCGGGCGGCCCTAGACGCAAAGCTCGGTCAGGCGAATCGGGTCAGGCGAATCCAGCGGGCACTGCCATGCCGCCAGGAAGGCCAGCGCCTCCCGTTCGCTGATCGCGCGCTGCCATCTCTGGTCCGGCGCGGTCCAGATTTCGATCATGCGGATGCTGGATTTCCCGGTACTGACCATTCTAAGAAGAACGCTTCCTTCACAGCGGGTGATCAGTCGGGGCGCTCCGGCCCGGCGCTCCCGCCGGCCGATCACGACCACGCCGCCGGGAACCAGGAACCAGCGCCCCCCTCGCCGAACCAGGACCTGCACCAGCGACACCACGAGGAAAATGAACAGCAGCATTGCGCCGATGTAGGTCGCCACCCGATATGCGCGGCCTACAATGACCCAGAAGAGTCCCGGCACCAGCAGGCCGAAAGCGATCGCGCCGAAGATCAGCGCGAGCCAGCGCAACTGCCGCTCCTCGCGCGTGGACTTTTCGCCCGAGAGCATGCGAAGCTGCGGATCGGCGCTGCTCAGCTCGATCGGCTCGAACAGTTCGCCGAAAGGCGGCGGCAATTCGATGTGGATTCCCGGACCGATGAAAACCAGTCCGCTCGGGGCGCTCTCGCGGATGACTTGAAGGACGATGGCGCGAAAGGACTTTCGCGCCCAGCGATCCGACCACCAGGGCTCGGCGCTCAGCGCCTCGCCAAGACGTCGAAGCGCGGCCGGGGCCAGCGTGTCGCAGGTGAGTTTCCGCTTGCGATCATAGCGAACGATGTGCGGCGTCTGCCGGCCATCCGCTGCGTCCATGCCGGGCATCTTACGGAAACTCATTCCGATGAGATGCTCGGCCGGCAAGCGCCTCGGGCGCCGCCCCCAGTAGGAACAGCCACCACCAGCCCCGCCGCATCTCCGCTGGTCGATTGATCCGCATGATCGGGTGTCCCCGCGCGAGTCGCGCATTGATCATTTCGGAATACCCCGGCCGCCAACGCCCTCCAGGAAGTAACGGGGCGCCGGAATGGAGCAGTTGGATAGACTGGGCATCGGTGTCCTCCCCTCCCCCACCAGCCAGTCCCGCGGTCGCCGGCGCGCTCCCCGCGGCGCGTCCGAGATTTCTGCTTGCCCTGCGCGTCATCTTTTTCCTGAGCGGCGCGGCGGCGCTGATCGACCAGGTGGTCTGGACGCGCGCCTTGCATCGCATCGTCGGCGTCTCGGCCGCGGCCGCAGCGACGGTGCTCACGGCCTTCATGGCCGGGCTGGCGGTGGGAGGCTTTCTCTTCGGCGGAATCGCCGACCGCGCCCGGCGGCCGCTGCGACTCTACGCGGGGATGGAACTCGCGATCGCCCTGTTTGCTCTGCTGACGCCCTGGCTGTTTCGCCTGCTCATTCCGCTGTATGCGATGGCGGCCGAAACGGTCGGCGCGGACTCCGCGTGGCTGCCGGTCCTCCGCGCGGCGCTCTGCATGACCATCCTGCTCCCGCCGACGATCCTGATGGGCGGCACGCTGCCGGTGCTGGTACGCGGCTGCCTTACCGATCGCGCCACGCAGCCGACGGCCGAGCTTTACGCGGTCAACACGGCTGGCGCGCTACTGGGCTGTCTCGCGGCGGGATTCATTCTCATCGGAGCGCTGGGGGAGTTCGGCAGCATCATGGTAGCGTCGGCGGGAAATCTGATTGCTGCGGCGTGGGCCTGGCAAGCGTCACGCCACCGCACCGCGCCCACTGCGGCGTCCACTTCCGAGTTCACTGCCGAGTTCACAGCCGAGCCAACCGATGATTTTTCCCCCCCAACGGCTCCTGAGTTTTCCTCCGCTATGGCTCTTGATTTTTCCCCCCTTCTCAAGGGGGGACCCAGGGGGGTTTGCACCACCGAGCTATCCCCGTCGGTCGAGAAGGAACTCGCGAAGGGCTCCACACCCACGACCCTCAACCCGCGCCTCCTCCTCGCCGTCGCGCTCTCCGGGGGAGCGATCGGCGTGATGCTGCTGCCGCCCGGCGGCAGCCTGTCGCGGCGGGCGGTCGAGCGCCTGGGACAGGTCGACCGACACGACGAGTCGGCCGAGGGAACGGTCACCGCGCTGACCACACGCGAAGGGAACAAGCTGCTTCTGGTCAACGGCGTCGGCATGACGACGCTCTGCACCGACACGCGATTCATGGCCCATCTGCCGCTCATGCTGCATCCGAATCCCCGATCGGTGCTGGTGATCTGTCTCGGAATGGGCACGACCTTTCGCTCCGCCTGCCGTCACGACGTGTCGATCACGGCGGTTGAACTGCAACCCGCCGCGATCCGCCTCTTTCCCTGGTTCCATCCCGACGCGCCGGCGCTGCTGGCCGATCCGCGCCGCTGCATCCTCTCGGGCGACGGGCGAAATTTTCTGCTGCTGGAGCGGTCGCGATACTCCGTCATCTCGATCGATCCCGCCCCGCCCATGTATGGGGCCGGCGCGGTGAATCTCTACACTCGGGAGTTCCTTGCGCTCTGCCGCGAACGGCTGGACGAATCGGGCGTGATCCTGCTCTGGGTTCCCAACGAGCACTGTCTTGAATCAGACTTCCGGCTGGTCCTGCGGACTTTCCGCGGCGAATTCGCGCACGCGCAGGTCTGGGTCGGGCCGGAACTGGCCGGTTTTTACCTGATCGGATCGGAGCGGCCGCTGCGGGCGCGGCGTTCGCGCATGCGCGCCGTGCTCGACTCGCCCGCCGTCCGCGCTGACCTGTGTGAACTGCTGCCCCACCTGCTCGATCATCCCGACCGGCCGCCCATCCGGCTGCTTCTCACGAATGATGAGATCGATCGGTACTGCCGGCAGGAGACGCGCACGCTCACCGACGACCGGCCCTACACGGAGTTTCCGTTGTGGCGCTGGCTCGCGGCGCGTCCGGATCTGCGAGCGAACTGGATGCGCGCCTCGCGGCTGAACCCCTACATCACTCGTACGGCCGCGGGCGTTTTTGTGGATCAGTAGCAACGCTGTCTGAAAATCATCCCGTCCTTGTGTGACCGCTCCAGCCGGCCATTGATTTGAAGGATGCTGTGCCCGCGTCCCTGCGTGCCGGGTGGCCCGTTCAATTGCACAGCAAATGGGCGACCTCGCGATGATTTGCTTCCGGCGATGTGATCACGCTTGCAGAAACTCCAGCACGTTCCGATCGAACGCCTCCTTTGCCTCTTCCGTCGCGCCGTGTCCGACGTCTTCCAGCATCACCAGCTCCGCGTTCGGCAGCCGCGCCGCCGTCTCGCGCACCAGCGGCGCGGGGAAGAACCGGTCCAAAGCCGCGCCGATGACCCGCGTGGGGGTGCCGATCTCCGGCAGCCGCTCATACGTGTCATGCTCCATGCAGGCGATCGAGGAGACGACGTAGTTGTTCCCATCGGGCGGGATGGGCAGCACGGCGTGCGGCAACGCCGCCGGCAGCGCCGCGTAAATTGACTGGCGCGATCCGGTATAGACCCGCTCGGAGAGCGCTGCGTAAAGCTTGGCCCACTCCCCGTCGCGCGCCAGCTTCGCCCCGCCGCGCAGCCATTCGCGGGCTTCCTCGCTGTTTCGATAGGCCGTCACCCCCAGCACCAGCCGCTGCACCAGCCGCGGATGGTCCGCGGCGAAATGCTGCGCCACCATTCCGCCCATCGAAAGTCCAAGCAGGTCGCTCGGTCCGAGATGTTTTTCAACGGCGCGGGAGTAATCCGATGCCATGTCGCGCGTCGTGTGCCCCTGCGGCAGGCTGCGACGCCGGCTGATCAGATAGATCGTGCGCCCCTGCGTCCAGCGGCGAAAGAACCACCGCCACTTCCGCACCGCGGCCACGGCGTCCTGCAACGCATCATTGATGCCGGGAAAAATGATGAGCCGGCGCGGACCTTCCCCGAGCCGGACGTAGGGAAGCGTGCCGTCGAACCAGCCGGTCTGAAACGGCGGAAGATTCATCCTGCGATCGTTGCTCGATCCGCAGAGCGTCGACTCATTTCGCGCGGAACTCGGTCTCGGCCGATCCTTCGCCGTAGAGTTCGCGGCCGGTCGACGATTCGGAGGCAACCTGATGCGGCGCGTCGCTCGCCACCGCTCCCGATCCTCCGTCGATTCGCTCCGGGGACGCGGCCGCGGAATGCGAATAGCCGGAGTCGCCCGCCATCTGGTCGCCCGATCCGGTCGAGCCGTTGCCGCCGTTCTTCAGGAAGAGGTAATAGAGCTTGCCTTCCGCGTAGGTGTGGCCCGCCAGCTTGCCCGCCGCGTCGCCGGTGCCGCGGAAGATGTCGCACCGCCCCGCCGCGCGGATCGCCGCGCCGCGATCCTGATCGAGCGTGAAGCCCGTGTAGGCCACCGGCTCGCTGGTCGGATCGAGCTTCAGTTGCGTCGAATACATCGCCAGGCAGCCGCGCGGGAAGATCTCCTTATCCGTCGCGATTGTGTAGAGCGGATGGACCGGCGTGCCGAGGCAGCCGAAGGGACCGCCCTGCGTCTCGCGGAAGAAGATGTAGCGCTTGTTGCGCTGAAGGTAGCGATCCGAATCTTCGGGATGGTCGCGGAAGTAGGCGATCAGCGCATCGAGCGAGAGCCCCTCGGCGGCCAGCCTGCCGTCCGCCACCAGTTCGCGCCCGACCGACGTATATTCATGCCCGTTGTTGGCGGCGTAGCCGATCTCAAAATAGCGCCCGTCCGGCAGCCGCAGCTTGCCCGATCCCTGCACGCTGATGACGTAGGCCTCGAACTTGTCGCCGACCCAGGCGATCTCCTGCCCCGCCAGCGCCTGGCTCGATTCGATCTCCTGCCGCGAGCGATAGGTGCCGCCGATCGGCCGACCATCGGGATCGTTGACGTCAACCTGCAGATCCTTGGGCTTGCGGTAGAGCGGATACTGGAAGCGCCCCGTGCGCGTCAGGCTTCCGTCGAAGATAGGGCAGTAGTAGCCGGTGAAGAGCACGGTGCCAGTGTCGTCGCAGCCGACCGACATCCATGTGTCAAACCGCTCCTTGATGATCCGATCGAATTCCTCCGGTGACTGAGCCTGGTCTGCAACGGCGAGAAACTGGTTCAGGGAGTCGACCGCCTGCGCGTGGGTGATTTCGCCGTAGGGGAAATACTTGTTGCTCGACG
>Ga0187894_10006215_pt1 | contig 11815 bp, 9 predicted proteins | sample GBC1701081metaG_FD_136650 | JGI IMG/M metagenome (GOLD analysis project Ga0187894, IMG submission 136650) | White microbial mat communities from a lava cave in the Kipuka Kanohina Cave System on the Island of Hawaii, USA - GBC170108-1 metaG ...
CCGCCTGAAGGTGCGCTTCCGACTCTCGGCCGAGGGCGCACTGCACGAGATCGAGGGCCGCGTCGCGTGGTCGATCGGCGCCGCGGCGCCGGACGAGAGCCTCGCGCGCTCGCCCGGCATGGGCATCGAGTTCACCGACGCCGTCGCGTCCGCGGCGCTCGCCCGCGAGCTCGAGCGCGACGAACCGGCCGGCCGCTAGCGCCGCTTGGCGTCGCAAACGCCGCGCGAACGCGAACACCCGGACGCCCCCGCGCAGCGAGGCCACGGTTCGACTTCGCTCGGCTGCGAGGACTCCGCCTCGCTGCGCGCGGCGCTACGCGCCGCTTGCCGTCACGCCGTCGCGAGCAGCGAAAGCTCTTCGATCGGCAGCGCGGGCGAGAAGGAGGTCTCGATCGCCCACGCTTCGGGCGCTGCGAGGATGCGCTCGACGAGCTGCTGATGGAGCGCGTGCCCGCCTCGCTCGACGTCGACGTGCGCGAGCAGCGGGAGTCCGAGCAGCGCGAGGTCGCCCACTAGATCGAGCGCCTTGTGGCGCACGAACTCGTCGGCGAAGCGCAGCCCGCTCGCGTTCAGCACGCGGCGTTCGTCGAGCACGACGGTGTTCTCGAGGTTGCCCCCGCGCGCGAGGCCGCCGCGCCAGAGCGCCTCGACTTCGTGCAAGAAGCCGAACGTGCGCGCTCGCGCGAGCTCGCGGGCGAAGTGCGCCGCATCGATCGGCAGCGCCTCGACGCGCTGCTTTCCGATCGCCGGATGCGGGTACTCGACGAAGTACGAGACGGTGAGCCGCTGGGCCGGGGTCACGCGGATCGAGCGATCGCCGTCGCGGAGTGAGATCGGGCGGCGGATCCGCATCACGCGGCGCGCGACGCCCTGATCGAACACGCCGGCCTCGTGCAGCAGCGCCACGAACGGCGCGGCGCTCCCATCCATCACCGGGATCTCCGGGCCGTCGACTTCGATCCGCAGGTTGTCGATGCCGAGCGCGACGACCGCTGCGAGCAGATGTTCGACCGTTCCTACCGTCGCGTCGCCGCGTGCGAGCGTCGTCGCGAGCCGCGTCGAGCTCAGTGCCGCGCGGCGCGCTGGGATCTCCGGAGCATTCGGGAGATCCGTTCGTACGAACACGATCCCGGCGCCTGGGCGCGCGGGATAGAGCGCGACGGTCGTCGCGACCCCCGAGTGCAGGCCCACGCCCGTGCAGATCGCCTTCTCGGAGATCGTCTTTTGACTCACCGCGCTTCTTCCCCCACTCCACGAAGCGGGAAGGGACCGAGCCGACGCTCTGCCTTCCCCGCGCCCAGTGCACCTCGCGCAAAAGCAACCCGTGTGCCAGCCATCCCCTATTTGGGTCACTCGCCCCGTCTTCGAAGTTCGCGAGGTTTGTCGGGGGCTTAGAGTGACTCTTCTCACAGTCCTCTCGTTCCCGCCTTGCGGCCGTCTGGTAACCCAAACGTCACGGCCCGTGACGAGCCGGTTACGAAGGGCCCGGCGAAGCGGCTTCAGCCCGGGGAGATCAGCCGCAGCGCCGCGAGCACCTCTTGCGCGTCCTGCAGCCGCGCGGCTGGCTGCTTCGCGAGGCAGCGCAGGATCAAGGCCGCGAGTGGCTCGGGAACATCCGGACGCAACGACCGCGGATCCGGCGGCGGCGTGTGGACGTGGTGGTACGGAACGTTGCCCTCGCGGAACGGGAGCGTTCCGGTCGCGAGCTCGAACGCGGTCACGCCGAGGCTGTAGAGATCGGAGCGATGGTCGACCGCCGTCCCCTCGGTCTGCTCGGGGCTCATGTAGTAGGGCGTGCCCGAGACGAGCGTCGTGTGGTTGAGGACTTCCTCGATCACCTTCGCGAGGCCGAAGTCCATGATCTTGGCCTTCTTCTCGCGGGTCCACATCAAGTTCGCGGTCTTGATGTCGCGGTGGACGATCTTGTGGCCGTGGGCGTACTGGAGCCCCTCGCACACCTGTGACAGCACGTGCACGATCGCGCGCGTCGCGAGCGGCCCGCGCTGCTTCACGATCGCTTTCAGCGTCGTGCCGTCGACGTACTCCATCGCGATGTAGGTGCGGCCGTCCTGCTCGCCCGCGTCGTACACCGTCACGATGTTCGGGTGGTTCAGCTTCGCGGCCGCCTTCGCTTCGCGAAGGAAATTCCGCAGCGCCTGCGGGTTGTCGCGCAGCTGATCCGGCAGAACCTTGAGCGCGACGGTGCGGTCGAGCACGAGATCCGTCGCCTTGTAGACGATTCCCATCCCGCCGCGGCCGAGCTCGCGATCGATCCGATAGCGCGCGGCGCGCGGCTCGCCGGGCTTCGCGTCCGTGAGACCGGGCACGCCCGATGTGGAGGCCTGAGCGGCCGCGAGTGTGCGCGCGGACTCCAGCCGCGCGTCGACGTCGCGGAAGTGGAAGTCGATCGCGAGGATCTTTTCGTAGATCTCGATCGCAGCGGGAAAGTGCCCAGTCGCCTCGTGGACCGCGGCGAGCTGGTAGTAGAGCTCGACGTTCGCGAGCGAGAGCGCCTCTGCGCCGATCGCCTGCTCGAGCTTCTTCTGCGCGAGGCTGTGCTTGCCCTTCTTGCGGAAGATCTCGCCGAGCAGCGCCGACGCCTCGCGGAAGTCCGCGGCGCTGGGCGCCACTTGCTGGAGCCCCTTGATCGCGTCCTCGTCGAGGCCTTCGCGCGCGAGCACGCGTGCGGCGGCGAGGTGCTGGCCGGCCTGCGCGAGGTAGCCCGCCTCGCGGCGGCCGTCCCCGAGCTGTGCCGCGCACTCGGACGCCTCGCGGAAATGGCGCGCGCGCTCGTAGGCGGACGCCGCGCGCTCCCAATCCTGTGACAGCCGGAACATCTCGGCCGACCGGACGGCGTCGCCGCCCTTTTCATAGGCCTCGCCGGCGCGCTTCCAATCTTCGAGCTTGCGATAGAGGTCGGCGGCAGATCCGAAATCGCCGGCCTCGATCAGCAGCTGCGCGGCTTCCTCTTCCTGACCCTTCTCGCGCAGGTGCTCGCCGAGCATCTGCGCGGCGGCCGCGTTTTCGCCGAGCTTGCGTAGCGCCTCCGCGGCTTTCGGAACGTTGCCGGCGCGCTGGTGCAGATCGGCCGCGCGCTCGTGGAGGCCGGCGCGATCGGCGATTTCCGCCGCGGCCGCCCAGCATTGGCCCTGCGTGAGCGCGCGCAGCGCGGCCTCGAGGTCGCCGGCCTGCTCGTGGAGCTTGGCCGACTGCAGCACGAGCTTCTTCAGCTCCTTCGCCTTCTCGCGGTCCTGCCCAGCGGCCGGGTTGTTGAGCTCCTCCTCGAGCGCCTTCTCGACCGCCTGCGCGGCGCGCTTCCAATCCTGCACCTGGAGGAATTGCTGCGCAGCGTGCCGGTAGAACTCGCAGCGCATGTAGCACTCGCCGGCGAGCTTCGGATTCTGCGCCTTCTCGTACATCTCTCCGGCGACGCTCATGCGGCCGGCCTTGCGGTAGTTGTCGGCGGCCTTCTCCCACTGGCTGCGCGACGCGAACAGCGCGCCCGCGCTCTCGAAGCGCCCGGCCTGCGCGAACAGCTCGGCAGCGTCCTCGAAGCGGTTCTGGTCTTGGCGCACCTCGGCGGCCTTCACGAGCTCCTTCGCTTCGGTGAAGTACTCGACCGCGGGCTCGGGCAATCCGCTCTCGGCGCACAGGTCGCCGGCGCCGATCAGATCGCCCTGCTTCGCGAGCTTCGCTGCTGCCTTCTCGACCTTGCGCAGCGTCTTCGCGTCGAGCTTCGGCCGCTCCGCGGCGCCCGTGGCTTTCGGCGACGCGCTCTCCTCACGCTCGCCTCCGAGCTTCTGGCCGAGAGCCGCCACCGCGAAGCCGAGCGCCGCGAGCGCGCCGCCCGGGACGACGCCGATCAGAAGCTTCGCGTGCTCGGCGAGCCCAGCCGCCTTCAGAGCGCCGCGCAGCGCCGTGTCCACGGCGTCCACGACGCCGTTTTCGGGCGCGAACGTGACGCCGAGACTCCACCCCGCGAGCGCGAGCAGCACGAACGCGAGCAATGTCGCAATGCCGCGAATCATCCTCGCTTCTATCGGCGCGCGCCGGATCGAGGCTGAGCACTTGCGCGAAAGTTGCCGCCGGAAGACGCCTCTAGAACAACGCGCCTTGCCTCGTGCCCGTGCTCGGCGCGATTCCGAGGTGGTCGTAGGCGCGCCGGGTTGCGACGCGGCCGCGCGGCGTGCGATCGACGAAGCCGCCTTGGATCAGGAACGGCTCGACGATGTCCTCGAGCGTGCCGCGGTCTTCCGAGAGCGCGGCGGCGAGCGTCTCGATGCCGTCCGGGCCGCCGCCGAATTTCTCGATCAGCGCGAGTAGGAGCGCGCGGTCGAGCTTGTCGAAGCCGGCCGCGTCGACCTCGAGGCGCTCGAGCGCCGAGCGCGCAGCGTCGGCGCTGATCGGCTTGTCGGGGCCGCGCTCGACCGCCGAGAAGTCGCGCACGCGGCGCAGCAGGCGATTCGCGATGCGCGGCGTCCCGCGCGAGCGCTGCGCGATCGCCTCGGCGGCGTCCGCTTCGAGCGCGATGCCGAGCACGCGCGCCGAGCGCACGAGCACGCCGACGAGATCGGAGGTCGGGTAGTAGTCGAGCCGCGCCGACCAGCCGAAGCGGTCGCGCAGCGGCGAGGTCAAGAGGCCCGCGCGCGTCGTCGCGGCGACCAGCGTGAAGCGCGGCAGATCGATGCGCAGCGAGCGCGCGCTCGGCCCCTGCCCGATCAAGAGATCGAGCTGGAAGTCCTCCATCGCGGGATACAGCACTTCTTCGACCGCGGCCGGCATGCGGTGGATCTCGTCGATGAACAGCACGTCGCTGGCCTCGAGGTTCGAGAGCAGCGCGGCGAGATCGCTCGCGCGCTCGAGCACCGGCCCGCTCGTCGCGCGGAACTGCGCGTTCATCTCGCGCGCGACGATGCGCGCGAGCGACGTCTTGCCGAGCCCAGGCGGGCCGTAGAACAGGAGATGGTCGAGGCACTCGCCGCGCTGCTTTGCCGCGGCGATGAACACGCCGAGGTTCTCGCGCAGCCGGTCCTGCCCGACCATCTCGGCGAGCGACTGCGGGCGCAGCTTGTCCTCGAACGCCGCCTCCCCGGGCAGCGGCGCCTTCTCGAGGATCGGCGCGCTCATCGTGCAAGCCTGCGCAGCGCTGCGCGCACGAGCTCGCCGAGCTCGGCGCCGGCCCCGAGCTCTTCGATCACTTCGGCGGCGACGCGCTCCGCCTTCGGCCGCGGCGTCTGGAGATTCAGCAGCGCGGAGATCAGCTGCGCGCGCGCGGCGTCTTCTTCGCCGATCGCGCCGCGCGCCGGCTCGGCGCCGCCTGCAAGCTCCGTGAGCTCCTCGACGCGGTCGCGCAGCTCGACGCAGATCTTCTCCGCGAGCTTCGCACCGACGCCCGGCACCGTGCGCAGCGTCGCGAGATCGCTCGCGCGGATCGCGCGCACGAGCGCGCCCGCGTCGATGCCCGACAGAATTCGCTGCGCGAGCTTCGGCCCGACGCCGCTCGCGTGCAGCAGCAGCTCGAACACCGCGCGCTCCGCCTCACTCGCGAAGCCGTAGAGCACGAGCGCGTCCTCGCGCACGTGCGTGAAGATGCGCAGCGCGACGGTCTTCCCCTCGTCGGGGAGCTGCGAGAACGTCGAGAGCGGGATCCACGCCTCGTAGCCGACGCCGCGCACGTCGATCACGACGCGCGTCGGCGTGCGCTCGAGCAGCGTGCCTTCGAGCCGCGCGATCATCGGGCACCTCTCAGCACGAACTGCGCAGGCCGCGCGCGCCGGCGCGAAGCGCTCGCCTCCCAGAGTCGCCGCGCCTCGCTCACGCTCACTTCCCCGGCCGAGGCGCGCGCAATCGCACCGCTGCGATGCGCGCGGCAGATCGCAGCCGCAAGCGCGTCCGCGGCATCGCGCGCCGGCAGCGCGTCGAGCGCGAGCAGGCGCCGAACCATCGCCTGAACTTGCGATTTCTCCGCCGCGCCGTTTCCGGTGACCGCGAGCTTGATCTGCTGAGGCGCAATCTCGTCGACCGGCAGCCGCGCCGCGCCGATCGCCGCGAGCGCGACCCCGCGCGCCTGCCCGAGCACGATCGCCGAGCGCCCACTCGCCGCGACGAAGATCTGCTCGATCACGATGCAATCGGGCGCGAACTCGGCAATCAGCTCCACGACGCCCGCATGAATCTGCGCGAGCCGCGCCGCCATCGCCTGCGCGCGCGCCGGCCGGATCACGCCGTGAGCGACATGGCGAACACGCGAGCCGTCGCGAGCGACGACGCCATAGCCCGTGGCGTTAGTGCCGGGGTCGATCCCGAGAATCCGCAAGGGCAACTCGACTGGCGAGGAGAAAACGCGCGCGGGGGTGAGCGCGAGCGCACTGTAACGAGCCAAACCGCGACTCGCGCACGAGCGCAACAGAAGAGTGACGCCGAGCGCGCCTCAACGGCGCGCTCGGCGTCACCCTCCAAAGAAAAACCGACGCGCGGGGACCGTACACCTCCGCCCGCGAGCGACGGCACGCGCGGGGAGGCGGGGTCGCAGAGCGAACGCCCAGGCGTGACCGCGCGCACGCTCGAAGCGCAGCGCGCCAAAATCCTCGACGGCTCGCGCCACGGTCCAACGCGGTCACGCGGCTGAGCGGCGCGAGCCCCGCCGGACTGCGCGCGCCGCCGCGAGCGCGTGAAAGGCCGCCGCGCACCCCACTCAGGCCAAGCGCGCGAGCTCCTCGGCGGAGATGTCGAAGTTCGCGTGCACGTTCTGCACGTCATCGAGGTCTTCGAGCGCCTCGGCCAGCTTCAACATCGACTCCGCGGCATCGCCCGTGAGCGGCACTTGCGTCGAAGCATGCATCGTGATCTCCGCGCTCTTGGGCGCGAAGCCCGTCTTCTCGAGCGCCGTCTTCACCGCCTCGAGATCGTGCGGGCGAGTCACGACCGTGAACACGCCCTCGTCCTCGATCACGTCGTCCGCGCCGCCGTCGAGCGCCGCCTCCATCAGCTTGTCGCTGTCGACGCCCTCGAGGACGATGTTCCCCTTCCTCTCGAACAGATGGGACACGCAGCCCTGCGCGCCGAGGTTGCCGCCATGCTTCGAGAACGCGTGGCGCACTTCGCTGACCGTCCGCGCGCGGTTGTCGGTCAGCGCCTCGACCAGGATCGCGACGCCTCCCGGCCCGTAGCCCTCGTAGACGACCTCTTCGAAGCTCACGCCCTCGCCGCCGCCGGCGCCCTTCTGGATCGCTCGCTGGATCGTGTCCTTCGGCATGTTGGCCGCACGCGCCTTGTCGACCACCAGGCGCAGCCGCGGGTTGCCGTCGACGTTGCCGCCGCCGAGCCGCGCCGCCGTCGAGATCTCGCGGATGATCTTCGTGAAGATCTTCCCGCGCTTTGCGTCGATCGCGCCCTTCTTGCGCCGGATCGTCGCCCATTTCGAGTGGCCGGACATGCTCGCTCCCCGGAGAAGGAGTCCTCTAGCGCACGCGCTCAGACGGCGAAACCGCTGGAGAAGGCTCGCGAAGCGGGCCGAAAGCCTGCCTCAAGAGCGGGCCTCGGTCGCACCGATAGAACGGCGTGCGGTCCCGCACGGCGGGGGGCGGAGGGCTCATGGCGGAAGTCGCAGTCGGCATCGATCTCGGCACGAGCAACTCCTGCGTCTCGATCGCCAAGGGCCGCAAGGTCGACGTGCTCGCGAACGGCTATGGCGAGCGCATCACGGCCAGCGTGGTCGCGTTCAAAGAAGATGGGAGCGTGCAGGTCGGCAACACCGCGCGCGCGAACCTGATCCTCGACCCGCACAACACGATCGCATCCGCGAAGCGCCTGATCGGCCGGTACTCGTTCTCCGAGGAAGTGAAGAAGGCGCGCGCGATCTGCGCGTACAAGATCCTCGACGGCCCGGGCCACAGCGTCCGCATCCAGATCCGCGACGAGCTGTATTCGCTGCCCGAGATCTCGGCGATGGTGCTGAAGGAGATGAAGAGCATCGCGGAGGCGAAGCTCGGCCAGCCGGTGACGAAGGCGGTGATCACGGTGCCCGCCTACTTCAACGACAACCAGCGCCAGGCGACCAAGGACGCCGGCAAGATCGCGGGCCTCGAAGTGTTACGGCTCTTGAACGAGCCCACCGCGGCGGCGCTCGCGTACGGCTTCGGCAAGGGCTTGACCCAGAAGGTCGCCGTCTACGACTTCGGCGGCGGCACGTTCGATATCTCGATCCTCGAGATCGGAAAGGACGTGTTCGAGGTGCTCGCGACCTGCGGCGACACGTACCTCGGCGGAGACGACTTCGACGACCGCGTGATCGACCTGCTCGCGGACGAGTTCGTCGCGAAGCACGGCACGAACCTGCGCTCGGACGTCTACGCGCTCGAGAAGCTGAAGGTCGCGTCGGAAGCCGCGAAGCGAACGCTCTCGGTCGAGGAGCAGGCCGAGATTCGCATCCCGGACATCGCGCGCGACGCGCAGGGCGTCGCGCTCTCGATCGAGCACACGCTGACCGCAGCCGAGTTCGAGCGCCTGGTCGGCGATCTCGTGATGCGCACGTTCAAGGTGTGCGACGAGGCGCTCCAGCAGGCGGGCCTCGTCGCGCGCGACCTCGACGGCGTGATCCTGGTCGGCGGCCCGACGCGGCTGCCGCTGATTCGCAACGCCGTCCGTAGCTACTTCCAACAGGAGCCGCGCACCGACGTCGACCCGGACGAGGTCGTCGCGATGGGCGCCGCGATTCATGCTGCCGCGCTGGTCGGCGACGTCGTCACCGAGGAAGCCGCGGGCGGCGGTGCGTTCCTGCTCGACGTGACGCCCCTCTCGCTGCGCATCGGCGTCGCGGGCGGGCTCGCCGAATCCGTGATCGAGCGCAACACGCCGGTGCCGATCGAGCAAACGCGCACGTTCACGACCACGCAGGACAACCAGGAGCGCGTGCAGATCCGCGTTCACCAGGGCGAATCGCGCAAGGCGGACGAGAACGAGCTGCTCGGACAGTTCGAGTTCACCGGCTTCAAGCGGGCGCCGCGCGGGCAGGTTCGCATCGACGTCACCTTCGAGATCAACGCGGACGGCATTCTGAGCGTGACCGCGAAGGACAAGGAGACCGGCAAAGCGGCGTCGACGACGCTGAGCTTCTCGTCCGGCCTCTCCGACGGCGAGCTGGATCAGATCCTCGAGGCGGATCGCACGAGCCGCGTGCAGACCGAGGTCTCGGAGGACGAGGAGATCGCGCCCGCGCCGCCGATCGCGCCCAAGCCGGCGCCGGTCGCGACGAAGGCGGCGCCGGTCGCGACGAAGGCGCCCTCGCCCGCTCCCGCGGCTCCGAAGCCCGCGTCTCCCGCGCCGCGCGCGAAGCCGAAGGCAGCCCCGAGCGAGCCGAGGGTGCCCGCGACTCCGAAGCCAGCGCCCGCGCCCACTCCGCCCGCTGCGAAGGCGCCGGCTGTGATCGCGATTGCGCCGGAAGAGGCTGCGGAGCCGGCGATCGTCGAGGACACCGGAACGGGGCTGCTCGTCGACGGCGAGGGCGATTCCTCGCTCGAGCTCGAGACGACGCAGCCGAGCATGGTTTCGCCGGCTCCGGCGCGCGCGGCATCGCCCGCGCACGCAGCGAAGCCCGCGCCGGCGCCGCCCGCGAAGCCCGCGGCCGCAGCGGCCGCGGAAGAAGCGTCGGCCGACGAGCCGCTCGACCTCGTCGAGGACCTGGACGCGCTCGCCGAGGCAGCGCTCGTCGACGAGGCGGACCTCGAGGGGATCGAGATCGAAGCGAACGGCGACCCCGCGCAGAAGCCTGACCTCGCCGGCAACGCCGAGAGCCTGTTCGACCACGGCGCCGATCTCTCTCGGTATCACAACGACGATGAGTGACGGCTACTCGTCCGCGCCGCCGCGCGGCAGCGTCGCCGCCGCCGCTGCTCGAGGCCGCGCATGATCACCGCCGCCGAGGTGCGCGCGCTCGTGAAGCTGGTCGACGAGCTCGACTACTACCAGCTGCTCGAGCTGCAACGCGGCGCGCCCGCGTCCGGCGTGAAGCAGGCTTATTACGCCACCTCGCGCAAGCTCCACCCGGATGCGAACCGCCACCTCGAAGGTGCGGACCGCGAGGCGCTCGGGCGCATCGCGAAGCGCGTGAGCGAGGCCTACCAGGTGCTGCGCGATCAGCGCCGCCGCCAGGCATACGACGCGCAGCTCTCGGCTGGCACCAACCGCATCCCGCTCGCGGAGGCCGACGCGCGCGCCGACAAGCAGGCGCTCGACGACTACCTCGGCAAGACGCCGAACGGGCGCCGCTTCTTCGGTCTCGCGCGCGCCGACCTCGATCGCGGCGACCTCGCGTCGGCAGCGCGCAATCTCAAGATGGCGCTCACGTTCGAGCCGACGAACGAGGGCTTCAAGAAGAAGGCCGAAGAGGTGCGCCTCGCGCTACGCAACGCGCCGCCAGGTCACGTGGGCCCTCCGCCGATCGGGCGGTAGCGCGACGGGTTTGCTCCGCGTCGCGCTACGCGGCGGAGCGCGGGCGGCGCCCCGAGTCTCCTCCACGCGCCTGGCGACGAGCGCGGGCTCGCTGAGTGCGGCAAGCGCCGAGCGCCCAAGCGCGTGCGTGCTCGTTGCGTGACGGCGCGCGCAGCGAGGCGAAGCTGAGCGAAGAAAAATGGAAGACCGGCCGGTAGCCGACGCCAGCCCCTTAAGCCATCTTGCCGTCTTTCATCCGAGGAGAACGCAAATGCCCGATGCCCAAGCGGCCAAGAAGCCGCTGCCGGCCGTGGATTTCTTGAAGCTGCCCGACGCCGGCGACCCGTATCTCGAAGGCCACAAGTGCGGCGCCTGCGGCGCGATCTTCATCGGCGCGCGCGACGTCTGCTCGAAGTGCGGCGCGCGCGGCAAGCTTGCGGCCACCAAGCTCGCGAACACCGGTAAGCTCTACGTCTACTCGATCGTCACGCGCTCGTTTCCGGGCATCCAGGTGCCGTATATCTCGGCGGTCGTCGACCTCGACGGCGGCGGCACGGTGAAGGGCAACCTGATCGGCATCGACCCGAACCCCGAGAAGATCAAGTTCGGGATGCCGGTCGACGTCGTCTACAAGGACGCCCTCGGTCGCAAGGACCGCGAGGGCAACTCCTATGTCTCGTATTTTTTCCAACCGCGCGCGTGAGCACGGACCGCGGTCCGCGCAGCGAGGCGAAGCCGAGCGAAGGCCGAACCCGCAAGGACCGCGAGGGCAACTCGTACATCTCCTACTTCTTCCAGGCGCGCGCCTAACAAGGACGCGAAGGAGTCTTCGATGAGCGACGTATACGTAGTCGGAATCGACATGTTGAAGTTCATGAAGGCCGGCCAGGGCCCGGCGGTCGACGTGATGGGCGCGCAGGCCGCGCTGATGGCGCTCGACGACTGCGGCCTGAAGATCCAGCAGATGGAGGCGCTCTACTGCGGGAATCTCGGCCAGGCGAACGCGATGGTCGGCCAGCGCGTGCTGCAGCAGATCGGGCAGACCGGGGTGCCGGTCGTCAACTGCGCGAACGCGTGCGCGACCGGCGCGACCGCGTTCCGCGAGGCGTGGATGTCGATCAAGGCCGGCGTCTACGACTGCGTGCTCGCGGTCGGCGTCGAGAAGATGGGCGCCGGTCTGCTCGGCGGCGCCGGCGGCGCGGCGGGCATCCCGAAGGAAGGCCTGCTCGGCTCCGGCACGATGCCGGCGGTGTTCGCCGAGGCGGGCATGGAGCACAGCCGCAAGTACGGCACGACCTTCGCGCAGTTCGCGAAGGTGGCGGTGAAGAACCACCACCACAGCACGATGAACCCGAAGGCGATGTATCAGATCGAGACGCCGCTCGAG
>Ga0187894_10006216_pt1 | contig 11815 bp, 8 predicted proteins | sample GBC1701081metaG_FD_136650 | JGI IMG/M metagenome (GOLD analysis project Ga0187894, IMG submission 136650) | White microbial mat communities from a lava cave in the Kipuka Kanohina Cave System on the Island of Hawaii, USA - GBC170108-1 metaG ...
GACGGGCTCGAAAGCATCATCAAGAACTATGTCGACCAGGTCGACCGCGCCAGGATCGATCTTGCCACCTATGTCGACCAGGCCGGCGGCGAGATCGCCGGGCGTGTCGACGACTCGACCGGCCGCCTGTTCAACAAGCTCGATGAAGCGGCCCGCACCATCCATGTCGGCATCGAGGAGAACAGCAATGTGATGGTCGAGCGGCTCACCGCCTCCACCGCCGCTGCCGCCAACGCCATCAGCCAGTCGAGCGCCAAGCTCGTCAATCTGGTCGAGACCAGCCGCACCGGGATGACCGACGGGCTCGAGGACATCATCAAGAACTATGTCGAGCAGGTCGATCGTGCCCGCAATGGCCTCGCCGTCTATGTCGACCAGGCCGGCACCGAGATCGCCGGGCGCGTCGACGACTCGACCAACCGGCTGTTCAGCAAGCTCGACGAAGCGGCCCACGCCATCCATATCGGCATCGAGGAGAACAGCAATGTGCTGGTCGAGCGGCTGAGCACCTCGACGACCGCCGCCGCCAATGCCATCGGCGCCTCGAGCGCCGAATTGATCCGGCTGGTCGAGACCAGCCGTTCGGGCATGACCGACGGGCTCGAAAGCATCATCAAGAACTATGTCGACCAGGTCGACCGCGCCAGGATCGATCTTTCGACCTATGTCGACCAGGCCGGCGGCGAGATCGCCGGGCGCGTCGACGACTCGACCGGCCGCCTGTTCAACAAGCTCGACGAGACGGCGCACGCCATCCATGTCGGCATCGAGGAAAACAGCAACGTTCTCGTCGACCGCCTGACGACGTCGACCGCGGCGGCTGCCAACGCCATCAGCAGCTCGAGCGCCGAATTGATCCGGCTGGTCGAGACCAGCCGCGCCGGCATGACCGACGGGCTCGAAAACATCATCAAGAACTATGTCGACCAGGTCGACCGCGCCAGGATCGATCTTTCCACCTATGTCGACCAGGCGGGCGGCGAGATCGTCGGGCGCCTGGACGACTCGACCGGCGCCCTCCTAACCAAGCTCGACGAAGCCGCGCGCACGATGGAAGCGGGCCGCATCAGCATGACCGAGAGCCTCGACGCCACGATCAAGAACTATGTCGAGCATTTCGAACGGGTGCGTACCGGTCTCACCTCCTATGTCGACGAGGCCGGCCTCCACATCGCCGGCCGCATGGACGATTCGACCAGCCGTCTGTTCGCCAAGCTCGACGAGACGGCGCAGCACATCCATGTCGGCATCGAGGAGAACAGCCACGCGCTGGTCGAGCGCCTCAGCGCCTCGACCGACCTCGCCGCCTCGACCATCGCCAATGCCAGCGACAGGCTGATCAGCCGGGTCGACGAGACCTCCGGCCGCGTCGTCGGCCAGCTCAATGCCACGAGCTCGCAGCTCGTCGCCAGCATGGACCAGGTGGCGTCGGGCATCCTCGAGCAGCTCAATGTCGCGGGCAGCGAGATCACCGACAAGGTCGAGGACACCACGACCCGCTTCTTCAACGTGCTCGGCGATCAGACCTCCCTCGTCACCTCGAAGCTCGACGACTCCGCCAACCGCCTGGCGAACGTCATCGGCGACAGTTCCCAGCAGATGGAGAACCGCATCGAGGAAGCGGCCGAGCGGCTCTTCGGCCATATGGGCGCCACCGCGACCGCCATCACCGGCAAGATCGACGAGACGACCAATGGCGTCTATGCGCGCTTGCGCGACACCGCCTCGGGCATCACCTCGGAGCTGCAGACGACGGGCTCCGCGGTCACCGAGCTCGTCGGCTCGACCAGCCAGGCGATCACCGCCCACATCCGCGAGACCTCGGAGATCGTCACCCAGCAGATGCAGGAATCGGGCATCGCCGTTTCGCAGAACATCGAAGGCGTGGGCGGCATCGTCACCGAGAAGCTCATCGGCACCTCGGGCGATTTCATCCAGAACGTCAACCGGGCCCGCGACGACGTGTTCAATCTCCTGGAGAACGCCTCTTCGCAGATGACGGGCAGGCTCGAGGAGACCACGCTTCAGCTGTTCGGCCGGCTGGAACGGTCTTCAAGCTCGCTCACCGACCAGCTCGAGGAGACCACCCAGCAGCTCTTCGGCCGTCTCGAGAACACCTCGGGCCAGCTCACCGCCCAGCTCGAGGAAACGACGAACCGCCTCACCGATCAGATCAGCGGCACGGCGACGCTCGTCACCTCGAGCGTCGGCAGGGTCGCGGGCGATCTCGCCAAGGATCTGCACGACACCTCGACACTCCTCACCTCGCAGCTCGACGAGACCTCAGGCCGCCTGACCTCGCAGCTCGAAAGCACCGCCGCACAGCTCTTCTCGCAGTTGAACCGCACCTCCGAGGACCTGGGCTCGCAGCTCATCGAGACCTCCGACCGCCTGACCACCCAGCTCGAAAGCACCTCGACGCAGCTCTTCTCGCAGCTCGACAGCGCCTCGGGCCTCTTGGGCAACCAGTTGAGCGAGACCTCGACCCAGATGACGACGCAGCTCGAGAGTACCTCGACGCGCATCTTCGAGCAGCTCGATTCGACGCGCACGACGATGACCGAGCGGCTCGAGCTCACCGCCACCGAGGTCGCCGACCGTCTCGATCGCGCCGGCAACTCGATGTTCACGCGCATCGACAACACGGTGCGCGACCTGGGCGAGCGTTTCGACGTCGCGACCGATCTTCTCGACAAGATCACCACCGACGTGTCGGGCCGCATGGAAGGGGCGAGCCTCTCCTTCGCCCAGACGCTCGACAGTGCCAGCACCAACATCATCACCAATCTCAGCAAGGCGTCCGATGCCTTCTCCGAAGGCCTCGGCCAGACGACCTTGCAGATCTCCGGCCAGTTCGAGCAGCAGTCGGGTCTCCTCGTCGATCACATCGACCGGGCCGCCCGCGACCTCGAGCGCTCCGCCACGGTCTCGACCAAGAAACTCGAAGAGGCCGGCGGCAAGTTCTCCAAGCACCTCGAGACGGCCAATTCCTTCCTCGCCAACCAGCTCACGAGCACCGCCGAAAACATCGACGAACGGCTCGAAGGCATCAGCATGCAGCTCACCGGCAAGCTCGAGACCGCCGGCAGCCGCATCACCGAGCGTCTCGAAGACGTCTCGGGCGTCGTCCAGCAATCGCTCGACAAGTTCAACACCGACATGGAGCGCATGTTGACCAGCCGCGAGGACACGCTGGGCGGCCTCGTCGATACCTTGGGCAAGCGCGCCCATGACGTCGATGAGATGATGCGCAACTACATGACGCTGATCGAGGAGTCGCTGAGTTCGGCCGAGCGGCGCTCCGCCGATGTCGGCAAGTTCATCTCCGAGAACACCGCCCAGATCGCATCCAATCTGGAGAAGGAGATCCGCAAGCTCGAGGCCTCCTCCGACTCGCAAATCTCCAACGCCGCCCGCGTCATGCGCGAGCAGCATGAGCGCGCCATCGGTTCGATGAACCAGATGATGGCCGAGACGGCGACGGGCTTCCAGCAGACGGCGCAGGACATGCGCGTCACCGCCCAGCAGGTCGTCAAGGACATCGAATTCGCCCGCAACGAGCTGAAGCGCGCCATCTTCGATCTTCCCGATGAGACGCGCGCCAATGCCGATGCGATGCGCCAGGTTGTGGCCGACCAGATATCGGCGCTCAATGCCTTGGCCGATGTGGTGAAACGACAGTCGAGCGGCCTCGATCTCTCAGGGCCGGGTATTTACATGCCCGCGGGGAGAGGGTCCGGCGCGGGAAAATAGAAGGCGCCGGGTCCGACGCTCCGCCCTCCAGGACCTCCGGCGCCGAGAAAAGACAAGCAGTAGGGAGCCAAGACGAGCCGAAGGTGCAATTGCGCGGCCGTGTCGAGGACGTGCCTGCGCCCAAGGCGGCGCCGCGCCGTGTCGAGGACGTGCCTGCGCCCAAGGCGGCACAGCGCCGTGTCGAGGACGTGCCTGCGCCCAAGGCACCGCCGCCGCCGCGCCGTGTCGAGGATGTGCCCGTGCCCAAGGCACCGCCGCTCCGCACCCGTGTCGAGGATGTCCCAGTACCCCAGGCGCCGCCGCGCCGTCCGAGCGAGGCCTTGTCCAAGCCTGCCAATGGCGACGCCAAGGCCAGACCTAAGCTTTCGCATGCCTTGACGCGCGAGGCCGAGACGCTGCTGCGCAAGCTCAATGGGGCCGCCCGCGACATCGTCGAGGCGATCGATTCCGAATTGCCGCGCGACCTCGAGAAGCGGTTCACCGCCGGCGAAGGCGACGTCTACACCCACCATCTCCTGGAGCATCGGGGGAGCCGCCTGCCCCGCATCGTCGAGCGCCGCTACAAGGCGGAGCGGGTGGTGCGCGGCCGGGTCGACGCCTATATGCGGCTCTTCGAAAGGCTGCTCGACACCTTTGCGGAAACGCCGCAGGGCGATCAGTTGGTCGACGCCTCCCTTGCATCGGAATCCGGAAAGCTCTACCTGCTGCTGGCACAAGCCTCTGGGCGGATCAGCCCGCAATAACAGGTAAGCATTCATGGATATTGCCAAGCCCTATCTCCTGTTCCTGGGAGATGTGAAAGACCAGCTTGCGGCCAAAACCGCGCAAGGCGTCGTCGACTGGCGCCCGGACTGGTGCGTCGGCCAGTTGCGCCTCGAGGGCTGCAAGGCCGATTGCGGCATCGCCGATCTGACCATTGCCGAAGCCAAGGCCAAGGGGGCGAAAACCATGGTCGTCGGCGTTGTCAATGCCGGCGGCGTGCTTCCCGACCATTGGGTGAGCCGGATCGTCGAGGCGCTCGACCAGGGGCTCGATGTCGCGACCGGCCTCCACAAGCGCTTGCGCTCCATACCGGAGATAGCTGCCGCCGCCGACCGCAACGGCCGCAAGCTCCACGATGTGCGCTATACAGACATGACTTTCGCCACCGGCAAGGGCACCAAGCGGCCGGGCTTGCGCCTGCTCGCCGTCGGCACCGACTGCTCGGTCGGCAAGAAATACACGACGCTCGCCCTCGACAAGGAAATGCGCGCCCGCGGCATGAAGTCCGACTTCCGCGCCACCGGCCAGACCGGCGTGCTGATTTCCGGCCGCGGTGTCGCCATCGATGCCGTCATCGCCGATTTCATAGCCGGTGCTGCCGAATGGCTAAGCCCGGCCAACGATCCCGACCATTGGGATGTCATCGAAGGCCAGGGTTCGCTGTTCCATCCCTCCTTCGCCGGCGTCACCCTGGGCCTCCTCCATGGCGCCCAGCCCGACGCTTTCGTCGTCTGCCATGAGCCGACGCGCAGCAAGATGCGGGGCGTCGAGCATGCCCTGCCCTCGATCAAGGACGTGATCGAGCGCACCATCGTCGAAGGCCGTCTGACCAACCCCAGGATCGAATGCGTCGGTCTCGCCATCAATACCGAGAATTTGAACGAAAAGGATGCATTGGCCGTCATCGAGCGCACCGGCAAGGAGCATGGGCTGCCCTGCGTCGATCCGATCCGCACGGGCTGTGGCCCCATCATCGACCTCCTGCAGAAACGCTATCACGCGTGATGCGGCGCCACCTCACCGTCGCCCATGAGAGCTGGCCGATCGCCGGCTCCTTCACCATTTCACGGGGCTCCAAGACTGAGGCCAATGTCGTGGTCGTGACGCTCACCGAGGACGGCGTCACCGGCCGCGGCGAATGCGTGCCCTATCCCCGCTATGACGAGACGGTGCCGCAGGTCATCGAGGCCCTGGAGGCCGCTCGCGGCGCGATCGAAGGCGGCCTGGCGCGCACCGAGATCGCCCGCCATGTCGCGCCCAAGGCGGCGCGCAACGCCCTTGACTGCGCCTTGTGGGACCTGGAGGCAAAGCGCGCCGGCCGGCCGGTCTGGCAGCTCGCTGGCCTCGCCGAGCCGAAACCCGTCATCACCGCCTATACGCTGAGCCTCGACACGCCGGAGGCGATGGCGAAGGCCGCCGCCGCGGCATCGGACCGCCCTCTTCTCAAGCTCAAGCTCGGACGCGAAGGCGATGAGGAGCGTGTCGCGGCCATTCGCGGCGCCGCTCCCAAGGCGCGCCTCATCGTCGATGCCAATGAGGGCTGGAGCGGCGCGGTCCTGCCGCGCATGCTCGCGGCTTGCGCCCAAGCTGGAATCGAGCTCGTCGAGCAGCCCCTGCCCTCAGCCCAGGACGAGGCGCTCCGGTCGGTCGACCGGAAGGTCGTGATCTGCGCCGATGAATCGGCCCATGATGTCGAAGGTCTTGCGGCGCTGATCGGCAAATATGATGCGATCAACATCAAGCTCGACAAGACCGGCGGCCTGACCGGCGCCATCGCTCTGGCGGAAGCCGCGCGCAGCAGCGGCCTTGAGATCATGGTCGGCTGCATGCTGGCGACGTCGCTTGCCATGGCGCCCGCCATGCTCCTTGCCCAATTCGCGAGCTTCGTCGATCTCGACGGCCCTTTGCTCCTGAAGCAGGACCGCGTGCCCGGGATCAGCTTTGCCGGGAGTCTGATGCATCCCCCGCCGCCGGCGCTCTGGGGCTGAGCCGCATCACGGCGAAAGCCAGGCCTGAGGCCACAAGCGACATCGCCGCCATGGCGAGATAGGCGCGGCCTGCGAAAGCATCGAAGAGCGGGCCTGCCGCCACCGTGGCCAGCATCAGGAAGAGGCCGGCCGAGCAGGCGGTGTAAAGTCCCTGGGCCGAGTTGCGCAAGGCGACCGGCACGTTCTGCATGAGGAAATGCAGCGTCCCGAAATGGGTGAGCGCGAAGGTCGCGGCATGCAGCGTCTGCAGCGGCACCAGGAGCCATAGCGCCGGATCGAAGGCCGTGGCCGTCCAGCGCAAGACGCCGAGGAGACAGCCGATGAGGATAAGCAGGATCGGCGCGAAGCGGGGAACGAGCCTGCCGGAAAAGAAGAAGAAAACGACTTCCGCCGAGACACCGATGCCCCAGAGTATGCCGATCATGCCCTTGGAGATTCCGAGCTGCTCCCAATGCAGCGAGCCGAAGCCATAGAGCATGGCGTGGCTCGCCTGGGCGATGCTGACGGCGATGAGGAAGATGACGAAGACCCGCGACCGGAAGAGCCGCAGCACATCGCCGGGACGCGCATGCACGATCTTCTGTCCGGCGATTTTCTGCGGCTTCACATCCGGCAGCACGAAGCCCGCGAGCCCCAGCGCCGCATAGCTCACCGCGATCAGGAGGACGGCGGCGCTCGTCGCCATGACCTCGAGCGCGAAGCCCGAGAGCAGCGTGCCGACGATGAAGCTGACCGAAGCCCACAGGCGTTGCCGCCCGTAATCGAGCCCGGCCTTGGCGCTTTCGACCATGGCGAAATTTTCCGCGATCGGCCCGACCGGCGAGAGGAACACGGCCGCCAGCACCGCGACCAGGAAGATCGCCTCGAAACCCTGCATGAAGCTCAAGACGAGATAGCTCGCGGCACAGAGCAGCGGCAGCAGCCGGACGAGCGGAACCGGGCGGTTGTGCCTGTCGGCGAGGAAGGTGCCGAGCGGCGCGCCGAACGCCCGGATGAGGATCTGGCCCGAAAGCACGGCGGCGATTTCCCCCGTGGAAAGCCCGCGATCGGCCAGCCACAGCGGCAGGAACGGCAGTTGCACGCCCAGCCCCAGGAACAGGAAGGCCATGAAGAAGCAGAGGCGGAAATTGAGAGCCTGGGGCTGCATGGGAGAAACAAGGGGAGATCAGCACGAGGCTCTAAACCAAACGCTAACCAGTTTCCAGAATAATCAAGGGCGCAGTTCTGTGAGTAAGTGCGTCAGTGGGAGTTATTGGAATGAATTCGCCCGGTCAGGATCCTGGCGCGGTCACCTTTCCACGCGAGCAATATGAGGCGCTCGAAAGTGCCGTCATGGAATCGGCGCGCGGGCGCTGGTTCCTGGCGGAATATGCCCGCCGCAATCGTGCCGCCGACACGATGATGCTGCTCGATGCCCTGAAAAAGCTTGAAAACGTTGCGGCAACCACCACCAAGCCGCCCGACATCGAAGCCCTGGCTTCGTCCATCAAGCAGACCCGCTCCGAGATCGCTTCCACTCACAATGACCGCCTGCCCGACGGCGGCTACCTCACGGCCGATTCCGGTCTCTATGACCGCATCACCGCCGATGCCAAGTCGGCGACGAGCGAGATCGCCAAGCGGTCGATGAGCCTGCGCGTGATTGCCGGCGGCCTCAAAGCGGCGCCCGCCGATGGCGAGCATGTCGAAGCCGTCGAGGCGAATGCCCGCTCGCTCGAAACCCTCTCCTGGTCGCAGGAAGTCCTGAGCGAGCGCATCGCCAAGGCGATGGGTCTGTTGAGCCATATCGACGAGGCCCTGACGGGTTTCTCCGAGAAAGCCGAGGACGAAGCCCTGGCTCGGAGCCAGATGCCCTATTTCTCGCGCGACGAGGATCTGTTCGCGCCGGCGCTGGAAGCGGCGGCGGAGCCTGCCCTGGCGGAAGCGGAAGAGACTGCCGCGCCGGAAAAACCGCGCATCGTGGTGATCCGCCGCGGCAAGGACGATCCCCTGGATATCCCGTTGTCGGGCTGATAGCCGCCCTGCCCGCGTTGCACTTGTGCAATGATGACGGCCGGCGGAACAACTGGCACGCCCCGCCGGAAGCAGCTATAGATCGGGTCTCAACCCGATCTCGGAGAGGCGCGCATGGCTCACTCTGCCGCGGTGATCGACTGGCTTCTCGATAGCGACCCATCGATAAGGTGGCAGGTGATGCGCGACCTGCTCGACGCGCCGCCGGCACAGTGGCAAGCGGAGCGGGCCAAGGTGGAAACCGAGGGCTGGGGCGCGCGCCTCCTTTCGCATCAGGACGCGGATGGTCAATGGGCGGGCGGCGCCTTCATCCCGGCCGGTTTCGACCCGCGCGAGTGGCGCGAGCGCGGTCAGCCATGGACGGCCACGAGCTTTTCCCTGACGCAGCTGCGCGAATTCGGCCTCGACCCCTCCTCGGACCGGGCCCGGCGAACCGTCGAGCTGATCGGCGTCCATTCGCATTGGGATGAGGGCGGGCAACCCTTCTGGGAGGGCGAGATCGAGGAATGCATCAACGGCCGCACCGTCGCCGACGGCGCCTATTTCGGCATCGACGTCTCCTCGATCGTCGACAGGCTGGTCGGTGAGCGTCTCGCCGATGGCGGCTGGAATTGCGAGCGGATCAACGGCTCCCAGCGCTCGTCATTCGCCAGCACGATCAACGTGCTGGAAGGTCTCCTTGAATACGAGAAAGCAACCCGGGGCTCGCCCCGCTCGCGCGAAGCGCGCCAGTCGGGCGAGGCCTATCTGCTCGAGCGCCGCCTCTTCCGCCGTCTCGGCACAGGGGAGCCCGCGGATGAGCGGTTTCTCCAGTTCCTGCACCCGAACCGCTGGCGTTACGACATCTTGCGGGCGCTCGATTATTTCCGCGCCTCGGCGCTCCTCAACGGCGCCGATCCAGATCCGCGATTGAGCGAGGCCATTGACCATGTCCGGTCGAAACGCCGGGAAGACGGCACCTGGCTCCTCGACTGGAGCCTGCCGGGGCGGGAATGGTTCGAGGTCGATGACGGGCCAGGCAAGCCTTCGCGCTGGGTGACTCTGCGGGCGCTGCGCGTTCTCAAATGGTGGGGAACTAGCGGCTCCTGAGGATTTCCGCGAAAAACGCCGGATCGACATTGCCGCCCGAGGCGATGACGGCGATGGTGCGCCCTTGCGTCGGGATCTTGCCGGCGAGGACCGCCGCGAGGCCGACGGCGCCGCCCGGCTCGATCACGAGCTTGAGATGCTCGAAAGCGAAGACCATGGCGCGTTTCACTTCCGCTTCGCTCACCACGAGGCCCTGGGCCAGGCGCGGCTGATTGATGGCGAAGGTGAGCTCGCCCGGCGCCGGCGACAGAAGCGCATCGCAGATCGAGCCCGAGGCACGGGCGTTGCGCTCGCGCTTGCCGCTCTCGAGCGAGCGGGCGTGATCGTCGAAACCTTCGGGCTCGACCGTATGGACCTCAGTCGCGGGCGACTTCGCCGAAAAGGCGAGCGCATTGCCGGCGGTGAGCCCGCCGCCGCCCGCCGGGATCAGCACCGCATCGAGACGGGCATCGCGCTCCGCCGCCTGCTCGATCGCCTCGAGCCCTGACGTGCCTTGGCCCGCGATGATCTCGGCATGCTCGAAGGGCGGCACGATGACGGCGCCACGCTCGCGCGCGATTGAGTTGGCGATCTCCTCTCGGTCTTCCCGGTTGCGGTCATAGGTCACGATCTCCGCGCCATAGGCGCGGGTGTTGGCCTTCTTGATCTCGGGCGTGTCCTCGGGCATCACGATGAGCGCCGGAAGCTTCATCATCTGCGCCGCGGCGGCGACACCTTGCGCGTGATTGCCCGACGAATAGGCGACGACACCGCCTTTCGCCTTGTCGGGAGCGAGGCGCGAGATGCAGTTCCAGGCGCCGCGGAATTTGAACGAGCCGGTGCGCTGCAGGCATTCGGCCTTGATCAGCACCCGGCCCTGGGCGAGCGCGTTGAGGGCGGGCGATTCGATCAGCGGCGTCACGACGGCGTAGCCCTTGAGGCGCTCGCGCGCCTGAAGGACGTCATCGATGGAGGGAATTTGGGCCATGGCGGCTGCTCCTTAGCGGATTCCGCTGATGGGCGCCACCATTTCACCCTTGAATGCACGCCGCGTCCTCCCAAATTATGTACCCATACAATTGGATCGGAGGTGTTCCATGACATCATCGCAAACCCGCCACGGCAGATGGACGCCGCTCAGCATTCTCGCTGTGGTAGCGGGCTTCATCGCCTGGTGGCCTCTGGGCCTCGCCGCCCTGGCTTACGTCTTGTGGGCCGGGCCCATCGACACGCTTGCCGATGACGGCGCCCGTCGGCTGCGCGAGACCTTCGGTGCGAGAAGCGCCCCCAAGGGGTCGGGCAATGCCGCCTTCGACGCCTATAAGGCCGAGACCTTGCGGCGCTTGGAGGCGGAACAGGCCGAATTCGCCGATTACCTCAACCGCCTGCGCGACGCCCGTGATCGCGAGGAATTTGAGCGCTTCATGGGAGAGCGCAAGCAATCCTGATTGAACCGTCACGAACATCATGCGAGAACCCGGCCACAAGCCGGGTTTTTTGTTGGAGTATGAGATGGATCTGGGATTGAAGGGCCGTACCGCCATTGTCTGCGCATCGAGCCGGGGGCTCGGCAAGGCCTGCGCTTTGTCATTGGCGCGGGAAGGCGTCAGCGTCGTCATCAATGGCCGTGATGAAGCGGTGCTCGCTGCCACGCGCGATGAGATCGTGAAGGCGACGGGCGCCAAGGTCACCGCTGTGGCCGCCGATGTCGGCACGCGCGCCGGCCAGGACGCCCTCCTCGCCGCGGCGCCCGAGCCCGACATCCTGGTCAACAACAATGGCGGTCCGCCGCTCAAGGATTTCCGCGAGCTCGACCGCGATGCACTGCTCAATGGGGTCGTCCAGAACATGGTGACGCCGATCGAGCTCATCCAGCGCGTCGTTCCCGCCATGCAGCGCCGGAACTTCGGCCGCATCGTGAACATCACCTCGATGTCGGTGAAGATGCCGATACTGGGTCTCGATCTGTCCTCCGGCGCGCGCGCCGGACTGACCGCCTTCATGGCGGGCCCTGCTCGCGATCTCGCCCGGCACAACATCACCGTGAACCATCTGTTGCCCGGCATGTTCGATACCGACCGGTTGCGCAATTCGACCGGGCGCATGGCGACGATGCAGGGCAAGAGCGAAACCGAGATGGCGGCCGAGCGCAAGGCGACGGTGCCGATGAAGCGCTTCGGCGAAGCAAGCGAGATCGGCGAGATCTGCGCGTTCCTGTGCTCGGTCCAGGC
>Ga0187894_10006217_pt1 | contig 11814 bp, 11 predicted proteins | sample GBC1701081metaG_FD_136650 | JGI IMG/M metagenome (GOLD analysis project Ga0187894, IMG submission 136650) | White microbial mat communities from a lava cave in the Kipuka Kanohina Cave System on the Island of Hawaii, USA - GBC170108-1 metaG ...
CGGGTAAATCGTCAACTGGTTCACGACCATCAGCAGCAGCAAGAGGCCAATTATCGCGCGGTTCACTGTAAGGGCGTGATATATCACGCCCCTACGGATGCGATTCTTTAGCCACCCGTCCGGTATCCCCACCCAGCGCAGCCCATAGGCGACCAGCAGCGCCCCAGCGGGCAGCAGCGCAATCGCATAGCGCACCTGATACACTGGCGCGACCCAGGCATTCAGTGCCAGCAGCGCCATCGGCGTGACCAGCAGCCACAGCGCCAGCAGCAGCACACCGCTTCCGTACTGCCGCAACTTCGGGATCGCGCCCCCCAGGGCGAACGGTACGACGTACAGCCACCAACTACCGCCGACCAGGATCAACACCAGCGCCGCCACTGCCGACCAATCGGTTGCCACCGGGATCGCCAACGGCCCATTCGGGTTGGCCCGCATCTGGCTCAAAAAGATCGGCAGCCAGGGGAGGTAAATGAGAAAGGCAAGCCCATAGGGTATAACGACCGTCCACAGCCGCCTGACCGCAGACACGTATCTGCCAGTCCCTTTAGTGGGCTTGTCACGTTCGGCAGCCGGACGTTTTAACATCTGGCGGCGCTGGCGCGAACGTCGAGCAAATATCGCTAGCGCCCCCACATGCAGCAGGTGCGTCACGATCACCAGCGCCCCGGCATAATGGGTGTACAACAGCGCGGCCAGCAGCAGCCCATACGCTATAGCCCGCCGCCCCATCGGCCTGGCGCGCCAGGACAAGTACACCCACGTCGCCAGCGCGCCCAGCGCCAGCAGCAGCGTATACATGCGCGCCTCGCGGGTGTAATACACAAAAAAACTGGCCGTCCCCAGGATGACCAGCCCGATCAAGCCCGTCGTCCGATCCACCAATTGTCTGCCGACGGCATAGGTCGCCGCCAATCCGACCATGCCCAACAGCACCGACAGCAGCCGCAGCGCATACACCGAATCACCCGCGACCCGTGTCCAGCCGTCCAACAGCAGGAAATATAGCGGCGGGTGGACATCCGCCCGCACCCGCGCCAGCATGTCCGCTAGGTAGGGCGACTGCACCGCCCACGCCGTCCAGCCCTCGTCATTCCACAAACTGTCGCGCGTCAGGTCAACCGTCGCAATGAAAAACGCCGCCAGCAGCACCACCACTGCCCCGGTAATCCATTTCTGATGTGTGGACAAAACAATGGTCTTAACGTCCGTTCCCTTTTTTCCCAGGCTGCCGGGGTCGCTTGTACAGCCACCAATAAGGTTCTGCTGGGTACACCGGCTGCAAGTCGCCCGCCCAGATGAAATCCGAATCGGCCACGTAACGCCGCAGTTCGCTGTCCACCAGCCGCGCCCGCGCAGCCAGTGCCGTTTCGTCCGGCAGCGCGTTTAATATTTCCTGAATCATGGTTCGCCGCAGCGCCTCCGGCAGGTAGGCATTGGCTGCGCCCTGTGACGAGTCTTGCGCCTCGCGCATATAGGCCATGATGTCGCGCAGACGCGCCTCCGCCTCGCGCACCAATTTTTTCTGGTAATGGCTGTTCCACTCCCGCCTGACCGAGTCCACTTGTGCCTCGGCCTGGTCGAGCAGCGCCCGTTGTGCCGGCGTGAGCTTATCTTCCAGCGCCCGCAGCCGGTGCAGCCGCAGCAACACCGCGCCCAACGTCAGGCTGGGCATGTTCATCCCCACCCGGCCATACAATTCACCTTCATACACATACGGCACGAGCGCGTCGGCCATCGCCTCCAACTCTTTCAGGTCGCGCTCAATCGAGTAATTTTGTTCCGCCATGATGGCTGCTCCCTTCGCTGGTTTGATCGTATCGTAGCGTGACACTCTACGAGGGCTAAAGCCGTGTAGCTTCTCGCTCGCGCGAGCTACTTGCGCCGTGTCCAGGCGAACTACGCTTGCCCCGCAACACGGGGTGACGATACTTGGGAACCGCTGCTGGCACTTTCGCTAACTCGCCATAGAGAAAGCGTGAGAGGATGTTCGCCGCGCCCTGCACATCTCGATGCACCATCGAACCGCAAGCCGGGCAGGTATACACCCGCCCCTTCGGTTTATGCCGATTGCTACACCCCGCGCAGGTTTGCGACGTGTAGGCTTCGTCTACATCGTCTACTACCGTGATGCCCGCCGCTTCCGCTTTGTATCCGATGTAGCGGCGCATCTTGCCATGTGACCAGTTCGAGATTTTTTGCTGACTCTTCGTGTTGAGGCGCTTGCCAGCGGCTACATCGCGCACATCGCCGATTGCCAGCGTCCCGACCTGCTGCTCAACCGCCCAATCCACCACGGCGCGGCTGACTTTGTGTTCAATGTCGCGCCGCCGCCGTTCCTGTTTGGCGAGAAAACGGTTCTTGCGCCGCTGCAATCGTTTCCAGCGCCGTGAGCCTTTTTGTTGGCGTGACTGCTTAGCTTGGATACGGGCAAGATTTTTCGCCGTATGCTGACTCTGAGCGCGAAGTTGGCGACAGGAAACCACTGCCGCTTCAACCCCATCGGTGATCGTAGCCGGATGAATTTCGCCTAAGTCGATAGCCGCTACGTTGGTGTGGGTTGTAGCTTGCACTTCCATCCCATCATCGACCACCAGATGCCATTCATAGTGACGGCTGGACGGGTTGTACACCAGCCGCATTTCAGTGAAGGCTTCTGGCGCTAGTCCCTGCAGCGGTTCAGGCAGGGGTACTGGAATAGGCTCTCTGCCGCGCGCCAGTGCCAACCGCAGTACACTGCCCTCAAGTCGGATACCGGTATTCTTCCAAACCGTTGTCCGGTAGTGTTTGCGCTTATGGGGATATTTCGCGCCGTCTCCTCGGTTGGCTTTGGCCGTCTTGCACGCTTTGTGAAAGCCCTGTTGAGCAGCATCAATACTGTGGGCGTGCAGCAGTCGGGGTGTTTCTCGGTTGAGATAATCGTGGTAGCATTCCTGTGCGCCGAGCGAAAGCCAAATACCCTTTTTCCGGTAGATACGATACTGCTCAACCAATACCTGAGAGTAGATCCGCCCACTCTCTGCATTGAGCGCGTCGGCAGCAGTTTTGGGCAGTTTGCACTGAAAATAGATGGTTCTTATCATGCGAACAAGTGTACCAAGCTCGCCTTACAAACGGCTAAAGCCTACGAGAAGCCGCGCCTAACCACTGCGATTAAAATCGCGTGGCTTGCGGCGGGCTAAAAACGGTCAGGACGACTCAATTGCCTAAGAATCCCATCCGTCAGAGTGTAACGCAAAGCCGGGAAATGCTACACCCCTCATGTGGAGGGGTGTGAAAACATGCGGAACGATACACTTTTCAGGAGGTGGCCGATTGCCATTCGACGAAAAAGACCGGGTTCGCCAGCACCCGCCGCACCGGGCATTTCCCGGTGATTTCCAGCAGCCTAGCCCGCTGTTCGTCGGTGAGCAGGGGGCCGTGAATCATCACCTGCTCGCGGATTTCGTGAATGAACTGGGCATTCCCGTCATAGGCGGGGTAATCCGCCGCGTTGTAACGTTCCAGTTCCAGGTTGACCTCGATTTTGTCCACCGGCCAGCCTTTGCGTTGGGCGTACATCTGCGCCGTGATCGCCATGCAGCTTCCCAGCGCGCCCAGCAGCGCCTCCGGCGGGGTCGGCGCGCTGTCGCTGCCGCCGCCTTCCACCGTCTCGTCGGCGTACCACGTATGCTCACGCGAACGCGCCACTGCGTGCAAGCCTTCATCCAGCGATACATTTACGATAGTCATTCGAGATGACCCCTTCGGTTATTTCCACACACGAGATTCGATGCCCGTTTGCGGGAGGTTCTTACGCCCGCCCGAAAATGTCCAGGCTGATGCCCGACACTGATTTGGCCTTGTCCGACGCCAGGTACAGGATCGCGTCGGCGATTTCTTCGGGCTGCACCCACTTGCTGAAGTCGGCGTTGGGCATACCCTCGCGGTTTTGCGGCGTGTCAATCATGCTGGGGACGACACCGTTGACGGTGATCTGGTTCTCACGCAGTTCGGCGGCCATGCTTTCCAGCACGCGCTGGGCGGCAGCTTTGGCGGCGGAATAGGCTCCTGACTTGGCTGCGCCTTTGTAGGCATGTTTCGACAGGATGGCGATGATGCGCCCCGCCACGCCCTGCTCAACCATGTGGCGCGCCACCCGCCCACAGGTGACGTACACGGACTGCGCGTTCACCGCCATCATCTTGTTCCACACGTCCAGTCCGGCCTCATGTACCGGCTGCCCGGACGCAAACGCGCCGACGGTGTGCGCCAACACGTCGATGCGCCCGTGCTGCGCCTCGATCTGCCGCACCAGCGCGTCCACGCTGGCCTCGTCGGTCACATCGGCGATGCCCGCCGTCCCGCCCAATTCCTTCACAAGATCAGCCAATTCGGCCTCTTTGCGCCCGACCAGTACCAGTGTCGCGCCTTGTTGGGCGAAGCGCCGCGCCACCGCCTGCCCGACATTTCCTGCCGCGCCTGTGACCACCACCACTTTGCCGTCAAATTCTGCCGCCATGACTCGCTCCCCCTATAGGTTATAAGCCTGCTTGTTATACGGCTTGGACTCGCCCGCGCGCTGATTCATTACGCTGCGAAGTCACGTTCAATATTACGTCCACCGTGCGCGATTTAGTTTTCCGGGCAAAGTTCCACCAGCAAGCCATCGCTCCACTGGTACTGGGCGGCGAACAGGGCGGCCACCGCAGCGGCTAATTCCGGCTCGGCGGCGCGGTCAATCGGGCGACCTGTCCCCTGGTACGTCCGCCCATCAACCCAGAACGACACCGCCGGGTTGTGCCGGATATTCTGCACCCAATCCGCGCGCTCCCGCGTCTCGGCGCACAGGTAGTAACAGCCGTCGTGCGCCACGAACCAGATTTCGATCTCGCGCGGCTGTCCGCTGCGGCGGCCTGTCGTCGTCAGGTACAAAAACGCGGCATTATAGTCGAATTTGCCGGTCATGACGTGCCTCCTGTAAACAGGTAAGGGCGTGATAGTTCACGCCCCTACAGTCAAATTCGCTGCTGATTTAATGAACCACAAGATTGGTTTGCTCCCCCTCTCTGTACACGGGGACGCGAAGTGGTTGGGGGGAGGGATGAAAAAAGGTTAGCCGCGCCCCAGATACTGCCCGTCGCGCGTGTCCACTTCAATCGATTCGCCGACGTTGATGAACAGCGGCACCTGCACCACCAGTCCGGTTTCGGTCGTGACTTTCTTGGTCACGCTGCCCGCCGTATCGCCCGCGACCGCCATCTCGGCATCGGCGACGACATAGCTCACCTTCGTCGGCAGCACATAGTCAATCGGGCGGCCTTCGTAGATGCGCAGTTCCAAATCCATGTTCTCTTTCAGGTACAGCGCATCATCACCGAACAGAGTGGTATTGGCTTCATACTGCTCGTAGGTCTGTTTGTTCATGAAGTGCAGGAAAACGCCGTCGCGGTACAGGTACTGCACATCCTCGTTTTCGACGAACAGGTTGTCCAGCTTCTCCTCGATGCCAAAGATACGCTGCGCGGTCTGCCCGGACTCCAGATTCATCAAGGTGGTACGCATCGACGCGGTGCCGCGTCCCGGTTTGTTATAGGCCGTCCCTGTCACCCGGTACAGGTTGCCGTCAAGTCTGAGGGTGACCCCCTTTTTTAAATCGCCTGCCGAAATCATGCGGATTGTCCTCGCTACGCTCACTTGCACTTGGAAAAGTTAATCCCATTATACCAGAATGATTCAAGCCTTCCAGACCTCAACTGCCGGGTCGCCTACCCGCATCACGTAGCGATACGCCCCCCAATCGACCCACGACGCGCCATAGCGTTCCAGCCGCGCCCGAATCGCGGCGTTGCAGTCTGTGATGATCGCTTCGGCCTCGGCGTTGTGGTTTGCAAAACGCAGGTTGAGCCAACGCCGCGCCTGCCCCCACACGCCCAGCGGGGCGTTCAACGCGCTCCCGCCGCCGGGGATGTTGAGCGAGTAATGCAGCGTGCGCTCGATCACCGTGCGTAAACCGGCGCGGTCGAATACCGGCGGTGCTTGCCGGTACACGGCGGGGTCACGTACATACCAGCCGCGCACGCCATAACCCAAGCGCCGGATCGCGCCGTCGGTTTCCCGGTCGTCCTCCCACACCATCTTTTCGACTGCGCCCCGCACCGCCGCACACATCCCGAACGGCATCATGCCCAGCTTTCCCCACAACGCCTGCGCCCGATCCAAGCGCAGCTTCCAGCCGAACAGCGCATCCCGCCCGAAGGCCGTGTTCATCAGGTCAATAATGTCCTGGGGGATGGCCGCGCCGGGGATGGGCGAATGTTGATGATAGGTGTACGGACTGACGGCGGCGGGCAGCCCCTTGCGCCCGTAGCGTTCGCTCAGGCCGACGAGCCGCGCCAGCAATCCCTTGCCCCACACGGCATCATGGGCGGGCAGCAGCAGGTAGCCAGGCGACCCCATCCGGCGGCCCACGTCCAGCGCGAAGTCGAGCCGCGCCCAGCGATCGGTCAGCGCGTAGCGCCGCCACCGTTCCGGCTGCTCCCAATCCAGCAGATGTGGGGTATCGGCTGTCGCGTCATCCCATGCGGTAGGATTGGTGAGCGCTGCTACCATCCGTATGTGAGGATAGTGCGCCTGAAAATCGGCCAAGCTGTCCGCCGTCGCCGCGCGGTCGCAGATGAACAAGGCCGCATCCTGGGCTTCGAGTTGGGCTAATCGGGAATGCAGGGTGTAGTCGAAGACGACTCGTTCGCGGCCACTTTCGGGGCGCGGCTTATACATGAACTCGGCGTCCACGTAGCGCCGTCCTGCCAACGCGCCCGCCGCCTCCGCCGCTGAATTAGCCCACTCCATGATTTTCGGGGTTGATAGTCAGTAACGAAAAGGGTTCTCGTCTTACTCCCCCTCTCCACTTGTGGGAGAGGGTGTCCGACCCCGTCGGCCAGGGGGGTGAGGGGATCATGTTGATTCCGGCAGCGACCGGAACGCGAAGTCAATATATGCCTTGTTGCTGTTCGGCAGCCTGCCCGTGTCCAGGATCGCCACATCCCCGGCGCTCGTCAGCTTGGCGATCCGTTCTTCAACTGACAACACTTGCAGCGGCGCGAACACCGCGCTGAAGCTGTTGTCCTTGTGCGCGTGCAAATCGCTCACCGCCAGCCCCGCCCGTTCCAGCAGCGCCCGCGCCCGCTCCGCGCTGACCGGCACAAACGACTCATCCACAGCGGCAGTCTCGCCCCCGGCTGCCGGGTACAACAGCGCCCGCAAATCCTTCAACGCCGCTCCATAGCCCTCGGCCAGCCCGCGATAATACGTCCGGTTCGGGTCGGCCACGCGCAATTTTTGCATCGCCGCCTGCACCTCGCCCGCGCGCGTCTCCCATTGGCCTTCCAACGCCCGTAGCGCCGCGATGATGTCCTCTATTCGCCATTCTGAATCATAGGCCATAAGCAGCTTTGTCTTTCTCCCCCTCGCCACTTGTGGGAGAGGGGTGGCCGACTGGTCGGACGGGGGGAGGGGTAGACAATCCCTCTATCGCCGCCCGCCCGATGATCTCCAACGCCGTATCGCCCGACGGCGGCTGCATCAGCCCGGCGCGCGTGTCGCGGAAGTAACGTTCCAGCGGCAGGTCGCGCGTCAGGCTCGTCCCGCCTGCGATTTGCAGCGCCTTGTCGGTCACGCTGTTGGCCGTCTCCACCGCCAGATGTTTGGCGGCCACGATGCGCGGATATAAATCTTGGCTGCGCTCATCGCCCGTCCACTGCCCGGTCACGTCGAATAACAGCGATTGCGCCGCTTGCAGCGCCAGGTCAATTTCGCCGATCTGCCGCTGAATTTTGGGCAGCGTCGTAATCGGTTTCCCTAACGCGGTCGGCACGCGCTCCAATGCGAATTGGATGACCGCATTGCGCGCCCCCAGCGCCGCCCCCAGGTACACCGCCGCCATAATCATCGGGAACCAGGCATTCGGCGCACGCTCGTCACGTTTGCCCTTTTCAACCAGGTTAGCCAACGGCACACGTACATCCTTGAAATACACATCGTCGCTCTCACTGGCGCGCAGACTCAGGCTGTTGCCCCAGGTTTCCGCCCATTCGATGCCCGGCGTGTTGCCTGGCACGACCATTACGCCCGGTTCGTCCTCCACCGTCAGCCGTACCAGGATGTGTGTCAGGTGTTTGCCGCCCGTCGTCCAGGTCTTACGCCCGTTGATAACCCAGGCATCGCCGTCCCGCACCGCCGCCGTCTCGAACTGCCCGCCGCGTGACGGGCTGCCCAGCGTCGGCTCGCTGGCCGCCGTGTTGAACAGGCCGCCGTTCACCGCCAAGCGGCACCACTGCTCAAATACCGCTTCGTCCCAGGGACGGTTCTGCGCCAGGTTGCCGAACAGGTGAAGCTGCATCCCGGCCACCATCGCCGACGACGCGCTGCCCTGCGCCAGTTCCAACTGTGCCGCCACACACTCCCGCAGCGGCAGCCCGTGTCCGCCGTATTCGCGCGGGATGCTGCTTCCCAGGTAGCCAGACTCTTTCAGCGCCCGCACATCCTCCGGCGGCAGCTTGCCTAAACGGTCGGCCTCGCCCGCGCGCGCCGCAAAATCCCGCGCCAGCCCCCGCGCCACCTCCATCACATTCATGTCGATCTGCTCAAGCTGCATACCCTTACCCCACCACCAGCGCGATGGCAAATCCATCATAGCCCTTGCTGCCGACCGTCTGCACGGCGGTCATGCGCACACGCGGCTCGGCGGCGGCGAGGGTATTAAAGCGGCGCACACCCTGCGCGTTGGCGTCCTGGGTAGCAGGATCGACCACCGCGCCATCCTGCACCACATTATCGACCACGATCATACTGCCAGGGCGCGACAGCTTCAACGCCCAGGCGAAATAATCGGTGTTGCTCGGTTTGTCGGCGTCGATGAAGATGAAATCGAACGGTTCTTTACCCTCGGCGGCGAGTTGTGGCAGGGTGTCGATGGCCTTGCCCAGCCGCACCTCAACTACCCCATCCAAACCGGCGCGGGCGATGTTCTGACGCGCGACCTCGGCATGTTTGGGGTCATATTCCAACGTAACAAGGCTTCCGCCCGGCGGCAGGGCGCGCGCCAACCAGATCGTGCTGTAACCCGCCAGCGTGCCGACCTCTAATATCCGCTTTGCCCCAATCGACTGCGCCAGGATCGACAGCAGCTTGCCCTGGTTCGGCGCGACATGAATCGCTGGCAACCCCGCCGCCACCGCTGCCTTGAGCGCCTCATCCAGCGCCGCGTCCGGTGGCACAAACAACCCGGTGATGTAATTGTCAACCGCCGTCCACTGCGCCTGGGTCATGTTTGCTCCTCACTCGATTTGATCGCTCGTGAGGAGTGTACCGCTTTTAAGTCGGATTCGCCTATGACCGCCCCTCTACCGGATACTGCACTAGCAGCCAGGGATAGTATGGATCAGGTTCGCCGCGTGAGTGTCCAGTTTCGTCCTCATTTATCCACTCAGACACCTTTCCCGCATCTTCGTAACTGTCAATTAAGCCGTATTGGTTCGGATGGATACCAAATAACTCATGCACATCCCTTTCAAGTCCGCCGCACAGCCAGGAACAGCTAAAGTTTATGTTGTATCCCACTACCTCAAAGCCTAGAATTTCACCGCTAGGTTGTAAAGGCATTCGTTCGTACAGTAGTCTATCCAGGCCATGTTTTACGTCGTCGTGGTTATAGTAATTCTCCTTTCGAAATTTATCGACTAAATCATTGTGCAGACCGATACCTATGACAATGAAATCATCACTCACATCCAAAAATGCTGCCGCAAAATTGTGAGCATATTCCGCTTCTAAAAATACGTTGGGATGCTCCATTTCGCCGCGATGACTTTCACGTATCCAGTCTGACAACGCCATCAATTTCTCATTTGGGATACCAAAATGGAGGGCATCCGACTTATGTTTTTCGGTATCCCATCCCCAGTATATTTGAAACGTGGCGCTGATACACCCTCGCACGCTAATTATCCGCTCCGGTAGCAATTCCGAAGGCCGGAAACCATGCTCGGAAGACGCGGTATACTTCACCACAAAATACCCGCCCGCCACATAGTCGTTCAAATCAATGTCCATAATGCCCCCACACGCCTATACCGGCTCCCGTATTTTCGCATTGACTAACAGCTAAAAGCTAACGCCTAACGACTATCGACTGAACTACTGATACCCCTTCGCCTGCGTCGTGAACGCATCGGCGTACTGCCCGCCCAAGCGCATCAGGTCGTCGTGGCTGCCGCACTCGACGATCTCGCCGCCGTCGATCACATAAATTTGGTCGGCGTTGCGCACCGTCGAAAAGCGGTGCGAGATGATAATCAGCGATTTGCCCTGGGAAAAATCGTACAACCGTTGAAAAATCTCATATTCCGCCTTCGCGTCAATCGCCGAGGTTGGCTCGTCCAGCACCAGCAGCGCCGCCTCGCGGAAGAACGCCCGCCCCAGCGCGATCCGCTGCCACTGGCCGTCGGACGGGTTCGTGCCGCCCTCGAACGACTTGTCCAACACCTGCTCCAATTTGTGTTCGTACTCGTCGATGAAACCCTGCGCGTCCGCCTTGAAAATGGCCTGCTCCAACAGCGCCGCGTCGTCCATGCTGTCCACCTTGCCCAGGCCGATGTTCGTCCGCACCGTGAACTGCCCATAACGGATGAAATCCTGGAACAGGATGCCGATCTGGTTGTACCAGCTATCGGTGTCCAGTTCGCGCAGGTCAACCCCGTTCACCAGGATTTGCCCGCCCGTCACGTCGTAGAACCGGCTCAACAGCTTAATGATGGTCGTCTTGCCCGCGCCGTTTACGCCCACCAGCGCGATGTGTTCCCCCGGCTCGATCACCAGGTTGAAATTTTTTAGCACCGGCTTGTCGGCGTTCGGATAGGTGAACTCGACATTCTTGAACACGATCAGCGGCGGCTTGTCCCCCCGTTCCAGCGGGATCGTCCCCGGCCTGACCGCGTTCTGCAAGTCCATGAATTTGAACAGGTCAACCAGGTACAGGCCGTCCTCGTAATGGTCGCTCAGGCTGCGGAACAGGTTGTTGATCGACTCCGACAGCCGCCCCAGCGACGAGGTGTAAAATGTCAGCAAACCCAGCGTGATCTGCCCGTCCAGCGTTGCGACGACCGCGATCACCCAGAAGGCCATCGTCCCCAGCGTCGACAGGTTGCCCACCAACGACTCCAGCGCCGTCCGTCGCAGCGTGTCCTTGCGCTCCTTGTCGGTGAAGCGGTTGTAAATCTCCTCGACCACGTTCAGCAGGTAATGGCGGCTGCGGAAGATGCGCAGTTCCATCAGCGAATTGTCGCGCGTCAGCAAATCCGCCGAGCGGAAGAATCGCCGCCGGTCGGTCGTGTTTGCACCCCAGATCGCCCACGACCCCTCGCGCAGCCGCAGGTTCACCACCAGGCTGGGCAGCGTCGTCAGCAGCACCAGGGCGAAGGCCGGTAGCGAAAACGTCAGGATAATCAGCACGCTCGACACGATGCGGATCAGGTCGCCCAGCATGTAGATCGAACGCGACAGGAATGCCGCCGGTTTCCAGGTGTAGGTGTCCTTCGCCTTCTGGATCACGTCGTTGCTCGCGGCATTTTCGTAGTGGTACATATCCAGTTCCGACGCCTTGCGCAAGAAGCTCAGTGTCAGCTCGCGCGAGATGTTGAAGAAGCTGATCTTCTCCGCCACCGCGATCCCGATCCACAACGACCGTTCCAGCAGGTTCAGCGCCACCACCGCCACGATGAGCTGCACCAGCGCGTTCAATCCCCGGTCGGCGGGCGACAACCCCAGCAGCCGCAC
>Ga0187894_10006218_pt1 | contig 11813 bp, 9 predicted proteins | sample GBC1701081metaG_FD_136650 | JGI IMG/M metagenome (GOLD analysis project Ga0187894, IMG submission 136650) | White microbial mat communities from a lava cave in the Kipuka Kanohina Cave System on the Island of Hawaii, USA - GBC170108-1 metaG ...
CCGAGCTGCCCGGCGGCAACGATCCTGCGTGTCGCCCGAACCAGCTCTTTGCCATCGCCTTGCCGCACGCCGTCCTCGATCCCCCGCGCTGGGAGGCCGTGGTCGAGGCGGCGCGCGACAAGCTCCTCACGCCGGTCGGCCTGCGCTCCCTGGCCGCCGACCATCCGGACTTCAAGCCCAGCTACCACGGAGATCTCCGGACGCGCGACGCCGCCTATCACCAGGGCACCGTATGGGCCTGGCTCATCGGCCCATTCATCGACGCCTGGCTGCGCGTGCATCCCGGCGACCGCGCCGGCGCCCGCCGATTCCTCGACGGCTTCCCGCATCACCTCGACGAGGGCTGCATCGGCTCGATCGGCGAGATCTTCGACGCCGTGTCCCCCTTCGCGCCGCGTGGGTGCATCGCGCAGGCCTGGAGCGTCGCGGAGGTCCTCCGCTGCTGGGCCTTGACCGATCCCACGACGGCCGAGTAGCAAGAGCGCCGGGGCCGGCGCACCTCTCAGCTTCGCCGCGTGATAAACGCTCGGACCTTCTCGCGGCCCTTGACCCGCATCGCGAATGGAGCACACGATTGTCCTCCGGGGCCGGACGCGAGTGGGGCGTCCGCAGCCCCGGGCCCAGCTGCCAATGGGGGTGGCCTGGGCAAGGCACATCGCCGTCGCGCGGGTCGCTCGACCGCGAGCGGCGCCGGAGCACAGCGTCTGCCCCCGGTGTGCTCCGCACGCGACACGGTCTGACCGATCCGCGCACGCGACGTTACCTCGACGAGGAGGGAGACCATGGAACAGATCGGTGCGTGGGGCAGGCTCGCATTGGGGATGGCCGTGGCGGCGCTCTGGGCCGCCGGACCCAACGACGCAGGGGCGGACGCAAGCGCCGGGGAGGCGTGCGCGAAGCTCGCCGCGAAAATCGCTGACGACACCCAGAAGAAGGATCGGGTGGGAAAGCCGACGTTCTTGTCGGCCACGTGGACGCCGGCGTCCACGACGTTGCCCGCGTCCCATTGTCTCGTGCTGGGATACGTGACCACCGGCGACAAGCGACAGGGTACGAACCACGTGAACGTCGAGTTCAGGTTGCCGGAGAACTGGAATGGCAAGTTCTACATGGGCGGCAACGGCGGCTTCGCCGGCTCCTTCCAGGCCAACCTCACCGTGCCGCTCGGCCGCGGCTACGCCACCGCCCGTACCGATACCGGTCATCAGGGCAGCGCCATCGACGCAAGCTGGGCCCGGGACAACCCGACGAAGGTGATCGACTTCGGCTACCGGGCGGTGCACGAGACCGCGGTGGCCGGGAAGGAGCTCGTCAAGGACTTCTACGGCCAGGCGGCCCGGCACTCGTACTTCCAGGGATGCTCGCGTGGCGGCGGCCAGGCCCTCATGGAGGCCCAGCGCTATCCCAAGGACTTCGACGGGATCATCGGCGGCGCGCCGGCGTACAACTGGTCGCGATTCATGATCGGCTTCGCGTGGAACGAAGTCGCCATGTATCCGGGCCGCGGGAACGTCACCGCGTCCGTGCTCCCGCTCGCGAAGCTGCCATACATCGAGCAGCAGGTGCTCGCCAACTGCGACGCCGTCGACGGCATCGTGGACGGCATCATCGATGACCCACGGCGCTGCACGTTCAACCCGGACACCCACCTCGCGATGTGCGCCCCCGGTGATGCCGCCAACCCTAGCTGCCTGACCACCACCGAGCTCTCCGCCGTGAAGGCCGTCTATCAAGGACCGGTGAACTCGCAGGGTCAGCTCTTCCCGGGCTTCCCGGTCGGCGGCGAGAGTCAGCCGGGCGGCTGGAACACGTGGATCGTCGGCGCCCCCAACCTGTTCGGGGCGTACCCGAATCTGCACTACGCGTTCGGCGGCGACTTCTTCAAGTATCTAGCCTACCCAGATCAGGACGACGGCAGCTTCGACATTCACGACTTCGATTTCGAGACGGGTCCACCCACGCTCGATTTCATCGGGTCCATCCTGAACGCGACCGACCCGGACCTGGACCCCTTCGCGCGCCGGGGCGGCAAGCTGATCCTCTACAACGGCTGGAGCGACGCGGCCATCACTGCCCTCGGGACCATCGCCTACTTCGATCAACTGGTGGCCGAGCTCGGCCAGGCGCGTACCGATGATTTCATGCGCCTCTACCTCGCCCCGGGCATGTTGCACTGCGCCGGCGGACCGGGGCCGAACGAATTCGACGTCCTGACGCCGCTCGAACAGTGGGTGGAGAACGGCGTCGCCCCGGGCGCCATCGTCGCCGTGCACCGGACCGGGGGTGTCGTCGACATCGAGCGGCCGCTGTGCTCGTACCCGCAGGTGGCACGTCAAATCGATCCGGACGGCAGCACCGTCCAGGCTTCGAACTTCCACTGCGTCTTCCCGCAGTAGCCGAGTGAGCGGCGCCGGGTAGGCCCGGGCGCGTTACGGGTCCACCCGGCGCTGCGATACTGTGCGCGGCGGTGAGACCGCGGCGGCCCTGCACGCCAGCCCGATCATTCGAGGGCCGGCGGCGGGGGCGGTCCCTCCCCATGCTCCCGCCGGGCGTTCGCAGAGGGTTATCCCACGTAGCCGCGGTTCTTCATGCACGCGCGATACGCCTCGACGTAGCGCGCGTCATTCGACTTGTTCTCGTTGAGGCCGTAGAGCGTCCCGGCGGCGAGCCCGACGACGCCGCCGATGCCAGCGCCCTTGCCCGCACCCTTGCCGCCGCTCGCCACGGCACCGCCCGCGGCACCGACACCGGCGCCGATCGCCCCGCCGATCGCGGCGTCCTTGATGACTTCGAGCGTCTTGTCGCCCGCGTGCGCGCGCGCCTGCGTGTTGCACGATTCGACGTCGGCCGCGGTCGGTTTCGCGGCGACCGCTTTCGGCGCGGCCGGTTTCGGAGCGGCTGCCTTCGGGGCAGCGGTCTGAGCCGCGACAGGTGGCGGCGGGGGCGTGGCAATCTGAGCCGTCGTCTGAGCCGACGGAGGCGTCGGAGTCGCGGATTGAGTCGTCTCGGTGCCGTTCCAGCTCGCGACCACCAGCCCGGTCACGACTGCCGTGGCGATCACGAGCAAGAGAGCGAGCGTCGTCAACTTCCACGGATTCCAACTGTTGTCCGGCATGGTGTGTCCTCCTCGCTTGTGTGCGCACGCCGGACGAAGACGAGAGCGCGCCGGCGCGGGCGATGAGCGGCAACCACGAGCTGCCGATGCCGTCGGGTAGAGCTGTCGATGATCAGGAGCAAGCCCGATGCCATACGTTGGCCTCGGGAAATATTACCGTTTCGATGAGTTGTGGGCCGAAGCCCGGGACCAACATGGTTCTCGAGGAACGGCGACGTGTAACGATTACTCAGGCGTGTGTAAGTTCCGACGCGGTCCGTGCTCGCGCAGGAAGTTGCGCCCTGGGCGGCCGTACGCCACGCCGTCCCGCGTGACCTCGTGGAAGACGCCAGCGTGGGCTCTCGGCGGTCCTTCGCGCGGCGGCCTCGCTTGCTACACCTTCACGCCACCCGGGCGTCCTGCGTGCGTCGCGTAGCTGGTGACCGTCGACGCCCGCTGCGTCCCTGAGCTGCAGTCGACTCCGCGCAGGTCGACTCGCCAGCGATCGCGGGTCACCGTGGCCAGCACGTAGCCGCGGTGATCGCCCTCGTAGGCTCGGACGTGCGGGTTTCGATCCTTCGCCTTGCGAAACCCTTCGTCCGCGTGACGACCTAGCGGCGAGGTGATCGAGGTCGTCACGAACTCGGTGCCGATCGGGTTCGCGCCACCGCCTTCGCGCACCAGATCGTTGACCCAGAACGAGTGGATGTCGCCGCTCAGCACGACGGGATTCGAGACCGTTGGCGCCGCGAGATGTTCGAGCATTTTCTGGCGGGCGGCCGGGTAGCCATCCCATCCGTCGCTCCAATGTTGCGGCGTGCCCGGGCTACCCTGCAGCAGCGGAGCGAACATCACGCCCTGCGCGACGGCCGTCCAGCGGGCGCCGGCGCGACCGACGTGCCCGATCACCCAATTCTCCTGATCCGTTCCCAGCATGGTCCGCTTCCCGTCGAGGCGCTCGTCGCAGCCGTCGAGCAACCGGCCCCAGGACTTGGGCAGCGCACAGGCTTGCCGGGAGCGGTACTGGCGCTCGTCGAGCAGCGACAGCTCGAGGAGATCGCCGAAGACGAGTTGCCGGTGAATCGTCATCGACGACCCGCGGGGCAGCGCGGCTGGCCGCAGCGGAAGGTGCTCCCAGTAGGCGCGGTAGGCGGCCGCGCGGCGAGCGAGGAACTCGTTGGACTCGAGCGTCGGCGATGCGTCGCCGGCGTAGTCGTTCTCGACGTCGTGGTCGTCCCAGATCGGCGCCCACGGCACCATGGCGTGCGCCTCCTGAAGGTCGGCGTCGGTGCGGTACAGGGCATGGTGCCGTCGATACTCGTCGAGAGACCGCGGTTGGACGATCTTGTGCGCGCGCCGTATCACTTTCTCTCTCGATCGGTTCTCGTAGATGTAGTCGCCCAGGTGGACGATCAGCCGCGCGCCGTCCTCGATCATTCGTCGATAGGCCCCGAAATAGCCGACCTCGTGATGCTGGCAGGACGCGATCGCGATGCACAGGCAATCCACGGGCGCACCCCGACCGGGCATGGTGCGCGTGTGGCCCGTGCGGCTCACTTCGTTTCCAGCGCGGAACCGGTACCAGTAGCCGCGATCGGACTCGAGCCCGCGCACCTCGACGTGGACCGTGTGGGCATCCGCCGCCACCACGTCCACCGTGCCGCTGGCGATCACCCGGGAGAACTGTTGATCGTCGGCGACCTCCCAGCGAACCGTCACTGGATCGGGCGGCATCCCACCACCTTCATCGAGGGGCTTCGGCGCCAGCCGGGTCCACAGAACGACACTGTCCGGCGCCGGGTCGCCGGAGGCCACACCGAGCGTGAACAGGGAACTCCCCAGTCGGGGGCCCGCAGCCTGGCCGCGAGCGGGCGGCGTGCCGAGGATGAACGTGCCGCCGACCGCGCCGAGGCCGCGCAGGAACGAGCGGCGGCTGACGCGCGTGGCGCTCGCGACTCCAGTCTCCCGACCCACGACGGGCTCCTCCGATGCCGCCGTCTCAGGAAGACGGTGGCGGGGGCGGAGCTAGCGCCTCGATCGCGACGCTCGTGCGACCTCTCACGACCCCGAAGAAATCCCTGAACTCCACGACCAGACGGTTCTTCTCCGGGTCGGACGGAATGGCCACGGTCGGGGCGACGAACACGCTGAACGTCGCTGTCCCCCCTTGCGCCAGCGTCACCAAGATGCCGCCCGCGGACGGAGCGACCAGGCACTGGCCCTGCGCGTTCGTCTGGCAAATCGAGAGTCGGCCGGCCGGGACGAGTCCCGACGTGTCGGAGACGACCACGGCGAGGCCGCTCGTGACGCCGAGATTGACCGCGGCGATCGCGAATGCGCCGGGATCGCCGGTCTCGACCGTCAGAGTCCCGTCGTTCGACGGCGTCGCCGCGACGGCGATCACGTCGGCGACGGCCTCGGTCGAGGCGGACAGCAGCAGCGTGTTGACGCCGCTGACCTTCGTGGACTGCGCCCCCTTCGCACAGCTCACGTTGAGCCAGACCTCGGTGGGAGCAAGCTCGGCCGACGGCGTCAGCGAGACGACGAAGGTCTTGTACGACGATGCGGGAAGGTCGAACATCGCGTTTGGCTGCCCCGTCGGAGCATTCGTGGTCGGGTCGGTTTCCTGGAACGAAAAGTCCGTTGACAGCTGGTCGGGCTTGATCGTGCACCCGGTCGCCGGCTCCAGCGTCGACGCCACCGCGGCGGCGAGAAACGCGGTGGCGGTCTGGTTCAGCGCGACCGAACGGCTGCTCGGGAGCACGGAAGCGTTCACGTCGAGGACGACCGAGACCTGACACTGCGCCGAGCTTGGAATCCGCTGCAGCCTGTTATCGAGCACGGTCACCGTCGTGACCTTCGCCCCTGAGGTGGGATAGGGCCCGGTCGACCATTGGGCCGTGGATCCGGTCGTATCGGAATTGCCCTGATCGTCGCTCCACGCAAACGCATAGAGTCCGGTGCCGCCCTGGGCGGTCGCCGTCCAGGTGACCTTGTCGGTGATGCCCGGACTGCCAGTCGGCCCCGTGCACGTGACGGTGAGCGGATCGAGCATCAGGTCTTCGGGCACGACCCTCGGGGAGTTAGCCAGCTGGGCTTCGACCGGGATCGGTGTCGATGGGGAACGCCACACACCTGAGACGTACAGGCGTCGCCCGACAATGGGAGCGAGCTCGGCCTTGCTGAATGCCAGGTTGAACCGCATGCTCCGCCAGAACGCCTCCGGCGGACTGTCGTCGTGGATGTAGTCGCAGGCCTTGGCTTCCTCTTCGGTGCTCTCGGACTGATCGGCGACACCTGCCTTGACCAAAGTGCCGCTTCCCGGGAGGGGGGACCCGTCGGGGCCGAAGACGACCGGCGCACCGAGATACGCCTCGACCGAGGGGTGGTTGCCCTGGTCGGTCGTGTTCCCCTTCCTGATGCACGCGTAGCCGCGGAGGTGAAACTGCCCGTCGCTCTCCAGATTGAACGTGTAAACCGCGCCGCCGATCTCCGCGGCGCCAGCGGTCGTACCTGCGCCCAACCCGGCGATGATCAAGCCAATCAGCAGGAGGATTGCCCGCCGGCTAACCGCCATCGCGCGTCCTCCGTCGCGGCTCTGGGATGGTTTGATCCACACACTCGTCGTTCGACGCGCTCGAAGAATCCTGTGAACGAGGGGCCGTTGTCAATCTTTGCGTCGTGGGACGTCTACCGCTCGTCAGCCGGTGAGAACGGCCGAGCGACGCCGACCAGGCCCCGAAGCTTCGCGATGAGCCCAGATCACCGAACGCGGCGGTTACGACACGGGCGCAGTGGTCATCGTGGAGACGTGGGCGCTGATCACCTTCCAGCCGAGAGCCGGGAAGCGAACCCAGGTCTGGCTCTGGCGACCGATCAGGTCGCGCCCACGCACCTTGAACTCGAGGTTCACCGTGGCGAGGTCGCGGCCAAGCGTGAGGATCTCGAGGCGAATGCGCTGCTCCTTGATCCCCGGCCCCGGCGGCCTCGCCACCCGGTGCGCGTGGATTTCGTCGAATCCGTAGCCGTGCTCGGAAAACGCGTACCGGATCGTGTAGGGGCTGTCCCAGAAGGTAGCGTCGAGCACGTCGACGTTCTTGCTGACCAAGGCCTCCTCGTACCGCTCGAAGAGTTGGCGCACTTCGGCCACGACCTCCGGAATGTTCGGCGTCACGTCGATCACCGACTCGCCTCCATGGCCTTCGCGACGGCGATCAGCTCCGCGTCGCTGCCGCGGGCGCCGACGATCGAGAGGCCGACCGGCAGCCCCTCCACCTCCGCCCCGGGCAAGCTCACCTGCGGCACGCCGGTCAGGCCCCCCACGGCGGTCGAGGTGTAGATGCGGCCACGCAGCGGATCGAGCACCGCGAGCGGCAAACCCTGCGGCGGCGCCGGAAATGGCGTCGTGGGCATGCAGAGGATCGTCCCCGGCGGGAGCAACCAGCCCAGGCGAGCGCGCGCCTCGGTCCGCATCAGGGCGGCCCACTGCCGCTCGGAGTCGGGCATCTGGCTCGCGAGCACGAGGTTGCGCGCAACGCTCCACGCCATCCGCGGGTCGTCCCGATCGATCCATTCCCGGAACGTGAGCCAGCCCTCGTGGCGCTGCAGGGTGAGCTGCGCCCGTGCCCAGACGGACAATCCCTGTGGCGCCAGGAGATCGTCGCGAACGTCCTTCACCAGCCCGGCGAGCCGACGGACCATGGGCTGGAGGGCGGCGGCGGTCTCGGTGTCGGCGAACCCGAACACGTCGACCGCGACGACGAGCCGCGTCGGGAGCTGCGTCGGTATCTCCTCGCCGAGGAGCACCTGGCCGACTCGGGCAAACGCGCTGGCGTCACGGGCGAACCATCCGGTCGTATCGGAGCTCGGAGCCTGCGACATCATGCCGGAAAGGTCGAGCCGGCCGTGCGTCGGCCGGATGCCGTAGAGCCCGCAGAAGCTGGCGGGCACGCGCACCGATCCACCGGTGTCGGACCCGAGCGCCGTGTCGCAGAGCCCCTGAGCCACCGCGGATGCGGAGCCGGACGACGATCCTCCGGGCACTCGACCGGCAGCCTTCGGATTGAGCGGCGTGCCGTAGAAGGGGTTCTCGCCAAGGATGCCCAGCGAGATCTCGTCGGTGATGGTCTTCCCGATCAGCGTCGCGCCCTCGTCGAGGAGTCGTGCGACGGCCCAGGCGTGGCGAGTCGGCACGGGATTCTGCTCCGACCAGTCGGGGTTGCCTCCACCCGTTGGATGCCCGGCGACGTCGAAGAGATCCTTGGCCGCGAAGGTCAGGCCGGCGAGCGGGCCGCCGGGCACACCGGCGATGCGAAGGGGAGTGCCGGGGACGAATGGGCTGGTCACTGGCGGAGCGCCATGGCGTCGAGTGGCTGGAGCCTAGCAGCGCCGTCGCACACGGTCAATCCTTGGAGCTCGCGCGAACTCGGGGTATAACGACCGCGCGGACGAGGAGGAACCCATGCTGACACCGGAGATCATCGACGCCACCGCGCGGGCCTGCTTCGCCAAGCACGAGCGCCGCGCGCGCTATGGCCCGCTCGACGCCGCCGTGCGGTCGGCGCCCCTCGAGGACGCGTATCGCATCCAGGACGCGCTCCACGGACTCATGAGCGGCGCCGGCCGAGGCGAGATCGCGGGATGGAAGATCGCGCTGACGACGAAGGCGATGCAGCAGATGACGGGGGTCGACCAGCCGGCGGCCGGCGCCATCCTCTCTGCGACGGTGCACACCTCGCCGGCGCGTGTGAGCGTCGCCGCCTATCACCATCTCGGCATCGAGTTCGAGGTGGCGGTGCGCATGGGCGGCGACTGTCCGGCGAGCGGCGGGCCGTGGACGCGGGCGTCCGTCGGCGACAGGGTGGCCGCCTGCATGCCGGCGTTCGAGCTGGTCGAGGATGGCAACGCGGACTACAAGACGCTCGATGCCTTCACGCTCGTGGCCGAGAACGCGTGGAATGCCGGGGTGGTCCTGGGAGCGCCCGTGACGAGCTGGCGCAGCCTCGACCTCGAGACGGCCGCGACGCGCGCCTGGCTCAACGATCAGCCCGCCGGCCAGGGCAAGACGGGCGACGCGCTCGGCCACCCGCTCGAGGCCGTGGCGTGGCTCGCCAATCTCCTCAACGGCCGCGGCCGAGCGCTCGCGCGCGGCATGATCGTGATGACGGGCAGCAGCATCACGACCAAGTTCCCGGTCGCTGGTGACCGGATTCGTTTCGCCGTCGACGGCCTGGGCGAGATCAGCGTCGAGGCGACCGCCTAGCGGCAGCGTCCCGCGCTCGTCGCGTCTCGCGCTGAGCGTCCGCGCCCGAGCGAACCTGCGCTGGCGCGACCGGTGAGGGCCCGCGGGCGGCGATCAGCCGCCCAGGTGTTTCCTCACGTAGTCCCCGATCTCGAGGGTGCATGCGAGACCCTGCGGAATCGCCTTGGTCAGCGACACGAAGGCGTGGATCTGTCCCGGGTACTCGCGATACACGACCTCCACGCCGGACGCGCCGAGGAGATCCGCGTAGGCACGTCCCTCGTCGCGCAGTGGGTCGAAGCCGCCGGTGATGATCATCGCCGGCGGCTGCCCCGTCAGATCGGAAGCGAGCAACGGCGAGGCACGCAGGTCGCGTTTGTCGGCGTCGGTACGCAGGTACTGCTCGGCGTACCAGAGGATGCGATCGCGCGGAATGATGTGGCCCTCAGCCAGCTCCTGATGCGAGGGCGTCTCGAAGTTGAACTCCACCGCGGGATAGATCAACACCTGGCACGTGGGCCGCGGCACGCCGGCACCGGCGGCCATCTGCGAGACGACGGCCGAGAGATTGCCGCCGGCGGAATCGCCGGCCACGCCGACGCGCGCGGGGTCGCCGCCCAGGTCGCGTCCGTTCCGGCGGAGCCACACGTATGCGGCGAGGCAATCCTCGACCGCCGAGGGGAACTTGTTCTCGGGCGCGAGCCGGTAGTCGACGGACACGACCATGGCGCCGGATCGCTCGGCCAGTCGCGCGCAGAGTCCGTGATGCGTCTCGAGATCGCCCTGGACCCACCCGCCGCCGTGGAAGTAGGCCAGGATCGGCCGCGGCGAGGAGGAGGTCGGCGCCGGATCGTACATGCGCGCCGGGATGGAGCCGGCAGGGCCGGGAATGGTGACGTTCTCGATCCGCGGCAGCTCGGGGGCCGGCTCGTCCAGCAGCGTGACCATCGTGCGGAGCTGCTGCCGAAGCTCCGGTAGCGGTGGAAAGTAGCCGGGCACGCGGATCGACTTCACGAACTCTCCGACGATCTGTGCCTTCGGATCCATCGTGCGGCCGCCCTGGTTGATCACGTGTCCCGCCAGGAACTGTTTCGCGTCGGACTCGCTCATCAGCGTGTGCGCCAGTTCGAGCTTCGGCAACGGTGTCGTCTCGCTCACGTTCGTCCTCCTTGCGCGCGGGCCTACTGGGCCAGGGCGCCGCCGTCGATGATCAGCTCGCTGCCGGTCACGTACGACGAGTCGTCGGACGCCAGGTACAGCACAGCCGTCACGACCTCGTCGACGGTGCCCATGCGGCCGAGCGGCACGCGCTCGAGGCGTCGCTTGAGCACCGCGGGGTCGGGCATGGCGCCGTGGAGCATGTCGGTGTCGATGGGGCCGGGATGAACGGAGTTGCAGCGGATCTTGTCCTTCGCGTGCTGGCTCGCCGTCACCTTGGTGAAGATTCGGACCGCGCCCTTGCTCGCGGCGTAGGCCGGTTCCTGATGGAGCGATTGCCCGATCCCGGCCACCGACGAGATGTTGACGATGGAACCGCCACCGGCCCGGCGCATCGCGGGGATCGCGTGCTTCGTGCCGAGGAAGACGCCGCGGGCGTTGACCGCCATCACGCGGTCCCACTCCTCGACCGTACGCTCCTCGATGGGCACGCGCTGGATCACGATGCCGGCGTTGTTGATCAGGATGTCGAGCTTGCCGTAGCGGCCCGTCGCGGTCTCGACCGCCGCCCGCCAGTCCGCCTCGTTCGCGACGTCGAGATGCACGTACACGGCGTCGCCGCCCTCCGCGCGGATCGTCTCCTCGATCGTCTTGCCCTCGGCGTCGCGGACGTCGCCGAAGACGACCCTGGCGCCCTCCCGCGTGAACCGAATCGCCTCGGCCGCCCCCTGTCCGCGAGCACCGCCGCTGATGAGCGCCACCTTGCCGTCGAGCTTTCCCATGTCCTCGCCTCCGGGATTTCTTCGCATGCCGGGCCGACCAGCCGCTCGAAGCAGCCCCGCTGAGGGCGCAGCCCCACCTGAGCCTAATGGCCGTCATCGAGAAAGGCAACGGGGAGCCAAGGTGGCATCTCAGAGCCGGTCACGCGGACAGCTCCGTCTGACGGATCCTGGCTCTCCGGTGGACGCATCCCGTCACCGGCCCTGATGCCTTTCCACTGCGGTGTGGCGCCGTCTCACGCGCGACGCGGACTTGGCGAAGGCGCCTCGCGGCACGGCTCATGCTCCGGCTGCATCTTGCCGATGCTTGATATGGCTACCGGATGATACTTCGGGCAGGATGAGCGAGGTGCGTGCCTTGGCGACGATCGGCAGCGTGCGTTAGGAGCGGAACTCGTGGGGGCGAGGAGGGCGCTCTCGTGGCTCCGAGGCATGACGCTGGTCGGCAACCGCCGAGCGGTGAGCGGCCTAGCTGTGCCGCTTGCCCTCGCGGCCGCCGGCGGGTTGCTCGCCTGCTCGACCACGGCGCCGGTCAAGGAAA
>Ga0187894_10006219_pt1 | contig 11808 bp, 11 predicted proteins | sample GBC1701081metaG_FD_136650 | JGI IMG/M metagenome (GOLD analysis project Ga0187894, IMG submission 136650) | White microbial mat communities from a lava cave in the Kipuka Kanohina Cave System on the Island of Hawaii, USA - GBC170108-1 metaG ...
AGGCATGAGCTTGTTTTCCTCGCCGATGAGCAAATACCAGGGTGATACCGACCTGACAATCCATCACGACGACAGGCTTTTTGCCAGCGCCGCCACCACCCGCGCTACGTCGTCGTCCGTCATCGTCGCGTACAACGGCAGCGTGAGCGATTGGCGATAGGCCTGGTACGAACACGGCAAGTCGCCCGGCTGATGCCCCAGCGCCCGCATGAAGAACGGTTCGGCGTGCAGCGCATACGTGCCGAGCGTGGTCTCGACGCCTTCGTCCCGCATCGCGGCGATCACCCGATCGCGGTCGATCCCGTCGTCCAACAGCGTGACATACGACTGAAAGATATGCCCGCCCCAGGCCGGGACAGACGGCGTGCGCACACCGGGAATATCGGAGATCAGGCCAGTCAATGCGGCAGCCAATTCCCGTTTACGGGCGATCAACCCATCCAGCTTACGCATCTGCGCCACGCCCATCGCGCCCAGCACATCGCTCAGGCGGTAGTTGTAACCGGCGGCCTCGAAGGTGAAACGGCCATCGCGCCGCACCCCGCCATGACTGCGGAGCAGCGCGATCCGCTCGGCCAGCGCCGCGTCGTTCGTCACAATCATGCCGCCTTCGCCGGTGGTGATGACCTTGCGCGGATGAAAGCTGTAGCAGCCCACCATCCCCATGCTGCCACACTGCTGCCCATGATAGGTTGTGCCAATGGCGCAGGCCGCGTCCTCGATCACCGCCAGGCCGTGCTGCGCGGCGATGTCCAGGATCGGCTGCATATCCGCCGCCAGACCAAAGGCATGTACCGGCATCACCGCTTTCGCGCGTGTGGTAATCTTGGCCGCCAGGTCGGCGATGTTCAGGTTGAAGGTGTCCAGGTCAATATCGACCAACACCGGGCGCCCCCCCTGCTGCACGACCACATTGGCCGTCGCCGGAAAAGTAAAATCGGGGATCAACACCTCGTCACCCGCGCCGATGTCCAGCGCCGCCAGCGACAGGTGCAGCGCCGTCGTCGCCGAACTGGTGGCGAAGGCGTACTTCGCTCCGGCGTAATCCGCCACCATGCGCTCGAACTCGGCCACTTTCGGCCCTTGTGTCAGGTAGCCAGAGGCCAAAACGGCACGGATTTCGGCGATTTCGTCCTCGTCGGTATACGGCAGCGCCAGCCGAATCATCGCTTTATCGACCATCAAATATTCCTCATCAAACTCAGCAAAATCGGCTTCAAGCCTGGGGCTGAGTCACAGTTTCCAGCCGCTCAATCTGCGCTTTGTACCAGTTAATGGTTTCCAGCAGCGCCTCATGCGCCAGCACGCGCGATTGGAAGCCGATCAAGTTGTACGCCAGTCCGACATTGCCGCAGTGCCGCCGCACATCGCTGGGGCGCGGCGTCTCATGGATGATCGGCGCATCGACTTCCATCACATCCAAGATGCTCCGCACCAGCCGGTTAATCGAGATTTCGCGCCCGGTCGCGAGGTTGATCGTCAGCCCGCGCGAACGTTCGGTTTCATAAAGCCGCACCGCGCCATCGGCCACATCGCTGACATAGATGAAATCGCGCGTCTGCTCACCGTCGCCATAAATAGTGATCGGGTCGCCGCGCAGCGCCCGGTGAATCACAATCGGGATGATGCCGGCATACGTGCCTTCGTTCTGTCGCGGGCCATAATTGTTGAAGGGACGCACCACCGCCGCATCCACGCCGAAGGTCTTGCAGTACGACAGCACCGTAAAATCACTCGCCAATTTGCTGGCGGCATACGGGGTGGACGCTGTGAACGGGTGATATTCATCCATCGGGACGTGCAACCCTGTGCCGTACACTTCCGACGATGAAAAGTGGATCAGCGTTTGGTAGGTTTTCTGGCGCAGCAGTTCAGCCATCACCGTCGTGATCGCCAGGTTCATATCGACTGTCGAGCGCGGATGTTCGAGCGAATACGGCAGCGGGATCACCGCCAGGTTAAAAACCACATTGACCTGTTCGCGGCGGATGATCTGCTCCATCACCTCATAATTCGAGGCGTCTTCGGGGTAAAACTTCAGGTCAGGGAAAAGCTGCCGCGCCTGCCGCAAATTGGATTCTTTGCCGAGGAATAGGTTGTCTACCACGATCAGGTTACTGGGTTTCTCAACCACAATCCGGTCAACCAGATGGCTGCCGATGAAACCCGCGCCACCCGTCAACAATACACTTTTTCCCGTCAATTTCGGCATTCAATTTCCCTGGGTACCTGGTTATTATGCTGCAACTACGCGCCCTTGTCGCTGTTTCTCGGCCTGATTATAAAAGGTTTTAATCGCTTTACCAGTGTCGGGCTGGCGCTGCTGCCCCGTGAAAAGCATCGAGCGGTTCGTCGCTGGCCGACTCCGGGCTGGGTTGGTTGACCATGATCGGGTTCGTCCTCGAACACTCCTCTCAAACTGTACAATATATAGACAAAATATATTCAGTAGCACATTCATGCTTGGATCACAAGTACCCTAACGTGAAAACATGCGGAACGCGCGGTTACAGCCTCGTATTCCACTTTTAACTTTTAACTCAATACAGCACATCCCACGCCACCATTTCGCCCGCCGCGAACGCCAATGTCACGGTTCGCGGCGTGGTCGCCCCCGGCGGGTATACGTACAACACGCGCGTCCCAGCGTTGGCCGCCCGGTACACGCCGCTGATCTTGTGCGGCTCGACCACCACCCGCAGCAGCGGCATATCCAGCACGAAGCGGTCGCGCGGAACGAGCGGTTTAACCACCAGGCCGTCTCCTTCCGGCGCGGGTTCGATTCCGCACACCCGCAGCAGGCCGAGCAGCGCCATCGCGTCCGGGTTGGCGTTCATCACCGGGAAATCGCTCATCGGTGTCATCGGGCTTGACCAGCTTCCCCCCGGCACATCCGGTTCGCGCGCGTCCACGCCATGCACCCCGTCCGGCCCAGACCAGATGCCAAACCACACCGCCGGGTATTCGACCGCATGGGCGGCAAATGTATTCCGGTTGAGTGAACGCCATGCCAGCGCGCCCCGCCCTGCCCGCGCGTAACCCCACGTCAGCAGTTGCGATACCGCCGGCCACACCATCCCGCGCGGCACGAGCGTCGCCCCAATTTTGGACGGGCCATCCAGCGCCGCGTCCGCCTGCTCGATTAAATTCGCCTCGGTGCCGTCTTCCCGCGCCGCGCCAGAGATGAGCGCCCAGGTCTGCGCTTCCAGGTCATGCCGCCGGATCACCACCGGGGCATTCTGGATATTCCGCAGCACCGCCCGGTTATACCAGCCCGCCGGATTCCATTGCTTAGAGGCCGCCTCGCTCAGACCGGCCAGCCGCGCCGCGATCATCTCGCCCACGTCCGGCGCGCGCATCTTCAGGATGGCCGCTAGCAGCGGCAGGGCGTACAGCGCCATCTGCGTGTTTGGCACGGATTCGCCGTGATCTTTCGAGTTCTGATAGGTCACGCCGAATGGCCCGATGCCGTCCCGCAGCGCCGTTTCCAGCACAATCGAGTCCGACCAATCGCCCGACCCGACTTTAATCAGCCCGTGATCGCCGACCCCCACGCCCTCGAACAAGTGCTTGAGCGCAAACCGGATGTGGTCAAGGATGGTCGTCCCCGGCGCGTTGTGCGGCTTGCCCGGCGGGTAATATGGCACGTCCTCGTCCAAAAACGCCATGTCGCCCGTCGCCGCCAGGTATTCGCTCATCGCCAACAGGAAAAATAAATCCAGGTCGGACGGTTTGTTATGCACATTCATGGCGTTCGAGATGAAGCCATGCCCGGCGAAGGCATACGTGATCTGCCCGGTCTGCCCATTCGTCAGCCGCATGATGATCCGCAGCAGATCGCGCGCCAGTGTCGGCTTCAGGTACGTCATCGGAATGGCGAATAACGCCTGGTCGCGCGGCGCGCCGTCCGCCCCGTGCAGGTACAGATAGGCTGACCCCTGCGGCACGACATGCGTCTTGTGATAGGCGCTGTACACCGTCGCGGATAACAGGTTATAGGTGTGCCAGGCCATCTCGCGCTGCAACACCGGGTCTTCGCCGGTATAAAAGTAGGCTAGATCGTCTTTCCAGCGTTTACGCATGTCGTTGAAAGCATCGCCCTGGCGGTAATCCTCTAGGAACTTGAGCGTTTCCTCCGCCCCAATCGCTCCATAGGCGAAGCGCAATGTGCGGCTCTCTCCCGCCTCGATATGTATATCCCGCCGCAGCACCATGCAGAACGGCATCGGGTCATCACCGCCCTGGGCGCTGGCCGGGTCGCCCGCCCGTCGTCCAAGCACCATGTCAGGCTGTTCCGCGCCGCCCGCGCCGAAAAAAGCATTCCGGTTGTAGTAATAGGCGTCGGGGTTGCCCTCGTTCAAGTCGGCCAGGAAAATCCGCGCCGGCGACCAATCAGTGTCGCAGGCTTCTTCCGGCGCACGAAAATCGCCCGGCGGCGGTTCTTTCACCTTCTGCTCGCAAAACAGCGCTGCCCGATCTTGCCGCCAACGCATCGAGATCGCAAAATGCCGGTTGAGCGCCCGCCGCGCCTCGTCGCTGGCCGGGGCAAACGCGGCGCTACGCAACCATTCCAGTTTCAACTGCTGCACATTCACGTCCCAATATTCGTAATGTTTCAGGTTGGCCGCCGCCTTGCCCAGGTTTTCGATCTGCACATCCACCAGCAGCGCCGGGACATCACCATACGGGGCGTACACCCGCCGCGTCACCCGGATGTTGCGATAGGTCATGCGCGTCTCGGTGTAACCAATGCCGAACAGCCGCCGCGTCCGCGCGCCCGTTGGCCGGTAGCAGAAAGCGGTCGCCCAGGTTGCCGCGCCATCGTCCATATAGCCGAAGCCCCCGGCGTAGGCGTGGCGGGTGGCCGCCGGGTCACGCTGGATATTCGCCGCCTGTTGCAAGCGTTGGCTGGGCGGGGTGATGGTTTGCGCCGCCGGCGACCCGTCCGGTGAGCCGGTCTGGGCGATCATATCCAGTGCCTCTAACGACGGGCTGCTGCGCGGGGTGAACTCGCCCGTCGCCGCCTGCTTTTCAACCTCGGCCAATGCCTGCGCCTGCGAGCTAAACGGGGCGGGCAGGATCGCGCGCAGGCGCGACATCCTGGCAAGAAACTGGATCGCGCGGATCGCCAAACTTGCCAGAAAAACCAACAGGTTGAAGCCCGGTTTCCGGTACGCCTCGAACCGATTGAGGAACACACCGCCCCGGTCGGCAATATACACCTGCACCGTGCCGTCGTTCGATGCTAATGCCGTGATCCGCTGGTTGCCCACCTGATGCCAGTGGTCGCGCCGGTCAAGCTGCTCGGTGTTGGGGTAGGCCGCGCGCGGGTCGAGGTACTGGTCGGCCTCGTAACGGTAGGCGGGCAGCCCCGCGCCATCCAGCGTCCACTTGCCGAACACACCGCTGCCTTCTTCGTTCGGCGCGAAGCTGCGTTCGTCGCCAGCGGCCTGCGCCGGGGCGGGTGCGGCAGGCGCATCGCGGAACTGCAACCGCAGCCACCGCCCCCACCGCGATAATGCTGGTAAATCCGCCGACTCCAGAAACGCGCTGCGCGGCTTGTCGGACATACGACCCCCTTTAAATTGCGATGAGGCTTATTCGATGCCTTCGAGCGGATAACGCGCCTGAGTACGCCGCATCGAAACCCAACGAACTAATTTCTGCCAATCTATCATGCCGTTCGGTAGACAATATTCCTCACCAAATTGAAGCGTGAATCGGTTGACGATCATCGCGTAGGCTTCGTAGAACGCCTCATTTTGCTGCCGCGCTTGATGCCCTAGCGGTTCAATAATTTGTGTATACAGATCGTCGTTGTTGGAGATAAAACGCCAGAAATCTTGCCCACACAACTTGAGATAGAGGCCATTGCGCTGTAACGGGTTAGGTTCAGTACCATAAGAACAGCCATTCACCGCCACAACCTCCATGCCAGGATACTTTTGCCCCAATATTTCTTTGGCGTTCTGAAAATTCAACAGCATCTTCTTGATCTGGCTCGAATTGCCCCAATACGGCCCTGATTTGATTTCGACGATATACACACGCCCGGCATTTTCAAGGACCAGATCAATGCCTTCCAAAAAACTGGTTAAAGGCTTTTCACCGCCGTAAACTTTGTTGCAAACGAAGATGGCGATGCCTTCCAAAAAATCGCCAAATAGAGTTTCCTCTTGCGATGATAAAAAGGCGTCCAGCACATTTCTAACCAGTCCCTCGGCGGTCATAATATGCTTTGCTTTGAAAAGATAAGGGTTCTTTCGGAGGAGCAGTTTGGTCAGTTGCAACCGTTCAAGTTTTTGCAGCCGTTTGGCGTGGAAAGTACCGATATTATTTTCAACATATTCGGTTACATCTTCTAGGCGAAGCGGATTTGGAGTCATAGCAGACGTTCTTGGTAAGTCAAAAGTTCTTTCTCAACCATCTCAATATAGTCGGGCATGATGTCGATACCGATGGCGCGTCGGCCCATTTCCAGCGCAGCCAGCACAGTCGTGCCGCTGCCCATAAACGGGTCTAGCACCCGATCATCCGATTGGGTGAACAGCTTAATGAACCATTCGGGTAGGGCTTTCGGGAAGGCAGCACTATGCCCCCGATTGGCCGTCTCAGTGGCTAAGTGGATCACATTGGTCGGGTAAACTTTTTCCCGTCCCACCCAATTCGATACATTTTTCCCAAAACCACTCTCAACCTTAGACGGATCACGAATTTTGTCGGTATCGCTCAGGTTGCTCAAGCGCGCTTTTGACCAATCACCAATCGGCACCATCACTTCATCCTGATACATGTGAAACGTCTTGCTTTTGTTAAATTGCAGCAGCCGCTCCCACGCATCTCGGAAACGATTCGGCCATTTTCCGGGGTATGAATTTTTTTTGTGCCAGATGAATTCCTCTGTCCAAAACCAACCCTGTGAACGAAGCGAATGAATCAGGTCTAACACATACGTATGGCGTTCGCCATCCACCACCCGCTCTTTAATGTTCAGAATAAAAGTGCCTGTTGGTTTCAATACACGATAAAGCTGCTCGGATACCGGCAAAAACCACTCGACATACGCATCAGGATGCACCCCGCCATACGTATCTTTTCGCTGGTCAGCGTAAGGTGGCGACGTAAAAATCAGGTCAACTGAATCATCTTCAAGTTCCTTCAATCGCTCCCGGCAATCACCGAGCAGCAGGCTAAATTGCTTGGGCATGAGTAATCCTCTGACCAACGAATCAAATTTCACGTTCTATTCTACAGTTTACAAGGCAACAAAGCTATTTCGCCCGGCATCGAGGTCATTCATCGGGTTTACACACCATTTCTGAGAGAACGCTAAACTCTACGCGGTTTTGAAGACGAGTATGCTAAAATAGGGCGATTAATCACCACGCGCGAACTAGGGTGTATCCCCGGTTCAGACAGATAGAGGCCCATGTACGACCTGCCATTGTTCCCGCTCAACACCGTCTTGTTTCCGGGGATGCCGCTGCGGCTGCACATCTTCGAGGAACGTTACAAGCTCATGATCGGGCGCTGCTATGCCGACGGTGAACCGTTCGGTGTCACCCTGATCAAGAGCGGGCGGGAAGTCGGCGGGCGCGCCCAACCCTTCAACATCGGCTGCACCGCCATCATCACCGAGGTCGAGCCGCTGGCGGACGGCCAGATGAACATCGTCGCCATCGGCAGCGAACGCTTTCAAATCCAATCGCTCAAACACGACCAGCCCTATCTCGTCGGCGTCGTCAACGATTATCCGCTCATCAATAGCGACTCCGCCTCCTTGCCGGACACAGGCCGCTTGTTGCGCCCCTGGGTGCGCCGCTACCTCGAAATCCTGGCCGAAGCCAGCGATGCCCAGTTCGACCTCGGCCAGCTCCCTCGTGATCCGCTCCGCCTGGCTTACCTGGCGTCATTCTTATTGCAAATCCCAGCCTCGCAGAAACAAAATCTGCTCGACATCGACGACGCCGAGCAGTTGCTCACCGATCTGCGCGATATGTACCGCCGCGAAGTCACCCTGCTCCGCGCCATGTTCACTGCCCGCGAATCCGAGGACATCGGTAACTTCTCATCGAATTAACATCAATAACCCGCTGGGGAATATCGCTTTACAGCTATTCGCGGCTCTGACTCCCCCTCGCCATCTAAGGGTAACTGTGTCACGCTCAAATGGCCGCTTTCAACGCCGCCAGCACCTTCACCTCGGCCTGGTATAGCGCCAGCAGCCCCTCGCCCAATGTCTCGAACAGTGCGTCAATTTCAGCGTCACTCATCGGGAAGGTGCGATGATGAGCCGCGTACAGCACATCCAGCCGCGCCGTCAGCGCTTGCATCCCATCCTGGCCGTCGCCGCCGTTCTGCATTAGCACATCGTACCGCTCCCGCAGCAGGTTTTTGGTCTCACGCAGCGGTTCGTTGTTGTCCGGCAGCGCCAACTCGGCCAGCGCCCGCCACTGTTCCGCCAGCGCCCGGTACTGCCCCGCCACTTCACCTAAAGCAGGCAGGTTTACAATCGGCGCGGCTTCGTCCAGAAAATCGGCGTACAAACCGCGCATCCCGCCGCCCGTGCTGACCAGTTCGATCCCCTCGTACACCGACTTGAGCGCCCCGTACAGGCCGCGCCGGTCGGCAAAGACCACCGGCCAGCCCTTCGCGTTTTTGGGATGCGTCATCATCTTGCCCCACTTTTGGAACGTCGGCAGCGAGAACGAATCGCTGTCTCGGCTCAGGTGGTCGATCTCATCTTGAATACCGGCCATGATCGCGCCCGGCAGGTCATCCGTCCCATCCCCGCTCACCAGCAGCAGCCGGTTTTTGTACGACCCGATCCGCGCCCGCGCTGAGGCCATGATTTCCTGGGGAATGCGGAACGGTTTCGCCGCCAGGTCATCTGCCAGCGCGTCGCCGTCCTCAATGCCATAAATCGCTACCAGGTGGCCGATATGCCCCTCCAGCGACTTCGGCAGTTGCAGGTATGGCATCTGCGCCTGGTCAACCCACGCGACCGCTGCGTGTCCGGCCTTGAGCGCGTCCTCAAGCTGCGTCGCCGCCGCTTTCTGCGAACCGGTTTCGTGGAACGTTGGCTTCACGTTGATGCGTTTGCACAAATTCTCGTAAAACTGGGTCGTGTATTGCCACCGGTTTTGCCAGCCAACGACCAGCACCTTCGCCCCGTGTTCCTTGAACTCCCACAAGATATAGCCCGCCCCCAACCCGCCGCCGATCCCCAGCAGCATCGCCTCGCTGTACGGCTTGTCCGTGTGCGGCGCGGTGACGCCCTCTGCCGCCAACACGTTCGTCAGCGACGCGGTTTCGGCGTGGTAGCCGCCAAATTGGGTGTAACTGGCAATACTCGTCATCATACGCTCCTTGAATGGTTAGCTCATTTGTTCGGGTATAACACGAAGCGAGAATCACGACTTGACACATCTTGCTACGCTCACACGAAGTCAGCCCGCCGCTGACCAAAGCTGAATAGGATTTCCTTCTGGGTCAGCTAGTCGAGCGAATCGCCCGTTCGGATAGCGTTCTTCATCAACGGCGACGTCAATACCGTTTTTACGCAGTTGTTCGACCATCGCGTCGAGGCTGCGGACACGGAAGTTGATCATCCACTGCTGCTCAGGTTTTCCAAAATCGTCCGTCGTTTTGGGAAACGGCGAAAAAACGGTTGGACCTGCCTCCTGCTGCCAGGGGGCGGTGTCGTAATCGGGTGGCACCAGGTCAATGCCCAGGTTCTCCTTGTACCAATGTCCCAATGCTTCAGGCTGTTCTGCCCGGAAGAAAAATCCACCAATGCCGACAACTTTTTCCATTCTGTAGCTCCTTAAGCCTTTAACTTACTTTGGTCAGTGACGAAAAGCGCCGGCGGAGTCTTGGATGATGACGTATTGATAGGTGCCGTCGTCCTGGTACGTTTCCTTCAAAACCTTGCCGCCCTGCTCATCGCTAACGACTCGGACTCCCAGCCGATCACCTGCTTATAAAAATCACGCACTGCGTCTGCATTCGGGACGGTTAAGTCTGCCGAGATGATCGTGCCGGTTGGAAATTGTTTTTCATGTGGTTCGGTCATCATCCTGCTCCTTAAATCGGTTCTGAAATGATATTGACTTGCCCCTCAACGATGCTGGCCGGGTAATACGACTCCAGTCCTGGCGACAGTCGCAAGATCGCTGGCTGCCAACCCGCCCCATACTCAGTCATCGACTTCACCCAACTCATAAAGTTCAGCCAACCGGCGTTCAGGCCGCCCGTTTTCGCGTCCGGCGCGAAGCCGCTGTGAACCAGCGTCAGCCGTGTCTTCCCGCCCGACCCTTCCAGCGTCCACGTCACCACCGTCTGGCCGTCGCCTTCCGGCCATGTCAACCGCAGCCTTTCGTTCGGCACGATGTCCAAAATTTTCAGCGCGCTGCTGTTGTTGCCCCAGCCCAGGTAATAGCGCCCACCTTCGTGCGCCTCGACCACCACATCGCGGGTCGCGATCCAGCGCCGGAGCTGCGCCGGGTTAATCAGCGCGTCGAACACGGCCTCGCGCGCCGCATCAATCTCGACACTGTGCTGGATGTCGCCCACCATTGGCGTCGAGAAATCACAGCGTACCGGCGGCTTGCCATCCAGGTGGCGGCGCAGATTCTCTAGCGTCAGGAACCAGAAGTCTTCATCGGTGTAGAAATCAATATCGTGGCTTTTGCTTACGCCCTCATGGCGCACGGCGACCGTCTGCCCACCTGCGCGTGGGTGAATGCTCACATCAACCGTCGTGTCTACACCGCGCAATTGCCAGCCAAAACGCACCCGCTCCCCCGGCTCATAGGCCAGCAGCGGATGCCGACCACCCTCGCGGTCGGGCGCGCCGGGGGTATAACGCCCCCAGAAATCATAGCGTTTCTCGGCGATGGACACGTCCACATGTTCGGCGAACCAGTGCGGCAGCGCCGCCGTCCATGCGCGCATGATGTCGCCAGGCGGGGCGGTGAGGGCGATCTGAATGTGCAGGCTGTCGGTCATGGGGGTCTCCTTGTAAGTGGATAGTCTTTAGTCATGGTCTTTAGCGACTGACTAAAGACTAACGACTAATCACTCTCTCTCGGATAACACGCCAGGATCAGCCGGAATCCCTTCCCGGCCAGTTCCGCCCCCGCCTCATCCGGCGGGATGCCATACTTGCGCGCCAAATCCTGGAACACCTGCTGCACATCCTCCAGGAACGCTGCCCGCCGCTCCCCGTCCGGCAGGTAAATATGCGCCGACAAGCCCAGCGACGGCACATCCTGTCCTACCGCCGACCGCTGCCCCAACCGCCCCATATCGTCCTGGATGTCCTCGGCCAGTGTGAGCAAAAAGCGCAGGCTGGTCTGGTCTAACGTCGTCTGTTCGCCACCGACCTGCCCTATCAGGTTCGGCGCCAGCCAATACGAGCGCGCCTTCGCCTGGTAATAGCCCTCGACCGCGCCCCGCACCCGCCGCTCCTCCACCTTGTCCACCAAACCGGCCTTCTCCAGCGCCTTGACGTGGTAATAAATCTTCTGCGCTGTCGCATCGAACAGCGCCGCCAATTCAGGGCAGGTGCGCGGCTCGTCCATTCGCTTCAGCAGTTCGATCCGCAGCGGGTGCAGCAGCGCCCCGGCCTGTTCCACTTGTTCGATGTAGAGTACGTCTTGCATGATTGGTTGCTCAGTCATTATGTAGAGTCTCGAAAGAAAGTAGAGAACGAGCTAGAATGAAAGGATGCCAAAACACAACGATTATACCCTCAGGGATGAGCAATTGGAACAAGTACGGGAAGCGATGAAAAGCCCAATCGCG
>Ga0187894_10006220_pt1 | contig 11808 bp, 16 predicted proteins | sample GBC1701081metaG_FD_136650 | JGI IMG/M metagenome (GOLD analysis project Ga0187894, IMG submission 136650) | White microbial mat communities from a lava cave in the Kipuka Kanohina Cave System on the Island of Hawaii, USA - GBC170108-1 metaG ...
CAAGTATTGGCAAGACGGTTACTGTTTTATCACCAACAGGCATGATAAGAGGCAAAGCAATCAGGGTAGACAAAGATGGAGCTTTGGTTGTATCAAGCAAAGGTAAAAGCCAGCGGATTCTTGTGGGGGATGTAACTTGAAGCTTTGTTGGGCCAATACTGACAATTTTGATGATGCTGAGGTTGTGATCTTAGGAATACCAGATGAGTCAAAGTCTCATGCACTGCGAAAAGGCGCGTCTGAAGCACCAGACAAGATACGCGAAATCTCCTCAATTAGAGATGTCTATAACAGAGGTGGATCCCCCTCGCTGGGTTTACCATTTTCAGAATTAAAAAAGAGAATATACGATTACGGAAATATCAAAAGAACCCAGATTAGTGAAACTATAGATAAAATAATTTCAAAATCAAAAATACCTTTATCGATAGGCGGTGATCACTCTATCTCTGCTGAAATAATAAAATCTATTTCAAAAAAATATGGTTCATTGTCTCTGATTTATTTTGATGCTCATCCCGATTTTATCAGTTCCACAAGAAACTATTATGGTTCAGTTTTCTATGATGCATTGCCCTTTATAGATTTGAAATCAAGTCTGCAGATTGGAACCAGAACCCCAGAGCAAGAAGAAATTGACAATATAAAAAAATATGATCTGACTGTAATTACGCCCTTTGACATAGTAAAAAAGGGAATATCTGAAATTGAAAAATTGATACTAAATAAAATTGGGAAAAATGTTTATGTTTCTTTTGACATGGACGCGATAGATCCAGCATATGCACCAGGAGTTTCTGTTCCTGTACCAATGGGTTTACGTAATATTGAGGCAGTTTATCTGTTAAAATCACTTGCAAGACATGGAATTGTTGGAATGGACATTATGGAAGTTTGCCCTGGTTACGATGTTAAGGATAGAACATCACATTTGGCATCAAGAATGATTGCAGAAGTAATATCAAATATGATCTAATTGAAAAACAAGTTTTTGATACAGACCATATATTTTTAACTAGGCCGTTTTGTTAAGCTATCAGTGTTTTCACATTTTACTATTGAGGATGCTAACAAAATGCTTCCTTCTGTAATTAAGAAATTCAAGGATATAGTTAGTTTGAAAAATGAGGTGGTTAAAATACAAAGCGAGATGGAAACAAATCCGCGCTACATGTCAAGCTTTAAAGATTATGCGTTAAAAAAGCAAGAACTGAACACTGCGATAACCAATTTTTACAAAGCTATCGAGGATTTGGAAGGTACAGGAGTTATGGTAAAAAGCATAGAGGAAGGCCTGCTTGACTTTCCGTCCTTAAGATTCAATGAAGAAGTTTGGCTTTGCTGGAAAGAAGGTGAAACTGAGATAAAGTTCTGGCATGGAAAAGATGAAGGTTTCACGGGACGAAAACCTCTTAGTGTAAGTGACGAGTCTCTAGTGTGAAATTAGTCAATTTTGATTAAGATTAAGTAGCTTTGAAAACATTTGGTTACAATTTAGACGTATGAAACGGCTATGTGTTAAGTAAAGTATGTTATTGATACCACACTTTAGGAACATACGTTTAAACATCTAGACTTTGAATTGAGGGTTAAGAATGATAACCTGTGAATGTTGCAAACTGCCAATGGACGGAATAATCATACACACGGTTAAATGCAGAAAGTATTATGATGATAAAACCAAAGATGATTTCATGAGAGGGCATAAATGAAATGCCTCAAATTATATAAAAAGAAACTAATGTTAATCAGTATTGGTTAACCCTTAGTGTAATGCTATCTAGTTGGTTTAGGGTAATCAGAGTAAAATTTCTTCTTGCTTCAGTAATTGCAGTTTGTCTTGGCCTTGCCATAAGTTGGAGCCAAAACCAAACTATCAATGTAGTAGATGCTATTCTTACATTTGCTGGAGTAATTGCTTTACATGCAAGTGTTGATCTTCTCAATGACTATTGGGATTTTAAACACAAAATAGATACAGAAACAAAAAGGACCAAGTTTAGTGGAGGCACTGGTGTTTTACCTGAAGGATTATTGCAACCATCTGAAGTATATAGAGCAGGTATAGCTTTTCTTATTCTTGGTGCAATAATAGGCGGATATTTTATTTTTTTAAACGGCATAACTATTGCCATCATACTTGCTTTTGCAATTATCTCAATTTACTTTTACTCAACAAAGATAGTCAATTCTGGGCTAGGAGAAGTGTTTGTTGCAATAAAGGGAACAATGATTGTTCTTGGTACATATTTTGTTCAGACTTCACAAATTGTAATAGAACCAATCCTAGGTGGAGTAGTCTTAGGAGTATTATCGTCCATGATATTGTTTGTTAATTCGTTTCCTGATTTTGAAGCGGACAGAGCTAGTGGCAGAAAAACACTAGTCATAGTACTTGGAAAAAAACGAGCAACTAGCGCCTTATGGATTTTTCCTACTGTTGCATATAGCACAATTATAGCTGGCGTGATAACTCAAACTCTTCCAATTCTTTCTTTAATCACACTTTTTTCTATTCCATTACTCATAAAGTCTGGACTTGGACTAAAGCGAAGTTTTGATGATGTTGAAAAGCTTGTGCCTGTGATGGCATCTTGTATATCATATGGTAGAATTACCGGCACTCTTTTGGTCCTGAGTTTTCTGTTAAGGGTATAACACATTACAATTAAATCAATCAGATTCAAAGTCAACATGTGATAACAGGTCATGCCACTCCGGAGGGCACGTCAAACTTTGCAAAAAAGAACCAAACCGCTGGAAAAAATCACTTCAAGCAGTTTGCTGGACTTAGTCTTTCATCTATAGGGATAGGAACATACCTTGGAAACGTAGATGAGGCCACGGATGTTCTTGTAAAAGAGGCAATCAAAAAATCAGTCTTTTCTGCAATAAATGTAATTGATACCGCAATAAACTATCGTTCCCAAAAAGCAGAGAGAACTGTTGGAAGAGCGGTACTAGAATTGGTAGAAGGAGGCAAGGTCAAAAGAAACGAGTTATTCGTAAGTACAAAAAATGGCTATGTCACAAACGATGGTGATGTAAAAGAAGAGTTTTGGGAATACATTCACAATACCCTAGTAAAACCAGGCGTAATCAAGTCAAACGACATTTCTTCTGGGTATCATTGTATGACCATACCATATCTACAAGATCAGCTCAATCGAAGCCTGAACAACTTGGGTTTTGATTGTGTTGACTTGATGTATCTCCATAACGCAGCGGAAGGCCAGCTTCAAGACATCTCAAAAGAAGATTTTATGAAAAATCTTAAAGGGGTTTTTGAATTTTATGAAAAACAGCGAAAGGAAGGCACAATAAAATACTATGGCATGGCAACATGGGATTGCTTTAGAGTCCCAAAAGAACATCCGCAGCACCTTTTACTTGCAGATGTGTTAAGACTTGCAAAAGAGGCTGGCGGGAATGACCATGGATTCAAGTTTGTTCAACTACCGTACAACATTTATCTTGATCAAGCTTTAGTTTTAAAAAATCAAACTATGAATGGAGCTGAAGCTGCAATATTAGAAGCAGCTACAAATTTTGGAATTGGCGTTTTTGCAAGTGTTCCACTGATGCAAGCAAAGCTTCTTGGACCAAATGTAATACCTGAATTTGGCGGATTAAAATCTTCACATCGCGCATTACAATTTGTTAGATCTACTCCTGGAATAATTGCACCTCTTGTTGGGCATAAGACAAGTTCTCATGTTGATGAAAATTTAGAATTAACTAAAATTTCGCCATTATCTGATTCCGAATTTTCTCAACTCCTAAAAACTTTAACGTCATAATGTAACGAATAAATAGAAACTCGATTGTTGTTATCTATGCCAGTGGATCCTGTTTGTGGAATCGAGCTTGATGAGAGTTTAGCTCTTGTTCACGAATACAAAGGAAAAAAATATTATTTTTGTTGTCATGGCTGCAAACGAATTTTTGTTAAAAAACCAAACAAGTGGAAAAAAGATTAGATAGGAAAACTCCCACACATGCGGCAAAAATGTGAGTCTGGTTCCTTTACTGCTTGACATTCTGGACACCTTGATTTTGATGAATCCAAATAGGCAGGCGGTTCATAATACTTTCTATACAACTCATAGTAGCACAGGGATTCTTTAGATCCTAACCGTACCTTTTCTTTCTCAAGATACATATCCACTTTATCCTTAAACGCTGAATCCGCAATCACGTTGTCAAAAAAGAAAGTAAGCCCGCTTGTTCCTGAGCCGTCTTGCATGGGGGATTTTGCTCTCCAAGTTATCGATTCTGGCAGTCTCTTTTCGAATGCCTTGCGCAAGATCCATTTTCCATGTTTTGTACCATTTTCTTCGTGTACTTTGAAGTCTGCTGGAATTGATTTTGCGTACTCTACTACCTTTTCGTTAAGAAATGGCGATTCTACAGCAATGCCAAGTGATTTGCCAAGTTGCTGTGTTGGGAAGTGCATTATCTTCCATATTCGTTCCAAATCTTTTTGTAGCTCTGAGCCTTGTTTCCTTAGAAAAAAACTATAGCCAGCAAATAGTTCATCAGCTCCATCGCCTGTAATTATACTCGTACAGCCTTTTTCCTTAGCAGTTTTCATTGTAATATACATTACAATAGAATTTCGTATTTCAATGGGGTTGAAAACTTTCAGGATCTTAATGGTATCTTCAATTGCATTTGTCAAGTCAATAATTGATGCATTGTTTACATCCAACTGCAGCCCAATTTGTTTTGCCACCAATTGAGAATACATGAGATCAGTTGAAGAGAAGTTTTCCGTTATGGTGACAAATGATCTGATCTTTTTATCATTCAGACAGAATGCTAAAACCGAGCTATCAAGACCACCTGATAACGCAATGCAATCAGATTTGCAGTATGATACTGCATCTACTATAAGCTCTTCCAGTTTTGAACAAATTTCTTGCAACACAATGATCTGATGCTCTCAATAAAATAAGTTATCTTGAGCAATAAGATTACCTTTAAATATTTTAGATGACCCTTTTTTGTCATGCTACTTCCTGCAGAGATTGAGACAAAGACCTTGATACCGGCGCTTCGTGCCATACTAGCAAAAAGACTAATCGAAGATCACGGCATACGTGAGGAAGAAGTCTCAAAGTTGCTAGGCGTCACACAGGCTGCCATAAGCAACTACATCAGGGGTACTCGCGGTGACCCTCTTTTGATAACAAAACTTCTTGCAGTAAAAGAAGTGGCAGAAATGGTTGATGACATATGTGGCAACCTAGCATCCAACATGGCATACACACCAGCGAGCCTTTCAAAGTTCATTGGGCTGTGCAACTACATCAAATCAAGTCTACTGATATGTGATATCCATCACAACTTGGAAACAAATATTGATGAAGCAGTATGCAAAGAATGCGAAAACATGCTTCTAAAGGGACCGGGAAGCTCGTTTTAGTTTGTTTTTTTAGCAATAATTATTTGAATTGTTGAAATTAGAGTCATACCGTATTTCCCGTTTGCATTTTCACTATCTACAGTTATGTCAACAATTTGTGAATTACCTTTCATCAGCCTTTCTGTGATCACGTTAGCTACTGCCACTGCGGTAGGAATCGAATCACCTCTAGCTTTTAGTTTTACTTGTCCATAACTTCCAATGTTAGTTAATAAATCAATAGCACACTCCATAATTGGTTGTTGATGTATTATCACTACTTTTTCATTATTTAAAAATGAGCTATTATCAGCAAGTTGTGGCCTGCTTTCCATTTCGCTCAAAAACATCAACCACATCACCAAAAAATTTGCATTGTATTAAGTCTTATCGATGATTTATCCATTAGTCAAAAAGATCGATCGGTATATTCTGGAAATCGCCATTTGGTAACATTCTTTTTATTGTAATAGGAATAACGCGTTTTTCAAGCTCAGTATATGCAAGATCAAGCGAAGTTGCAACTTCTTTTGGAATTGCAATGAATGGTGGCGCTCCAAGAGACAATTGTAGTGCCCTTGCTCCCAATATTCTTGCCTTTTCAAATCGTGTCAGTGTAGGTGGACCTATGCGTATTTTGCCCTTTCCTGTAGTTTCATATTCAACTGGCGCATGAATTGGGTCGATTTCGATTACCTCCCTTTCATCTATTATTTTCTGTAACCTTTCCTGTTCAGCAATTTCTTCTGGAGAAAGGTCACCCTTTTTTGCCTTCTTTTCCTTTTTTTCAACCTTTAATTCTTCTTCAGTTTCTTCCACTACTGCAATTTCTACAACAGGTTCTTCCAGAACAGGTCCTTCTGGCTCTGCAACTTCTTCAGTATCTACATTAATCTCTTCAGGTTCGTCAGACATCGCAGTGTTGTTTGAACAAACGTTATATAATTCATAAACCTCCTCTTCAAAAATGAGCGCTGGATCTGTTTCTAGGTTGGAGATAATTGTTGAGATAAAGGGCAAATCACAGCTAAAATGCGACTTAAAGCGTCATCTTGCGCCAGTCACTGTTGGCAACATAATCAGATCCTTGCCGCTTGAGGGCAATGCACACATAATGAACAACAGCTTTGCTTACATGGAAACCAAGCTAAATGTCGGAGGAGAAAGGCAAAGAAAAGAATTCAAAAAAGGAGATGTTGCATTTATGACAACGAACGGATCTATCTGTTTTTTTCTAAATAATACCGAATCGACAAAAACAATGACCCCAATTGGAACTATAACATCCAATATCGAGGCATTAAATGATGTAAAACCAGGTGATGTATTTTTGATAACTCAAGTTGGTTGATAGATGTGATGACCGCTGTATCCACCTATTCTCTTTATTGAACCATTTTGCAATAGCTTAAGCAAAAAGGCGTTTGCGGCAGAAACCTTCACGCCTGCTTGCCGTGACATCTCCTGAACTGTAAAAACCTTGGAGCTCTTGATAAAATTCATCGCTTGAGTTTCATCTATTATTACAGAGATGGATGATTTTGATTTCTGCTCTTTCTTTTCACCCTTCTTTGAGGAGCCTTCTTTTTTTGCAGCCTCAGCTTGTTGAGATTTTTCTGCCTGCGCAGGAGATTTTTTTTTGGCTCCACCCATAAGAGGCTTTTCATAAAGTCCTCTTTATAAACGAACAAGAGTACAAAAATCCTAAATATTTGCGGAACTCGATTTTATTGTGGGACTAGGTGTAATCGAGGAAAAAAATCTTAATGACGTCATAGCGTATGCACTTGACTATCCCAATGTGGTTTTAGTAGAGGCGCAAGCCCTTGTACCCGATACATCAGTGCTTTGCAACTTTTCTTATGGGCTTTATGTAGGATACATATCGGGGGTTTTCTTTGATGGATTTTTGAGAAGAAACAATAGATTTCTAAATGATGATGAGATGTCAGACTTTCACACTGTACTTTTTAAGAGATCGCCTGAAATCTGGCTTAAGATAAAGGCTCATCTGGACAAGAAATAACTCAAGCTTTTATTCCAGAATTGGTAAAAGGCGTCAGATGAAATTTTCTCTTATAGCAGAAACACTAAAGATAATGGAAGGTACCGCAAAACGGCTAGAGCTAACACAACATCTTGTGGATCTGTTCAAGATTACTCCGCCAGAAATTATTTCAAATGTAGTTTATCTCTTACAGGGAAAGCTCAGACCTGATCACGAGGGAGTCGAGATGGGCATTGCTGAAAAAATGGCAATAAAAGCAATTTCTAAATCTGCTGGTGTACCGCTCAGAAAAATAGAACAGGAGTATAACGAGGGGGGAGATTTAGGACAAGCTGCATCAAGAATTTTAGAGCAAAAAAAACAGACTACGTTTCTAACTGAAACAATTACTGTAGAGCGGGTCTACGATACGTTATACAAAATTGCTGAGCTAAAAGGAGCACGCTCTCAAGATATGAAGATGAAATACATTTCCAGCCTCTTAAACGATGCAAGTCCGATAGAAGCCGGCTTTATTCTCAAAATAATCACAGGTTCCCTTCGTTTGGGCATAGCAGACTATACACTCATGGATTCTCTTGCCATTGCCTTTACTGGTTCAAAAGAAAACAGAACAGCGCTAGAGCATGCGTATAATGTATCAAGTGATTTGGGGCGAGTCGCTGCAGCACTAGCAAAGGACGGAATTGACGCAATAAAAAATTTCCAAGTATCAGTGTTTAGTCCTGTCAGACCAATGCTTGCAGAACGAGTCAAGACAGCGGATGAGGCACGTGAAAAAATGGGATCAGAGTTTGCAGCTGAATACAAACTTGATGGTGAACGTGTTCAATTACACTTACAAGGAGAAAAAGTAGTACTATATTCAAGGAGCCTGGAAAATATTACAAACTATTATCCAGACATTGTTGAAAATATTACCAAGTCAATAAATGCACGTGAGGCAATACTAGAGGCTGAGGCTGTTGCCATCAATGAAGATTCGGGAGAATACCTTGCCTTTCAAGAACTTATGCATCGAAGACGAAAATACAAAGTAGCAAAAGCAGTATTACAATATCCAATTACTGTGAACTTTTTCGACATCATGTTTGTGGATGGCAAAAGTTGTCTTGATTTATCATATAAAGAACGCAGAAAGCTGCTTGAAAAAATAGTAAAAGAAGATTCTTTTGTAAAACTGATGCCAAAAACTATCGTCAAAACCAATAATGAAGTTGAAGACATATTGGAAAATGCAATTAATGCGGGATGTGAAGGTGTGATGCTAAAGCAACTTGAGTCATTTTACAAGGCAGGTGCCAGAGCAAGTAACTGGCTTAAACTAAAACGCGAATATAGAAATGAACTTGGCGATAGTTTAGATCTTGTAGTGATAGGAGCATTTTTTGGTAGAGGTAGAAGAACAGGGAGGTATGGAGCTTTGTTACTTGCAACCTACGACGATAAGACGGATACTTTTCCTAGCATATGCAAGGTTGGCACTGGATTTACGGATGAAAGTCTTGATCAGTTCTACCAAATACTTTCCAACAAGATAACACTCAAGAAAAATCCTAGAATAAACAGCGGACTGGAGGCTGAAGTTTGGTTTGAGCCCGAAGTTGTAATTGAAGTAGTAGCTTCAGAAATAACACTTAGCCCAATACACAAGACTGCCATGGATGGAATTAGAAAGGGAAGTGGCCTAGCGCTTCGCTTCCCTAAATTCACTGGAAAAATACGATTTGAAAAAACGCCAGAAAATGCTACTACTGATCAAGAAATAATTTCACTGTACAATGGTCAAAAAAGAGTGGTTCAAGAAGAAAAACAGAACTACATTTAAAATAATACACTCGTCTCATGATGTACTACTTTCACAATAACGAATCTAAGTAAGAATTATTAGACTCTACCAACATCTTAAAGCCTTACATGTATAGCGGGGAGTTAGAAGTACAAGCTAAAAGAAAGGCACTTGCGGTTTTGCAAGATGAGATAAACAGAATACTAAACTCTGTAAGAGACCTTTCGGCACTACCTACTCTTATCATAAAAGGAGACAAATCTGAGATAAAATCCTCACTTGAAAGAATAGCCAATACCGAAGATGAGGTTGAAGCTCTGCGCAGAAAAATAACTAGAGAGATTGCAGATGTCGGCGGCCTTATGATGAACAGGGAGAATCTCTTGCATACAGCCTATACAATGGACGAGATTGCAGGATATATCACGGGCATTGCCTTTAAAATTTCAAACATTAAAGCGGTCACTCTAAAAAAGGGAAAACTAGACAAAGATCTTTCAGATCTGATTGAGCTTGCAGTTGATCAAATCTACAAACTAAACGAGATTGTGCGAGCTCTTAATGGTAATCCAACTGCAGCGATAGACCTCGCACATGAAGCCCAGAGTATTGAGCGCAATGTTGACGAAAAGTATCGTGAGCTTACGCTTAAGGTTCTAGATGAGATTACAAATACAAAGGAACTTTTGCTTCTCAAAGATGTTGTTGAGGGAGTAGAAGAAATGTCAGACAAGTGTCTAGAGGTTTCTGACTCTTTCATAGTGTTGGCTTTGAGTTTATAACTTGAAAGGCGAACTAATCGAAAATAGAATTGTAATCTGGAACATAGAGGACTCACGTTCTCTTTTTATGCAAGGATATTATGGAAAACCAGTTGGCATTACAAAACCAAAGCCAGATGAGATAAACGCACCTCTGATTTTGGATCTTATAGAAGGGTATTATCTATTACAAAAATCCAAGATCAAGATATACAGATCAAAAAAGCAGCTCTCAGAAACTGACATGCTTGTAATTTGCAGAAATGAATATCATAACTTTGACAAAAAATATCTAGTCTACAAAGATTTTCGAGATAAGGGGTATATTGTAAATCCTGGAATCAAGTTTGGCTGTGACTTTGCTGTATATCAAAAAGGTCCAGGCATTGATCACGCACCATATCTAGTACAAGTATACAATACAAGTGACACCATCACTGCGACAGGTGTTGTACTGGCTGGAAGATTAGCAACTACAGTTAGAAAGCAGTTCATTTTAGCAATACCGCGTGGAAAAGATAAGGTAGATTGTTTAGCTTTGGATTGGTGGCGTGCTTAGAGAGCTTTTTTTATGTGCGATGCAATTCTGTCATAAATAGCAAAAAGTTCTTTTGAGATACCAAACTCGTTACTATTCTTCCATTTACCGTATATTCTGATCCCATTTTCTGTAGGATCAATCCAAATACTGGCATCCTTAAGAGGCTGCTTTAAAACCATGCTTATTAGTTCATGATCATTGTTTAGAATTTCAGCAATTTTTCCTCCATTCCACTGTACTCCAATTAGTTTTTTTGAACCAAAATGACCTTTTGTGGTCAGTTTTGCCTCTGCTACAAAGTCACTGTCGTTATTACCTGTATTGCCCTTTACTATAAAATGAGCCTGAAAACGATCTTGTGCGCCCCACGGAAGTGGATTTGGATCTTGCATTTCTATCCCTTTTGTATTATATGCACAACATCAATGCTAGTACCTTGTAGATCAACACATCCCTTATTTGTAACCATCCGTGGAGTCTGAGTAAAGTGTCTGCTGTAATAATCGCCTTTTTCAGCCTCATCAGTAGCAATCTCTTTTGCCTGTGCTTGTATTCCAATTTTTTCTAAAAGTTCACAAAATTGTTCAGGCATAGTTTTTAGGACAAATGTCTCTTGTTCAGCGTCGTGCATGGGTGAAGGTGAATTTCTCCCTCAAATAAATATTGGTCTTAAAACAAAAATCTACCAATAGAGCAATCGGAATAAATAATCGAAAAATATAGCCATTTTCGTTCAATGCTAAAATTTCAAGGCAAAGTCGCAGTTATCACTGGTAGCGGCACTGGCATTGGTAAAGCCATAGCTACTAAATTTGCTGAAAATGGTGCAAGCGTTATTATTCTTGGTAGACGAAAAGAGCCACTTGAGGAAACAGCAAAGAGTTTACACGAAATAATAAACAGAGTAAAAAGTAATGCCTTTGTCAAAATTTTTGCTGGTGTTGATGTGAGTGATGAAGATGGCATATCACATATGTTTGATGAGTTAAAAAAATCAGTCGGCACGGTTGATATTGTAGTCAATAATGCAGGAGTTTCAGGGCCCGTAACTTGTTTTGCAAACGCCCCAATGACAGAATTCAAAAGTACTGTTGCAATACACCTTACAGGAACTTTTTGGACTTCGGTTCAGGCTCTAAAAGCAATGAAATCTGGTTCTAAAATCATAACCATATCGACTTTCTTTACCGAAGAACGCCCACTTGAACAAAGGCCCTATAGATTTAGGAGCCCATATACAGCATCACAGGGAGCAAAAAACAGACTTGCGGAGGCAATGTCATGGGAGCTTACCGAGAAAGG
>Ga0187894_10006222_pt1 | contig 11805 bp, 9 predicted proteins | sample GBC1701081metaG_FD_136650 | JGI IMG/M metagenome (GOLD analysis project Ga0187894, IMG submission 136650) | White microbial mat communities from a lava cave in the Kipuka Kanohina Cave System on the Island of Hawaii, USA - GBC170108-1 metaG ...
CATCAGGAGCGCGAGTTTGCCCGGCGACTGGTGGACAGCTTGCCGGACCTGGTGGTCGTGCTCGATAAGGCCGGCAAGTACACCTACGTCAGCCCGCGCGTCAAGGAAGTTCTCGGCTTCACGCCGGAAGAACTGCTGCAGCAGAATCTGGGAGAGCGCACCCACGAGGACGACCGGCTGCCCATGCGCAAGTTGCACCAGGAGCTCACCGAAGGCCGGGCCAGCTATGCCACGCTCGAATATCGCACCCAGCACAAAGACGGAACGTGGCGCTGCCTGCGCGCGACGGCCAGCCCTCTGGCTGACGCCGCCGGCAGCATTACCGGAGTGATTGCCTCCGCGCGCGATATGACCGAGATGAAACAGCTCGAGCAGCAGGTCATTCAGTCGGAAAAACTGGCGGCCATGGGCCAGATGATCGCCGGCGTCGCCCACGAGCTGAACAATCCGCTGACCGCCATCCTGGGGATCAATGATCTGCTGCGCGAGCGTGCCGCAGACGATGCGTCGCGCCGGCAGCTCGAACTGGTGCAGCGGCAGGCCCGTCGCGCCGCGGAAATCGTGCAGAACCTGCTGACGTTCGCGCGGCCGCCGGCGCCGCATCGCGCGCGCCTGAAAGTCGCCGAGCTGGTGCAGCACACCCTGCAACTGCACGATTATTCGCTGCACATGAACAACATCACCGTGGACTTTGATCCGCACAGACACGCGCCGCCGGACCTGCCGGCGATTGTCGGCGATCAGAATCAGTTGATGCAGGTGTTCCTGAACCTGGTGGTGAACGCCGAGCAGGCCATTCGCGAAATCCGCGATCACGGCACGATTCGCGTGCGCATGGGCTCCGGGCGGGGACTGACCGAATCCTCGCTGACCGACACCTTCGTCTGGGTCAACATTCAGGATGACGGTCCCGGTATTGGCGTGGACATCCTCCCGAAGATATTCGATCCCTTCTTCACCACCAAGCGGCCGGGACGCGGGACCGGCCTGGGGCTCAGCATCTGCATGGCGATCTTGCGCGAACACGGCGGAACCATTGAGGTAACAAATGCTCCGGAAGGCGGCACCATCGCCACAGTGACCCTGCCCCTGCGCACCCCCGCGGATTCACCGCTGCCGGGTCCACTGGTGAGCTAGCCGCGCGTGGCGCTCCTCCCCATCCAATTCGGCTAAGTCCGGCAGGCGTTGAGCGCCCGTGGGCGGCCTTGCCTTCTAACGCATGTCATTCATACTTGTGTGCCCGATGCCGGTCTGAACATCGGGAATGACTCGGGGGATTGGCTATGCCATCTCGGGAAGATGCCTGGGCGCTGTTATGCGAGTACACGCAGAATGAGAGCCTACGCAAGCACGCGCTGGCGGTGGAGGCCTGTGTGCGCGCCTATGCCCGCAAAGCCGGCGCGGATGAAGGACTCTGGGGGCTGACCGCCCTGCTGCATGATTTCGACTATGAGTGCTGGCCGAACGCCGCGCACCATCCGACCGAGGAACATCCGTACGAAGGCTCGAAGATCCTCCGCGAGCGCGGCTATTCGGAGGAGATGATTCGCGCCATTCTCTCCCACGCCGACTATTCCGGGGTGACCCGCCAGTCGCCGCTGGAGCATACGCTCTTTGCCTGCGATGAGCTGGCCGGGTTCCTTACCGCTTGCACACTGGTGCAACCGTCCAAGTCCATTCACGATGTGAAAGTGGAAAGCGTGAAAAAGAAGCTCAAGGACAAGGCTTTCGCGCGCGGCGTGAATCGCGACGACGTCCGCAAGGGGGCCGAAGAGCTGGGCATCCCGCTGGAAGAACACATTCAGTTCTGCATTGATGCGCTGCGCGCCGGCGCTGCCGCGCTCGGCCTGCAAGGAAGCGCCGCGGCATCCACGGGCGCGTGACCGCTCGCAGTGTTCGGCGACTGCCCTGCTGTTCCGCGGCAAATTCCCGCCACTGGCCTGCTGTCTTTCTCAATGTGCTAGAATTTTCGTTTCATGCAACAGGCGAACAAAGCGCTGTGGAGCGCGCTGAAGCGCGTGGCCCGGCCGGAAAAGCCTCTGGACATGCTGGCGGCAGTCTGGCCGGTGGTCCTTGGGCCGCGCCTGGCGGCGCACACCCGTCCAGTGGCATGGAACAAGGGCTGCGTAACCATTGAAGCATCCGAGCCCGAATGGCAGAAGCACGTGCAGGATATGACTGCCGAGGTTCGCCGGCAAATCAACCGCTGGTGGGGAACCGAACTGGTGGTTGAAGTTCGCCTGGCGCCGGTCAAACGCGCGAAAACCCCCGCTAAGCCGCAGGTTGCGGGCGCAGGCACGTCTTCCCCGGCGGAGTCGCCGGCGCGGGTGATGGCCGAATCCAAGCTGCGAGCAGCCGTCGCCGAACTGGAACCCTCCCTGCGCGGGATCGCAGACGACGAGCTGCGCGACCTGATTACCCGAGTAGCCGCCAAGTATCTGGCGGGCAAAGAGAAGAAATGAAGCTTACACAAGATGAGATTCTGCACGTTGCCCGGCTGGCGCACCTCGAGCTTTCCGCTGCCGAAGTGGAGGGTCTGGGCCGCCAGCTCAGCGAAATCCTCACGTACATTGACAAGCTGAACCAACTGGATACGTCTGGCGTCGAGCCGCTGGCGCAGGTCATGGCCGCGTTCGCCGCCACGGATGGCGTGCTGCGCGACGACGAAGAGGCGCCCTGCGGCATCGCATCTGAGGTGCTGAAGACTGCCCCGGAGCCGGCGCCTCCGTACTTCCGTGTTCCCAAGGTGATTGAGCGCGGCTGAAGCGCCTGGCGCAACGGAGTTTGAGCAACGTCCATGGTAAGTGACCGGAAGAACGGCTGGGACGTGCGAACGATTCGCCGCGCGCTGGAATCCAGGCAGATTTCCGCGCGCGAACTGGTGAAGGAATTCTACGCCAGAATTGAGGCCGGCAATCGGGAGCTGAACGCATTCCTCTCGTTGTCGCCGGATCGGGCACATACCCAAGCCGACCGGGTGGATGCGCTGATTGCCGGCGGGAAGCCGCTGCCGCCTCTGGCCGGCGCACCGATTGCCATCAAGGACGTGATTTCGACGCAGGGCATTCGAACCACCTGCGGTTCGAAGATTCTGGAGACGTACGTCCCGCCGTATGACGCCACGGCCGTCACCCGACTGGAAGCAGCCGGGGCCATCGTCCTGGGCAAGACGAACTGCGACGAGTTTGCCATGGGCAGCTCCAACGAGAACTCTGCCTATGGCCCGGTGCGCAACCCGGTGGCGCCGGAGCGCGTTCCCGGGGGCTCGAGCGGCGGTTCGGCGGCAGCCGTGGCTGCTCACCTTGCCGTCTGCGCGCTGGGGACAGACACGGGGGGCTCGATCCGCCAGCCGGGCGCGTTCTGTGGAATCCCGGCGATGATGCCCACCTACGGCCGGGTTTCCCGCTACGGACTCATCGCATTCGCCTCATCGCTGGACCGCATCGGGCCATTCGCCAGCTCGGTTCACGACATCGCGGCAACGCTGGCGGTAATTGCCGGGCGCGACGCCGCGGATGCCACGTCAGCGCAGGTGCCTGTGCCGGACTTGCTGGCGTCGCTGGGCCAGCCGGTGAAGGGGCTCCGGATCGGAGTTCCCGAGGAGTATTTCATCGAAGGAATGCAGCCGGAAGTTCGAGCGCGGGTGGAAAAAGGAATCGCCCTGCTGGAAAGCCTGGGCTGCGCTACCGTCAAGCTCAAGATGCCCCATACCGACTATGCCATCGCCACCTACTACATCGTGGCCACGGCAGAGGCCAGCTCCAACCTGGCGCGTTATGACGGCGTCCGCTACGGCCTGCGGGACGTTGGCGACGGCACCCTGATGAGCATGTACCGGAGGACCCGCGGTCGCGGCTTTGGGCCGGAGGTGAAGCGCCGCATCATGCTGGGAACCTACGCTCTTTCCAGCGGCTATTACGATGCCTACTACCTGAAGGCCCAGAAGGTGCGTTCGCTGATTGCCCGCGATTTCACCGACGCCTTCAGCAAGGTGGACGCGATTGTCACTCCCACTTCGCCGGTGACGGCCTTCCGCCTGGGCGAACGCGCCTCAGACCCGCTGCAGATGTACCTGGCGGACATCTTCACGGTAACCGGGTCCCTGGCCGGCGTCCCGGGAATCTCGGTACCGTGCGGGAAGGACGCCGCGGGATTGCCCATTGGCATGCAGATTTTCGGCCCGCACTTCGGTGAGGCGCGGGTTCTGCAACTGGCCCACGCCTTTGAGGCCGCGGGCGGATTCACGCTCTAACCGATGGCGGAACGCAGCCACCTGACCCACATGGCGGATGTGGAAGAAATCCGGCGATTGCTGCAGGAGTCGCTCGCTGGCCTGTGCGCCTCGCTCGAGCCCGTGAGCGAGGAAGAATGGAAGAAGCAGCCGGCCGCGGGCGGGTGGTCCTGCGGTGAAATCTGCGCGCACCTGGCGCAGGTGGAAGCGCGGATCACCGCCGCCGCGGAGAAGTTGCTGAGCGCGGAGCCGAAGCGGCGGCCCCTCTTGCGCCGCCCGCACCTGCCGCTGTGGCTGGTGGAGTACCGGCTAGTACGGCGGCAGTCCCCGGTGCCTCTCGACCCTGCCATGGTGCTGGAGAAGCAACCTTCGCTCGACCGGTTGCGCGCCAGCCGGGAACGAACGCTGCTCCTGCTTTCGGCGAATGAGAGTCGCAACCTCTCCGGCTACGGCTGGCGGCACCGCGTGCTGGGCCACCTGAGTTTCTACGAGTGGATGCGGACCACCGCCAAGCACGAAATCCGGCATACCAAGCAGGTGATGGATCTGCGGCGCTCGGCGCAGGCCCGCCCATCGCTACGGGAATTTGTAGAATGATTCTAATTTCAAACAATTGTTTGATTTGCCGCCCGGCGGCAGCCGAGCCGTCCGCATGAATACCCGGTGACTGCTTCTCAGAAGTAAACACCCTTCGCTCAGGAGAAGTCCGCAATTCCTGCTGGAGTTTTTGCTAGGGAACCGCAACCGGCAGATCACGTACTAGTCAAATAGTTAGCCCACAGTAGAACGGAAGTCGGATTGCTCTCCTTTTTGACGCAGCGGAAAATGCAGATTCGGCATCATACGCTGTGGGAGGCTGATTCCTGCCGGCGGGTGAGGCGGGCGGCCCGAAGGACGGTTCCCGTGGTCACGATTCGCTCCAGCCAGAAGCTCTTCACGCTTGATGAGGTGGCTCGCCTGACCGGTATCGGCGGCGACAACATCCTGAACGTGGCCCGCGCCAAGCACCTGGGCTTCATTTCCCGCGTCGCGGAAGCCGCCGGCGAGCAGGCCGAACAGTGGCTCTTCACCGCGGCGGACGTGATGATCCTGAACGTCCTGAACCCACGCCGCGAACAGCAAGCTTAGTTTCCCCTGGTCTTCGGACCGGGGTACCAGCAAAACGGCCCGCCACGGCGGGCCGTTTCGCTTTTGCGGTCAAGGTTGCGCGGTTCAGCAGTGCCAGTCACCGCTCGCTAATCCGGGATCTTGCCGGTGAGTTCCGCGTAGGTGCGGGCCACAGCGCTGCCGGACGCGTTCGTGAAGCCTTGCTGGCCCAGCGGCGTGTCAGGGTATCCGGCGAAGGTCTTGGAGTACTTGCTCAGGTCAACCTTGGCCCGAGCTTCCTCCGCGCTCATGCCGCTACCGATGGCACTCTTCACCCCGGCGACCATATCTGACATGTACGAAATCAGGTTGCGGATGGCCCCTTTGTCGGGCTGTACCGGGCCGTGGCCGGTGATGGCCTGCTGCCAGTCCAGCTTTTCCATAGCCTGCAGGGTACCCACCCACTGGCTGGGGTAGGCATCGCGCATGAACGGGATGCCGTTGGTGAGCAGGTCGCCGGTGATGAGCACTTTTTCCTTGGGCAGGTACACCACCACGTCGCCGCGCGTGTGGCCGCGCCCGAGGTAGTACACGTGAATGGCGCGATCCGGCTTGTGCAGGATCAAGCTTTTCTCGAAAGTAATCGTGGGCAGGGTAAGCTGTATCTGCTTCAACTCTTCCAGGTACGACTTCTGGTCGGCAATCTGTGCCGGCAGGCGCTGCTTCTGCTCGTCGGTGAGGGGCTGGCCCTGCGCGTTGGTGCCGTCCGCCAGCATCTTTTCCAGCCGCGCGATGTTTCCCGGCACGCCTTCGTTCAAGCTCTGAGCGATGCTGGGGATGGCTTTGTTCACCATGTCGTCGCGGGTGAAGTGCTGCGCGAGGTATTCGACGTTCGGCCCGAACACGTTCACATAAGATTGATTGCCCTGCACGTGGTCGTTGTGCCAGTGCGTGTTCACCACGTAACGCACCGGCTTGTCGGTGACTTTCCTGATCTCCGCAATCAGGTCTTTGGCCCAGCTTGGCCGGTAGTGCGTATCCACCACCAGCACGTCGTCCTTGTTGACGATGAACGCGCCGTTCGAAGCCACATTACCGCGCCCGACGGCCGCATACACCCCGTCAGCCACCTTTACAATGTCAAAGGACTGCGCCGCGGTGGACGTTGCGCCAACCGCGATGGCCAGCAAGAGGAAGAAGAGACGGCTCAAATTCACAACTGCCTCCAGATGGTGATTGCTCAAGGCGCGCGGGAGTGTATCACGGCCTCGCGGCGGCTCTGGCAGGGCCCTGGGAGAGATCCAGCTCCACCTCGTCCACGAAACACCAGCCCCACTCCTCACCGGGCTCGATAGAGCGCATGATGGGGTGCTTGGAAGCGTGAAAGTGCTTCGTCGCGTGCTGGCCTGGCGAGGAGTCGCAGCATCCGACATTGCCGCAAATCATGCACAAGCGAAGATGCACCCAGGTGGCTCCCATCTTCAGGCACTCGTTGCAGACGTGAACCTGCGGCTTGCGGACCTTAATCTCGGTGACATGCGCGCACTTTCTCACGGGCTCGACCCTCCGGACAGGATGCTGTGCGCCAGGTGAATCGCAATGGCGCCTTCGCTCACCGCTGATGCTATTAGAGCACAGGCGCATCGCACAAGACCTGCCACGGCGCTCACCGCTTTTGGGGGCCCTTTCCCGCGGAAACCCTTCCGCGCAGACCGCGCATCGGAGTATCGTAGGATCAGGGACGATGTCCATTCGAAGCAAGGGCGCTGCTTGGTGCGCGATGCTCCTGGCCGCTGGGTGCGCGGGGGCCGCGATGAACTCGTTCGCGCAGGCGCAGGGTGCATCATCTTCCACCAGCAAGACGCTGCCCACCGCCCTGCCCAAGGGCAAGAAACTGGTTCTGGCCGACGGAACGTTTCAGGTTGTTCGCTCTTACGAAAAGGTCGGCGACCGCGTCAGGTTCTACAGCGTCGAGCGCTCCGCCTGGGAGGAAATCCCCGCGGCGCTGGTGGATTGGGAAGCCACCCGGCGCGCCGAGGCCGTTGAAGCAGAACGGCTACAGGCCCTTGAGGAGAAAAAGAAGGAAATCCGTACCACGCAGATCGCCGAGGAAGTGGATGTGGACGCCAGCCTGGAAATTGCTCCCGGCGTGTTCCTGCCCGATCAACAGGGCATGTACGTGCTCGATGGGAACGTGACCCGCACCGTCGGCACCGTCGAGGCTTCGGAAAAGCTCAACAAGAAGCGAAAGCTCGCGCAGATTTTCAGCCCCATCCCGATTATCCCTTCGCAGCACAAAATCGAGCTGAAAGGCGCGCGGGCCACCATGCGCATCCAATCCGCGCAGCCGGAGTTCTACGTCCGCACGGCGGACGACCACGAACCGGAGCTCGAGCTCATCCGCACTCAGGTGAAGGGCGACGCGCGGCTGATTGAGGCCGTGAGCACCTATTTCACCGGCGACCGCCAGCGCAATCGCGACGCCATTTCCGTGGAGCGCTGGCGCGTGGCCCGCGGCGTCTATCGCATCACCATGAGCCAGTCACTCGACCCCGGCGAATACGTGCTGGCCGAAGTGCTCCGCGCGGAAGAGGGGCCCTCCGGCATCAGCCTGCACGTCTGGGATTTCGGCGTGGATGGCCCCGCCCCCGCCTCTGCTCCTTCGAAGAAGTGAGATGTGCAACGCGCAGGATACCGGTATCTGGTATCCGGGCCGTCGGCTTCAGTTGTTACCGCCGGCTCAAGGTGCGCCCGTCCCGCAAACGAAAGAGGCGGCCCGTTGCCGAGCCGCCCCCGAAACGTTCAAGTGAGCTTTGAGAGCGCGAAGCGCCGGCCGGACGCGTTCGCGATTGATTACGCCGTTTCCGCGGCGCCGTCTTTCTGGAGGAAGTCCAGCGCAGCGGCTTCCTCCGCGGTGAGCGGCGCCTCTTCGCCTTCGATGGGAACCTCGGCCATCTCCTCTTCCGGTGGCTGTGTGAGCAACTTCACATTGCGATAGTGCTCCACGCCGGTGCCGGCCGGAATCAGGCGGCCCATGATGACGTTTTCCTTGAGGCCGCGCAGGTAATCCACCTTGCCGCTGATGGCGGCTTCGGTGAGCACACGCGTGGTTTTCTGGAAGCTTGCCGCGGAGATGAACGAATCGGTGGAGAGGGACGCCTTGGTGATACCCAGCAGCAGCGGACGGCCCGTGGCCGGGCGGCCGCCTTCGCCGAGCACCCGTTCGTTCTCCTCGCGGAACCGGAACTTGTCAATCTGCTCTTCGAGGAGGAATGTGGTGTCGCCCACGTCTTCCACCTTCACCCAGCGCATCATCTGCCGGACGATGGTTTCGATGTGCTTGTCGTTGATGTTGACGCCCTGCAGGCGGTACACCTCCTGGATGGCGTTCACCAGGTAAGCCTGCGTGAACTTCTCGCCGAGCACGGCCAGCAGGTCGTGCGGGTTGAGCGGGCCGTCAATGAGCTGCTCGCCGGCGCGGACGGTTTCGCCTTCCTGCATGTTGATGTGCACGCCACGCGGCAGGGAATATTCCTTCTCGGTGCGGCCGTCTTCGCTGCGCACGATGATCTTGCGCATGCCCTTGGAGATTTCGCCGTAGTTCACCACGCCGTCAATTTCGCTGATGACCGCCGGATCCTTCGGCTTGCGGGTTTCGAAGAGCTCCACGACGCGCGGCAGACCGCCGGTGATGTCCTTGGTCTTGGTGCTTTCCCGCGGAATCTTGGCCAGAACGTCGCCGGGATAGACTTCGTTGCCGTCGTCCACCATCAGGTGGGCGCGGGAGGGCATCAAGTACTTCTTCCTGGCGCGGCCCGCCGAGTCGCCGATCATGATCGAGGGCTGGTGCTTTTCGTCGCCGGCCGCCAGCTCCACCACGTTCTGGGAGAGGCCGGTGACTTCGTCCACCTGCTCCTTGATGGTCACGCCCGGAGCCAGATCCTTGAACTTCACCGTGCCGCCGACCTCGGTCAGGATGGAGAAGGTGTAGGGGTCCCATTCGACCAGCGTCTGGCCGACCTGCACCGGGTCGCCGTCACGGACCTTGAGGTGCGCGCCGTAAACCACGTGGTAGCGCTCCTTCTCGCGGCCCTTGTCGTCAATCACGGCAATCAGGCCGGTGCGGTTGAGCGAAATGGCATCGCCCTTGCGCCCCTGCACCGTCTTCAGTTCAATGAACCGGGCAAAGCCGCTGTTCTTGGCTTCGACCTTGGACTGTTCGGTGACGCGCGTGGCTGTTCCGCCGATGTGGAAGGTGCGCATGGTGAGCTGCGTGCCGGGCTCGCCGATGGATTGCGCGGCGATTACGCCCACCGCCTCACCCAGCTCGACCATGCGGCCGGAGGCCAGGTTGCGGCCGTAGCAGCGCGCGCAAACGCCGCGGCGGGTTTCGCACGTGAGCACCGAGCGGATCTTCACCCTCTCGACGCCGGCGGCCTGAATCGCGCTGGCCAGCTCTTCGGTGATTTCCTCGTTGACGTCAACGATGATGTTGCCCTCGTAGTCCTTGATCCTTTCCAGGGAGACGCGGCCCACCACGCGTTCGCGCAACGGTTCCACTTCGACGCCGGCTTCGATGATCGGCTCCACGTAGATGCCGTCCACCGTGCCGCAGTCAATTTCGGAGATGATGACGTCCTGCGCCACGTCCACCAGGCGGCGGGTCAGGTAGCCGGAGTCGGCGGTCTTCAGCGCCGTATCGGCAAGGCCCTTGCGCGCGCCGTGCGTGGAGATGAAGTACTGCAGCACGGTCAGCCCCTCGCGGAAGTTGGAGGTAATCGGAGTTTCGATGACCTCGCCGGAGGGCTTGGCCATCAAGCCGCGCATCCCGGAGAGCTGGCGAATCTGCTGCTTCGAGCCGCGGGCGCCGGAGTCCGCCATGACATAAATCGGGTTGATTTCGCCGGCCTTGTCCTGCTGCTCCATGGCCTTGAACATTTCATCGGCCACCCGCTCGGTAACTTCACCCCAGATGGCGATGACTTTGTTGTAGCGCTCGCCGTTGGTAATGGCGCCCTCGAGGTACTGTTGCTGCACCTTGACGACGTCCTTTTCCGCGTTTTCCACCAGCGTGGCTTTCACGTTGGGGATGATCATGTCGTCAATGCCGATGGAGATGCCGGCCTTGGTGGCGTAGAGGAATCCCAGCTCTTTCAGCCCGTCGAGCATCTGCACGGTGCGCTCCAGGCCGAAACGGAGATAGCAGTATTGCACCAGTTGCTGGATGCCGCGCTTCTTGAGCAGGCCGTTGATGTACGGCGTGTCCTTGGGCAGGTGATCGTTGAAAATCACGCGGCCCGCGGTGGTGTTGATGAACTGCCGGTTGAGCGTAATCGGCTCGGTATGCGGCACGTCCTGGTTGTCGTATGCGGTGGTCAGGTCAATGCACTCACCGGTGTAACGCAGCCGGATGGGCGTGAGCAACTCCACTTCGCCGGCATCCAGCGCCAGCAGCACTTCCTCGACGCTGCCGAAGGAGCGGCCCTCACCCTTGGCGCCCGGCTTGGACTTGGTGAGGAAGTAGATGCCCAGCACCATGTCCTGCGTGGGCACGGCCAGGGGCATGCCGTTGGCCGGCGAAAGGATGTTGCCGGAGCTGAGCATCAACACCGAAGCTTCCACCTGCGCTTCCGGTGAAAGCGGGATGTGCACGGCCATCTGGTCGCCGTCGAAGTCCGCGTTGAACGCGGTGCAGACCAGCGGGTGAATGCGGATGGCTTTGCCTTCCACCAGCGTCGGCTCGAAGGCCTGGATGCCCAGGCGGTGCAGCGTGGGAGCGCGGTTGAGCAGTACGGGATGCTCGCGGATGACCTCTTCGAGGATGTCCCAGACAATCGGCTCCTGCTGCTCGACCATTTCCTTGGCCTGCTTGATGGTGGTGCAGTGGCCGGCGGCTTCCAGCTTGTGATAGATGAACGGCTTGAACAGCTCCAGCGCCATCTTCTTCGGCAGCCCGCACTGGTGCAGCTTGAGCTCCGGACCGACCACGATCACCGAACGGCCCGAGTAGTCCACGCGCTTGCCCAGCAGGTTCTGGCGGAAGCGGCCCTGCTTGCCCTTCAGCGTATCGGAGAGGGACTTGAGCGGGCGGTTGTTGGCGCCGCGCAGCACGCGGCCGCGACGCCCGTTATCAAACAGCGCATCCACGGCTTCCTGCAGCATGCGCTTTTCGTTGCGCACGATCACGTCCGGAGCGTGCAACTCCATCAGCTTCTTGAGCCGGTTGTTGCGGTTGATCACGCGGCGGTACAGGTCGTTCAGGTCCGAAGTGGCAAAGCGGCCGCCATCCAGCGGCACCAGCGGGCGCAACTCCGGCGGGAGAACTGGGATTACGTCCAGGATCATCCACTCCGGGCGATTGCCGCTCTTGCGGAACGATTCCACCACCTTGAGGCGCTTGGCAAACTTGATGCGCTTCTGCAGCGAAGGATCGTTCTTCATCTTCACGCGCAGCTCTTCGGAGAGCTTTTCCACGTCCACGTGCTTCA
>Ga0187894_10006223_pt1 | contig 11804 bp, 9 predicted proteins | sample GBC1701081metaG_FD_136650 | JGI IMG/M metagenome (GOLD analysis project Ga0187894, IMG submission 136650) | White microbial mat communities from a lava cave in the Kipuka Kanohina Cave System on the Island of Hawaii, USA - GBC170108-1 metaG ...
CTCGTGATAAGCTCGGTCAGGCGAATGGTGCGAGAAGAAGTGTTTGATTCCATAAACCAATCTTCTCGCAAGTGTCTAACTCTTGGCCATTCGCCTATTTACAAAAAGTGTCCTGACGTAAGGCGCACAAGGTCAAAAAAGTTGAAATCGCATGGCCGGGGCAAAGTTGATAAGCTTTTCCCCGGCCAATTAACTTGGAGGTATTTACGATGACGCCTGCGCCAAGGGAGCGGATCGAAGCTATTGAAGATGTGATCGCGCATCTGCCTTCCGGAAGCGTGTTACTTCTTGAAAACATAAGCTGGGAGGGGTACGAACGTTTGCTGTCTGGGCTGGGCGATGACACTCATGTGCGACTGACTTACGACAACGGGAGGTTGGAAATCATGTCTCCATCCGACAAGCATGAATACCTCAAATCTCTTCTCGGCCATCTGATGGGAGTGCTCACTGAAGAACTCGATCTGAAATACATCTCAATCGGCTCGACTACTCTCAGACGTGATCAGGCGTTGCAAGGCACAGAGCCGGATGATTGTTTCTACATCGCAAACGCCGACCATGTCATAGGCAAAGGCGAGATAAATCTCAGCGTTGATCCGCCGCCCGATCTGGCGGTCGAGATAGACATCTCGAACAGGTCTCAAACCAAATTCCCGATCTATGCCAGCCTCGGCGTGCCCGAAATCTGGCAGTACAAAGACGGTCAGACGCGTTTTTACAGATTGACTGAGAAAGGTTATCAGGAGGTTCCGGCAAGTGAGATCTTCCCTTTCCTTACGCCGGATGTAGTGACTGATCTTCTAAATCAGGAATACATTCAGGATTTCAATACGGTCAAAGGGAAGTTCCGCAAGTGGGTGCGGAAACACAAGCCGACTTAAAGGCCGCCCGACCTGGCTGCTGGCTTTGGAAGGCAAGCCGCTCACCGATTATCCGGACGCAGTTCGGCGTTACATCGAACATGGCGCCTCGCTAGGATTGCCGGAGAAGCCTCTGATCTCGCAACGCCGCCCCTGGTACAAAATGGAATCACGAGTATTTTGAAAGGCGGCCTGACTATGACCCCGAAATACTGGCAATCGGAAGAAGAACTATTCGGTTTGATCCGGCGCGAACTCTTCACCGCCGTCGTCGGCGACGTGATGGACAAGATCGGATTGCAGCGTCAATTCCTACCGCCGCAGGTCAGGCCTTTGCGCGACGATATGGTCGTCATCGGACGGGCGATGCCGGTTCTGACCGCCGATGTCTTTGGCGAAAACGAGAGCGGGACGGCGAACCCGCTGATGGCGAAATCGTTCGGATTGATGCTCGAAGCGCTCGATGATTTGAAGCCGAATGAGGTGTATGTCTGCGCTGGCGGCTCGCCGCGATATGCGTTGTGGGGCGAGCTGATGAGCACGCGCGCGATGAAGCTGGGCGCGGCGGGCGCGGTGTTGAACGGCTATTCGCGCGACTCCGAGGGCATCTTGCAATTGGGCTTTCCGACCTTCTCCTGGGGACGTTACGCGCAGGATCAGGGGCCGCGTGGCAAGGTGATTGATTTCCGCCTATCGGTTGAAATTGACGGTGTGCGTATTAAACCAGGCGACCTCGTCTTCGGCGACAGCGAAGGCGTCTGCGTTGTGCCGCAAGAGGCGACTGAAGAGACCTTCGCTCTCGCCATCGAAAAAGCCTGTGGCGAAAAGCTGGTCAAACAAGCGATTGAGAATGGGATGAGCGCCTGCGAGTCCTTCCGTAAATTCGGAATTATGTAATTCGTAAAGACCAATCTTCATCACGGTTTAACATCCATCTCCGGCGCCGGAAAAATTTTCCTCAAATATTTCATCTCCGTCGGCCACATGGAAGTGGCTGGGTGAATCGCGATGCCAGGCTGATCAGGCGACATGGCGGTTGCAACCTCAACCGGAAAAGGCTGTGAAGGGACCGAATGACCGTGAACGACACAATCCTTCCGAATGATCTGCGGCAGGGCAATCCACGACAGGGCGATCCGCAACTGGGCAAGTGGTATCTGACGCAGAAGGCATTCGATCAATTTCTCTCTCTTCTCGATCTCGACCGTGATCGCGCTGGAGAAATCTATGAGACGCTGCGCCGGAATCTGATTCAGGTGTTCATCTGGCGCGGCTGCCGCGACCCGGAAGATCACGCCGACGAAACAATCAATCGCGTTATCCGCAAGATTGACGAGGGCGAGGAGATTCGCGATCTCATCAGCTTTGCGCACGGCGTTGCCCGGCGGCTGTTGCTGGAGATTTTCAAGAAGCAGGGGCGCGAACAGATCGGGATTGACGAATTGCCTCCTCTCGCCGCTCTGCCTGAACAACAGGACGACGGCGAAACCGGTGTCCTCTGCCTACGCCGCTGTCTCAACCGGCTGCCCGAAGAGAGTCGCCGGTTGATCGTGCAGTATTACCAAGGCGAAAAGAGCGCAAAGATAAAGAACCGCAAACGGCTCGCCGAGAGTTTGCGCATCACGCTCAACGCGCTGCGCTATCGCGCCTTTGAACTGCGCCAGCGTCTGGAAGGCTGCATTGAAAGGTGTATGCAGCGAGCTTAACAACATATGACGGCTCGAAATATGACGACACAGAGCGTGAAAGAAGAACAATTGATAACCCGCTACCTCCAGGGCGCGGCGACTGAAGAGGAATGCGTCGAAGTGGAAGAACACTTCCTGCGCGACGCCGAATACCTCAGACAATTGCGAGCGCTGGAATCCGAGATGGTTGACGATTACGTGCGCGGCGAGATGCGCGCAGCCGAGCGCCGAAGCTTCGAGCGCCGCGCGCTGGCTTCGCCACAAGGCCGCGAACAGGTTGCCCGCGCGCGCAAGCTCCACGCCCAGCTTGATCAAATAGCGTCCGAAGACCGTGTAGCGTCTGAAGAGCGCGAGCCGGCGCCATTGATCGTCAGCGCGCGAAAAAGCCTATGGGAAAAGCTGCGCGCCTGGCTCTTTACGCCGATGCCCGTATTGCAGTACGGGATGGCTGCGGCGGCAGTGCTCCTTCTGCTCGGCGGATTGTGGCTGTTGCGAGAGAGGAATCTATTGCGCCGACAGATTGCCCAACTCACTGCTGAACGCGACTCTCAACTGCGGAGCGAAAAGAATCTGCAAGAGCAACTTGCCGCACAGCAAGTCGAAAAACGACAATCAGCCTTACAGCTCGAAAATGAAAAGAGACAACTCGCCGCCGAACGCTTGCGCAACGCCCAACTGCAACAGGAGACGCGACAGCTTTTGGCGCGCTCATCGTCATCCCCGATCGCTGAGGGCGATTTCGTCGAACTGGCTCTGGCAAGCGGAATCGAACGCAATTCAGGAGAGCCTCGCAGGTTGAACATCCCGATGGGTATGCGTCTGGTGAAGCTACAACTTGAGCTTGATCCTTCGATCAACCATCGCAGCTATCGTGTCGAACTCAACACCGCCGGCGGCGCTCAGGTATGGGTTCAAGGCGGACTAACTGCGCAACGGACCGACTGGGGAAGGTTCGTCACCTTGATGGTACCCACGCGCGCCTTGCAAGCTGGCGAATACGAATTGATCCTGCGCAGCTTGACGGATGAGAGGAAGGGTGAAGTGGCCGGGTACTATTACTTCATTACTTCACCATTCGCTGCGCGGAGGTAGTGACAAACAGTAGGCGGTAGGCGGTACTTGCCTGCCTACTCTGCCTACTGCCTACTGCCCACTGTTTCCAGATGAGGTGAACAAGAATGATTAAAAGTGATCTCTACAGAGTGGCGCTGTTTGCGCTGCTCTTTTGTTTCACCGCTGTTTGTTTGTTCACTGATTCTTCGCGCGCGCGGACGCAGCAACCTGAAACTACCCTGACGGCGGGAGCAGTGATCGAAAGAGAGATCGGCGGAGATGAAAAGCACATTTACCTGCTGCCACTAATCGCCGGTCAGTTTGTGCGCATAGTTGTCGAACAGCCCGCTGTGGACGCTGTTTTGGTCCTGTTCAAACCGGACGGTCAGCAAGCGGCGGAGATCAACAATTACCCACAGCACGAGCCGGAGCATCTCTCGCTGATAGCCGAAACAAATGGCGCCTACCAGTTGAGAGTCATGGCTGCCGATCCCAGGGCGCCGCGCGCAAATTACAAAATCAGAGTTGAAGATTGGCGCGCGTCTACACCTCGCGATTCGCAGTTTGTGGGCGCCGAAAGAAAGTTTTCAGACGCGACGCAATTGTGGCGGCGTGGAAAGGCTGATTCGCTGCCACAGGCCGCCGCGATATACGAGGCCGCCCTGCAGCAATGGCGCGAGCTGAGTGAACGTCCTTGCGAGATGAAGACGCTGATTTATCTCGGCGTGATCAATGAAAGACAGCAGAAATTTCAGCGCGCAATTGAGCTTTACGAGCAGGCGCTCCCGGTATCCCGCGAGCTGGGACACCGGCGTTATGAGGCTTCATCGCTCAACGGCATCGGCTGGGGTTGGTATATGCTCGGCGAATACCGGAAAGCGCTGGACTATTACCAGCCTGCGCTGACCATCAGACAATCGCTCGGCATCGGACGTGATTTGGCGCAAACCCTGACCTGCATCGCGCTCAATTACACACAGATGGGCGAGGCGAATCCGGCGCTGGACGCCTATCAACAGACGCTGCCGCTGGCGCGCGCTTCGGGCGACAAGGCGCAGCAGGCCTTTGCGCTGGACAGTATGGCGCTGCTTCACATCAGGCTTGCCGAGTATCAGCGGGCCATCGATTTGCTGCAGGAATCTCTCGCGCTGTGGCGCGAAACCAATAACCGTTATGGCGAAGCCTCGGCGCTTAACCTGATGGGTCTGGTTTACGGAGATCTGTTCGATCTACAAAATGCGCTGAGCTACTACACTCAGTCAATCGAGCTTGCTGAAAAGACAGGCAACCGCTATGGCGCCGCGCAGACACTCAACAATCTAGGTGTTCAGTATTGGCGCCTGCAGGATTCTGACCAGGCGCTCGCTTGCTATGAACGCGCTTTGCGGTACTGGCGCGAGATCGGCAACCGGGTCGAGGAATCACGAACACTCACCAACCTGGGGCTTATCTACTATCAAAAAGGCGACATGGATAAATCGCTCGAGTTACTCAAAGCGGCGCTGGGCGATAGAGTGAATGGGAAGTATCTGCGTACAGACGCCGGCCTCCTAAACAACATGGCGCTATCCCACCTCAGGCGAGGGCAGATCAAACAAGCGCCGGAAGAATTTCAACTTGCGCTGGAATGGTATCAACGGGCGCTGGCGCTCAGCCGTGAAAACCGTGATAGGAGACTTGAGGCTCGTGTACTGGCCGGCAAGTCCATAGCGCATCTGAAGCTGAATCAACCTGAATTGGCGCGAACGGAGATTGATCAGGCCGTCGCCATTACAGAAAAGATTCGCACGGAAATCGTCAGCCCGGAACATCGTATTTTGACGCAGCCCTGGATGACAATGGTGTATACAAACCAGGTTCATGTGCTGATGTGGCTTCATCAAGGGGATCCGTCGGCTGGATATAACGCGCTAGCCTTGCGGGCCAGCGAGCAGTACCGCTTGCGCACACTGATCGAATTGCTGTCCGGATCAAGAATTGAAGTGAGTCAGGGGATTGATGCCGGATATCTGACCCGACTCAAAGAACTGCAACTGAAACTCGAATCCGCAGAAAACCGCCGCGCTCAATCGCTCAACCGCAAGCAGACCGAGAAACTGGCGCCGTTCGAAAAGGAGATTGAAGAACTGCTCCGGCAAAAGGACCAGCTTGATGCGCAAATCCGCGCCGGTCACCCTCAGTATGCTGCGCTGAAAATGCCTACTCCTCTCACTCCTTCTGAAATCCAGAGGCAATTGCTCGACGACAAAACTATCCTGCTTGAGTATATGCTGGGCGCGGACACCGGCTATCTATGGTTGGTCACCGCGAATTCGATCAGCAGTTACCGGCTTCCTCAGACTCAGAAAATCCATCAAGCCGCGTTGCGCGTTCAGGGATTACTCGCTTCACCCAATCAGTCTCCTGATGGCGAAACGCTTAAGGAGAAGCACGCGCGACAGTCCAGGCAGAAAGCCGAATTCGATCAGGCCGCGGCTGAACTGAGCCAGATGATCCTTGGCCCGGTAGCGGGAAAGCTCGGCGCCAAACGCCTGTTGATCGTCGGCGACGGCATACTGCAATACATCCCTTTTGGCGTATTGCCCGAACCAGGGAGCGGGAGAGCGGGAGAGCGGGAGAGCGGGAGACAAGGAGACAGGGGGACAGGGGGACAGGGGGACAGGGAGACAAAACAAATCCGCAATCCACAATCCGCAATCCGCAATCCACAATCCTACAAGCCGCTCATCGTCAATCACGAAATTGTCCCTCTCCCTTCAGCTTCAGTGATGGTAACACTGAGGCAGATCAGATCGGGGCGCTCTGCCGCTCCTCACGCGTTGGCCGTGCTGGCTGATCCAGTCTTCAATAGTGAGGATGGGCGGGTGAGAGTCAACGCCCGAACGAAGATCAAATCGGATCAGGGCGGGAATGTGCAGAATACTTCAACGATCGCAACAATTGTCAGAGACGTTGAAAGATCGGCCGCGGACTCTGGTGTGCAGGGTTTCAGACGACTGCATTTCAGCCGCCAGGAGGCCGAAGCGATCACCGGACTGCTACCGGCCTCCGAGCGGCTACAAGCGTTGGACTTTGCGGCTGACCGGCGGCTGGCGCTGAGCGAGAAACTTGGCGAGTACCGCATTTTGCATTTCGCTACGCATGGCCTGCTCAACAACAAAACTCCCGCTTTATCCGGCTTGGTCTTTTCGCTAGTGGATGAGCAGGGACAGCCGCGCAATGGGTTTCTTCGTCTACACGAAATTTACAATCTGAAGCTCAATGCTGATCTCGTCGTATTAAGCGGTTGTCAGACCGCGCTGGGGCAGGAGGTCAGCGGTGAAGGGTTGATCGGTTTGACGCGCGGATTTATGTACGCCGGAGCGCCACGCGTGGTGGCCAGTCTGTGGAAAGTGAATGATCAAGCTACAGCGACCCTGATGAAGCTGTTTTACGAGCGGATGCTGAAGGATGGATTGCGTCCTGCTGCTGCGTTGAGAGCGGCCCAGATAGCTATGTGGAAAGCAGAACCAAACGCCGTTCCCTATCGCTGGGGAGCGTTCATTCTACAAGGTGATTGGAATTAACGGAAAAACCAAGCCCCACTGAACATCGCTCAAACTTTCTCTCAGCTCTCACCACACCTCTAATCGGAAGCCGCCAATCCTCTGCGTGAAGCAATCGCGCATATTTTTCCCAAATATTTCGCTGCGAACCGCCAGTAATAGTCGGGACGAGGAAAAGAGTTTGCGGAACCCTTTGAAGTTATTTCCGCCTACGGATTTCCTCGCAATGAAAGGGTATGAAAATATGAAATACGATTCGCTTTCAAAAATCGCCATGGCCGTCATCATCCTTCTGTCGCAGCTCAATGCCGGAGCTCAAGCTCATCTGGCTGCTTCACGGTCCGGTGTTAACGGCGCTCAGGTAGTTATTCCTTCTTGTCCGGATGTAAACATCAATATCAGCTTCGTGAACATTACTCCCGCGACGCCTGCGCAACAGCACGTCGTCAACCTGACGTGGAATGCAAATGCGCCTGCCTGTTTCTCGCTCAAAGAGTTCAAAGTCAAAGGCGAGGTTACTTTCGCCAACGGCGCAACAAGAACCTTTGACGGCGGTTTTTTGCCCAACCAATTCGGCGCTCACATCCCGGTTACGGGCATCCCCGAGACTCGGCCGCGAAAGGTGATTGTCAAAGTCACCGCAGTCGCAACCGCGCCGGTTACGGGTTCGGGTACTTTCCCTCCGCCCGCTCTCACCCTCGCTTCCTGCACGAGTATTACGGTGCAGGTAACTCAAGCGTCGATGACCGGGCTCGCGCCCGCGCCAAACCGTCCGGGTCAGGATTTCCATCCCAAAGTCAAAGTCGAATGGCAGACGCCGAACCTGGGCGCCTGTCAGCGCCTCAATCAGTTCACCGTGGAAGGCGATCTGAAATTCAAAGGGAAATCGAACAAATTTTCGCGCGCCGTGTCGGGCGATCTGCGCTCGGCTGAATTTACTCTGACTTCACTCGCTGTCGGCGCCGGCTTCACGCCCGATGCAATCACGGCAAAGGTGACGGCGACGGGTGAATCGAGGGTCTCCGGAGGCGCGCAAAAGGAGATCCAGGTCAATTGAATTGACGCCACAAGAATAAATAGCGGCCTGACCACCTTTCAAATTCTGGTTCCGGGTCTGCTGACTCTGCCTGCCATCTCGGCGCCGGCCCTGGCGCCCCGTAGTGTGAAAGTCGGGATTTCCGCCGACGCAACCTCACCGGTTGTCGGCCAGGCAGGCAATCTCGGCACAACCAGCCCGAGCCAGGGTGATGCCGTGTCGCCGCCTCTCACTTCATGTCTGCCGTTGGCGCCAGTGAGCAACGTTCAAGGGGTCTTTGCCGGGCTGATTTTTTCACCCGAAAACCCGAATGGCACTCACTTCCCCAAAGTCAAAGTGACCTGGCAGGTCAGCGCTCTGCCGCCCTGCTACAAGATCGAAAGCTTTTCAGTCACGGCAAAAATCAGAGCGCCCGCAGGGTTGCGAAGCAAGACAGTCACTGTGTCCGGCAATCAAACTGCGACGGAGATAGTTTTCGATAACTTCCCGGTCTCTGCTGACTTTACTCCCGGCGTTATTCTGGCTAGCGTCAGAGCTTCAGGCACAGCCAGAATCACAGGCTTCAATTAAATATTCGCCAAATATTTCTCCTCGCAATTCCAGTTACAGGTGAATGAGAGAAACGATAGTTCCGGGCAGCCCTGATCAACCCTCTGATTTGCTGCTCAAACAATTTGTCATTGGAGGTAATGATTATGAGAAGAATTATTCAAGGGGTATTCATCATCAGTCTGCTGACTGTGTTTCAGCTCACGCCTGCATTGGCGGATGTCACCAGTATTATCGGCGGGATCGCCTGCAACAACCCGGACTGTGGGCCCACCGCCGTAGTAGCGGTGCTGCAGGGCAAGACAACAGTGCTGTTGGTTGATGGGCAAGACGTTAATTTCGCCGACAAGAATAACGTCGGCGTGACCGGCAGCGGAGTTTCGGCGCGCATTATCAAAGACCACCTCATCTCGCCGAAATTTGGCGTGGGGACCGGACGCGCGGAAGTCGAACTTGTCATCGGCGCCGATGCGACGGCCGGCGAGCGGACAGTCACGCTAAACCACAACAGTCTTGGCAGCCTCAAGAAATACACATTCAAGATTCTCATCGTCCGCAACGGTAAGATCACCGATGTTGATGTCCCATCGCCGAGCGCGTTTTTCCAGCAGGTGGACATTACATTTGACGGACAGCGGATTGGAAATGCCGGGGTGAGTGTTATCGGATTCCCAGGCGGCACAACGGCTCAAGTGATCGGCGGTCAGAGTAACGAATCGCGCGCGGTCGTCCGTCTCAACTTCAGCAGCCCGCGCGCCGAGGCGAGCGGACAGATCAAGCTGTTCGACAACGCCTGCGGTACCAAATGTGTAACTCGCAACGAGGTCTACGACGGTCTAACCAACAGCCAGGTAACGAACATCTCAGTGATCGGGCCGAACGCGGTTAAAGACATTACCTTCCCAGATGGAAATACCGTGAATGTCGGCAGTCTGATCACTTTTCAAATCAACCTGGTGCGACCCGCCAGGACGGCCCTCTTCAAGTCTGCGATTGGCGTACCGTCGAAAGATGGGGAGATCGTCCATTGGCAGTTGGCGCCGAGCAACGTCTTCGAAGCCGCGCCGGGTTCGGGCACGACGTTTAGTCCGATCGGGCTCAATCAAGTGCGAATTCCCGGCGGCGATACGCTGGTACGACTGACGGTCCGCGTCAAGGCGCCGCCCAGCGGCTGCCCACTATCCGGATGCAGCGCTGATGTGCAAACGCGAATGGGCAACATCAACACCGATCAACCGCCGTTCTTCAAGACAGCGCGTTTCACAATAGTTCCCAAACCGTAATAACAACAGAGCAGTTAATAACCATTCAGCTTCCTGTAATCGAGGAGGAAGGGTATGCAACGCAGGTTTATGATTATTTCCGCGAGCTCTTTGTTGATGGTCTTTGTGTTGAGCGCTGTAACTACGGTTACAGCGCTGGCGCAAAAAACCGCTATCAACGTCAGCCATCGCTTTATCGAGAGCCGGAACCTTGGTCAGGGAAAGGTCCGCAACGTGTGGCGTGTGGATTGGACGGTCAACGATACTCGCAGTTTTTCCGCTACAGCCGGCGCCGAGGCGAGAACGAAGACGTTACTAATCGGCAAAGTTTCACTCGTCAACATACAGGCTGCGATTGAAGAGGTGAAGGTCAGGCTGATTGCTGAAACGAAATTTTCAGGCCGCAACGAGGTCGCACAATAGATGATGAGGGCAGGATTATGGAGCGGATCGGAAGAAAAGCATTGTTGTTAGTCTCCTGGCTTAGTCTGCTTGGTCTGACGACGGGCGCGAACACGCGTACGCTCGAGGCGCCATTTGCTCTCTCGTCCGATGCGCGCAGCGAGTTTGGCGCAAGTTTTCAGGTCTTCAGCGCAGGACGCATCGTCATCGAAGGCGCCTGGAATGCTCAGCATAGCAGCGCGTATCCGCTTCGCATCACGCTCATTCGCCCCGACGGCAGCGAGGCCGCGGGACGCGAAGGCCATAGCCCGCTGCGGCTCGAATACGCAATCGCCGAAACGGAAGCTGACAAGTTCAACTCTGAGTCGCCGGCCAAATGGAACGCCAAGATCATCAACAGCGCAGCGACGGAACGCGCTGAAGTATCCGGCAAGCTGCGCCTTACGATTCCGACTGCGGCGCGCACGCTCGAAGACGCGCAATTCACGCTGCTCGGTTCCGGCAACGCCCAGGAAATTCCCGTACGCATTCCCGCTCCCGGTCGCGTGACCGTCGAGGCCGAATGGCAGAACGATTCGCTGACGGCGAATGAAGCCGCGCCGCTTACGGTCAGCCTGGAGCATCCGGGAATGGATCGCATCTACGCGCGTCGCGCGGTCAAAAGCCCATTGCGAATAGAGCAACAGATTACGGCCGCCGATATTGAACGCGGGAAGCGCATTGTCGTGCGGCTGCAAAACGACAACACGGGCAGAGTCAAAGGCCGCGTCAAGGTGACTTTCGCGCCCGCGTTGTGAAACATTGAGTATTCAGGATGGTTCAACAACGAGGAAGTCTATGCGCCGGTCAGTCTTCAATCATTGCTGTCTACGAAAGATGAGACGCGCATTGTTTGCGATATGTGTCTTCGTCTGTGTTTCGACAACAGCAAAGGCGGACGATCTGACAATTCGCGCCGGTTTCGCCGGCAAAGCTTCCGTCGCTCCGAACGAAAAGATCGAGCTGTCGCTCAGTCGCGCGCTGCAACCGGCGGATGGCGCCCTGGCAGTGTTGATTGGCGATACTGATGTGACGGCAATGCTGACGGCGGAGGCTGACCGTGTGTCTTACAATCCTCGGCTCCCTTTGCCGGCTGGCGAAAGCGACGTCACGGTCTGGTTGGTATTGACCGGCAATCAGTGGAAAGAGGTCGCGCGTTTTCCATTGCGCGTCGTTGCGGTTGCCGTGGTAGATGGATCGAGCAGCGCAACGACGACAGATGGCGTTGTGGTTTCCAGTTCGTCAACCGGCGATGCGTCAAACAACGCTCAAGCAGCCTCTGCAAACAACACGACGCCGTCGCAGCCGAGACGTTGGGGCTTCGATAAAATCGAGCCGATCAGAAACGTTTCGCTCAATCTCAAATC
>Ga0187894_10006224_pt1 | contig 11803 bp, 11 predicted proteins | sample GBC1701081metaG_FD_136650 | JGI IMG/M metagenome (GOLD analysis project Ga0187894, IMG submission 136650) | White microbial mat communities from a lava cave in the Kipuka Kanohina Cave System on the Island of Hawaii, USA - GBC170108-1 metaG ...
CAGCGCCATAGGCATCAGCCAGCTTGACGTAGTCCGGGCTGACCTCGAGGCTGGTATCGGCATAGCGTCCATCATAGAAGAATTGCTGCCATTGGCGGACCATGCCCAGCCACTGGTTGTTAATCACCACCACCTTGACGCCGATGCCGTAACGGTGGCAGGTGCTCAGCTCATGGATGGTCATGTTCAGACTTCCGTCCCCGTCTATGTCGATGACCATCCGCTGCGGACAGCCGACCTTGGCTCCGATGGCCGCCGGCAGGCCGAAGCCCATCGTGCCAAACCCTGAACTGCTGAGAAAGGAGCGCGGCTGGCGTACCCGGTAGTGTTGCATCGCCCACATCTGGTGCTGCCCGACCCCAAGAGTCACAAGGGCATTGCCGTCAGTCAACTGACTGAGCAGGGCGATGGCATATTGAGGGGTGAGTTCCCGATCCTCGGCCACAGTCATTGGATACTGTTCTTTCAACTCGGTGACATAGCGCACCCATGCGCTGTAATCGCCCGGCTGCGCGGCTTCAATCAGTTGTTTCAGCGCCCGGCGCAAGTCGGCGCAGATCGGCAACGTGGCCGGTTTGTTCTTATTCAGTTCAGCCCGGTCAACATCAATATGAATAATCTGGCCGTGTTTGATGAACTCGCTCACTTTGCCGGTCACGCGGTCATCGAAGCGGACGCCGACCGCCAGCACCAGGTCGGCTTCGTTGATCGCAACGTTGGCGTACTTCGTGCCGTGCATCCCGAGCACGTGCAACGCAAGGGGATGATCCGGGGGGAACGTGCCCAGCCCCATTACCGTAGTCGTTACCGGACAACCCAGTTTCTCGGCTAATTGCACCAGCAGAGGGCCGGTGTCGGAACTGGCTACGCCACCGCCGGCATAGAGAATTGGGCGACGGGCAGCGCGGATGAGCTGACAGCACACATCGAGTTGGGAAGATGGGATAGGTCCAACAGGTGGCTCAGGGGGAGCAATCACCGCGGGCATCCGCGGTGGGAGGTAATTTCCCTCGGGATCTCGTGGGTAGTGCTGCTGGATATCCTTGGGGATATCGATCAGGACCGGACCGGGCCGATTCCCAGCCGCCAGCGCGAAGGCCTGCTTCACCACCGTCGGGATACCCGCCACGCGGTCAACGAGAGTACTCTTCTTGGTGATGGGAGTGGCGATCGCGACAATATCCACTTCTTGAAAGGCATTCTTGCCCAGCAAGTGAGAAGGGACGTTGCCGGTGATGGCGACGAGTGGCACCGAATCGCTGTTGGCATCAGCGATGCCGGTCACGAGATTAGTGGCACCAGGACCTGAAGTTGCCAGACAGACTCCCACCTTCCCCGTGGCCCGCGCGAACCCTTCGGCGGCATGGGCGGCTCCCTGTTCGTGTTCGACGCGGATACAACGAATCCCATACTCCTGAAGCACGTCGAAAATCTCGAGATTCGCCCCGCCCGGATAGCCAAAGAGCACCTCGACACCTTCGAGGGTGAGGCACCGGGCGAGAATCTGCGCCCCGCGCAAAGCATGCGGGCGGTCTTCGGGCTTGATCTCCGAAAGAGGAGCGCCAAGAATCGTGGGCACGTCATCATACGTGACCTGGTCCACACTGCCAGTGTCGTCACCAGCCGGCATGGATTGCTGGCCCATGTCTGGGTCGGTCTCGTCCATTTCCTGTTTTGTAGTTCTCAAGTTTTTCGCTACCATAGATCAGCGACAGAAACTTAGGACATCATCGAGCGACGCGGTGCAGCACGATGGCCGGCGCGTCCTCGAACGGGGGTAGGACCAGGACTCGCTCACGCGACCGCAGGGTGTACTGGACCGGCGCCACCCCCTGCGAGGTGGAGATGTTGTTGTCGTCGATGCAGATAAGCTCGGTTACCGTGTTGAGCTCGTCCTTGCTCGCAACGGTGGCCGTGCCGGTGACCACCCCTCGTCCCTGAGAGTACGTGGGGCCGAGATTGAAGCAGAAGGTCCAGAAATCCTCTTGCTGCGTGAGCTCAAGGACATCGTCCTCGTCGATGTCGCTCAACGACAGGCGCACCGGCGAGCCGTCCAGGGGGTCGACGCCTTCCCAGAACCCCAGAAAGTTGTCGACGTATTTCGGCTCGGGGCCAGGACCGAAACGAGCAAAGACGACGCTGACGGAAAAGACGCACCCAGCGACAACCAACCAGAAAGCCAGACTCCTGAATCCACGTTCGAGTCGGAATGTTCTCATCAACAAACCTCCCTGGACAGAGTACGTTTTAGTTGGCATCTCTTCTAGCCTCTTTCACTTTCCCCGTCCACCCGAGAGATTCGGGACGGGTGTCGCCAGACCATTGCGAAGCTGATCGGCAGCCCGAAGAAGACCTCCCACTTGGGTTTCTTGCGCAGCCAGGTTTCGTCGATCAGCCCTTCATCCATTTCCAGCAGTGACCAACCGAAAGCGTGAGCGGCCTTCACATGGTCACTCAGCAGGTGGACATAGCTACGGATGGTAACCGGCTCGCCGGGTGTCCGATCAAAGTGCGTGGGCATCCCTGCCATCAGAAACTGGGGATGGAATCCTACAATGACGAAACAGCCTCCGCTTTTTGTCAGGCGGGCCGTCTCGCGGTAGAGTGGTTGTAGCTCGGGGAGGTGTTCGTCCGCCAGCGACTGTATACAGAGATCATACGTCGTGGCGGGCAATCCCGTGCTCGCAACGTCAGCGCGATGCAGAGTCCGGTAGAGGCCTTTGCCCTGTGCGACCTCTAACATTTCCGGCGTAAGGTCGACCCCATCAACGGCAGCCGAGCACCGCCGCTTGAGCCACTCCCCGATCCGTCCCGTACCGCATGCGAGATCAAGCACGACTCGCGGCGCAGCCCAATCGACCGTCTGCAGTTGGTCAAGCAAGCGCAGGTCCATCTCATCCTGCACGGTCTGCTCGTAGGTACGCACCCATTCTCCGTATCCTTCCTCTACCTCGACGATCGGGTATTTGCGCTTATCGTAGATGGAGTGGTCCATGAATGATCCTCCAGCACCCTCGGTGGCTGCAACAGCTCTTCAGGCCGAACTCTTTTTTCGATTACCGAAACTACAGCAATGAACTTTGCTAGTCACTCAAAAAGTGAGTAATACCTCGATTGACGCTTTTTATCGTGTCCCAGGTACTTTCACCTCAATGCCGAGTCGCTTGGTGAATTGCTTGGCGATACTGCCTCCGCAAAAACGTCTGACATCCGCCCTAGCTGGCCGATCGCTTGCGAGCAATCCGGGTTGAGCGCGTTGTTAGACTTCGCAAGTATTCGGGCATTTTCTGGCGCAGAACTCGGCGCAACGTTTTCTCGGTGACGGGTTGGTCGGTCTTGGAAATGAACTGCCGAAGGGCCTCGTTCATTATGGTTTGATACCCTGTACCTATCTTTTCCGCCTGTGCCCGAAATTCATCAAGGACGGCATTGTCAATGAAAATTGAGATGCGTGTTTTTCCTTTTTGCGGAATGACAGCGCCACGTTTGTCCCTCGAAAAGTTGTATTCAGCCCTCATACTGTTTCCGTTCCTTTCGTGTCGCGCGGCGCGCCGATATCAACGGCACTCCTCGCCGCGACCCGCGCGACGACGCGATCGACGAACGCCCCCGCCGAGCCCAGATACGATGCCGGGTCCATCAGGCGCTTCAGTGCGGCGTCAGACAGATGCGGCCTCAACGCGGGATCTGCGCGTAACACTTCCCTCAGCGAGCCGCCTGCGGCAATCACGCGATTACACGCCTGCGTCAATGCTTCTTCCGCCGTCGCCCGGCCGATTACCGGCGTGAGCGCGGTCACGACTGCCTCGGCCATGATTAGGCCGTTGGTGGCGGTCAGGTTCTGACGCATACGCTCGCCGTCCACGGTCATCCCCTCGGCAATCGCGCAGGCATGGGCGAGCGCCCCGGCCGTGAGAACGAAACATTGCGGGATCACCAGCGGCTCGGTTTGCCACGGTCCAGTTCCGCGTTCATGATCCTGCACCATCGCGCCGAGCATGAGTGGCACGAGCGCGTGTACGCCGCGCACAGCGGCAAGGATATATTCGCTGGCGATCGGGTTGCGTTTCTGCGGCATCGTACTCGATCCGCCGCGACCCGTTATGTATGGCTCGAAAACTTCAGCGACTTCAGTCTGCGTCAGCAGGGTAATGTCAAGGGCAAACTTTGCCACGCTCCCACAGATCAGGCCGAGGAGCGCGACCAGCTCAGCCACTCCGTCGCGCACGACGTGCCAGGGCAGGTCGGGAACGCCCAGGTCGAGTTCCTGGGCGAGCGCTTCCAGCACGGCGACCCCGTTTTCCGCGAGCGGCGCAAGGGTTCCGGCAGCGCCGCCAAACTCGACCACCAGAGTGCGGCGTGTGGCCGCATCAAGTCGCTCGATGTGCGTCGCCAACGGTGCGGCCCACACGGCGCATTTGAGGCCAAAGGTAATAGGAACCGCCTGCTGGAGATGGGTCCGGCCTGCCATTGGCGTGTCGCGATAGCGGACCGCCTGCTCGGCCAGTTGACGCGCGAGCGCCAGCAGGTCGCGGCGCAGGAAGCCGCACGCCCGACGCATCTGCAACACCAGCGCGGTATCGAGGATGTCCTGGGTAGTCGCGCCGAGATGGATGTAGCGCGCGGCTTCCTCGCCTGCCGCTCGACCTAATTCTTTCACTACGCCGACGACCGGATAGCCGACCGTGCGCGCGCTGGCGGCGATGCGCTTCAGCCGCATGTTCTCGACTCTGGCTGCCGCGGTGATTGCTTCAGCTACGTGTGGTGGGACAAGACCGAGCTTTGCCTGCGCGCGCGCGAGTGCGGCCTCGACGTCGAGCATATCTTGGAGTTGGGCGCGGTCAGAGAAAACCTCCCGCATCTCGCTCGTGCCGTACCACGAGCCCCACACCTCTGATTCCGCCGGATGCACGCTCATGCGAGGAGCCCTGTCAGATGTCGAAGAAGACCGTTTCGTGGTTGCCTTGCAGCACGATATCGAAGTGCAGATCCAGCTCGGACTCGCCTTCCCCCGGTTGCGCGATCAGGGTCGCCCGCCGGGCGGCATCGGGCAGCGCGGTGAGCACGGGATCGTGCGCATTGAGAGGCTCGTCGGGGAAGTAGATCCGTGTGACCAGTCGCTTCAGCAACCCTCGCGCGAAGACCGACGCATTGATATGCGGAGCTTGCATAGACCCCTCTGCGCCTGGCACGGGGCCGGGTTTGATCGTACGAAAACGAAATCGTCCTTGCGCATCTGTGCCAGCGCGTCCGAAGCCGCTGAAACGGGAATCAAGCGGCATGTCCCGCGTATCGTCAGGATGGTCGTAACCTCCGGCGGCGTTGGCTTGCCAGATCTCCAGCAGCGCATCGGGCACCGGCGCGCCGTCGCCGTCGAACACGCATCCGCTAACGACGATAATCTGCCCGGCAGCACCGCGCGTGGTGAGATCGTTCCAGCCTTCGTGAAGCAGCGCCCGGGAAAAGAACGGACCGACGGTTTGTGATGGCGTTTGCCTGAGCCGCATATCATGCCTCCAGCGGCGTGGCGGCGCGGCCACGTAATACAATATCGAAGCGATAGCCCAGGGCATACTCCAGCATCGTCGCGTCGATATCAAATGCCGCGACGAGTCGCTGGCGCGCGTCCGGGTCGGGAACACTGTTGAAAATCGGGTCCAGGGCAAGTAGCGGATCACCGGGGAAATACATCTGCGTGACCAGTCGGGTGGCGAAGCTTGGACCAAAGAGACTGAAATGGATATGTTGTGGCCGCCACGCATTGTAATGGTTGCGCCACGGATACGCGCCCGGCTTTATCGTCAAGAAACGATATACCCCGTCCTCATCGGTCATCACGTGCCCGACTCCGCGGAAATGCGGATCGAGCGGCGCATCGTGCTGATCGACGTCATGCGCATAGCGCCCGGCGGCGTTCGCCTGCCAGATCTCGACGAGTGTCTCGGGGATCGGTCTGGCGTCTTCGTCCAACACCTGCCCGGTAACCACGATGCGCTCACCAAGCGCCTCACCGCCGTTCCAGCGACTCAGGTCCGCATCCGCGATACTCACCGATTCGGGGCCAAAATGCGGTCCGGTGATTTCTGAGAGTTTCTGCTCAAGCCGAACCAAGGCTTGCTGCGGCACGCGTTTCTGCGTGCTGGCATAGGCGGTGTATGCACTTGCTAGCTGCGCACCTGCATCCTCGCGCGAGTAATGGGTAAGAGTCGCCATTGCTTTTTCTCCTTATCGGACTGCGAATCTGAATCGGGCCACGGAAGACTCGTACACTTTCTCACTCACTGTGGGAAACCTCCCCGTTCGTCCTGAGCATAGCGCAGCGAAGTCGAAGGGCGGCGAATCCAGTCTGGCGCATGCTTCGACTTCGCCCTTCGGGCTACGCTCAGCATAAGCGAGTTATGGAACTTGTGCACCAATATCGTGTGGTTCGATTCAGTATGACCAAGACAGTGTCGATTCTTTACAACTCATACTGCACCAGCGCCCCGGGCGCGGGACAATACTCCAGGCACTCGCCACAGCCTGTGCATTTTTCGGCGTGCACTTCATAGAGGTGGCGAGGTTCCAGATATTTTTGGGTGATCGCCCACTCCGGGCACACCTCGCGGCACAGGCCGCACGAGTTACAAATCGCGTAGTCGATACGTACTTTCATAGACTCACCCGTAGTCGATGGAGCAGAAAGTCCAACGTATCCTCGACCGGCTTTTGATTCTCCGGCGTGGTGCAGTAGGTATCGATCTTGTATTTGCCTTCCATGAAGTGCATCAGCTCCTCGTCCCGTTGACTCAGATGCTCATGCAGTGTCATGGGATCATCCACCAGGTGGATATAGGCCGCAATGCCCAGGCAGGCAATCGCTTCGACAAAGTAGTGCTGCGCGGCGCGGGCCAGAGGGTGAATATGTGGGAACATCATCGAGAGGCCAAAATATGCCGGTAGGGGTTGGGTATGAGCCGCGGAGTTCTGCAACAACTCGCGCTCATCCTTGATCCAGCCCTTGGCCATTAACACTTCAGCGTGCAATTTGCTGTGTTTGCATTCATCCCAGACCTGCCGTGCCCGCATGCGCTGCAAATCGATGTATTTTTCCTGCTCGGTAAGATCGACCGATAGAAGTTGGGCGGACATCTGCTTGATGGACATTTGCACGCCTTCCCCGGCGTAGCCACCCAACGCCACCCGTCGTTGCCAGTCGTCGGTGCCGCTGGCCAGTCCTTTTTCGATCTCCGCCAATGAACTGTGCAGAGCGACCTCCCAACCTTTGAGACATTTCTCCTCGGTAATGCGCCGGCGGAACAGCGCGCCTCCCGCACCTGGAGCCGTAGGCCATACCCATTTCTCCAGAAATTGTCCTAGCAACGGATGCATCGTTTCCTCCTTTCGCGTAGGGGCGAAGCATTTGCCAACTGAATATCCACAGGTCGAGTGGCATTATCGCAAATGCTTCGCCCCTACAGGCCCGTGGCCTGCTTCAGCCACCAGCGATGGATGTCCGGCGGCGGCGGTACCACCCATCGTCCACTTTCCGCCTCGACAATCGATCCTTCAGCCGGGCAGTAGGCCAGACACACGGTACACACCGGATAGGTACACTTGTGAGGATCGATCTCCAGGCGGTGTAAGGGTTCCAACGAGACATACACGGCGTTGAGGTTGAGTTCGCGGCAGGCTACGTAGCACATGCGACATTCCGTGCACCGTTCGTGATTGATCTTGAGAGTTGGCATCTCGACCTCCTTAATCGTGCACTCGGAGAGGGGCTTCCCGTGCTTCGACCACCGTCTCCCGCTCCAGCACCACGTCGCTCAACTCACGCAGAAACATGCCGTAGTCCCGTCTGGCTACGTTACACGCCCAGCGGCACAGGTCGGTCTCGAACGGTGTACGCACGCACTCCTCGACGATCCGTCGGCCCATGTTGATGTGGCTGCGATTCTCGACGAACTGGCTGGTAAATACACTGCGGAGGTCTTCATCGGTGAGCGCCTCGGCTAAACCTTCCATCCAGGCCAATTCCACGATCTTCGCTCCGAGATTCAAGGCAGCGATTCTCACCGGGTGGGGGTAGGTCGCCAGGTTGCGCAACGAAAAGGCGTAATACGACAGGGCGGAGTCGATGTGAAACTGTCCGTAGGGATGGCCGAACGCCTCTCTTTGTGTCTTGACCCACCGTCTCCGCAGCAGCGTGTCGAGATAAAGCATTTCATGGGTAGACTCATCCATAATCTGCCGCGCGAACAGATACTTGACCGATGGCGGGAAGTCACCGACCTCCAACCCCTGGCCCCAGCCTCCATAAATGTAGTAAAACAGCCGCTCCAGGGTCCACAACCGACCGATCAGGCGAAAGTTTGCTTCCGTCTGAAGCTTTCCCTCCCGGGCCGCCTGGATGACCTCTTCCATCGGGGTGGCGCGGCTTTGCTCGCGGCTCTGTTGCATGAGTTCTTGGGCGAGTTCTTTCCCGGGTAGCTCAACCATGCCCGTCCCTCCTTTCGCGCTGATGTGTCCCTCAAACCTCTCTATGGCTGATATTCTCTTCTCCGCCATAGACCAAAGCTCAAGAACATGTCAAGGAGAAAAAGACGCCCGATATAAGGAGGAAATGTGTATGGCGAGAAAAACCTGGATCGAGGTGGCGATCAACGGGGCTTGGACGCGGCGCTTGCAGCCCAATATCCCCATTACGGCAGCGGAAGTCACGAAAGAAGGGATCGCCTGCGTCAAAGCCGGCGCGGCGGTGGTGCATGCGCATACTCTCGACCCCGAGACTGGCAAACAGAACGGCAGTGTCGAAAACTGCACGGCTTTTATGGACGGTATTCGCTCGCAAGTAGACGCGATCGTGTATCCAACAGCGGTGGATATTCCCTTGCCCGCCGACTGGATGGCGCGCTATACGACCACCGTGGAACTGCGTAAACGCGGCTTGTTGGAATGGGGGGTACTGGACCCGGGCTCGTGTAATTTCTATCTGGAGGACGCTGGCGCTCCGCCGTTATTTGGCAACGACGGCGGCGTGTATAACAACCCCAACGGCGCCTTGGAGCTAGGCATGGAGCTAGCGGCGAAGCATCAATTCCATCCCGCCTATGCCTGTTATGAGCCGGGGTTCGTGCGCCAGGGGGCGACGCTGCACCGTAAGCAACCCACCGCGCCCGTACCGATCTATCGGTTCATGTTTTCCTCGGGGTTCACCTTCAGTTTTCCACCGGAAGAGTGGGCGCTGGAGGCGTACGTCAGACTGGTCGAGAAAGTCGCCCCGGGCGCGCCGTGGATGGCGGCCGGATTAATCGTCGATGTGTTGCCGCTAATCCCCAAGATCGTGGCTTTGGGCGGACACGTGCGGGTGGGGTTGGAAGATGCACCCTTCCCTTCACAGCGGACGAATGTGGCATTGGTGGAAGCGGCGGTCACGGCGATTCAGAAAGCCGGGAGTGAACCGGCAACAGCGGCAGACATCCGCGCGTCAGTGGCGGCATATAAAAGGCCGGCGGCAAACGCGGCGTGAGCAAAGAGTCGAGGTGGGGGCCACTGGCGACTTGCACGCCATCGCAAATAAGGAGAACCGCTCATGGAAAACAGAGTCATTGGCACCAGCTTGCCGAAGGTGGACGCGCCCGAGCGGGTGACGGGCAAGGCGGCTTTTGGGGCCGATCTTCATCTGCCCGGCATGTTGTGGGCAAAAGTCGTGCGCAGCCCCTACCCTCATGCCCGCATCAAAAACATCGACACCAGCAAGGCGAAAGCCTTGCCGGGAGTGAAGGCGGTCATTACCGCGCAAGACTTTCCTCCGCTAGCAAAAGGTGCTACCGCGCCACTGGTGGGCGAAGTGAGTATCAGCCTGGACGCCGTGCGAGAAATCTCCATGGCCTCGGATAAGGCGCGCTACCACGGTCAGGCGGTCGCCGCCGTGGCGGCAATCGATCCGTTCGTCGCCGAGGACGCCGCCCGGCTGGTGGAAATCGAATACGAGGAGCTGCCGGTCGTCGGCGATGTGCTGGACGCCATGCAGCCCGACGCGCCCCTCGTCCACGAAGATCTCTGCACCGAAGAAGAGGCAACGCGCGAGAAAGCAGCACGACCGAGCAACATCGCCACGCATATGGTGTACACCCGTGGCGACGTGGAAGCAGGGTTCCGTGCCGCCGATGTCGCACTGGAACACACCTACCGCACCCAGATGGTGCATCAGGGGTATATGGAGCCCCAAGCCTGCGCCGCTCGCGTGGAGCCGGACGGAAAAGTGACCGTCTGGACTTCAACCCAGGGCGTGTTCACGGTCCGCACACAACTGGTGGAACTCCTCGGGTTGCCGGCCAACCGTATCAAAGTCGTGCCGATGGAAGTCGGTGGCGGGTTTGGCGGTAAAGCCCTGGCGTTGTTTGAGCCGACGGTCGTCGTCCTGGCGCAAAAAACCGGACGCCCGGTCAAACTGGTCCTGTCGCGTGAGGAAGTATTGCGGGCAACAGGACCTGGATCACCAACCGTTATCACCATCAAGGCCGGGGCCAAGAAGGACGGCACGTTGACCGCCCTGTCGGCGATCATGCGCTACGATGCCGGCGCTTTTCCCGGGTCTCCGGTCGGTCGCGGCATCCTGGTCGGTCTGGCTCCATACAAGTTGGAGAACATGTGGGCGGAGGGGTTTGACGTCGTCACCAATAAGCCGCGCGTGCAAGCGTACCGCGCGCCAGGAGGCACGCCGGCAGCCTTTGCCGTGGAAGCGACCATGGATGCCCTCGCCGAAGCGATCGGCATGGACCCCCTCGCCTTTCGTAGACAGAATGCCGTGCAGCAAGGCGACCTCTTGCCTCTGGGCATGCCGCTCAATCGCATTGGCCTCAAACAGATTCTCGAACGTATCGCTACGCACCCTTGCTGGACGACACCGTTAGCGGGTCCCCATCGTGGCCGGGGATTAGCATTAGGATTCTGGATTGGCGGGTCGTTCACTTCCAGCGCGCATGTCACGATCAACCCGGACGCGACGGCAGCGGTGTACGTCGGCTCCGTGGACCTCACCGGCACACGCACAACAATCTCGCAAATGGCGGCGGAAGAGTTGCAGATGACACCGCGGGAAATAGTGGTAACCGTTGGCGATACCGACACCGCTCCGTATGCCGATCTCAGTGGTGGCAGTCGCATCACTTACACGATGAGCGCGGCGGTCTATCAGGCCTGCCAGGACGCGATTGCGCAGCTCAAGGAGCGTGCCGCCGAGAAGTTGAAAGTCACCAAGGACGAGATCGAGTATGGCGAGAAGCGCCTGTGGGTCAAAAACGATCCGCAGAAAGCCGTGACGATGAAGGACCTGGCGCGCGAGAGTGTGTCCCTGGGCAAGGGGCCGATCGTCGGCAAAGGCAGCACGACACGCATGCAACCGGCTCCGGCCTATGCCGCGCACGTGGCGGATGTGGAAGTCGATCCAGAAACCGGCAAGGTCAAGATTCTGCGTTATACCTGCTTCCAGGACGTTGGCCGGGCGGTGAATCCCACCCAGGTCGAAGGCCAGTTGCAAGGCGGAGCCGTGCAAGGGATTGGATGGGCCCTGAGCGAGGAATACGTCTTTGACAAGGGGATCATCAGGAATGCCAATCTCCTCGATTATCGTTGCCCTGTCGCTCTGGATTTGCCTATGATCGACACCGTTCTCATCGAAGTCCCGGCTTCAGAAGGACCTTACGGCATTCGCGGCACGGGAGAAGTGCCGATCGTACCGCCTGGGGCGGCGCTGGCCAATGCCATCTACCGTGCGACCAGTGTGCGTCTGTATGAGCTGCCGATGACGCCGGAGCGA
>Ga0187894_10006225_pt1 | contig 11801 bp, 9 predicted proteins | sample GBC1701081metaG_FD_136650 | JGI IMG/M metagenome (GOLD analysis project Ga0187894, IMG submission 136650) | White microbial mat communities from a lava cave in the Kipuka Kanohina Cave System on the Island of Hawaii, USA - GBC170108-1 metaG ...
CACGGTGAGGATAAAGCCGGGGATGAAGCCGCCGAGGTAGAGCTTGGGCACCGACGTGTCGGTCATCACGCCGTAGATGATCATGTTGATCGAGGGCGGGATCAGGATGCCGAGCGTGCCGCCGGCCGCCAGCGTGCCGAGGAACAGGCGCTCGTTGTACTTGTGCTTGTCGATCTCGCCCATCGCCACGACGCCGATCGTCGCCGCCGTCGCGACGCTCGATCCGGATACCGAGCCGAACAGGGCGCAGGAGCCGATGTTGGAGTGCATCAGCCCGCCTGGCAGCCAGGACAGCCACTGCACCAGGGCGTTGTACATGCGCTCCGCCGTGCCGCTGCGCAGCAGGATCTCGCCGAACATGATGTAGAACGGGATGGCGGTGAGGATGAAGTTGCTGGTGGTCGACCAGGTCAGCTCGCCGAGCACCCGCGTCAGCGGCATCGGCGTATAGATCCCGTTGAGGATCACGCCGGTCAGCCCCATCCCCGCCGCGACCGCAATCGAGCTGCCGAGCACAATCAGCAGCACCAGGAGGGACACCGCGGCGGTCACGGCTTGCGCCCCTCGTCGACGGCGCGCGCGACGGCGTTGATCTCCTCCTCGGCCTCGGCGACGGCCGACTTCGAGCCGATCAGCGCAAACAGCTTGCCGAGATCGCCGCCGAGCCAGGCGAAGAGGCCGCGCGCCAGCAGCAGGGCCGCGACCGCGACAAAGAACGCCAGGCCCAGGAACCACAGCGCCTGCGGTATGGCCAGTGGCGTTTCGAGCTCCGACTGGGAGCGCGAGCCGGAGACCCAGGACTGTCGCAGCACGCCCCAGGCGTGCCAGGCGACGAGCCCCATGAAGAACACCAGCGCGGCCAGGCTGGCGAGATCGAGCACGGCCCGCAGCCGGCTCTTCACGCGGACATAAATCGTGTCGATGCGGATGTGCGAGCGGCTGAGCAGTGCCGAGGAGAAACCCCAGGCGCTGGCGATGGCGAGCGCATAGCCGGAGAGCTCGTCGGCGCCGCCCACCGTCCACGCGAACGCGTAGCGCAAGGTGATGTCGATGCAGATGGTGACGGCGGCGATCAGCAGCAGCGCCCCGCCGCCGATGGCGCCTGCGCGCGATATCCCCGCGGCGATCCTCTGCAAACGCTCCATCTGAATTCACCTGTCGTGGGGCAGACCCAGCTTATGTCGTCGTCCTGAGCGAAGCGAAGGACCTTGCGGTGGTTGGTTCAGTCCGTCATCCCGAGCGCAGCGAGGGATCTTTCGGGAAGGGAGTCTCCTTTCGCAGGAGATCCCTCGCTACGCTCGGGATGACGACTGGCCGCAATACCGCAGGGTCCTTCGCTTCGCTCAGGACGACGGCAAAACCGTGCGCTATGCAATCCGCCTGTGGCGCACCAAGCATGGTTACGGGGTCGGCGCCTTGAGCCCGAGCGCCTTGCCGACGGTGTCGTTCCATTCGCGGGCGCATTCGGCGCCGCAGCGCTTGGCCCAGCCGGCGAGCACGGCGCCCTCGACCAGCTTCCTGTGGGTTTCCGCCTCCTCGGGCTTCACCGCCACGATGGTCGATTTGGCGAGCTTGCCCATGGTGCAGGGTTGCTTGCCGGTGTTGCAGTTGTCGGCCTCGCCCGTCGTCGTCTTGATGGTGGCCCACATCTTGTCCTCGTAGGCCTTGAACTGGTCGAGGAGGAAGGCCTGGGTCCTGGGGTCGAGCCGCTTCCAGGTGTCGAGGTTGACGGCCAGCACGTTGATGCTCCAGCCCAGCGACATCGGGTAGATCGACTTCGTCACTTCGTTCCAGCCGGCGGTGTTGCCCGACAGGCTGCCCGTGACGCCGCAATCCACCACACCGGCGCTGAGCGCCGGCACCACCTCGGCGAACGCCATGCTGATGGCGGTGGCGCCGACGCCGCCGAGGAAGTCGCGCATGGTGTTGTTGAAGACGCGGACCTTCTTGCCCTTGAAGCCGTCCAGCCCGCTGACCACGTCGCGGCACCAGAACACCTGCGGCGTGTTGCCGCCGAACGCCAGGAACCGGGTGTTCCAGTTCTTCTGCATCTGCCGGTCGATCACGTGGCGATACGCGTTGCAGCCGGCGCGCGCCTTGTCGGGATCGAGCGTGAGCCCGGCCAGATCGCAGGCCTCGAAGCGCGGGTCGTCGCCGGCCATCTTGGAAATGTCCATGGCCCCGAAATCCATGACGCCGAGCTTCAGCAGCCGCAGCATGGTCTTGTCGTCGATGCCCATCTGGTCGAGCGGCGTGATGTCGGCCGTGATGGCGCCCTTCGACGCCTCGGGGATCGTCTTGCGCCAGAACGGCAGCTCGTCGTGGATCGACACCGGCGTCGGGCTGTTCAACCCGATGACCTTGAACTGGCTCTTCGGCAGATCCTGCGCCGCGGCGCCGGATGCGATCGCGGCCACCAGAGTCAAGCCAATCAACGATAGGCGCAGCATGTCCGACCCTCCGTCCCTCACATGGGCTCGTCGACGCGGGATCTCCGACTGGTGGAAATGAGTCGTCGACCACCGACGTATGGTAAGGCGATATCTGGCAAGAGTCATGCCACCAGCTCAAATGGTTGGCGGCCGGACTGTACGAGACGGCACAAATGGTCCATCGTACGCGCAAGAGTTGTTGCCCGGGTCATTGAACGTATGGGCAGTTGCCGGGCAAGGTCCGAGCGTCGCACGGATGCTTTGTCATCGCAGGGGGAGGAAAATCATGGCCGCCAAGAAACGCTCGACACGTTCCGGCGCCGGGACAAAGTCCAAGCGGGCCGTTCGAAAGCCAACGAAACTTCTGCGCAAGAGGACCATCACCGAACCGATGGTCGCCGCGCCCGCGGGCATGTGGCCCGCGGATCCAGTCAGCCTGGGCTTTGGTTGGCGGCCCTACCAATACCTGCCCGGCGGCGCCATCACCGCCGCGGCGCCGTCATTGGTCCCTGCGCTTGGAGGCGCGCTGGCGGCCATCTCGTCGGACATGCTGGGTACACGCTTGTCGGCCGTTAGCCTGCCAACGATAGGGGCGCTGCAAACGCTCCCGATCAAGGTTGCTGCGGCTCTGGACCCGCGCCTGCAACTTGCACTCGCCAATCATCGGATCGGCAAACGCGGCATGGATCTGACCTCGACAGCGGGCGACGAAGTGGCCGTCGTGGCCCGCGTCAAATCAGTCACGGATTGGAGAGCACTGCCCGATGTCTTTCCCGGAAGCGAACTTGGCAAAGCAAGCGACGCCTCATGGATTGTCACTGGACGCGTTCCGATTCAACGCGTCGAAGCCGTCCGCGGCGACGCCACGGTGCTCAGCCTCAAGGCGTCACAGCCGCTTCACCCGGCCTTGGCAGCGACGATCCAGGCCATGGACACCGCACCTGGCAGCCTGCCTCCGGGAACCTCGCCTGACGGCGGCAACGGTGTGGTCGTCGGGATCGTGGATTTCGGTTGCGACTTCGCCCACCAGAATTTCCGTCTGCCGAACGGCAGAACCCGCCTGCTTGCCTTGTGGCACCAGGCGGGCATCACGCGGCCGGACAGTCCGTTCGGGTACGGTCGCTTGTATAGCCGCGACCAGATCAACGCGGCGCTCACCTCGCCCAACCCCTACATGGCGCTCGGATACGGACCGACTCCGGACAACGCCTTCCAGACCGGGACACATGGCACCCATGTCATGGATATCGCGGCGGGAAATGGGCGCGGTTCAACGCAGCCCGGGGTCGCACCGAAGGCCGACATCGTATTCGTCGAAGTGGCGGCCACCGACATCGCGTGGCAGGGTCCGGAGTCGGTCAAGAACGTGTTCGGCGATTCCGTGCAACTGCTCGAGGCCGTCCGTTTCGTTTTCGATACGGCCGGCGACCGCCCGTGCGTCTGCAATATCAGCCTCGGCACGAACGGCGGGCCGCACGACGGCACGTCATTGGTTGAACAGGGGCTGGACGCGATCGTCAGGGAAAGGCCCAACCGCGCCATCGTGATTGCAGCGAGCAACTCGCAAGCCGACGGCATCCATGCGAGCGGCCAGATCCCAGCAGCCGCGGTCCACGAGATCGTCTGGCGGCAGCGCAGCGCCGGCGGCGGCGAGTTCGAACTATGGTATCCGGGCGCGCGGCGTCTGGCGGTAACGCTGGTTGCCGCGGACGGAACGGAATTCGGTCCCGTCCAGCCAGGTCAGAATCTCCCGATCGGCTCGCCGGGACAGATCGCGATCTTCATGACTAGCCGTTTGGGCGATCCCAACAACCATGACAATGTAATCGGGATCTGGCTGGCTGAAGGGTTGCCTGGCGAGGACTGGATCGTCCGCCTGCAATCCACGGATGGACAGGCGGTCGACTACCACGCATGGATCGAGCGGAACGACCGTGCCCAGGCCTCTTTCACCGCGCCCGTGGCGACGCACACACTGGGGTCCATTTCCACCGGGCATGAGACGGTCGTGGTTGGCTCTTACGACGCCCACAAGCCACAGTTCCCTCTGTCGACTTTCTCAAGTTCGGGGCCGACCAGGGATGGACGGAGCAAGCCGGAAGTCTCAGCACCTGGCCACAACGTGCTGGCCGCGAGATCCCGAACGGGGGTGGGCGTGGTCAGAAAGTCGGGGACAAGCATGGCGGCCCCTGCCGTTACCGGCCTGATCGCGCTGATTCTCGCCGAGGCCCGCCGCAACAACCGGGACTTGCCGATTGCCGTGCTGCGCCAGAAGCTCATGAATCACACGCGCCGGAATCCACCAGCCATCGCCGCCAACGGATGGGATATCCGCTATGGACACGGTCGCGCCAATGCAGCGTCAATCGGCGACAATTGAGAAGACGATTGCGAGGTGCCTGGTCCCGGTCGCTTGAACCGGAACCCGGCGCGTCTTATATGCTTGGGACATCAAATCCGAAGCGCCATGGCGGTTGATCTCAAGTCGCTGAAAAAGCTCGAATCCTTGCCGGCATCTGCCCTCAGCGAGCCGCGCAGCGATAGCGACCGGCTTGTTGTCCTGGTCAAGCTTCGGGAGGGCGCCCATCAACCATCCTACATCTCGCCGCGGGCGCATATGGGGCCCCAGATTTTCTCCGCCGAGATTTGTGCCGGCGACTTGCAGCGCATGGAATCCGATCCATCGATCGAATCAGTGTCGGTGACGCAGCGGCTGCCGCTCATCGAGTAGCGCCCTGCCCGATCGCTGTTGATCACTGCGTGGCGTCGCGCAGGGCCTGGTCGAAGATCGAGAGGCCGAGGTCGATCTCGGCGTCGCTGATGGTGATCGGCGGCGCGATGCGGAACACGCCCAGGCCGCCACGCACGATGCTGGTGCTCATGCCCAGCTCCAGGCAGCGCCGCAGCACGTCCTGCGCGAGGTCAGGCGCCGGCTCCCTGGTCTCGCGGTCCTCGACCAGGTCCATGCCCAGCAGCAGGCCGCGGCCGCGCACGTCGCCGATGCACTCGTAGCGCTGCTGCAGGGCGAGCAGGCCGTCGCGCAGGCGTTGGCCGGCGACCCGCGCGCGCTCGACCAGCTTGTCGCGCAGGATCACCTCCAGCACCTTCAGCCCGACGGCGGCGGGCAGCGGATCGGAGACATGCGTGGTGTAGAACAGAAAGCCGCGCTCGTAGCACTTCTCCTCGATGCCGGCCGTCGTGAGCACCGCCGACAGCGGGATGCCGGCGCCCAGCGTCTTGGACAGGGTGAGGAATTCCGGCACCACGCCGTCGCGCTCGCAGGCGAACAAGGTGCCGGTGCGGCCCAGCCCGGTCTGCGCCTCGTCGAAGATCAGCAGCATGCCGCGCTCGCGGCATTTCGCCGCCAGGGCCGCGATGTAGCCTTCCGGCGGCTCCAGCACACCGCCCGAGCTCAGGATCGGCTCGACGATGCAGGCTGCGAGGTTGCCGGTCGATTGCCGGTCCACCAGCTCGAAGGCGTAGTTCAGCTCGCCCTGCCAGTCGTAGCCGTTGGCGGCGCCGAAGCGCGGCCGATAGGAGTCGGGCGCCGGGATCGCGATCGAGCCGGCCGCCGCCGGGCCGTAGCCGCGGCGGCTCCAGGCATAGGTCGCAGACGCGGCGGCACCGGTCACGCCATGCCACGAGCGGCTCAGCGCCACGATCTCGAAGCCGCCGGTGGCCAGCTTGGCCATGCGGATGGCGGCGTCGTTGGACTCGCCACCGGTGCTGAGCAGCAGCACGCGCTCCAGCAGGCCCGGCGCCAGCCTGGCCAGCATTTCGGCGAGGTCGACCACGGGACGCGACAGGATGGCGCTGTAGAGATGGTCAAGCTCGCCGATATAGCGGCGCACGGTGTCGACGATGTCGGGATGGCTGTGGCCGAGGATGGCGCTCATCTGGCCGGAGGCAAAATCGAGGATGCGCCGGCCGGAGGCGTCGGTCATGAAGCTGCCCTCGGCCTTCTCGACGATGACCGGCATGAAGTCGGCGCCGTAGCGTACGAGGTGGCGGCGAGCCCGGTCCCAGAATGCCGCGTCGAGATTGCCGGTGGCCTCGTTCATGGTGCCGCTCCCCTGCGCCGAACGACACAGCGTCGCACTTTCGGACCGCGCGCGTCCACGCGCGCATTCCCTTCCCCACGCTTGCGCGGGGAAGGTGGCCGACCTTCGTCAAGGTCAGGTCCTGAGCGTCAGGCCGCCGTCGGCGACCAGGCCGTGGCCGGTGATGAAGTCGGCCTCGTCGCTGGCCAGCAGCAGCGCGGCGCGCGCGATGTCGATCGGCTTGCCCAGCCGGCGCAGCGCCGCCTTCTTTGCCCAGATGGCGGCGATGTCGGGGTTGGCAAAGCTGGCGGCGGTCATGCCGGTCTGGATGGCGCCGGGGCAGATGTAGTTGGCGGTGATGTTGAACTTGCCCAGCTCCAGCGCCAGGGTGTGCGTCAGCCCCGCGACACCGGCCTTCGAGGCGCAATAGGCCGAAAGCCCGTAGTCGGTGTCGAAGGCCATCACTGAGGCGGTGTTGATGATCCGGGCGCGGCCGACCTGCGCCGCACGCTCGCGCAGTGCCGGGATCGCCTGCCGGCAGAGGCGGAAGACGGCCGTCACGTTGACGTCGAGCGTGCGCGCCCATTGCGCGTCGGTCATCACCTCGGCCAGCGCATTGGTGCCGACGCCGGCGTTGTTGAACAGGATGTCGAGCGCGCCCAGGCCGCGCACGGCGGCGCCGATGATCGTGGCCGGCGCATCCGGCTCGGTGATGTCCTGGGCCAACGGCGTGATCGCGGCCTGGCCGGCGTGCACGGTGTTGATCGCCGACTCCGGCCGGTCGACCGCCAGCACCCGCGCACCCTCCGCGGCGAACAGCTGGGCGCTGGCGGCGCCGATGCCCGACGCCGCACCCGTCACGATCGCGATCTTGCCCTTGAGCCTGTCCATGGCGTCCCTCCTGCATGTCGCAGAAGCCTACGCGCGGCATGGCAGGGCGACGAAGCAGCGTGTGCGTCGATGTTCCGCAGGGAGAGACACGGACATACATCGCCGGGCCGCGTCACTCATGCGCACCGGCTGCCTGCATGCTTGTGATCCCTACCCTCTCCGAGGCGGGCGCACGCCGACAGTCGATGTGCCCCTTTGCGCGATCCCGAAGACGACTGGGCCCGCAAGGCCGCTCCCCCAATCGGGCTCACGACGGCAACCAGCTTATCGGCGTCTCGCCCATGCCCGTCAGCCTGGCATTGATGTCGACCAGGCTGTTCTTCTCGGTGACGAACGTGGCGTTCACGGGATGGGGCGCCACCGCGAACTGCAGGCGGCCGGCCGATCCCGCCACCTGGGCCTTGGCCTGAAGCGGCTCGCGGAACTTCTTGGCCCAGGCCCCCCACAACGCCACGACCAGTCGCTTGTCCGGTCGGCCTACCAGGAAGCCGAGCAGACTGTCGACGAGGGGGCGCCAGTACTCCGCATGGCCCTTCTGGTGAACTTCGGCCTTGCCGGGCCCCTCCCGAAACAGGGAAATCGAGAGCGTGGTGTTGAGCCACAGCACGCCTTGCCGTCCATAGGCCGGAAACAGCTCGTGTGGCGCCGGTGGTTGCAGCCGGCGCGCGGCGACATCGTCGACGAGCCTGGCCAGGCCATCCTTGAGGTCGCGATAGGTGTCGCGGCCGGTCTGAGCGGCGGCGGCGCACAACAGGATGTTGCACAGGCTGCTCGATATACGATGCGCATCCTTGACCCAGTCCGTCAGGTCGCCCTGCTCGAACGAGGCGCCGGTCGCCTTGGCGATATCGGGATAGGGATCCTGGCCGAGGATGACCACCTTGACCTGCGACGGCGACAAGAGTTGCAGGGCGCGGAACGTGTGGTAAACGCGCCGGCTCCCCCGTTTAGGTGCCCCCAGGATCTCGGCGAGGCCACAATTCGGAAAGATTGGCACCCAAGGGTCGATCATCAGGCCGTCCCTGACGCCGGCGGCGTCGAGCGTCACTCCCGCAACGGCGTCGCGCCATGCCGCCGGAACGGCGTGCTTCCAACCCGTCATGGTTTCTTCCAGCGCGTCTCGCAGCTTTGTCGGCATCGCCTCCTCCCTGGCTCCGCACATACGACGCCCGCCGGATGTCCGGATGAATCCGGTTCAACCAACCGGTGTCTGGACGACCTCCCCCAAGTCAGGTCGTAGTATTGCGCCAGAGTAGTACTACAAGGAGGATCTTCTCAAGGTTGTCAGCGCGTCACCGGTTGCGGCGGCCGCGGCAGCGCGAACAGCACCTGCAGGGCGCCGGCCGCCAGCCCCATCCCGACACCCAGCCGCCAGGCCAGGTCGTAGGATCCCAAGGCATCGAACAGCAGGCCGCCGCCGAAGGCGCCCACGAAGCTGCCGACCTGGTGGCTCATGAAGGCAATGCCCTGGATCATGGCCTGCCAGCGCAGCCCGAACATCTCGGCGACCGAGCCGGCCACCAGCGGGCCGACGCCGAGCCAGAGGAATCCCATGATCGCGGCAAACACCAGCGTGCCCGTCGGCGTCGGCGGCGACATGAAGAACCAGGCCAGTGCCAGCGAGCGGCAGACATAGATCGTGCCCAGCAGCGCCTGCTTGGACCAGCGCCCGCCGGCCCAGCCGAAAAACAGGCTGCCCAGCACGTTGAAGCCGCCGATCACGCCCAGCGCCTCGGCGCTCAGCATCGGCTCCATGCCGCACAGCGCCAGGTATGACGGCAGGTGCGTGGTGATGAAGATCAGCTGCATGCCGCAGACGAAATAGGCACCGGCCATGATCAGGAACGCCGGCCGCGCCAGCGCCGCGCGCGCCGCGTCGCGGGCCGAGCTGTCGTCGAGCGCCTCGCCGCCAGGCGGCGGCAACGCGATCCGGTCGACCCGGCCGGCGGCCCAGGCGGCCGGCAGCATGCACAGTGCCAGGGCGGCAAAGCCGAGGATGCCGGTGCGCCAGCCCCAGTTGTCCGTCAGCACCTGTCCCAGCGGCGCCGCGATCAGCGCGCCGACCGACCCCGCCGCCGACACCAGGCCCAGCACCAGGCTGCGCGATGCCGGTGGCACGGCGCGCGACGCGACCGCCATGGCGATCGCGCTGGCGCAACAGGCCAGCGCCATGCCGATCAGCACGCCGGCGCCGAGCGTGACGCCGAGCATGCCCTGCGCGCCGGCCATGAGCAGCAGGCCGACGACGTAGAGTGACGCGCCCGCGAGCATGATCGGCCGGAAGCCGATGCGGGCCGCCAGAGCGCCGGCAAGCGGTTGCAGGAAACCCCAGGCCAGGTTCTGGATCGCGATCGCCAGGGTGAAATCGGCGACGGCGATCGACAGGTCCCGGGTCAGCGGCGGCATGAACAGCCCGAAACACTGGCGCAGCCCCATGCCGAGGCTCAGCATGACGGCGGCGCCGACAAGGATCGGCAGGGCCGGCCGCAGGGCGCTGATGTCCGGCATAAGACGCTCCGTCCTTGTCATCGTTCATCAACCGTCATCCCGAGCACAGCGAGGGATCTTCGGATGCAGGCGCACAGTGGGTCATTCGCAGAAGATCCCTCGCTGCGCTCGGGATGACGGTTTGGCCGCAGAGACCACGTCGGTGGCCCCTCCGCCCCTTCGGGGCACCTCCCCAACTTCGTTGGGGAGGAAGTCAATTACACAGGTCTGTGTACCCAGCCTGTGATGGGGTTGACGGCATGTCAAGCGGTAATTACACAGATCGGTGTAATGGCGGCACGATCTTCGAAACCCGATCCGGATGAAGCGGCGTCGGGCAACCCGGCGATGCGCGAGCGCATCCTCGAGACCACGGACCGGCTGTTCTACGGCCAGGGCATCCGCGCCGTGGGCGTCGATACGGTCGCAGCCGAGATCGGCATCAGCAAGCGCACGCTGTACAACTACTTCCCGTCCAAGGACGCGCTCGTCGTGGCCTACCTGTCGCGCCGCGTGCGCCCGGCAGCGATCACCGACGCGCCGGCGGCCGAGCAGATCCTGGGCGATTTCGACCGGCTCGAACGGTCGTTCGCGCGCCACGGCTACCGCGGCTGCCCGTTCGTGAACGCCGTCGCCGAGATGGGCGATCCGACGCACGGCGCCAACAAGATCGCTGTCGCCTTCAAGGAGCAGCGGCGCACCTGGTTCCGCGACCTGCTGCGGCGGCTCCGTGTGGCCGACCCGGAGGGGCTGTCCACGCAGCTCATGCTGCTGGTCGACGGCGCCATCGCCGCGGCGCTGGTGCGCGGCGATCCCGGGATGGCGCGCGCCGCGCGCGAGGCGGCGCGCGTGCTGCTGGCGGCGGCGGGGGTGGAGGTGGCGGGGGGTGAAGCCTTCTCCCCGCGAAGGCGGGGAGAAGGTGGCGCGAAGCGCCGGATGAGGGGCTTTGGCGGCGCTGAGGTAGAATCGAACAACCGAAAGAAGACTCGCGTCTGAGCGAAGTCGGGCTCGCAAAGCCGCGAAGCCCCTCATCCGCCCTTCGGGCACCTTCTCCCCGCCTTCGCGGGGAGAAGGCAAAAAAGACTAACGCGTCTTGATCACGACCTTGCCGGTGGCCTTGCGCGAGAGCAGCGCGTTCATGGCGTCGGGCGCCTTCTCCAGCGGGAAGCTCATGGAGATGTGCGGCTTGAGCTTGCCCTGGCGGAACCAGTCGAACATCTCGTCGAAGTTCTTGCGTGCCTCGGCCGGCTCGCGGCCGCGCCAGGCGCCGTAGAACACGCCGCGCACGTCGCAGCTCTTCAGCAGCGCCAGGTTGGCCGGCAAGGACGGGATGCGGCCCGACGCGAAGCCGATCACCAGCAACCGTCCGTACCAGGCGATGCAGCGCACCGACTCGTCGAAGGCATCGCCGCCCACCGGGTCGTAGATCACGTCGGCGCCGTTGCCGCCGGTGAGCTCCTTCACCTTGTCGCGCAGCTTGTCCTTGGCATAGTTCACGAACATCGTGGCGCCGTATTGACGGCAAATGTCCATCTTCTCGTCCGAGCCGACGGCGGCGATCACCTTGGCCCCCATCACGGCGCCCAGCTCGACCGCCGTCAGACCGACGCCGCCGGCCGCGCCCAGCACCAGCAGGGTCTCGCCCGGCTTCAGATCGCCGCGCTGCTTGAGCGCGTAGTAGCTGGTGCCGTAGGTCATGGTGAAGGCGGCACCCTCCTCGAAGCTCATGTTGGCCGGCATCGGCAGCAGGTTGGCCTGGTCGACGACCGCCTCGTCGGCGTAGCCGCCATGGCCGATCATGCCGATCACCCGGTCGCCCTGCTTGTAGGCGCCGACGCCCTCGCCCACCTCGGTGACGACGCCGCCGACCTCGTGGCCGGGCGCGAACGGCCGCGGCGGCTTGAACTGGTACTTGTCGGCGATGATCAGGGTGTCGGGGAAGTTCACCCCG
>Ga0187894_10006226_pt1 | contig 11801 bp, 9 predicted proteins | sample GBC1701081metaG_FD_136650 | JGI IMG/M metagenome (GOLD analysis project Ga0187894, IMG submission 136650) | White microbial mat communities from a lava cave in the Kipuka Kanohina Cave System on the Island of Hawaii, USA - GBC170108-1 metaG ...
ATGTTCAAATAAAGATGGCTCTTGCCTTTGTGTCATTCTCGCCTCTGCTAGCAACTTAAATCCCGACCAGAAAATGACATAACTTCTTTCATTTGAAAAAATTAAGATGCGTCGCCCCTATGATGTCCGTTTAACTATGTAGGCAAACATGGAAAATTGTGCTTATAATCTGCGGCACATTTTCCGATAAAACTTATATCAGGGTTTATACATGACCGTTATTCAAGGTGTCAACATTTTATAAGGAGCGATTTATGTCTGAACTATTAGACAAAGTTCGTTATTTGATGCGTGCGCGACATTACAGTTCTAGTACAGAGAGAACGTACATTCATTGGATTAAACATTACATTATGTTCCACAATGTTAAGCATCCGATTGAGATGGGCGCAGCCGAAGTCAGCGCGTTTCTTACACATTTAGCAGTGGAAAAACAAGTCTCATCTTCGACACAAAACCAAGCTTTACATGCGCTTTTGTTTCTCTACAAAGAGGTTTTGGTCGTAAATCTACCTTGGTTAAACGACATAGTGCGAGCGAAGGAACGTGAGCATGTACCTGTTGTATTGACCAAAGAGGAAGTCAGAGCGGTTTTGGATAATTTGGAAGGAGTTAATTGGCTGGCAGCAAATTTGCTTTATGGGTCGGGGTTGCGTCTTATGGAAGCTTTGCGTTTGCGCGTAAAGGACATTGATTTCGGTTACAAGCAAATTACTGTCCGCGAAGGCAAAGGCGGAAAAGACCGCTATACAATTTTGCCGGATGCGATAGTTGAGCCGTTGAAAATGCACTTGGAAAAAGTAAAGGTCATACACGAACGCGACAGACACGCGGGTCTTGGGCGTGTGAAGATGCCGGACGCTCTCAGCAAAAAATATCCTCAGGCAAGTAGCGAATGGAAATGGCAATTCGTTTTTCCTTCGCACAATATCAGCCACGACCCACGCTCAAGTCACGTCGGGCGACACCATCTTTCAGAGTCAGGAATACAAAAAGCTGTCAAACAAGCTATGCAAAAAGTCGGAGTCGAAAAACACGCAAGCTGTCACACATTTCGTCATAGTTTTGCGACACATCTTTTGCAAAACGGATACGACATTCGCACCGTTCAAGAATTGTTAGGACATAAAGAAATTTCTACAACAATGATTTACACGCACGCTATTAAGCGCGGGGGACTTGCCGTGAAAAGTCCGATGGACGTATAAACCAAACTTACTTTTCGCTTTCTAAAATCTCTTTTGCTTTCAACAGTTCTTGTTTGTGTTCTTCGCTGACTTCGGGGTAATCGAGTTTCAATGATTTCAGTTTCGCTACGATGACATCGGCGACGGCGGCGCGTGTGAACCATTTATTATCGGCGGGGATGATATGCCAGGGCGACCATTCGGTGCTTGTATTATTGAACATATCTTCGTAAGCCTTCATGTAATCGTCCCAATGCCCGCGTTCTTTTGCATCATTGACTGAAAACTTCCAGTTTTTTTCGGGGGTATTGATACGCGCCAAAAAACGATTCTTCTGTTCTTCTTTTGATACGTTTAAGAAAAATTTCAAAACATGAATGCCGTTGCGCGTTAAGTATCGCTCAAAGTTGTTAATGTCTTTGAAACGCTGTTCCCAGATTTTCTTGCCTTTTAATGCGGATGCCAGTGGTTGACTTGCCAGGATGTTGGGATGAACCCTTACAACCAGAACTTCTTCGTAATACGAACGATTAAAAATTCCTATGCGTCCGCGTTCCGGCAGAGCCTTCATCGAACGCCAGAGAAAATCATGGTCTAACTCTTCCGCCGAAGGAGATTTGAAAGAGAAAATTTGGCATCCTTGCGGGTTCACGCCCGACATAACGTGCTTTATCACACCGTCTTTTCCGGCGGCATCCATCGCCTGAAAAATTATAAGAAGCGCGTGTTTGTTCTGCGCGTAGAGAATATCCTGGTATTTCGCAAGGCGTTCGATGTCCTCTTGCAAATCGCTGAGTGCCGCTTCTTTGTTCTTATACTTGCCTGTAAACTCAGGGTCATAATTTTTCAACTTGATTTTTTTATCCGGCGGCACAATAAAGTCTTTGTGATTCATTTTAATTGTCTCCTTCAATCGTCTTTGCTTTATGCTGAAACAGTTTTGTAGTTTCTTTTATGCAGAGCGTCAACTAAAAATGCGTGCCCTACGGAACAGCGACTCTGTATTTAGAAACGAAAGACCGTATCAAATTGTAAACGGGTTGCCGGGCGGTTAAGAGAACCTGCAGGGTTCGTTCCAAAAACTCCGTTCAATCCATTTGGGCGTTGTGCAAAGATGCCTGTGATTGCGAATATAATTTTCGGGTCGAGCGTGTAATTGAATATCAAACGATGTGCGCGAACGTCGGTTTGCTGACCTATATCATCGAAATTGAAAGGCGAAAGAATCGCGTCTTTCTCAATGCGAATCAATGTGTAGCCCAATGACCAATCGCCCCTTTTTTGTGTTTTGCCTAGCTGAATTTCAGCCCAGTAGCCGCTGTTCTCGTTATTTGGCAAAAAGATATTTGCGCCGTTTGGACCGGCAACAATTACATCTTGCGTTTTTGTATTTCTCACATAGTTGAGAATTATATTGACGGGCAGTTTCGCCTTTGGATAAAGGCTCAGTCTTGCAATCAAATCAACCAGATTAAAACCCGAACTCAAACGTCCGTCGCGGTTTGTCTGATTATTGCTTGCGATGGAAAGACCCAGATTGCCACCTGCAACAAAAAAATCACGCGGGACGCTGATTTGTGTTGTTACGGTTTGCGCCGGCGTCGTTCCGTTTGCCGGAATTGTGATGGTGACGGGAATCAAAAGATTCGCGCCAAAGACCTGAACGGGCGAAATGAACTGAGTGCCTGAATAAAAATGGTCTGCTACGGAAACTGTGAGGCTGGCGTTTGGATTAAAGTTAAACTTCGCTTGGATTTGTCCGCCGTAGAGCGCGAGGTCACGTCCGCCGCGTCTTGATTCATCCACATTTACCGTACCGTTTGCATTGCGAACAAAAGCAGAATTGCGTTCAAAGAAAGGAAGTTCCCAGGCTATGAAATTCACGCTCTCAAGCTTTTTGTTTTTGAGTTTCAGTTGATAACTTTCGCTGAAACCTTCGACCATCACATCATTGTCCATAGTCATTTCGGTTTTAATCCAAGTGGGTTCAAACTTACCCGCGACAAAACGAAACGGTTTGGAATCTTTTGAAAACTTTGGCGTCCAGGCAACGTATGCTTGGTCTAGCTCAAAAGGCTTTCGCGTAAAGAAATCCGTGAATGTTTGATTTGTTGAAACAGGGTTAGCAGGCGTGCCCGACGCAAAGCGGATTCCCCATTCAATTGTGTCACCGATTTGCCCTCTCATTCCGAACCTTGCGCGAAACCGGAAACGCTGGCGTGATGAAATCTCATTGCCGAAAATTGCCGGATTGTCTGCGTTTGGCTGAGCATTCAGTTGGTTATAAATCGCATCGTAACGAATCCGAATATCGCCGCTGAATCTTATTGAGCCGATTTGGGTGGTAATTGCATCGGTGTTCTTTTTTGTCTGCTCTTCGACTTTAGAAAGACGTGCGTTTGTATCATCGGGCCTTGGTGACGATGAAGATGTTGATGGTTCAGGAACATTCTTTGTCAAAGACGATTCATTTTTATCAACGCGCTGACGAAGTTCTTCAATCGTTTTTGATTGTTCATCAATTTTCAGACGAAGACGTTCGAGTTCGCGTTGTTGTTCCCGTAAGAGTTGGATAACTTCGTTTAACTCTGATTTTTCACTCTTTGAATTTGTGTTTTGCGCTGTGGCTGTTTCATTTGTGTTTGAAACAGCAGTTTGACCCAAAACGGTTACGCCGCATGAAAAAATCACAAAGGTAAACATTAAACGAATAATGGTAAATAGATTCATCCGAAACTTCCTCTCGTTTGTTCTCTAAAATGAGATTGATTTGACAAAGACTGAAAACAATATGAATTACAAGTTACGTTAAAGTTACAGGGCGAAAAAAATGTACATTGAAGTTATAATCACTTTTTTAATTTCGGGCTATGCACAAATTTAGTTTGACTGTAAAATTCGTGTCGGCAACGGGAAAACAGCTTGATTGCATCAAGTATCGGATTTTCAAACTCAAAATCAGCCCTGTGCAAAGTTGGTTTCAATCGTCATGGCTTTACTGAAAATAACGGACACGAACGGTCGTCAATGGGATTATCGCTTACTCCCGTCTGCAATCTGTATGATTGGTCGCGCACCCGACAATAACATCGTTCTTGATGACCCGCGTGTCTCGCGTCATCACGCACACATAAAAGCCGAAGTAGGAAAATTTTTTCTTGTTGATGGTGTGATAGCCGACGGACAAGTTCGTCGAAGCGCAAACCGCGTCTTTGTCAATGGACAGGCGAGACATGATCACCAACTAAAAAACGGCGACGAGGTAACAATCGGCGCAAGCAAATTAAAGTTTGAACACACTATTGAAGAATCAAATGCGGATTTACGATATGACGACAGACCGCTCGGGAACACACAGCTTTTTATTTCGGCAAACGATGTGATGCAAACGGTTCTTCGTTCGCGTTCCACACCGACAGCACCGACTTCGGAAATCCCTGACCGCGAAAAAGAATTGGTAGAACTTCGCAGAAAAGCAGACATTCTTTCTCTGCTTTACGAAATGAGCCAGACTTTGCGCTCTGTCTTTGACCTTGAAGCCATCTTCAAAAAAGCCACAGACATTATCTTTCGCGTCACACCCGCAGACCGCGTTATAGCTCTTTTAGTCGAAGGAAATTCCAACGGGAATCTTGATGCGGTTGAACTTGTTCCGATAGCCACAAGCGCACGCGACGAAAAGCTTGCAAATCTTGCAAAGAAGATGACCATCGGGCGGACAATCACGCGAAGAGTTATGAAAGACCGCGTTGCACTTCTTTCGCAAGACGTGAGCGCGGACGAGCAGTTCGCGGGCGTTGAATCTATCGTTAAGCAGGGTGTTCGCTCTACGATTTGCGCTCCGCTTGTTACGGAATCAGGTGTTCACGGTGCAATTTATGCAGACCGCCTTGATCAATTCGCTACGTTTTCGCCCGACGATTTGGAATTGATAAGCGCGGTTGCGTCACAAACTGCCATGGCGGTTGACAGCGTTCGCGCACACGAAAGACTTGCACGCGAAGAGGTTGCACGCGCAAACTACGGAAGATTCTTGCCCGAATATGTCGTCAAGCAGATTCTTGAAAACCCGGATTCGTTTCAACTAGGCGGTGTGAATCAAAATATCACGGTCTTGTTTGCGGACATACGCGGTTTTACAAGGCTGTCGGAGAATGCAAGACCGGATAGAGTAGTCCAACTCCTGAATCGGTACTTTTCCGAAATGACGGAAATTATTTTTGCACACGGCGGCACTCTCGATAAATATATCGGAGATGAACTTATGGCTTTATTCGGTGCGCCTACTGCCACACCCGAAGATGCAACAAATGCTGTGAATGCCGCCGTTGATATGCAACGCGGGATTCTGAATTTGAACAGACAACTGGTTGCAGACGGGTTTAGTTTTATTAACGTGGGAATAGGAGTACATACGGGAGAAGCAACTGTAGGTTATATCGGGTCTGAACGCCGTTCAGAATATACAGCTATCGGGGATACAGTAAATCTGGCGGCTCGTCTTCAATCAAATAGTTTGGGCGGTCAGATTTTGATAAGCGAGGCAACGGCGCGTGCCGCTCGTGTTACTTATCAATTGCTCGGACGTGAGCCAATAACGGTTAAGAATCGCGTCCAGCCCGTACCGCTTTATGAAGTAAAATGGAGTTAGCCGGTTGTCAGTTGTCAGTTGTCAGTTGTTTTCTTAATAAAGTCGTGGTTTGAAAATCAAGTTCAGGCTAAATAAAAGAACAACTAACAACCGACAACCGACAACTGACAAAGAAATATATGTCATTCGTGCGAAGAACAGCAGGATTTGGTCTTAACGCGCTGAGAAACTTGGTTTCCGATTCTATGGCAATAGACATGGGGTCGGTGGCTACGATTATCTGGTTACGCGGTCATGGCATCATTATTGACGAACCTTCGGTTGTTGCGGTCAACGAACATACCGGAGAAATAATCGCCTTCGGTGGCGAGGCACAACAGATGCGCGGGCGCGAAGCACGCGACGTTAAAGTCATTGCCCCGCTTGTTGACGGGGTTGTTGCAGACTTTGAAAAAACAAAAGCGATGCTCGCTTATTTTGTCAAAGAAGCACGTAGCGGCATCTCGCATTTTAGCCGCCGTGCAATGATGAGCGTTCTTTCTGAAATGACGCCTGTCGAACAACGTGCACTTCTCAGCGCGGCGGAACACGCACGCATCGGGCGCGTCTATATGGTTGAAGAAGGTCTTGCGGCAGCACTCGGCGCAGGAATTAAACCGACAGACCAACACGGGGCGGCGGTTGTTGATATAGGCGGAGGCACGACAAACATCGCCGTTATTGCAAACGGGACGATAGTTCACTCGCGTGCCGAACGCTTGGGAAGTTCTGATATGAATGCGGCAATGATTGACCATATTCGCCGCCATCGCGGGCTTACAATCGGGAACGAAACGGCAGAAAGATTAAAACTTGAGTTTGTAACGGCGACTGTCCCCGAAGAACTCGCAAAAGAAACTTTGGTGAAAGGTCGTGATGTTCAATCGGGAAGTCCTGCCGCAATTGAAATAACAGCGGGAGAACTCTATCCGGTAGCCGAAGCTGTCATACGCAAAATTGCAAACGCGGTATCAGAGACCTTAACGGAGCTTCCGCCCGAAGTCGCCGCAGATATTTACGACAGAGGAATTATTCTCACAGGCGGCGGCGCGCTCTTTGAAGGCTTGGATACATACATGAGAACAAGGACAAACCTGCCCGTTACAATTGCAGAGGAACCACGCTTTGCAGTTGTTCGCGGACTCGCGCAGATGTTTGATGAACCGCTTTTGCTTCGCCGCGTCTCACGAAGCGAACCCTATACAATCATCCAACCCGACCCGGATGTTTTTGAGGTTTGAAAGTTAGGTCTTTGGTCTTAGGTCTTTAAGTTGTTTGTGTTGAATTTGTTTCTAAATCACAACCAATATTCAAAGACCAAAGACCAAAGACCAAAGACCAAAGACCAAAGACCAATGCTACATTTCCTAAAACAAAAAATCACCATAGCCACTGTTTACAGAATTCCCGTGCGTGTTGATTATCGCTGGTTTTTTGTCGTTGTGCTTTATCTCTGGCTGTCGGTTGAGAGTGTTCCCGATTCAGTTGCCGCAAACATCGGGACAACAGCAGTTTGGATTTTGGGATTACTCACAACCACCGCGCTGATTTTAAGCATCTTCGGACACGAACTCGCGCACGCATTGATGGCACGCCTTGAAGGGATTGAAATTGAAGAGATAGTTCTTCATCCGTTTGGCGGTCTTGCAAGAATGAAACGGTTTCCAGATAACCCGAAAACAGAGTTTCGCATCGCTCTGGCGGGTCCGGTTGCAAATTTCTTTTTCGGAGTCTTGTTCTTTGTCGCAAGCGTCGTCGCAGGAGCATTAAACGCAACCGCAACCGCAACGGTTTTCTTCATGCTCTTTTTCGCAAATATCCTGCTCGCGATTTTTAATCTTTTTCCGGGTTACCCGCTTGACGGCGGGCGTGTGCTCCGCGCTTTTTTGTGGCACAGAAGCGGCGATATAAACGAGGCTACAAAAACAGCCGGAAGATTCGGACAAATCATCGGACTCGCTTTGGTTGGTTTTGGAGTTTTTGTGGCGGTCTGGCGCGGCGATATGTTCACAGGTTTGTGGACTATTCTTATTGGATTGTTCCTTCTTGATTCTGCAATGGGCATCGTAAGAAGCGCGAACAGCATTACAAAAGCAACAGTCGCAGATGTTATGAAACCTGCTTTCACAATAGAACCCGAAGTTACCATCAGCAACTTCATTGACCACATCTTACCGATTCATCGGCAGACGGCTTTTCTAGTGGCGCAGAACAAACAACTTCACGGAATTTTAACCCTGGAAGATTTGAAAGCATTACCACGCGAGCGTTGGCGTCAGACAAAAGCAAGAGATGTTATGCGCCCCGTTACCGAGGAACTCTTTGTCAATTCAACTGCGACAATGTCAATCGCAGACAAACTAATGAAAAAAAACGGGACAAACTCTGTTGCTGTCATTAATGGCGCAGGCGAGATTGTAGGCTTTTTGCAAAAGGGAAGATTGAAAACTTTGTAAGAATATTTTACTGAGAACACCGGGAACGCGGGCATCCTTGCCGGCTAACAAGCCATAGGCGAGTAAAAAATTGATAAAGAAGTATTCTTGTTTTCAATAACATTTTGTTTAGCATGTTTTGTTCGACTTCGCTTCATTCGCTTTGCTCATTACGCTACGCGCTCATTGCAGGCAAGATGCCTGCGTTCCCGGTAAATCGCTTGTGTATTGAATTGTCTTTCCTTTCTTTGTTTCGCTGTCACTTAATTCTTGTAAAGTCATCTCTACATCAGAACCAAATAAATTTCTCAAAGCCGCTTCAATCTCGCTCAAATCAATATCACGTCCGCGTGTTTTGAAAATCAACTTACTATCTGCTGTTTGATGAAGTTGAATTTGCGTGAGAGGAAAAGGTTTCAGGGCGTGTGTTACGTCAATGTTGTTTATCGCTTTGCCGTTTGAATCATAAAAGAGGACGGGTGCGCGACCTTCCAAATTACTCAACACAGGCACATCGCCACTTAAATCAAGCGACGCATAATCGCCCGTTCGATAGCGTAAGAGCGGCAGAAACGGATTCCACCCGCCCGACAAAACTATCTCGCCGCGTTCGTTCGGCGCAGAGGTGTTGCCGTTTTCATCTAAAATTTCAACGTACAAATCTGGCGTCAATAGTCTGTGTCCGGCATCTGTTCCGACTGCGACGGCACGAGCTTCGTTCATTGAATAAATATCAATTACGGGGCATGAAAATTTTTCTTCCAAATCTCGTTTTAATTCGGGAAAGAGACGCATCGCGCTTGAAACCAATGCTTTTGGTTTTGTCTTCAAATCAAGCTTTGAAAGTTCTGTGAACGCTATCGGGTCGCCTGTATAAATTTCAGCATTGCAATCTTCAAGAAAAGAAATCCTGTCTTCTGTGTTGTTCCACTCTTTCGGATTGAGATTTATTTTTACAAATCCGGCGTCATTCAAATAAGAAGAAACAGAAGCATAAGTCAACGTCTGTTCTTGCCAGCCCACAAGAACAATCGAAACGCGATTTCCGCCTTCAAGGGTTACATTTTGAAGCGATAAAGCCTTTTGCAAAACCGCAAGATACTTTGTTGAAACTTCCGGGTGCGACAGGATTTTCAGTGAATTGCCCGTCGTGCCGCTTGTTGTATAGACAATCAAATCATCAAGCGGTTGTGAATCGGGAACAAATGCCCAAAGCTCTTTGTAAAGGTCTTGTCGTGAAACGGTCGGAAGTTCAAAAAACTTTTCCTTGATTGCACCGTAACGCCGATAAAACGGAACGTCGCGTAAAACTTTTTCGGTAAATTCAATCAACCAAGGGGGCATTTCACCATGACTCCAGCCGAATGAATCAACGCCTTTCAAATAAGTTTCATATTCGCGTATTCGTTCGATTGCATGATGAGTAACCCTGTCGCCCGATTGAAAATTAAACTTTGGGGCGTGCGCGTGTTCGCGTAAGTGTTTCAACATCTCCCAACCGTTTTCAGTGATGGCGGGAAACCGCTCTTTGTCTGTTAAAGCCGTGTTCATAATTTACAGAGAAAAAATTTTGACAATCACAGTCAAACATTATAGTTAGACAATGCTGTAATGAATAGCGTCAAAGACGTTTGCAGATTTTGATAAAGATAAGCTTGAAAATTTCGGAGGAAAAAAGATATGGCTATAACGCTTACTAACATTCCGGGCATAATGGTAATTAACCGCATGCCTGTTGGTGCGGCTTTAATGCGGAGTTGGTTCGGACGACCTGTTGCTATTAAACCTGCTTACGGGACAAACGATACAACGACTGTAAAGATGAGTTGGGTTCTTAGCTTTAAGCGTGCAAAAGATGTTTACGACCAAATCGTAAGTAACAAACTTTGGATGAACTATGCGGCTCAAAAAGTCATAGAAAGCAAATTAAAAACAAAAGGTTTGGTTGGAAGTGTGCCTCAAAATTTTGGTGACCTGACGCAACCGGCGCCGACACTGGATAAAGACCAGATCAATCATAGAGAGGTTGGCATGAGTTCTATTGTTGATGCGCTCGATGATATGGACGCCGCGCTCGGCAATTTCGGAATACAGGTTGCTATTGCCGGAACAGTTTCTCCAAAAGGATCAATCCATCAGGTTGATATAAAAGAGGTCGGAATTTTTGCTAAAGACTCTTACGATTTCAACGACTTTCAATATCTTGGAACGTGGGATGATGTGGCGAATACGGTCGGCAGGTCTCCTACTTCGTCGGGCGATACGGTCTGGAATTCAACTTTTCGGGATTGGCGCACCACGAACGGAATGGGAGGCGACTATATGATTTACTCTGACGTGGTGAAAATCACTACGTCAGATAGTTTTTCAATTCCGGTTCCACCCCAGAAAATAGAAATTCCAAGAGAATACGGACCAAAGTATTGATTGATTCAATCGGTAAAAAACAGCACACAGCAAAACGGGGCATGATATTGGGAAAGTTCATGCCCCCGCATCGCGGGCATCAGCATTTGATTGACTTCGCGCTCGAACGCGTGGATGAACTTTCGATTTTGGTTTGTAGTCTCAAAGATGAACCGATTGCGGGCGAACTGCGGTTTCAATGGATGCGCGAACTTTATCCTCAGGCAAGAGTCTTTCACATCACGGACGAAAACCCCTCCTATCCGCACGAACACACGGATTTTTGGAATATCTGGACAAAGAGCATAGGACAAGTTTTGCCCGTTGCACCCGATTTGGTTTTTACTTCCGAAGATTACGGCGACGAACTTGCAATGCATTTAGGCGCAAGGCATATCCTTGTTGATTTAAACCGTGAACACTTTTCCATTTCTGCAACCCGCATAAGAGAAAATCCCTTTGATAATTGGGAATTTATTCCTTTGTGTGTTCGTCCGTTTTTCGTAAAGCGTGTGGCGATTGTCGGTGCGGAATCAACAGGCAAAACAACAATAGCTGAAAAGTTAGCCAATCATTTTCAAACAGTTTGGACTCCTGAATTTGCGCGCGGTTTTTTAGACGAAAAAGGAGCGGATTGTTCAATCGAAGACATTCACAAAATCGCCAAAGGACAACTCCGCACCGAAGAAGAAGGGGCAAGAGAAGCAAATAAAATTTTATTCTGTGACACAGATTTGATGACAACCTGTATATGGAGCGAATATCTTTTTAACGAATGCCCTGCATGGATTGAGGAAAAATCTTACGAACAAAAATATGATTTAACTCTGCTGATGAATATAGATGTTCCTTGGGTAGCTGACCCGCAACGCCCCGCCCCTCATTTAAGAGCGTTCTTTCTTGATTGGTTCAAATGCGAATTGGAAAAACGCAACAGAAATTATGTTCTGATTTCAGGTGATTACAAAGAAAGATTCAAAGAGGTAATCAATTTGATAAGGATTTAGTGATTGGGTGATTGGTGATTGAGAGATTGAGAGATTGAGAGATTGAGAGATTGAGAGATTGAGAGATTGAGAGATTGAGAGATTGAGAGATTGAGAGATTGAGAGATTGAGAGATTGAGAGATTGAGAGATTGAGA
>Ga0187894_10006227_pt1 | contig 11800 bp, 8 predicted proteins | sample GBC1701081metaG_FD_136650 | JGI IMG/M metagenome (GOLD analysis project Ga0187894, IMG submission 136650) | White microbial mat communities from a lava cave in the Kipuka Kanohina Cave System on the Island of Hawaii, USA - GBC170108-1 metaG ...
CGGCGTCCACACTGAAAGCCGACTCGACGCTCTGATCGATTCGCAGATACGGCTTACCGAGCGCGTTGACACCCTGACCAGGGACATAGCTGCGGTCAATGGACGCGTTGACCGGATCGGTGATCACCTCGACCGGGCCGCGGAACAGATAAGCGCATTGGCCTCGACGCAAGCGCGAACCGACGAACAGATCCGGCTGCTGCTCGACCGCAACGGCTCGACGGCCGGCCCGAAGAGCAAAGTGAAGAAGGCAGGAAAGGCCGGTAAGAAGGGATCTGCTAAATGACCGACGGCAACACCAAAGACCTGACGACGGACAAAACCGAGAAGGCGAAGCGCAGCCGCACGGCCGGCCAGATCATCAAGCGCGGGGACAAGAAGTATCTGATCCGCATCTTCCTGGGTCGCGACGAAACGACCGGCAAGCGCCACTACCACAACAAGACCTTTCGCGGGACGCAGACCGACGCGCAGAAGTGGCTGACGATGGCTTTGCGCCGGCGCGATATGGGAGAGCCGATCGAGGACACCGGCCGCAGTATGGCGGACTGGCTCGAAGAGTGGCTGAAGGCGAAAGCTAAGACCGTACGGCCGCGATCGCTTCAGATCTACACCTATAACGTGAACCACTACATCAAGCCGGCGCTCGGCAAATACAAACTGACAAATATCGTCGCCGGCGACATCATGAAGTTTTACGACTCTATGACGGACGCGGGACTTTCTGGAAGGTCCGTCCATATGCTTCACGCGACGCTCACCAGTTGTTTCAACGAGGCGCTCGCGCTCGACATGATCCGCAAGAGCCCGATGCTCGCCGTGAAGCCGCCGCGGATCGAGAAGCGCGAGATGCAGGCGATGAACAGAGAACAGGCGCAGGCGTTCCTGAAAGCCGCCGACGAAGGGCCGCACGGCTGCTGGCTCGCGTTTCTGCTGACCACCGGTTGCAGACCCGGCGAGAGTCAGGCGCTCAAATGGTCGGACGTGAACTGGCCGGCTGGCTCAGTGACCATTCAACGAAACCTGGTGAGGCTGAGAAAACAGGGATGGCAATTCGGAGAGCCGAAGACCGAGAGCGGGCGCCGGACCGTACCGTTGTCGCCGGGAATGATGAGGCGTTTGGCCGATCACAAGCGAGCGCAGGCCGAAGCCAGGCTGAAGCTGGGCGCGGATTGGGTGGCGCTGGATCTAGTCTTCTGTAGCCACACCGGCGAGCCGTACAGTCCGGACTATCTGCCTGACCTTTGGAAGGCAACGCTTAAAAAAGCCGGCCTGCCGAGCACGTTTCGTTCTTACGACGCCCGGCATACTGTCGCGACCTTGTTGCTTCAGGACAAGACATCGCCAAAAGTTGTCTCGGAACGGCTCGGACACGCCAACGTGAGAATCACTCAGGATGTGTATGGGCACGTTTTGCCGGGTATGCAGGAAGAGGCTACGGAGAGACTCGATAAGCTGATTTTTGGGTGATTTTTGAGCGCTGGCGCACTACTGGCACACAAAAAGAGAGATGGCTAGATATTGCGTCCCGATAACAGGAAGAATTCGCTAGCTTTATAAGACTCTCCTCTCTTTAGGCCGAGTCAATGGCGGATTGGCTAGGCTCTCACCGCCCGAATTACAAGAGACCGAATTTTATGATCACGATTCCACTTCGCCCGATACCCGTTCGCATTATCTTTCTGCTTGCGCTGGCCGCAGGGTTCGCGCCGCTCGGCTGGATCGTCATCCGTTCGGCCATCGGCGACAGCGTGATGACATTCGTGCAGCGCAGTCCGAAGCTCTCGCTCGAAGCGCAAATCGAGGGGGCCGATATGGCGTTGAAATATTTGCCGCGCGACCCCCTGATTCACTGGCGGCGCGGCGGCGTCTATCTGAACGCCGCAAACGAAGAGATGGAGGAGTCGCGGCTGGAAGTGGCGATTGACGAGTTTCGCGCGGCGACGCGGATAGGTCCGAATGATTACCGCGTCTGGCTTGCGCTCGGACGCGCGCTTGACCGTGGGGACGATGCGGCCGGGGCGCGCGCCGCGTTCGAGCGCGCCATTGCGCTCGCCCCGAATCATTTCGACCCGCGATGGGCTTTCGGCAATCACCTGCTGCGCGCGGGCGACCGCGACGGTTCGTTCGCGCAAATGCGGCTGGCCCTTGGCAACAGGCCGTACGCGTTGCCGCTGATCTTCGATTACGCCTGGAACGTTTACGGAGGCGACGGAAAAGCGATCTCGTCCGCGCTCGATCCGCCGCGACAGGTTAAATCACTATTGGCCTCGCTGCTCATCTATCGCGGGCGTGTTGACGATGCGATGACGGTCTGGCGCGAGATGACTTCACGCAACCCCGGCGACGCGCAGAAGGTCGCCGAGGCGTTGTTCCACACCGGCAATTTCAACAAGGCTTACGAAGTCTGGACTTCGGTTGAGATCCCCAACCGTCCCACGCCGGACGCGGGGTCGCTGCTCTCAAACGGCGGTTTCGAGGTTTTACCCTCGCTCAACCAGAAGACGCCATTTCTGACCTGGCAGATCAATCCGATTCAGGGCGCGAAAGTTTTACAAGACCGCAAGGAACCGCGCGCGGGCCAGCGCAGCCTCCGCGTGGGATTCGACGTTAGGGGAAACGTGGGGTTCACCATCGCTTCGCAAACCGTCCCCGTCAGACCGTCAACAAACTACCGGCTGACTTTTTCGATCAGGAGCGACAAGTTGCAGAGCTTGAGTACGCCGCTTATCGAGGTCTACGATTCGGCCCTTGCCCTCGCGCAAGGAAACCGGGTTCGCGTAGCCACGCCGCCGCTGCCCAACGGCGCCGACAACGAATGGACTGATTACAAGCTTGAATTCACGACCAACGCTCAGACCGAAGCGGTGACAGTCCGCATTCAGCGGCCACCCTGTTCCGAACCGCCGTGTCCGATTGAAGGCCACGTCTGGTTCGACGAATTCAAGCTCACGGAAAAAGTGAAATGAGACGAGTGGTTAAACACCTGATTCAATCAGCCTTCAATCAGCTCGGCTATGAAATTCACCGCAAGCCGCTCTCGTCGAATGCCGCGGACAATATATTCCGCCTCCGCGCTTCGATGCGTGAAGGGCTATCCCACCTCCGGAAGTTGGGCTTTGAGCCGATGACGGTCATTGATGTGGGCGTGGCGTTTGGCACGCCCGAGCTTTACGAAACATTCCCATCCGCTAAACACCTGCTTGTGGAACCGCTGGTCGAATACGAGCCCGTGATGCAACGGATTTGTGGTCAATATGACGCGGAATATGTTTTGGCGGCCGCGGGCGCGAAAAACAGTGTAATGCGACTTGGCGTCTCGCAGGAGCCGGAAGCGTCTTCATTGCTTACCGCCGATATAGAAGCGTCCACCAGAGTCGTGCAGGTCGTAAGACTCGACGATTTATGCGCGGAACGCCGCCTGCCGGCGCCTTATTTGATAAAGGCGGATGTGCAGGGCGCGGAGCTGCTGGTGCTGGACGGGGCGACAACAATCTTGCAAGAGACTGAAGCGATAATCCTCGAAGTTTCGCTCTTCAGTTTTTTCGGCGTGCCGGAGTTTGCCGAAGTCATCACCTACATGCGCGAGCGGGGCTTCGTGACCTACGACCTGTTCGGCGGCTGCAATCGCCCGTTCGACAACGCGCGGGCGCAAGTAGACATTCTTTTCGTAAAGGAAAACGGCATATTCCGTGAAAGCAGGGCTTGGGCTTCTTAGCCGAGGGGTGATAGCATCACGCGTCGTCCATTTTTCCCCATTTTTCATTCAAAGGAGTGGCAGCCATTTTCGAGAAGATTATTTTTTATGCCCTGCTATTGCTGCTGGCGCTGACGCCTTTGCCTTATGGCGCGGTCGAGACCTGGTCAATCGCGTTGTGGGAAATCTGCGTTTTCGCAGTGACGCTGATGTGGGCCGCGCAGGCCGTCATTGAAGGCCGGTTGAAGATCATGGCGAATCCGCTGGCGCTGCCGATGATCGCGCTGTTGGTCGTGGCCATTGTTCAGATTCTGCCGATGGCTTCGGGCGGCGAGCGGCAGACGATCAGCTACGACGCCTACGTGACATCGCAGGTAGCCATTAAAATCTTCGCCTCGATCTGTTTCTTCCTGCTCTTTTCGACATTCGTCAATGACAACGATCGCCGCTATCTGGCGGTCAACGTAATCATCGCGATGTGCGTCCTGATTGCGCTGATCGGCATCGGACAGTTTTACAGCGGTAATGTGTTGTGGCAACGCGGCAAGTTCGGGCCGTTCGTCAACCGGAACCATTTTGCGGGATTTCTGGAGATGGGAGTTGGATTGGCGGGCGGATTGATCATCGGGCGCGTCGTCAAACAGTTGATGCTGGCGGTATATGCCAGTTGCGCGCTCGCGTTGTGCGCGGGCGTCGCGCTGTCGGCCTCGCGCGGCGGCGCGCTTGCGCTCGCCGCCGAGATCACCTTCCTGGCTATCGTCGCAATCCCAAATTTCATTTCGAGCCGCAAATCGAAACATTCGGATCACCCGGGCAGGGCGGGGATTTTGCTGCGCTCCGCGGCGGCGCTGGTTCTGGGCTTTGCGGCGTTGGCTGGCGCGACGCTCCTTGTCGGCTCTGAAGGGTTGATCCAAAACATCTCTCAAACACAAGGCGAACTTGAGGACGAATTGCCCGCGAGCGAACGTTTCAGCCGCCGCAACATCTGGAGCTCGACGAGCCAGTTGATCAAAGATCATCCTTATATGGGCGTGGGGCTTGGGGCGTACCAGTTCGCTTACACGCGTTACGACCAGAGTTCCGGCGCTCAGCGCGTCGAACAATCGCACAACGACTATCTGCAGATCGTGGCCGACGCCGGTCTGGTCGGAGGACTGATCGCGCTGGTGTTCGTGATCCTGCTCTTCGCCCTCGGATTTTCGGCGGCGCAAACTCAAAACAGAGAGAAGCGCGCAATCACGCTTGGCGCGCTGGCCGGGTGTTTTGCGATAGCCGTTCACAGCTTCGTCGAGTTCAATTTGCAGATCACCTCGAACGCGCAATTGTTCCTGGCGCTTGCGGCGCTTGCGACGCCCGGACGCAATCATCATGAGGAATGAGTTCGTAGTCCTTCGCCGAGGCGGAAGGGCGTGTTGAGAAAGCCCCTTCCGCCTCGGCGAAGGACTACGAACAATATGCTATGGACAAATTTCGAATCATTGGCGGGAAACAGTTGAAAGGCAGCGTCGCAATCAGCGGGGCGAAGAATTCCGCCTTGCCATGTCTTGCCGCGGCGTTACTCACTCCCGAAACGGTAACGCTGCGCAATGTGCCTTATGTTCGCGACCTGATCACGATGCGGCGATTGCTCGAAGACTTGGGCTGCACCGTGCTCGTTCCCGAACTGCGCACGCATCAGATCAACGCCGGCACGGTCGAGGATTACGAAGCGCCCTACGACCTGGTCAAAACCATGCGCGCATCCGTGCTCGCGCTCGGCCCGCTCGTCAGCAGATTCGGGCAGGCGCAGGTGAGCCTGCCCGGAGGTTGCGCCATCGGCCAACGCCCGATCGATCTGCATCTGATGGCGCTGGAGCGAATGGGCGCGGAGATTCAATTGCGCGGCGGCGTGGTCGAAGCCAGAGCCTCGCGACTGCGCGGCGCCGACATCGAGTTTGAAACAATCACTGTGACCGGCACGGAGAACGTAATGATGGCCGCCGCCCTGGCCGACGGCGTGACGCGAATCACGAACGCCGCCTGCGAACCGGAGATCGCCGATCTCGCCAATCTGCTCACGAAGATGGGCGCGAAGATCGAAGGGGCCTGCACATCTACGATTACCATCACGGGCGTTGACGAACTGCGTGGCGCCGACCATACGATCATTCCCGACAGAATCGAAACCGGCACTTTCATGGTCGCCGCCGCGATCACGCGCGGAGAGCTTGAAATCACAAATTGCGAACCGGGCCATTTGCAGGCGGTGATCGAAAAATTGCGCGACACCGGCGTGAAGATCGAACAGACCGACCAGAATAAGTTGCGCGTCATCGGCAACGGCAGATTGCGAGCGGCGGACGTGGATACCGCCGTTTACCCCGGATTTCCGACCGACATGCAGGCGCAGTACATGGCGCTGATGACACAGGCCGAAGGTGATTCGGTGATCACCGAAACGATCTTCGAGAATCGCTTTATGCACGCGAGCGAATTGATGCGCCTGGGCGCGCAAATGCGAATTCAAAGTCACAGCGTGGACGTTCACGGTCCTTCGCCTTTGACCGGCGCGCAGTTGATTGCGTCGGACCTTCGCGCCTCGGCTTCGCTGGTTCTGGCGGGCCTGGCGGCGGAAGGCGAGACTTTGATTGACCGCGTTTATCACATTGATCGCGGATACGAGAAGATTGAGGAGAAACTGCGCGCGGTTGGCGCGGATATAGAAAGAATCAAAAGCTAGTGAGGCTTATAGGATCCGGAAGCTTTATCTTTAAGCGTTGCCAGCGTAAATTATTCCAGAATCGGCATTGTCAGCCAGTAGCCTCAACAGAAAATTTCTAGTATCAGTAGACCACGAAATCGGATTCGATACTTGATCAAGGGGCTGTAATGGGTCTGCATCCGGACTACGAGAACGATTTCTTCATCAGCTATACGCATAATGACAACCTTCCGGTTCGATCGGTGCGCTGGGTCGAGTTGTTGCATTCTGAGTTGGAAAATCGTTTGACGATGTTACTTGGTAAACGACCCCGCATATGGCGAGACCTGCTCGGGTTTGAATTTTGCAGGCAGGAGCAGGCTTCCGGCGATTATCTGGAATTCAACCCCTCTTCCGACGAGTTCGATGGCAAACTGCAAAAACTCGCGCAGGGTATGGCGCGGCTGATCCAGAACCTCTTAAACAGCCAGCCCAAACCTCGCTCCACCGCGGCCGAAAAGACGATCTACCTGGCCGAAACCACCTCGGATCTGAGCGCCGAATACATCAACATCAAGAATGAATTTGAAAGCTGCGGATATAATATCCTGCCGTCCGCCCCGTTATCACGGGAGTTGACCGGGGAGGAATTACAAGCGCAGATAAATCAGTATCTGCAAGGCGCCAAACTTTCTGTCCATTTGTTAGGGATGCGGCAGGGATTTATTCCGGAAGGCGCAACCCATTCCATCGTACACCTGCAACACGATCTGGCCAGAGCGCATGCCGCCGCCGACAAAGAGTTCAAACGCATTCTCTGGATTCCACAAGGGCTGGAAGAAGCAGACGGAACCGAAAAGCCGCAGCAAGAGTTCATCGCCGGATTGCTGCGCGATCCCGTTGCGCAGGCGAGCGCGGAGCTTTCCCGCGACATCCAGGAACATCTGAAGGCGCTGATTCATAACCATTTCAAACCACCGCCGGACCCTGTCGCCAGATTCAATGGAAATCAGAGCCTCGCCAGCATCTATCTGGTTTGCAACCAGGATGATTATGACGAAGCGAGTATGGCGCAGGAGTACCTGCTGGAAAAACGATATGAGGTTCTGCCGCCATTACTCGACGGGGAAAACTCTCTGGTCGCGCAATACCATCGGGAGTGTTTGCTGGAGTGCGACGCGTTTCTGATCTACTTCAACCGCGCGAGTGAAGTCTGGGCGCAGATGAAACGCCTGGAGTTGATCAAACTGCCGGGGATGGGACGAACCAAACCTGTCCGCGCCAAAGCGTTTTACATCAGCGGAGAGATCGCGCCGCATAAAGAACGCTTTCGCAGCGCCGAGGCTCGTGTGATCAGAAATTATGGCGAATTTTCGCCGCATGCGCTGTCTCCATTTCTCGAAGATCTGTGAGGCGTGAAAGGAAAGATCATGATTTCCGAAAGTTTTGAGAGACTGCGACACGTCGAAGCCCCGGCCAATCCTTTTCCCGGATTGCGGCCTTTCGAATTGCGCGAGAACCACCTCTTTTTCGGACGAGATGGGCAGACTGAGAAGTTGATCGCCAAACTGGCCCCGGCGCGTTTTGTTGCGGTGGTCGGGACTTCGGGCAGCGGAAAATCCTCGCTGGCGCGCGCGGGACTGATGCCCGCGCTCCTGGGCGGAATGATGGTCAAGGCCGGAGCGAGCTGGCGCATCGCGGTATTGCGCCCCGGCAATGAGCCGATTGCCAATCTGGCGCGATGTCTCAACACCACCAACGTCTTCGGGTCTGAAGATGCTGAGAACGCCGCCCTGCAAATCGCTATCACGGAATCCATACTGCGGCGCGGCAGCCTGGGCCTCGTCGAGGCCGTTCGCCAGGCCAATCTGCCCTCGACCGAAAACCTGTTGATTGTGGTGGACCAGTTCGAGGAACTCTCCCGTTTTGCGCTCGAACGCAAGAGCGACGATTTTGCCAACGAAGCGGCGGCCTTCGTCAAACTTCTGCTCGAAGCCCACGCCCAGCGCGAACTGAACATTTACGTTGCGCTGACCATGCGCTCGGACTTCCTGGGCGATTGCGCGCAATTTCCGGATTTGCCTGAAGCGATCAACGAGAGCCAGTTTCTGGTTCCGCGCCTGACGCGCGATCAGTTGCGCGAGGCCATCACTGGACCGGTTTTCGTCGCCGGCGGCGAGATCAGCCAGCCATTGGTGAATCGGCTGCTCAACGACATTGGCGATGATCAGGATCAACTGCCGATCCTTCAGCACGCGCTGATGCGCACTTGGAATGAATGGCGCGCCAAACATCATCAGCATCAATTCGACCAGGGGCCGCACGATCCGCGGCCCGTTGACCGCATGAACCTGTGCTGTTACGAAGCAGTCGGCGGTTGGCGGGAGGCCCTCTCACGCCACGCCGATGAGGCACTTGCCGAACTCATGCCCCGACAGCGACAGATCGCCCAAAAGATGTTCAAGCTGTTGACCGAAAAAGACCGCGATAACCGCGCCATTCGCCGTCTGACCCGGTTGGGCGAAATCTGCGCCGTGGCCGGCGCGACGTTGGCGGAGGTTGAAGCCACAATCGAGGTGTTTCGCAAAGAGGGACGCTCGTTCCTGATGATGCCCGCCGCGAAAGGATTGACGGAAAACGCGCTGATCGACATCTCGCACGAGAGCCTGATTCGCAATTGGCAGCGTTTGAATGAGTGGGCTGAAGAAGAGACGGCTTCGGCGAATGAGTACAGGCGGCTGGCTGACACGGCGGAGCGGCATAAACTGGGGCGCGAGTCATTCCTAATTGGAAATGGGTTGCAAACCGCGCTCGATTGGCAAAAAAGGCAGGCTCCCACTCCAGCTTGGGCGCAACGATGCTACGGCGTATTCGATGAGCAGGTCGGGCGTCACTACGGTGAGTTCAGCGTCGTGACGCGATTTCTGGAACAGAGCCGACAGTCCCACGAAGACGAACTTGCCCGGCTGGAGCGGGAGCGGGAGGAGAAAATTGAGCGAGATAAACGTGAGTTGCGTAGGGCTCGAACCTTCGTCGTCATCCTTGCGGCGGCGTTTCTGCTGGCCCTGCTCTCGGCCGTTTACGCCTGGCGGCAGCGGACGACGGCGCTGAAGCTCAAAGACGAGGCGGAACTTCAAAAACAGGAAGCGCAGGACCAGCGGCAGATTGCAGTGAAGAAAACCAACGAAGCGGAAGAATCGGCGCGGAAAGCTAATCTACAAGCCGATGTTGCCAGAGCCGCGGAAGAACAAGCGCAAAAACAATCGCAGATCGCCAAGCAGGAAAAACAAAAGGCGGAAAGATTTTCTTTCGAGAAAGCCATGGAGGCTGCTAATGCGGTGAAGGAAAAGGGTCGCGCCAATAGTCTTTATTACACCGCCAGCCTGAGCCTCGCGCACAATGCATTCCAAAGCGACAATCGCCCATACGGATATGAATTACTCGACGCTTTCCTCGAAAAGCCTGATGCGGATTTGCGCGAGTTTTATTGGTATCACCTCTGGTATGAAAACCATCAGGAGAAGGTGACTCTGAAAGGCCACGAAAAAATTGTTAATGCGGTAGCTTTTTCCCCTGATGGGCGGACGCTGGCCAGCGGAAGTTCTGACAATATGGTAAGGCTGTGGGATGTGGCGAGCCAACAGGAGAAGGTAACCCTCAAAGGTCACGATGGCTGGGTTATGTCGGTGGTCTTTTCTTCGGACGGGCGGACGTTAGCGAGTGGGACTCGGGGCGATATGGTGAAGCTGTGGGATGTGGCGCGCTGGCAGGAACGGGGGACCATCAAAGGGGACTTCAGTCTTAATGGAGCGGAGGCCTTTTCCCCTGATGGGCGGATACTGGCTAGATGTAATTTAAGGGAAGTGCGTCTCTATTTTGCAGCCACGGATGCGGACGTCGCGCGGCAGCGAAATCGGTGACCTGTCCCTCGCAAAAATCCATCCGCCTTTGATTTCAACAACACCGAGAATTGCCGGCGATCCTCTCAATTTTTCGCGAACACAGGACATCATCAGGGCGCTAATCGCCCTTGAAACCAACAAACACAGGTTCTGGGACAAGCGACACAGAAAAACGTTCCCGAACTTGTCCCTGAATTTCCCTCATCAAATCCAAAACCTCACGCGCCGTTCCTCCGCCACGGTTGATTATCGCCAGAGTATGTTTCGACGAAATGCCGACGCGCTCTCCGCCGTAGCCTTTATGAAATCCCGCGCATTCAATCAGCCAGGCGGCGGGAATTTTCACGTTGCCATCGTTCGCCGGAAAATTCGGGACTCGTTGGTCAGCGCCGATCAGGTTTTGCTCTCTGGCGACTACTTCAATGCGAGCGAAGGTTTCAGATGAGACGACGGGATTTTTGAAGAACGATCCCGCGCTGCGGCAATCGGGATCATCAGGTGTGATCAACATCGCCTTTCGCGCGCGGATGGCGCGCACGGCTTCGCGCGTTTCGCCTAGCGATGGTTTTGTCGAAACATTCGAGAAGAAGTTCTTGAGATCGGGATAGCGGATCGCCGGCTCCGCATGAGGGTTCAACGCGTAGGTGACCGCCGTTACGACGTAACGGTCATGCGACGCGTTGTTGAAAATGCTGGCGCGGTAACTGAATTGACATTCCTCATTGCTCAATTCGGCAAACTGTCCGGCGAGGCGATCAAAAACGCGAACTGAAACAATCGTCTCGCTCACTTCCTGCCCGTAAGCGCCGACGTTCTGAACGGGCGTGCCGCCGACGCTGCCCGGAATCCCGCTCAAACATTCAACTCCGGCCAGATCGCGCTCTACGCATTGACCGACAAATTCGTCCCAGTCTTCGCCGGCGTTGGCGGCGACGATGGCTTCATTGCCTTCGTTGCGCCAAGTCACGCCTTTGAGCGCCACGTGAATGACCAAGCCGGGGAAGCCTTCGTCGGCGACTAGCGCGTTGCTGCCGCCACCGAGAATGAAGACAGGGAGCTGATGTTGTTCGGCGAACGAAAACGCCGCGAGGATTTCATCTTCGCGGCGCGCTTCGGCGAAAAAGCGCGCCGGGCCGCCAATCCGCAGCGTGGTTAATGGCGCGAGCGGAACGTTTTGCTGAATCAATTTCTGATCGGGCATCGGCAGTTCGGAGTTCAGTTTGTAGTTCCGCCTTCAGGCGGTTGGCTTAGATGGCGAAAACCGCCTGAAGGCGGAACTACAAACTATATCTCGCCGCGCAGAAACGCGCGAATCTTCTTCAAATCTTCCCAGGCCTCGCGTTTCTTGTCGGGCGAGCGCAGCAGGTAGGCCGGATGGAACGTCGGCATCACCTTGATTCCGGGGATGCGCGGATAGTCCTGAAAATGGCCGCGCATCTTCGTGATGCCGATCTTGGTGTCGAGCAGCGCCTGCATCGCGGGATTGCCCAGCGCGACGATCAGCTTCGGATGAATCGCCGC
>Ga0187894_10006228_pt1 | contig 11799 bp, 7 predicted proteins | sample GBC1701081metaG_FD_136650 | JGI IMG/M metagenome (GOLD analysis project Ga0187894, IMG submission 136650) | White microbial mat communities from a lava cave in the Kipuka Kanohina Cave System on the Island of Hawaii, USA - GBC170108-1 metaG ...
ATCCCGACTATCTGCGACTCGCTGAATCGTGACTTCTTCATCTGAACCTCCTGACCTGCATTATTTTGCCAGAAAGTTCTACTTATCGCTTGTCTACTTTTTAGGGGAGCTTACAATTGATATTAGGTATCGAAACTCAACAGACGATATACAACATTATGAATATTTTTCAGAAAAATAATTCAATTAAGAGAAAATTGGTGCCGAAGGCGGGAGTCGAACCCGCACGCCCGGAAGGCACCACCCCCTCAAGATGGCGCGTCTGCCAGTTCCGCCACTTCGGCACTCGTCAGTTAAAGACTAGCATAAACACGAGGGAAAAGATAAATTAGCACAAAGGGGAGAGATTTCAAGGGGCGGCGAGTCGCCCCGGACAATCGAAACAGTGATTGCCGAATTAGCCGAGGAGGTTGTGAAGGATCGTACATCTGCACACATTGTGTGCGGAATCATGCCCCGTACTTCTGAAGCCTCCCGGCGTGTGCAAGTATAAGCGTCATAAGATCGACAGCCCTGAATGTGCCGAGCTCTCCTCTGCTGCACTCACTCTCCCCGAAGCACTCGGCCCCCCCTCCCCTCGCGTACTTCGAGCTTATGAGTATCGGCACGGGATGCCAGCTATGGGATTTCATGGCGGCGGGGGTCGAATGGTCTCCCGTGACGACTATCACGTCGGGCTTAAGCGCCGTGATCTCGGGAACGAGGCTGTCGAATTCCTCTATGACCCCGGCCTTGGCGTCGAAATTCCCGTCCTCCCCGTAGCTGTCCGTCTTTTTCACGTGGAGATAAAAAAAGTCGTACTTGTCGAAGTCTCTCTTTAACGTCTCGACCTCGCTTTTAATCGTCATGTCCTCGACCTCAAGCACGTCCATGCCAACGAGCTTCGAAACGCCCCTGTACATCGGATAAGTCGCTATGCACGCCGCGTTTAGGCCATAGGCGTCCTTGTATGAGGTCAGGTTCGGGTGGACGGCGAACCCTCTCAGCAGGAGATAATTCGCCCTTTCCTCGTCGCGTATTACATTCGCCGCCTGATTTATAAATTTTTCTACGACCTTCGCCACCTTCGCCGCCTTGGGATTGTTCCCTTTCGGTACGAGAGGACTCTTGCCCTCGAGCTGAGGGTCTGTGTCGTGTATATCGTCCCCTCCCGCCGGAATTGGCTCCGGGAACGTGAATATGACGGCCACCCTGTGCTCCATGCCCGAGGTTATCGAGACCTTCACGCCGTCTATCTCCTTAACTTTCTCCGCGATGCGGGCGACTATGCGAATATTTTCCTGCGTGGGAATCCTGCCCGCGCGCCTGTCCGTAACGTATGGCGTATCCCCCTCGTATCTGACCGAGGCGAAGTTGCCCCTTATCGCGAGGTCGTTCGGCGTGAGCTCGAGTCCTAGACCGAGGGCCTCCAAAACCCCGCGCCCTATCGCGTATTTGAGCGGGTCGTAGCCGAAGAGCCCCAGGTGTGCGGCTCCGCTACCGGGCGTGATGCCTATCGCAACCGGGAGGTGCTGACCGCACGCGCCGCGTCTCGCAAGCTCGTCGAGGTTGGGCGTAGAGGCCGCTTCGAGCTCGGTCTTTCCGTTCCTCGGAAGCCCTCCCAGGCCGTCGAGCACGCAGAGGACGATCCTGGTATCGTTGGGCTGTAGAATTTTTCTTATTACTTCCTGCATTCTCGCACCTCTTTAAGTAGATATAACATTTTCCCTTACCTGAGCGTGTAATCAAGTCAGGGGTCGGGGAGCTCAAGCTCCATGCCGTCGTACGCGGGGACTACGGAGCCGGGGAGCTCTTTCGACAGCGTATCGTAATCGAGCTCGTGGCCCATGTGTGTGAGTACGGTGAGCCGGGGTTTCAGCTTCCGGGCGACTTCGACCGCCTGCTCCACGTTAAGGTGAGCGGGATGGGGCTTATACCTGAGCGCGCTTATAATGAGCACGTCGAGTCCGCCAAGCTTTTCCCACGACCATTCGGGGATGCCGCTGCAGTCGGTGAGATAAGCCATGCCGCCTATCCTGTAGCCCAGTATCGTCCAGTCGGCGTGATATACGTCGACGGGCGTGATCGCTATACCGTCGAAATCAAACCTGCCCGAGACTACGGTCAGCACTAGATTGGGCTTCCCGCCCGCAGACTCCACGCCGTCGAATATGTACTTGAAATTATTCTTAATGTTATCTATGGTTTGCGCGTTCCCGTAACACCTGATCGAGGTCTTTTTCACGAAGTTGTAAACCCTGAGCTCATCTATTCCGTGCGTATGGTCGGCGTGGGAATGTGTGTAGAGGACTGCGTCGAGCTTCGTAATGCCCTGCCTGAGGGCCTGGCATCTCAGGTCGGTCGATGTGTCTATGAGGATACTTTTACCCCCGGTCTCGACGAATAGCGAGCATCTTGTCCTTTTATTCCGGGGACTTGCCGACGTGCACACGGGGCAGGAGCAACCGATTATGGGAACGCCCGTCGAAGTGGCGGAGCCAAGTATAATTACCTTCATCGTTAGAAATTTATCACCAAGAATCAATCATTTCAAAAGATTTACCCTTTAAATTGAAAGAAAATCCGGTAAAATCTTAAAGTACTTTATAAAATACCATTTACAAATGACCACGGAACTAATATAATTAACATAGTAAAGTGAGCACAAAACCGCGATTTTCCGCAATCGTAGTCTCTCTTTTCGTCCTTATCCTGTTCTCACACCATTCTTACGCCGAGGATAAGGGGGAGAAATTATATACCGAAACGTTCCAGTTGTATAAATCCCTCGCGGTAAATCAGGAAAAGGTAAACAATAAGGAGATTTGGGAGACCATAGCGAGGGCCTTCTACAGCATTTATATCAACTATCCCCGGAGCGAAAAGGCCCCCAATTCACTCTTTATATCAGGAAAGATGTACGAGGAGATGGGAGAAAGGTTCGGCTCGCGGGACGACCTTAATACAGCCGTCGATTATTCGAGATTATTCGTTAAGAAATACCCCGACAGCAGCCTGGCGGACGACGCACAGTTAAGGGTCGCCAGGATGGTCGAGAAAGAAAGCAAAAGCGCCGCCTACCTCGAATATGAAAAGATTACCGTGGATTTCCCGAACGGCGATATGAAGACTATCGCAAAGAATAAGACAGCCGAGCTTTCGCCCTTCAAACCGGCTACAAGAAAAACCGTAACGAGCACTGAAACGGCTGATACGGATACGGCCGCCGAAACGAGTAACGGCCTCGCGAGGGTGAGCCAGATACGGCACTGGTCGACCGACAACTTCACGAGGGTCGTTATACACGTCGATGAGGAGAAACCGTTTAAATCCATGTTCCTCAAGGAAGACAGGGCGAACGGGAAACCCCCTCGCCTCCTAGTAGACATATACGGCACGAAGGTAAACAAGAGCCTCTACGTCGAGCCGATCACAAAAGGACTCCTGGAAGAGATCAGGTTCGCGAGGAATACGAGCGAACAGGTGAGGGTAGTGCTCTATATAAAGAGCTTCGAGGACTATAAGGTCTTTGCCCTGAAGGACCCGTTCAGGATCGTTATGGACATACAGGGGAACCCGAAAGGTCACGACGAATACATCGCGGTAAAAAAGAAAACTGAGGATTATAAGTACGAGGCCGGTTTGCCCGAGGATAATGTATCGAGTCTGTCCCAGGCCCTCGGGCTCAAGATAAGGACCGTAGTGATCGACGCGGGACACGGAGGACACGACCCGGGCGCGATAGGCCCGTCGGGACTCAAGGAAAAACAGGTAACGCTCGAAATAGCGAAGGCGCTTAAGGAGAAGCTCGACAGGGACGGGAGGAAACACGGAATAACCAACGTCTATCTCACGAGGAGCGACGACCGGTTCATACCGCTCGAGGAGAGGACAGGCATAGCCAGGAAGCAGGGGGCCGACCTCTTCATCTCGATACACTGCAACGCGGCGCGGGACAAGCAGGCGTACGGGACCGAGACATACTTCCTGAGCCTGACCCAGGACCAGAGGTCTCTGGCAGTGGCGGCGCGTGAGAACGCGACCACGAGCATATCGCGCGGGGAAATGTCGAAGGTCTTAAAACAGTACCTCTTGAGCGCGAAGATCGAGGAATCCCAGCGCCTGGCGGGGCACGTTCAGAACGGCGTCGTAACCAATATTTCGGCGAAGTATCAGCCCGTAAAAAACAAGGGCGTAAAGAGGGCTCCCTTCGTCGTCCTGATAGGAGCCGACATCCCGAGCATACTCGTCGAAACCGCGTTCATCACGAACCCGAGGGACGAGCAGAGGCTCAAGTCGGACGGATATGTCGACGAGATAGCCGACGGCATCTACGACGGAATCATACGGTTCTCTTCGGAAGTCCAGACCGCATCTCTCGAGTAAGACCCCCACTATCCGAACAGGTATCCCCTCAATCCTTTGATCCTGAAATTAAATCCCGGAACCGAATACACATCGAATTTATTTCAGATCCGTACTGCCCGATATAAGGTGCTCCGGGCGCTATTCAGAGATTGTTATACGCTTAAAATCAGCGCCTGAAAATGCTATTATTCATACTCCTCTCGAAGGTATAATTGAATAGGCATGAGCAAGAATAATGAAATTGCGGAAATATTCGGGCACATATCCGACATGCTGAACGTGCTCGGCGAGAACCCGTTCAAGGTTAGGGCATACAGGAACGCCGCCGAGAACATACAAGATCTGGGAGAAGACATAGAGGAATTAGCCGCACGAGACGAGCTGACGGAGATACCGGGGGTCGGAAAAGACCTGGCCGAGAAGATAGATGCGTATATCAGGACCGGTAAGATCAAAGAGTACGAGAAGCTCAAGGAAAAGGTGCCTCTCGATCTCGTCGATCTCCTCCATATTCAGGGCCTCGGGCCAAAGACGCTCTCGCTATTATTCAAAGAGCTCAACGTCAGGGACCTCGCCGGCCTCGAGAAGGCGCTCGGCGGTGAGGAAATACTGAAGTTCAAGGGGATGGGTAAGAAGAAGATCGACGACATAAAGAGAGGAGTCGAGATATTCAGGGAGAGTAAGGAGAGGACGCTCCTCGGGGTGGCCGTGCCGCTCGCAGAGGAGGTCGTGAGCGCGATCGCAAAGATACCGGGGACGGAAGGGACGATACTCGCGGGCTCGATAAGGAGGATGAGGGAGACGGTGAGGGACATGGATATCCTCACTATCTCCGACAACACCGAGGCCGTGGTGGATGCGTTCACGGGAATGAAATTCGTAAAGGACGTGCTCGCATCGGGCGGGACGAAGGGGAGCGTAATACTTAAAGAAGGAATGCAGGCGGACCTCCGGGTCGTGGGGCCCGAGTCCTACGGCGCCGCGCTCATGTACTTCACGGGGTCCAAGGCTCACAACGTGAAGCTGAGAACACTCGCCACGAAGAAGGGTCTCAAGATAAACGAGTACGGCGTATATAAGGGAGAGAAGAGGATAGCGGGCGAGACCGAGAAGGAGATGTACAAGACGCTCGGCCTGCCGTACATACCCCCCGAATTGCGAGAGGACAGGGGCGAGATCGAGGCTGCGTTTGAAGGAAAACTTCCGGACCTCATCGAGCTCGGCGATATAAGAGGCGACCTGCACACACACACTAAATGGAGCGACGGCAGGGCGACGATCGAGGAGATGGCCGGAAGCGCGCTCGAGCTCGGGTACGAGTATATCGCGATCACCGACCACTCGCCTTCCCAGACAATCGCGAACGGTCTTTCCATAGAGAGACTCAAGCAAAAACAGAAGGAGCTCGAGACCGTAGCCAAAAAGTTCAGGAACATCAAAGTGCTCATGGGGACGGAGGTCGATATCAAGACCGACGGCACTCTCGACTACCCCGACAGCGTGCTCAAAGAGCTCGACGTCGTTATCGCGTCCGTACACAGCGGCTTCAAGATGGACAGGGAGACCATAACGAACCGTATCATAAGGGCGGTAAAGAACCCTTACGTCCATGCCATAGGTCATCCCACAGGAAGACTCCTGGGTGAAAGGGACCCCTACGACGTGGACATAGACCTCGTGATAGAGGCCGCGCTCGAGTTTGGCAAAGCGCTCGAAGTTAACGGCTCATACCCGAGGCTCGACCTGAATGATATCAACGCGAGGAAGGCGGTGGACGCGGGCGTAAAGATAATTATCTCGACTGACGCCCACAGCACGGACCAGCTCCTTTTCATGAGGTACGGTGTGGGCACTGCCCGAAGGGGCTGGGTCAGGAAAAAGGACGTGCTGAACGCCCTGCCGTATAAGGAATTAATGGAGAGGCTCAGGGAGATGAGGCGGTAGAGGAGGGATTCCCGATCAAAACGCTCGGGAATTACAGACTATCAATTTCTAAAAACAGATTTCTCACATGTGTTCGAAATTGTAGATGTTAAATAATTCAGGGATAGAATTCTGCTGGATAAAATTTAATGAAGGGGGGATTTGTATTTCACGACATTCACAGAATCGGCTCCACATTAATTCCCTCCCCCTCATAAGAGGGGGAGGGTTAGGGTGGGGGTGTACATTAGTTCCTCAGGTTCTGTGCAATTTTTTCGTAGTACACACTACATGACGTGTGTGATTTTTGCTTCTTTTCATCCCTGTCCTGAACTTGTTTCAGGAAAGGAAAAGAAGAAAAATATATTGTTATTATGTATTCAGATGGGACAACTTTTGTCCTCGAATTACTTGTTATCAACAGAAATGCCTTATTTTAGATTACAACGAAGGTCAAAATGAAACTCACGAAAAAAGAAGCTGGAAAAAGAATAGAGAAGCTTTCGAAAGAGCTCGAATACCACAACTACCTCTATTACATTAAGAACAGCCCTGAGATATCCGACTACGAATTCGACGAGATGCTGACCGAGTTAAAAGAACTCGAAGCCGAATTCCCCGACCTCGTTAAACCCGATTCCCCCACACAGCGTGTCGGGGGGTGGGTAGCCGAGGGGTTTTCTTCTGTGAGTCACATCGTCCCGATGATGAGCATAGACAACATATCGTCTATAGAGGGGGCGTATGAGTTCGACAAAAGGGTGAAGAGGCTCCTCCTGACGGATGGAAATATCGAATACGTCGCAGAGCCCAAGTTCGACGGGGTGTCGGCCTCACTGACCTACGACAAAGGGCTTTTGACGAAAGGGGCGACGCGCGGGAACGGTCTCGTGGGAGAGGACGTAACCAACAACTTAAAAACCATAAAAACCATACCGCTAAAGCTTAAAGGAAAGCATGGCATACCCGACCTTATAGAGATACGCGGGGAAGTGCTATATCCGATCGAGGCGTTCAGGAAACTGAACAGGGAGCTCGCCGAAGCCGGGGAGCCTCTCTTCGCCAATCCCCGGAACGCGGCCTCGGGGGCGATCAGGCAGCTCGATTCCGGCATTACGGCTTCGAGGCCCCTCACGTTCTACGGATGGGGAGTGGGCGAAGTGAGAGGGATCGAGATCGGAACGGAATGGGACCTCGTCGAGGGACTTCGCGAATGGGGGTTCAAGGTGGAAGACCATATAATGCTCTGCGAAAACATTGACGCGGCCATATCGTATCAGAAGGAGCTCGAAGGGGCTAGGGACAGCCTCCCTTACGAGGCGGACGGCATAGTCCTCAAGGTGAACAGAAGGGACTATCAGAAAGAGCTCGGAACGACCGCGAAACACCCGAGATGGAATATTGCGTATAAGTTCAAACCGCGTCAAGGGACGACCAAAATCAACGACATCATCGTACAGGTGGGACGCGTAGGCCTCCTCACCCCCGTCGCGGAGCTCGAGCCCGTCGGGATCGGCGGGATTACGATAAAACGCGCCTCCCTCCACACGGACGATATAATCAGGGCGAAGGACATACGTATAGGGGATACGGTATTGGTCGAGAGAGCGGGCGACGTAATACCCGAAGTCGTCATGCCGATCGTCGAGAAGAGGACGGGGAAGGAAAAAGAGTTCAGGATGCCCGAAAAGTGCCCCGTATGCGGGACACGCGTCGAAAAGGAAGGAGCGTATTACTACTGTCCGAACCTGTCTTGCCCGGCACAGCTCAAGGGGAGGATATTACACCTCGCCTCCAGGAGGGCGTTCGACATAGAGGGGCTCGGCGAAAAGATAGTCGAGCAGCTCTTGGCAATAAAATTAATCGAGGACCCCGCGGACATTTTTTATCTCAGGAAGGAAGACCTGGAACCGCTAGAGCGCTTCGCAGAGAAATCGGCCTCGAACCTGGAAGCGCAAATAGAAAAGAGCAAGAATGTCACGTTCGACAGGTTCATAAACGCGCTCAGCATACCCCACGTGGGCGAGAGGGTGGCGCAGATAATGGCCGAGAACTTCCACGACATAGACGCGCTCATGAATACTACCGCCGAAGCCCTTATGGACATACACACCATAGGCACGGAGATAGCGGAGAGCATAGTGCATTTCTTCGCTCTCAAACAGAACAGGCATCTCATAATGAAGATGCTCGATGCCGGTGTGAAGATACAGCACAAAAAGAAGGCGGCTGTGAGCGATAAGCTCAAGGGGCAGGTGTTCGTATTTACGGGTTCGCTCGAATCCATGACCAGGGACGAGGCCGAGAGGCTCGTCGCCGGACACGGCGGGCGGGCGACGTCGTCCGTCACGAAGAAGACGAACTACGTTGTAGCTGGGACCGACCCCGGATCGAAGTATGAGAAAGCGGTATCTCTCGGCATCCAGATACTGAGCGAGGATGAGTTTAGGAAGATGATCGGGGAGCTTTGAGTCAATAAAAATCGCAGATACAGACCCGCCTTATTAAATCAACTACAAAAGAAAAACGCTGGCAATTAGAAAATAGACGATCAGGCTGATAAGGTCCTGGATGATAGTCGCTACAGGGCCTGCGCCTAAAGCGGGATCCAGATGTCTTTTATATATCAAGTTCGGGATAACGACGGCAAGAACAGGAGCAAGCGTTAGATTGATAATCATCGTGAGCCCTATCGTAAGCCCTATCGCGTAGGATTTAAGCCAGTAATTCGCGAAAACCCCTAAAACCGCGCCTGAGATCAAGCCAAGCCCCATCCCCACGAGGCTTTCTTTTAAAATGTATTTCGCGAATGAAATATTCTTCCTGGAATTGGAAAGCGCCCGCACGTATATGGTCTCTGTCTGCGTGCCGACAGCGTCGCTCAGATAGACGATGATCGGAATGAAGAAGGCGAGCCTCACGTCGGAGGCGAGGATTTCCTCATATTTGGAAACTATCAAAGTGGCGAATAACCCGCCCAGGAGCCCGACGAGGAGCCATGGGATACGGTGCTCTATCAAGTGGTTTATGGATTCTTCGCTTACGTCTTCTTCCCTGTGTTCGTCGTTCGGCTCCTTCTCCATCTAATGAATATACTACGGTTTATGCTGCCGCTCTATCTCACTCAAGTTAAATGGAGGATGAGATTGCCGCGGTCGCTACGCTCCCTCGCAAAGACAATCAAAGCGTCCTTCGACAGGCTCAGGACGAACGGGACTGTTATCGCGGCTGGAAGCCGCTCCTACAGGGTTCAGGGTCAATTTTGTAGGAGCGAGTTCCCGGGTCAAGCCCGGGACAGGCCTGGCGCGATTATTTCACTTGAGAGGAGCAATGCGACATGGCGATCTGTCTTTTGTTGTCATCCTGAACTTGATTCAGGATCTCATCTTTTCTATGACTATACCCGCCCTTCGACGGGCTCAGGACGAACGGGTTTTACTTCGGATGTTGGTGGATGCTGAGGTGGAAGGGAGGAATCGAATATCAGCACACATTGTGTGCCGCATATAGATTCCGTCATTTATTACGATTTAACATTCCCCCTCTGCCTTAAAATCTCGTAAATGAGTATCCCGGCTGAGACGGAGGCGTTGAGGGAGGCCACTTTTCCAGCTTGGGGGATGGATACTAGGAAGTCGCATTGTTCTTTAAGTTTCTGCCCTAACCCTTTGCCCTCACTGCCTATTACGAGGGCGATGTCTACTTTTCCAAGATCTTCATTGAAGGCGGGCACGGGTGCTGCGGGGTCGGCCCCCACAATCCAGACACCCTTTTTCTTGAGCACCTCGATAATAGACGAAAGATTTACTACTTTGGCGATAAGCACGTGGTTCACGGCCCCCGAGGAGGCCTTGACCACGGCGGGGGTTACGGACGCGGCCCTGTCCTTGGGTATTATCACGCCGTGCGCTCCGAGGACGTTCACGGTCCTCACTATCGCGCCCAGGTTCTGAGGGTCCTCGATATGGTCGAGTACCACGAGGAGGAGCTTCTCCCCCCTGCCCTCTGCAAAGCCGAGAATGTTCACTATGCCTGAGTATTCGAAGTCCGCGATGCGGGCTGCCACGCCCTGATGCGCCGTCGTACCGGAAATCCTTGTTATAGCATCCTTCGGAAGGAGAAGCACCTTTATCCCCCTTTCCTTCGCGTGCGTAAAAATGTCGGCGGTGCCTTCCTTCCCGCCGTCTTTTAAGATGAGGATTTCTTCAATCTTGGAATCGGGATCGGAGAGTAATTCCTTGACGGGGTTCCTTCCGTAAATTATCAATCTACATACTCTCCGGGTTAATTCTGGGCATTATCCGAGCTCTTGGACCCGAATTCGGCGTTCGCCTGGTCTATCTTCAAAATCACGTTGTCTTTTATCCACTTGTCGTCCCACCATTCCACGGGGCGGACCGCGACGCCGCTCACGTATACGCCGTAGTGGAGGTGGTCGCCCGCCGCAAGCCCGGTCTGGCCCGTCTTGCCTATTATCTGGTTAGTCTTCACCTCGTCGCCGACCTTCACGTCTATCGTGCTCATATGGCCGTAGAGTGTATTCACTCCCATACCGTGGTCTATAATCACGGTGTTACCGTAGATGCCCAGATCACCCGCGTGAACTACTATCCCGCTGTTGGCCGCTTCTATCGGATACCTCTTCGTTACGGCGAGGTCGTATCCGAGATGGTACTGCTTGTCGATCGGCTCCTCGTTGAATATGTATGTCCTCTCGTCGGCGAAATTCGCCTCCACCTGCGAATTCGAGAGCTGATGGAACTGCCCCTTCCACAATACTTCGTCCTTCGAGCCGGCGCTGACCTCTTTTATCTTCACGTCGTTCTTCTTCCTGAGGTCGCTGTTCACCTTGAGGAATACCTTCTTGTAATCGGTCTCCCCGCTCTCGCCCGAAAGAGGGACCATTACGTTCTCTATAAAATCGGTGCTGATGTTCAGATTGCTCTTCCTGTACGCGACGCCCTTGAGCGTATACGGCACGTTCGCGCTCTTCCTGTTCCCCGCCCCGTCCTCGGCTATAAGGGTGATGCTCTCGCCGGGCGGGACGTTATACGGATAGGCGAAAAATACGAGGTAAACGTCTTCTTCGGCAAACTGCCCCTTGTAGCCCGGAAAGAAATAGCCCCCTACCGTTACGCCGCTCTTCACCACGTCGGGAGAGGTCTTGTAGACGACGAGGGCCGAGCCCCCGTGGTTGATGTAGTTCTCGGTGCTGAGGAGGTCGGCTGCCGGGGGTGTTAGGTCGAGGTTAATATTCCTGCTCGCGACTGCCCTGTTACCGGAAAAGAACCTGAGGCGCGAGCCGTCCACGGCGGTCACACGGAGCTCGGCGGGGCCGTTTTTGATACCGAGCTTCTTCGCGTCGATTTGAACGTTGATCGTGTCCGCCTTCACCCCGTCCGGGTAACCTTTATTGAGTATCACGTTCTCGCCGCTCTCGTTTATGAGGACAATGGATACGTTCTTAAGGCCCTTGCCCCTGTCGCTCACCAGGACGTCGAAGGGTTTAACGCCGACGTCGTCTGAATC
>Ga0187894_10006229_pt1 | contig 11799 bp, 7 predicted proteins | sample GBC1701081metaG_FD_136650 | JGI IMG/M metagenome (GOLD analysis project Ga0187894, IMG submission 136650) | White microbial mat communities from a lava cave in the Kipuka Kanohina Cave System on the Island of Hawaii, USA - GBC170108-1 metaG ...
ATGATAAACAGAGTCAGAGGAAGGTTCCCACTGAACACATGGTCGAGAAGAAGACACACAAATAAGGCGACGCCGCTGCTCACAACAGCCATGCCATACCGCGCCATTCGGCTCGACGCGCGGGGAGATGTTTGAAGAAACTTGTAAGATAATCTCATTAGGAAATACTCCGAACGTATGTTAGTAACTGTATACATATGATTGACGCTGAAATTTCATTCTAGGTAGGCGTCTGACCAATAACAACCAGCGTAAACAACTATGAAGATCGCAACTCTCAATCGCATCTCGACAGGAACGCTGACGGCGTTGTCGCTTCTCTTCCCACTTATTCCGACAACCGCCTGCGCTCAGAGCCAGGCGCCGCAGGCCAATTACGACGAGGCGAAGATCGAGCCGTATACGCTGCCCGACCCTCTGGTTACGATGGATGGCAAGCGCGTCGGCGCCGCGAGGGAGTGGCGCGGGCGTCGCGCCGAGATCCTGCGGTTGTTTGAAACTCACGTCTACGGCCGCGGCCCGCGACAGCCTCCTCGCATCAGCTTCATCGAAACCTCACGCGATCCGAAAGCCTTGGGCGGCGCGGCCACGCGCCGCGAAATCACCATCTTCGTGGCAGGCAGGAAGGACGGCCCGCGGATGAGCCTGCTGCTTTACGTCCCGAACAACAGGAGCGGGCGAGCGCCTGTCTTTATCGGCATGAATTTCAACGGCAATCACAGCGTCAACAACGATCCGGGCATCACGCTGTCGAAGAGCTGGATGCGCGATTCCAAAGAAGGCGGCGTGATCAACAACCGCGCGACCGAAGCTTCGCGCGGAGTCGCATCGCGCCGCTGGCCGTTGGAGATGATTGTCAGGCGCGGGTACGCGGTAGCGACGATCTATTACGGCGACATCTTCCCCGACCACGTGGACGGGCTGAAGGATTCGATCATTCCACATTTTTACCGCAGTGGTCAGACGGCTCCTGGCGATGACGAATGGAACGCCATCGGCGCGTGGGCGTGGGGATTGAGCCGCGCAATGGACTTTATCGAACGTGACAGAGAGCTTGACGCGAAACGCGTCGCCGTCTGGGGACATTCGCGCTTGGGCAAGACCGCGCTCTGGGCCGGCGCCCAGGACGAGCGATTCGCGATGGTGATCTCGAACGAAAGCGGCGAAGGCGGCGCGGCGCTCGCCCGCAGATATTTCGGCGAGACCGTCGAACGCATCAACATGGCTTTTCCCCACTGGTTCTGCGCCAACTTCAAGAAGTACAACACGCGGGTTTCAGATCTGCCTGTTGACCAGCACATGCTGATCGCGCTCGTCGCGCCGCGCCCGGTCTACATCGCCAGCGCGGCTGAAGACCTCTGGGCAGATCCGCGCGGAGAGTTCCTCTCAGCCAAAGCGGCCGAGCCGGTCTATCGCCTGCTGGGGAAAGATGGCCTCGGCGCGGCGGAGCCGCCCGGCGTTCATCAGCCGCTCATGACCACCATCGGATACCACATCCGCGCCGGCAAACACGACGTGACCGATTACGACTGGGAACAGTTTCTGAATTTCGCCGACCGGCATTTGCGGGGTCTGCGGTAAGATCATCAATTCGAATCAGTACCGCGAGCGGTAGCGAGCGTGGCCCCATCAATGGCCTTTTGATGGGGCCATGCTCGCTACCGCTCGCGGTACTGATTTTTTTGTTGACTTATAACTACAGTTGTAGTTAGTATGGCCTCAGCTGTAGTCAACCTGGCGTCATGGAGGCTGAATGTGACACGCAAACGAACGATCAAACTGACCAAATTCGAGATGGAGATCATGGACGCGCTGTGGGAACTGGGCAGCGGCTCGATCCGCGAGGTTCACGAGAACCTGCCGGAAAAGAGACGCCCGGCCTATACGACGGTGCAGACGATCATCCGCCGCCTGGAGGAGAAAGGCGCCGTGCGGCAGACCAAACAGGTCGGCAACGCGCACATCTTCGAACCGGCCTTCACGCGCGACGCCGCTCACCGGCGGCTGATTGACGAACTGCTCGATCTCTTCGGCGGCTCGGCCCGCCCGCTGATGGCGCATTTGGCCGAGGCGGGAAAACTGACGCTCGAAGACGTGAAGGAACTGGAGAGCATACTGGCCGAACGCGGGCAATCCGAGCAAACGCGTAAGCGCTCGCGCCGGCGCGCGCCGAACGCGTAAATCCCGAATAACAGGAAAGGAGCGGTGAGTCATGACGCCCCATCAATTGTTGGCTGAATGGTCGCAGTGGTTCTGGCCGGTCTTCGCGAATCATCTCTGGCAAACGACGCTCTTCGTGTTCGTCGTGTGGATCGCCGTGAAATCGCTCGGTCAGGCTCCGGCGCGGCTGCGCTATTTCCTCTGGCTCTTTGCGTTGGCGAAGTTTTTGATTCCGTCGGCGCTGTTGATCTGGCCGATCGGCCAGGCAGGCGTTGATCTCTCCCTGCCATTCGAGGCGGCTCAGTCAGCGGCGCGGGCAGCAGCCTCCGGGGTAGCGACAGCCTACACCGAGGCGCAGGTCATCTTTCAACCCGCCCGGTCAGCGTCGCCTGTTGAACAACCAGTGATGATGAATGCGGCTCCAGTCGGCATGACCGCGAATTATCACGCTGAATTCTATTGCGCGTTGACGATCGTCTGGCTGCTCGGCGTGTTGGCGGCGCCTGCTCGATGGCTGATCAGGCGATGGCGTTTCGCCCGCTCGCTGCGCGGCGATCAAGTAATCACATCGGGGCGAGAGTTCGACGCGCTCAAACGCGCTCAATCCCGGCTGCCGGCGACTCGCGAGATCGGCCTCGTCGTCTCATCGCAAGTTTGTGAGCCGGGACTGTGGCGCGTCCGCCGCCCAATGATTGTTTTACCAGAAGGCGTCGCCGGCCGATTGGCTGACGAGGAGATCGAGGCGGTGATGACGCACGAACTAATCCACGCGCTGCACAGAGACAATCTGATCGGAAATTTACAGATGATGGTTTGCAGTCTGCTCTGGTTCCACCCGCTGGCGTGGCTGATAGATCGCCAGTTGCTGGCCGAGCGTGAAATGTGGTGCGACGAAACAGTGATCCGGTTGGGCGGCGAGCCGAAGCTCTACGCGGCCAGTTTATGGAAGGTCGCGCAGTTATCCCTGGGTTGGCCTGTGGCGGGAGTTTCGAGCGCCGCAGGATCGAATTTGAAAAGGAGGCTTGAACGTATGTTGGCATCGAATGATCAATTGGAAATGACGGTCGCGCGGCGCGCGGCGGCGTATGCGAGTTTCTTTGTGTTGGCGTCTCTTTCCGTCGCGGTCGGTCTCTTCGGCGATAGCTCCGCGTTTGCTCAGCGGAACAAAATTCAGGCGACCGATAAAAAAGAATTGGCCGAAGGCGTGAAAGGCGGAGTAGAAGGTGGCGTTCCTGGCGGGCTAAGAGGCGGAGTCCCAGGCGGAGTTGGCGGGGTCCCGGGTGGCGTTGGGGGGATCCCGAGCGGCGTTGAGGGCGCCGTTCCTAGCGGGGTAGGAGGAGGAGTCCCAGGCGGCGTCGAAGGCGCCACGCGCGCCGCCACAGCGACGCAGGAACCCGACTCGCAGACCAAAGACACGCGAACGCGCCGTCCGTCGTGGCTCGACCAAGCCCTGTACGAAGCCGCCGAGAGTGGCGACATCTCGGACATCAATGAATTGCTCAACTCAGGAGCGAACGTGAATTGCGCGCTGCGCGGCGATGGTAGTCCCCTGATCGGCGCCGCGCGCAAAGGCCGGCTCGCAGCCGTTCGCTTGTTGTTGGAGCGCGGCGCTGATCCGAACATGTCGGTATCCGGCGATGGGAACCCCCTCATCGTGGCGGCGAGTTGGGGACACTCGGACGTCGTCTCGCTGCTCCTGGACCGAGGCGCCAGCATTGACCAGATCGTTCCTGGGGACGAGAACGCGTTGATTCAGGCGAGCGCGAAAGGACAGTTGAACGTCGTGAAGCTCCTCGTCACTCGTGGCGCCGACGTCAATGCCCGGGCCTGGGACGAGCAGTGGATCGAGCGATCGAACGGCGAGCGGCAATCGAACGGCGAGTGGCGGACGCCGCTCAGCATGGCTCGAAAAGGCGGACACGAGGCGGTAGTCGCCTTCCTGCTTGCGGCAGGCGCTCGTGAATAGGGGATTCTCGCCGTTACATTGCCCAAGGTCATAAACCGGAGGTAGCTTCGATGAGACGACTGCTGATAACCATCACGATCGTCGCGGGCCTATGCCATCTCGCCCGCGGGAATCAGAACATTGACGGCGTGTGGGAGGGTGAGATTCAGGACCCCCGCCGCCCGGTTGTCGTGACTGTGGACTTCAAGGCGCTTCGCGTATCGTTAAGCGGGGGAACGCCTGCAAGCATGACACGGCCCGCGATGTCCTCCGATGAGCGCGTCGTCGAATTCGAAGTCGTCAATGGCCGGCAGACGCTCAGATTCACGGGAAGCCGGGCCGGCGCGCGGATCAGCGGCGAGGTCGAGACGGGCAGCCGCCGGATTCCGTTCTGGCTCGAGCATCTACCTTCCACGCCGCCGCCGGCGGATCGAGGCGTGGCGTGGCGGCAGGACCTGGATGTTGTCCTCTCCCGTTTCCTTCGCTATGACCGCAGCTTCAGCGAGGGTCAGCGCGAGGCCGCGCGCGCGCGATTGCAAAAGTTGCGGGCGACCGTCGGTCAGCTTCCCGACGCGGCGGTCATCGTCGAGTTGGCGCGCGCCATCGCGATGGCCGGCAATGCTCACACGCGGCTGTATTTGACGCGGAACCGGACTGAGGTCCGTCGCGTCCCCTTGCGCGTTTGGTGGTTCCGAGACGAGTTGCGCATCGTCCGCGCGGCGCCGGAGCGCGAACGGCTTCTCGGCTGCCGGGTGACAACCATCGGCCAGCGGGACGTGTCAGCGGCGTTTCGCAAGACGCAGGACATTAAAGCGGGCAACGCGTCGTGGCAGCGTTATATGAGCGCGTACTTCCTCACCAGCCCCGACATCCTGTTCGGGGCTGGTCTGATCCCCAGCCCGGAGCGTCTGCCGTTGACGGTCAACTGCGGCGGCGCGAGCCGTCAAGTTGAAGTCTCTCCGGCGCCGTTGCGCCGGTCGTCAACGCCGGTCGAGGCGTGGTGGGACCTCGCGCCAAGCCATCCAAATCACGATGCCAGATTCAAATCGGCGATCCCGACTGAAAAGGCTCCGCTGTATCTCCAGCGCCCGGATCGGAATTACTGGGTCGAGTACCTGTCCGGGCCGGCGATCATCTATCTGCAATACAACCGGGCGCAAGAAATGTCCGCGGAACCCATGGCTGATTTCATCCGCCGTGTGACTCGTCTGGTTGATGAGCATTCGGTCAAAGGGTTAATCGTGGATGTCCGTTTCAACACGGGCGGCGATGCGGGTGTCGGCGCGCCGCTGGTTCAGACGCTCGCCGCTCGGCTGAAAGATACGCCGGTGATCGCGCTCACCGGACGGGCGACGTTCTCCGCCGGCATCACGCACGCCGCGCAATGGAAGCAGTTTGCGAATGCGGCGATCGTCGGCGAGCCGGTTGGCGACAATCTCGACTCTTGGTCCGAAGGTGGCAATCTGGTGTTGCCGAACTCGGGGCTGACAGTTCATTACGCCAATGGGTTCCACGCATATTCCCAGCGAGACTATCCCGAGTTCCGTCCGTACTTTTCCGATCTGAATGTCGCGACTCTCAAGCCCGACGAAGTGGTGGAACCCACCTGGTCCGAATATGCGGCCGGACGAGATCCGGTGTTCGACGCCGCCGTCGCCCGCATCCGAAAGAACAAATAGACCCTATTGCCGTCGCCAGCGTCTGGCGCCTATCGAGAAACGGAGAGTGTATATCTGCCAGCCGCTAGACCCCTAAATTGCTTCCCTTCCCTCAAAAAGATGAGGTAATTCACTGTGAGTATGCTTGCGACTCGACCGGATCACAGCTTGTCCTTCCGCCTGGCCGGTCGCAACGCGCGGAGGATTTGCGAAATCCTTACATCATACAAGCCACGCTGGATGTGCAAAGACAACTCCCTTTGAGGATGTCACTATTGGCGAGCTATTCTTACCAGCAAGGCTTTCACTTATTTAGGGGGCGGAATATAAACGCTCCAACTTCCGGCGCGGGGCGGCCAGACCCCGGCGCCGGAAACGTGGTACAGCTTGAATCAACCGCGCGCTCTTCCAGTCACGTGCTGAATCTGACTTTAAATAGCGGCGCGAACAGGCGCCTTTCCTGGATGGTCAGTTATTCGCTCTCAAAGAAAATCAATGAGGCTGACGGTCCCCTCAGTCTGCCTGCTGACAACCTCGACCTGCGCGCTGAGCGTGGAACTGCGGGCGACGATATGCGCCATCGTCTTACGATAACCACTGGTCTGGGGTTATTTAAAGGATGGCGGTTGACTCCCACCTTCTTTTATAGCTCACCGCGACCCTATAACATTACGACTGGACGTGACGACAACAGCGATACTGTATTTAATGACCGTCCGCCGAATGCGCTTCGTAACGGCGCGCGCAGCGCAACCTTCTGGAACGTCAATATGAGATTGAGCTGGTTATTCGGCTTTGGGAAGACGGATGATACGGGCAAGGCAGGTCCTCGCACTGTCAGGGTACAGGCAGGCGATTACGGAGCCATAGCTTCAGAACTGGGAGCAATGGAGAAAAAGTGGAGATTCAATTTCTATCTCCAAGCCACAAACCTTTTCAACCACTTCAATCCGACCAATTTTGTCGGCGTTATGACATCTCCCTTCTTCGGACGTCCAACAGCAGCCGCGCCAGCAAGACAAATTGAGACCGGCGTCAAATTCAGTTTTTGAAATCGATCAGTCCATCTCCCTCTTACTCCTGCCGAAGGTGGTATAATCCGCCCGTCATTCAAGTGGCGCAGGAAGTATTTTATGTTCAAAGAAAAAATTCCCGCGATTGGGCGAATCGCCTCCCTGCTGCTTTTGGTCGGCGCTATTGTTGTCATCGTGGCCGCTTTCATTCGCGCCCGCAAACATGCGCCTCCCAGCGGTTTTGAAAAAGGGCCGCCCGTGTTGACGGGCAAAGTGACCTCGATCATCGAGGGCTACGTATACACCCAGTCGGAAAAAGGGCGCGAGAAGTTGCGGATGCTGGCGGCGAAAGATGTCGCTTACCAGGACGGCCGGCATGAGCTTGAGAAGGTTGACCTGACGGTGTTCGGGAAAGAACAGGGCAAGAACATGCGCGTCGTCGCCGACCGTGGCTCTTATTTGCGCGACCAGAGCCGGGTCACGTTCACGGGCAATGTCAAATTGACCAGCAACGACGGCCTTGAAGTCACGACCGAATCGCTCACCTATGAACAGCAGAGCGAGACGGCCCGCACCGAAGCGCCGGTGCAGTTCCGCCGTGGGGAGATCAGCGGCTCATCGCTCGGCGCGACGCTTCACGCCAAAGAACACAACTTGATCCTGCCTCAAAATCCGCGCGTCATCAGCGCGGACTCCGATCCGAACAAGAAAAACGCCCAGCCGGTTGAGATCCGCGGCGACCGCGCGGGTTACGCTGAAAATGACGGGACGGTGAAGTTCGAAGGCGCCGTCAACATCACGCAGGGCGAACGGCTGGCGCAAGCCGACGTGGCCACGGGCGTCGTCAATCCGCAGACGAAGAAGATCGAACGCATCGAATTGCGCGGCAATTCCCTGCTCAAATCGCAGGAGAAGGGCAAGGCTTCAGAGGCGCAGTCGCGCGATATGGATTTCTACTTCGATGAAGAGCAGCGGCTGAAGAACGCCGTCGCTTATGGCGGCGCGCGCGCCCGTTCGCTCGAACCGGACGCGCCACGCGAGATCACCGCCGAGCGGATTGAAATTTACTACAAGCCGAACGAGAAGAGCAGCGACGTTCAATCGGTCGTCACACAGGGGCGCACGGTGATGAAGCTGGAGGCGGTTGAAAACTCGGCGAACCGGAATGACTGGTCGGATCGAGTGATTGAGGCCGACGCCGTGCAAGCCAATTTCCGCGAGGACGGCAAGACCCTGGCCCGCGCCGAGGCCGCCGGCAATGCTGTTCTGACTGTCACACCAAAGCGAATCACTCCTGACGCGGAAAAGAAGACGCTGCGCGCGCCGAAATTCACCGCGGAGTTTTTCGAGACCGGCAACGCGATCAAAACATTCGTCGCCGAACCGAACGCCGTCGCCGAATTCGATCCGATGCAGCCTGAGAGCAAAAACAAAGGCGATGGCAAATCGGCCAAACGGTTGAAGAAGACTCTTGCAGGCAAGAAGCTCACCGCCAATTTCAGCCAGCAGACTCAGGACGTGGCCGATCTGACCGCTGAAGGCGACGCGAAGTTCACCGATAGCGAACGCACGGCCACCGCCGCGCGCGGAATTTACACCGCCTCGAATCGAACCGTGGCGATGCGCGGCAAACCGCAGTTGTGGGATTCGTCAGCGCGCGCCAGCGCCGACGAAATCGACGCCAACGTCGAAACCGGCGAGAGCGAACTGCGCGGACGCGCGCGCACCACCTATTTCAGCCGCGACTCAACGGGAGGGTCGGCGCCGTTCAAAAATAAGAAAGGACCAGTGACGGTCGCGTCCGATCGCGCGCTGGTGAAACATCACGAAGGCGCGGCGCGTTACATCGGCAATGCGCGCGCGTGGCAGGACGATGACTTCGTCAGCGCTGAAAATATCGAACTTGACAAAGGCGAGCGCGTGATGACCGCCTGGGGCGCCGCGAAATCCGCCTTCTACGATTTCGAGCGCGAGGTCGAGAAAGGGCGCAAACAGATCGTGCCGATCTTCACCACGTCTGACCGCATCGTTTACACCGACGCGAACCGCACCGCGCATTATGAAGGCTCGGTGAAAATTCGTCAGGGATCGGATCGGATCGACTCCTCGATCGCCGACGCGGTGATGGACGAAGAGCACAAACTGGTCTCTCTGACCGCGTCGAAAGACGTGGTGATGACCCAACCGTCGCGCCGCGCCACCGGAGATCAGGTCGTTTACACCGCCGCGACGGACACCGCGATACTCACGGGAAACCTTGCGATAGTCGAAGACCGCGAGCGTGAAGCAGTGACAAAAAGCCCAAAATTGACTTTGCATTTACGCGATGCTAGGATCGAAGCTAATGATGACAATAACGTTGAAAGCGGCGTAAAGAGGCGTGTGAAGACCACGCATCGAATCCAAAATTGAGTTGCGAGTAGCGTCATCGAAGAACCAATAGGCGCCAAGCCGATTTCAAGCCTTGAATTAACCGAGAGATGACCAGAGTGGTTTAAGCTTGATAGGGAAGTTGATGGAGGGGTTTCTGATGACGAGGCCAATGACGCGGCCAACGATGTGGCTAGTGACGTAGGAGGACTGGGAGTGATGGTAAGCGAGGTTCTTGATCGCAAGATCAAAGAGGCCAAGCTGAACCGGCTTGAGAGAGATTCAGGGCCAGATACAGGGGCCCTGCGCGCGGATAGTCTGAGAAAATCCTATCGCCGCCGCTGTGTTGTCAACAATGTTTCCATCGAAGTCCATCCCGGCGAGATCGTCGGGTTGCTTGGCCCAAACGGCGCCGGAAAGACCACAACCTTTTATATGGTCGTCGGGTTGGAAGAGCCTGACGAAGGCAGTGTCTGGCTAGGCGCCGAGAGCATCACGAAGTTGCCCCTCTACAAACGCGCTCGTCTCGGAATCAGCTATCTTCCCCAGGAGGCGTCTGTCTTTCGCAAACTCACCGTCGAACAGAATATCCTGGCGATACTTGAGACGCTGCAGATGACGCGCGCGGAGCGTCACGACCGGCTGGAAGAGTTGATCGAGGAGTTCCGGCTGAGCCACGTGAGGAAGAATAAAGGTTACGCTCTGTCGGGTGGCGAGCGCCGCCGGACGGAGATCGCGCGGATGCTGACCATTGAACCGAAATACATTTTGCTTGACGAGCCGTTTGCGGGAATTGACCCGATTGCGATAGATGATATCCAGCAGATCATCGCGCGGTTGCGTTCGCGCGGGATCGGTATTTTGATTACAGATCACAACGTGCGCGAGGCGTTAGAGATTACAGATCGCGCCTACATTATCAGCGACGGCAAGCTCTTTCGGTCCGGAACGCCGCAAGAGTTGACTGGCGATCCGGAAGTCAGAAGGGTTTATCTGGGAGAGAAATTCAGAATGTAAGTTGGTGGTTGGCGCCTTGGTGATTGGTGGTTGGCAATCAAATGCAGAAGGTAGCTTCGCCAACCACCAATCACCAAGGCGCCAACCACCAACCACCGAGTCCGTTATGTCGTACAAACAACAACTCGTCATCAATCAATCGCAACGACTGGTGTTGACGCCTCAGTTGCGCCAGCGCATCGAGATGTTGCAGATGACCAAGCTCGAATTGGGCGAGTTGGTTTCACAGCAGCTTGCCGAGAACCCCGTGCTCGAAGAGTTGGCGCCTGATGAAGTGACTGTTTCCCCCGACTTGGCCAACATAGATTTCACCGAAACTCCGGGCGGCGCGCTCAACAGATCAGCGGAAATCCCCGAAAATCCGACGAGCAGCGCCGAGTCTTTCGACAACGCTGATCTGTCTTACTCGACCAATTATTCAGCCAATGAGGCGGGTGAATTCGACCCCGGCTACGACACGAGTTCGCCATCAACGGAATTCACCCCGGCTTCCGGCGAGGTCGTGGCCGATGTCGCGCGTGACGCCGATGGCGGCGACGCGCGGGAAGCCGAGATCGGCGAACGCGATTCATTCGAGGAGATTGATTTCGGCTCGACTTTTGAGGAATACCTCGACCCTGGTTACCGCACGCGCGAGACCGAGGTCAAAGAGACGCCTTCATTCGAACAGTTCCTGCGTTCGGAAGACAGCCTAGCCGATTACCTCAACTGGCAATTGCGTCTGACCATCACGACGCCCGATGTAGCGGCCGCCGCCGAGGCGATCATCGGCAATCTCAACGACGACGGCTACCTCGATTGCTCGCTCGAAGAGATCGCGGCGCTCGGCCCCTGGCCGATGGAGACGGCCGAGAAAGCTCTGGAGATCGTGCAGCAGCTCGACCCGACCGGCGTCGCCGCGAGCAATCTGCAGGAGTGCTTGCTGTTGCAACTCGACTATCTAGGGTACGGCGAACGGCTGGCCGCGAAGATGATCCGCGAACATTTCGGCCAGTTGCAACAACACAAACTGCCCGAACTGGCGAAGTCGCTGGGCGTGAGCGTCGAGCAGGTGGCGCAGGAATTGAAGTTGATCCGTTCTCAGCTCGAACCGCATCCGGGCCGCAAATTCGCCCCGCGCGAGGCGCAATACATCGAGCCTGAGGTCTATATCGAAAAGATTGACGATGAATACGTCATCCGGTTTAACGACGACGGACTGCCGCAGTTGCGCATCAACCGCCAGTACCGTCAGATGATGGAGAACAAAGAGACATCGAAAGAAACGCGCGATTACATCAAGGATCGTTTCCGTTCGGCCGTCGACCTGCTCAAAAACATCGAGCATCGCAAGCAGACTATCTACAAAGTCTGCGAGCGGATCGTCGAACGCCAGCGCGATTTTCTCGATAAGGGTGTCGAATGTCTGAAGCCGATGATGCTCAAGGACATTTCCGAAGACATAGGCATGCATCTTTCGACAGTTTCTCGCGTGGTCAACGGCAAGTACGCTCACACCCCACAGGGTGTGATTGAACTCCGCCGCTTCTTCACCGAGGGCATGGTCAACGATGAGGGCGAAGAGGTTTCGACCCGGATCATCAAATTGAAGATCAAGAAGATGATCGAAGCCGAAGACGCGCGAAATCCGTTGACC
>Ga0187894_10006230_pt1 | contig 11798 bp, 5 predicted proteins | sample GBC1701081metaG_FD_136650 | JGI IMG/M metagenome (GOLD analysis project Ga0187894, IMG submission 136650) | White microbial mat communities from a lava cave in the Kipuka Kanohina Cave System on the Island of Hawaii, USA - GBC170108-1 metaG ...
ATCCGGTTGGCGAACGGCGCGAATATGGTGCTGAACGTGACATGGGCGGAGCATGTGCAGCCGCAAGAAGATGCGATTCGGGTGGAAATACAAGGCACGGAGGGCAGCGCGATCCTACACATTCGCAACTACAAGAACGAGGATACGCTGCGATTTTATACCGAGATGGAAGGTGAACCAGTGACGGTGATCCCCACTGTACGCTTTGGCGCACCGCAGGGCCACGAAGGGATGATCCACGACTTGCTGGGCAGCATCCGGCGTGGAGAGCAGCCGGCCACTGACGGCACACAAGGCTTGACAGCGGTAGCGGTGCTGGAAGCATTGTATCAATCGGCTGGGGCAGGGCGCGAGGTGGTGCTAGAGGATTAGTTGCAGCGTCGCAACGGTCAAATTAAGGCTTCAAAATGGCTATAACGGGATGAGTGCATGTATGTTATCCTGTCGATCCGCGTTGAACCCATCCAGCGCCAGCCCCGCCGCATAAACCTGCTAGGAGGAAGTCGTTTTGCGAGCCGATGCCCAAATCCCTTCGATTGAACAGCCACAGGCCGATTTACCCTGGTTATGGACATTCATCTTGCGGCGTGGACGCGCGGCGGCTGGGGCGCTGTTGTGCGGCGCGCTGGCGGGCATCACCGGCACAGTCGAGCCGTATTTGATTGGCACGATTATCGACCGTATCCAGCGGCAGATCGCGCTGGACGAATTGGCCGGATACGCGCTGGCGCTGGTCGGGCTGGCGGTGGTCACGGCGGCAGCCTTCTTCGGGCAGCGCTATTACAGTGGGCAGGTCGCCTACCAGGTCAACTTCGACATCCGGCGGACGCTGTTCGATAACCTGCTGACACTTGACCAGGGATTTTATCAGCGTTACGCCACTGGCGACTTGATCTCGCGCATGTACAGCGACCTGGACATGATCTGGCGGTTGCTGGTGTTGGGATTCACACGCGGGGGAAGCGCGGTGGTGACGGTGATCGTGACGTTCGTCCTGCTGGCGACGATCAATCTACCGCTGACGATCCTGGTGTTCGTGGTGCTGTCGATCTCGACCAGCGTCCAGATGCGGGCCGGGTCGGTACTCGCGCCAGTGTTCGAGCAGGTGCAGGAGCAGGCCGGGGTGCTGTCGGCGCTGGTGCAGGACTCGGTGAGCGGCATCCAGACGATTAAGACGTTTGGGAGCGAGGCGGGGGCGGCGCGCAAATTCCATGCGGAGAATAGGGAGTACCGGCGGCGCTGGTTGTACTTCCGGCGGCGGAATGAGCCGGTGGGTATGCTGCCGAATATGATTAGCGAGTTGACGACAGCGGTTGTGGTGCTGTTCGGCGGCATTCTGGCGCTGCAAGGTTCACTGACACTGGGGAATTTTGTGCAATTCCTGGTTTACCTGGGTGTCATTAGCAACGTGCTGCTGCAAATCGGGACGATTTACCAACGCTACCAGCAGACGCGGGGGGCGCTTTTCCGGCTGAGTCCGCTGCTGCAAACAGCGCAAATCCGCAGCCTTCAGGCGGCGCGCCGGCTGCCCGCACCGTGCGGCGAGATCACCTATGATAAGGTGGGCGTGCAAGTGGAGGGTGTCGGGCTGCTGCGGAATATCTCGCTGACGATCCCGGCGGGGGCGGTGGTAGCATTTGTTGGGCCGACGGGGTGCGGCAAGACGCTGCTGGTGAGCCTGCTGGCGCGGGTGCTTGACCCGACCGAGGGACGGGTGCTGATTGATGGCGTGGACATCCGATCACTGGAATTGCAAGACCTGCGCGACGCCATCGCTTACGTGCCGCAATCGACCTTCCTGTTCAGCCAGCCGGTTCACGCGAATGTGCGCATGGGGCGGCACAACCTTACCGAGGAAGAACTCGATCAGGCGATTCATATCTCACGGATGAGCAACGACCTGACACAACTGCCCTACGGTTTGGATACGCTGGTCGGGGAAAAAGGAGTGATGCTCTCGGGTGGACAGAAGCAGCGGGTGGCGATTGCGCGGGCAATCGTGCGCGACCCGGCCATCCTGGTGCTGGACGATGCGCTGTCGAGTGTGGACACGCAGACGGCAGCCGACATCCTGGCCGATTTGCGGCAGGTGCTGCGGACGCGAACGAGCCTGATTATCGCGCACCGAATCGCCACTGTGAAAGACGCCGACCATATTGTGGTGATGGCCGAGGGGCAGGTGGTCGAGCAGGGGACGCATACCGCTTTGATCGAGCAGGATGGCCTGTACGCGCGGATGGTGGAGCGCGAATTGGTCAGCGAGGACGTTGATGAACCCGCAGGATAAGCAAAACGGAAAGACACCTGACCCGAATAATACCGGCGCGCCAGCCAAGTCGCCACTGCCAGCGAAACTCCAGAGCGAGGCTGACCTTAACACCGAGCAGTTCAGCGACCGTTATTTGTTCGCAATGCTGGCGCAGTTCATCCGCCCGTACTGGCGCGAATTGGCGCTCGTGTTCGCTATGTTGATTGGCGTGACGGGGCTGTCGCTGCTGCCACCCTACCTGGTGCAGCGCGCAGTGGACGGGCCGATTACGAATGGTGATATGGGCGGCTTGTGGCCGTATGGGATGGTGTATTTTGTGTCGATTTTGATGCTGTTCGGGCTGCGCTTCGGCCATACCTATTTGCTGCAAAATGTTGGGCAGAAGGCGCTGGTCAACCTGCGGCAGGCCTTGTTTGAACACATTTTGAAGCAGGACATGCGCTTTTTTAACACAACGTCAGTCGGGCAAATTGTGTCGCGGCTGTCCAACGATATTGAGGCGCTGACGGAACTACTGTCCACCAGCATTGTGATCGTGGCGAGCAATATGGTGACGGTGATCGGCATTGTCGGGGTGATGTTCGTGATTAACTGGCGATTGGCGCTGCTCGGCCTGGCGGTCATGCCCATCATGTCGGTGGCGACGATCTACTTCCGGCGCAAAATCCGCGACCAGTCGAACCGCTTCCATAAAGTGGTGGCGGAATACTTGACGTTCATCAACGAGCAGCTCAACGGGATGCTGGTGGTGCAGTTGTTCGGGCGGCAGGATGTGAGTCGGACGGAATTTGACACGATCAACCGGCAATACCGCGATGTGCATATGAATATCCGTGACCAGTACACAGTGTACTCGTCGATCCTGCAAATGCTAACGACGATCGGGCTGGCGCTGGTGCTGTATGGTGGTGGGCAGGGCGTGTTGGCAGGATGGGCGACGCTGGGGATGCTGATCTCGTTCATCCAATACTCACGGCGCAGCTTCGACCCCATTCTGGCACTTTCGGAGCAGTTCGCGCAAATCCAACAGGCGCTATCAGCCGGGGAGCGCATCGCGCGGATGCTGCGGGTCGAGTCCAAAATTTTGCCACCGGAGAGTCCGGCCACAATTGAACACTTCCGGGGCGCGATTCGGCTCGACCATGTGAAGCTCAGCTACGAACCGGGGATGCTAGTGCTGCGGGATGTAAGCATCGACATCATGGCGGGGCAGCGGGTGGCGATTGTCGGAGCGACCGGAGCGGGCAAGACATCCCTGGCGGGTTTGCTGGCGCGGTTTTACGACGTGAACGAAGGGCGAGTATTGATCGACGGCGTGGACATCCGGCAGTTGAGCATCGCGGATTTGCGGCGCTATGTGACGGTTGTGCCGCAAAGCCCGTACTGCTTCAACGGCACAATTGCAGACAACCTACGTTTGTTCGACGAGACGATCACGTTGGAACAAATGGTGACGTCAGCGCGTGCGGCGTGCGCGGCGCGGTTCATCGAACGGCTGCCGCAGGGGTATGATTATCCGCTGCTGCCGGGCGGGTCGAATCTGTCACAGGGTCAGCGGCAGCTTTTGGCGCTGGCGCGGGCGTTGATCCACAGCCCGAACAGCATCCTGGTGCTGGACGAGGCTACCAGCAATGTCGACACCGAAACCGAGGAAATGATCCAGGAAGGGCTGCAAGAGGTGTTACGAAACCGTACCAGTTTGATTATCGCGCACCGGCTGAGTACGGTACGGGAGGCCGACCGTATCCTGGTGATGCAGCGAGGAAAAGTGGTCGAAGACGGGATGCACGATGACCTGCTCAAGCTGGACGGGGTGTATGCGCAGTTGTATCGGCGGCAGTTCGCGCAGATGGGGATGGCAGAGGCCGAGTCTAAAGGCGAGCGGTTGGAAATGTGAATGAGTCATCAGTTGTCAGTTCACAGTTATCAGAAAAAGACGAAGGCATTTGAGAATAGCGCGGTCTTGATTGGATGCTGTCGAGGTATCTTTATAGTCTTTTTGCGGGTTTTTCATACAAGATTCACAGTCTGGAGGACAATCGTAGGGTAAAAGCAAGGTTTTTCTGGTACAGTTAAAGCAACATTACAGAAAAATCGCCAATCTGTAGTTTTTCGGGCGCGATAGGGTGAGCGTAGCATGAGTGGACAAACATACATTCATGGGGTTATAATAAGGCTGTATAATTGCTGTACATATCGAACCGATCAGGCTGTGTCCAGTCCACCGAGTTGGTTTGAAGGTTAGGAATATGCGTTACTTGCGAATCACAACGTGGGCGCTTTTGTCGCTGGTGTTGTTTGCGCCGCTGCTGGCGGTCACCCAATATAATGTTTGTACGGAATTGGTTCAGACGGCTCTGGCCGCGACTGATGACCTATGCGTGGATACGCGACGTAACAGCGCCTGCTATGGGCATGTGCAGCTTGACGCAGAGCCACAAGCGGGATTTGCGCCGTTCAAGTTTGATGAAGTGGGCGATATGGTCAGCGTCGCCCATTTGAACACGCTGCGCCTCAGCCCAATGGATATGGAGGAAGGGACGTGGGGCGTGGCGCTGTTGCGGTTGCAGGCCGACATCCCGGATGAAAAGCCGCAGAACGTCAATTTGCTCCTATTCGGTGATGTTGAAGTGCAAAACATGGCACCTGCCCCGATCCTGATAGATTTGGTCATGAACTCGTCGGGGAATGTAAACGTGCGGCGTGAGCCGGAGCGCTCGGCGTTCGTGATGACGACGCTGACGCGCGGGCAGACGGTGACGGCGCGCGGTCGTTCGGAAGACAACGAATGGATTTATGTTGACCTGCCAGAGGAAGAAGACCGGCAGGGTTGGGTGCTGCGGAGGCTGGTTCGCAGCGATGAAGACCTGGACACGCTGAATGTCATCCAACCGAACCTGACGGAGTACGGCCCGATGCAGGCTTTTTACCTGAAAACCGGGTCAAACCAATCAACCTGTGAAGAAGCGCCGAGTGATGGGCTGCTGGTGCAGACACCGGAAGGCATCGCCGAAGTCCGGTTATGGATCAATGAAGTCAAGATTCGGCTGGGTTCGACAGCATTCATTCAATCCGGCCCTGGCAACCAGATGAATATTAAGACACTGGAAGGGACGGCGGAGGTTTCAGCTTTCGGTGTAGAGGTGGAAGTCCCGGCTGGCAGCCAGACCACGCTGCCGGTTGATTCTCGATCGGGCGCGGTTGTCAGCCCACCGAGCAAAGCCGAGCCGATTGCGGTAGAAGAAGTGGCAGACCTGCCGGTTGACATCCTTGACCGACCACTCGAAGTCGATGTTGAAACCACTGGCACGGTTGTGTTTACGGAGATCGCGGCTACAGAAGAACCCTCCGCAACCAATACGCCGACTGAAGTTCCAACACAACCGCCGCCTACACCGACCGACACAGAAGCGCCTACGGTTGAAGCGAGTCTGACGCCGACGGATGAACCTGCACCGACGAATACCGACATCCCGCCGACCGATACGGATGTGCCGCCTTCGCCGATCCCGCCGACTGAAACACCAACGGATGATAGCAGCGGGCAGACCCGCAGTGATCCGCCAACACCAACGGCAGATGGAGGATCGTCGCAGGGCGCGTCTGGCACGCCGAATGAGACAGAGACTCCATAACAGGCAGTATAGATTATTCAGCTTGGGACGCACCACACGGCGCGTCCTTTTTGTTTGTGTTCAGGGAGTGGGGGAACAGGTTTGGTGATAGGGTGCGTCCTGAAAATAGCGTTCCCATTCTTGCGCGGTCAGGTCACGGTTGGCAACGGCGCAAGCGCGGCGCTGCCAGGAGGCGAGGCTGACATCCCAAAGGATGACCGCCGCATCCACGCTGCCAGTGGCGACTGTGCTGCCGTCGGGGCTGAAAGCCAGCGCATTGATGCGGCCACTATGCCCGATGAAGGGCTGACCAATTATCTCGCCGCGCGTGACATCCCACAACAGCAAGCGTTCGTCAACGCTACCCGACGCGAGGAGTTTGCCGTCCGGGCTGTAACCGATGCCTGTGATGAAATCGGCGGCGATGAAGGGCTGGCCGATGCGCTGCCCGGTTGTGACATCCCAGATTATCACGGTATCGTCATAGCTGCCAGCGGCAACGCGCGCGCCGTCCGGGCTGAAGGCCACGCTGGTCGCGGTGTCGGAATGCCCGGTCAGTGGATCGTACAGCATTTCGCGCCGGGCGATGTCCCATATAATGACGGTGCGGTCATCGCTGCCGGACGCCAGGTATTTCCCGTCCGGGCTGAAGGCCAGCGATTGGATCGCAGCCGTATGCCCGTTCATGGGATCGGCGAGGGGGTCTCCAGTGGTAGTATCCCACAAATCAATCGTGCCGTCGTCGCGCCCGGAGGCCAGGGTCTTGCCGTCCGGGCTGAAAACGAGCGGTATCCAATCGCTGCGCTGCGGAATGTCGATGGTATGGATGATGCTGCCAGTGTCAAGATTCCAGATGCGGATGACCTGATCGTCGCCAGCAGAGGCGAGACGTTGCCCATCGGGGCTAAAGGCGAGGCCAGTGATGTAAAGGTCATGGGCGGATAGTTCTGTGTTTACTGCGCCTGTCGTAACGTCCCATAGCCGAATAGTGTTATCGCTCTCGCCGGTCTGATCGGTTATGCTGCCGCCACCGGAGGCCAGTGTCCCGCCGTCCGGGCTAAAGGCGAGCGCCAGCACCGCGTCCTGGTGGCCGATGAGCGCCTGCCCCAGGGGGAGGGTGTCGTTGATGTTCCACTCGATGATCTTGCCGTCCGCTCCCGCTGAGGCGAGTATACTGGTGTTGGGGACAAATGCCGCGCTCCACACTCCGTCGGTATGAGCGTTCAGGGGTTCACCGATGATTTCGCCGGTGGTAGCATCCCATAGGCGAAGGGTGTGATCCTGACTGGCTGTGGCGAAATACTGACCATCGCCGCTGAAAACCACCTGGCGCACATAACCCTGATGTCCACCCGCGACCACATTCAATTGTTCACCGCTGGTGGCATCCCAAAACGTTACATCGCCATCTGTGCCAGTTGAGGCGAGCAGGCCGGTTTTGGGATGGAAGGCGAGGCTAAATACCCAGTTAGGCGCTTCGAGCGCGTCGCCGATGGGTTCCCAGGTGACGGTATCCCATAGGCGAATGGTCGCGTCGCCGCTGCCAGATGCCAAAATCTTCCCGTCTGGGCTAAAGGCCAGTGTGTAGACAATATCCTCATGTCCGGTCAGCGGGCTGCCGATGGGTTCGCCGGTGACAATATCCCAGATGATGATGGACAGGTCAGCGCCCGCAGAGGCCAGCGTTTTCCCATCGGGACTGAAGACCACGCTCCATACCGCATCCTGATGGCCGATCAAAGGTTCCCCAACAGGTGTGGCGTTCTGGGCATTCCAAAGGCGAATCGTCCCGTCGGCGCTGGCGGATGCAATCCTGTCACCATCCGGGCTAAAAGAAATGCTGTTAATCCAACCTGTATGACCGGCGAGGGGTGCGCCAATGGATAGTCCCGTTCGGGTATCCCATAACATGAGCGTGTTATCCGTGCCGCCGGACAGCAACCGATTCCCGTCCGGGCTGACGGCGAGGCTGCGCACAACGGCGTCGTGACCCTGCAAGTATCGGAGAATGCGAGGCTGGGATTGTAAGGCGTTCAACAGGCTGTTGCGGGCTTCAAAGGTGTCAGCAGACTGGAGGGCTTCCAGGCTCAAGAGCAGCGCCAGGTCGGTCTGCTGGATGCCAGTCAGGGCAGTCACGGCCAGTTCGCGCGAACGGGAGATGCCGGCCTGGGTATCGGCAGCGCGCTGGCGATCCAACGCTAACAGAGCCAAGATCAGGGCGACCACAGAGAATACGGCTAACCCAGCTACAAACAAACGCAGTCGGATGGCGGCGCGCTGCCGTGCGGTGCTGCTGGCGGCTACATATTGTGACTCTTCGGGCGAGAGGGGCAACGCAGCGCCCGAAACCAGGGTTTCAAATTGCCCCAGACGTGCCCCGGATGCTAGATAACTCCCATCGCGTCCGGTATTGAGCCATTCGGTCGTCACCGCCGACAGCCGTTGGTACAAGCGTAAGTTGTCGCGATTGGCATCCAACCAGGATTTCAGGCGACCCCACACCCGGATCAGGGCTTCGTGGGCAATTTCAATGGTTGGGGCGCGAGTGAGCGGCTCGTAATCGGCGGTGAGCAGGCGATATTTGAGAAAGCTGTCGATCACCTGTTGCAGGGAGTGTTTGTTCACCCCATTGGCGGTCAGCAGTTCAGATTGGAGAATGCGGCGGCGGGTGTCTTCTGCCCCTTCGCCCAACCTGACCAGGCGTAGGAAAAGCTGTGGGGCAGATTCCTGACTGGCGGGATCGAGCTGGTCATAGACTTCATCAGCGCGGCGGGCCAGCGCCCCCAATACACCACCGCTGTTGGCATAGGCCGATTGGGTGAGGTTAAAACCATCGCGCCGCTCGAACAATTCGGTCAACGCGAATTGGAGCAGGGGCAGGCCGCCGGGTTGCTGGCTGACATCGCCAACGATGGCCGACACGAGGCCAGGTTCAAAACGCAAGCCGATGCGCTCGGCGGGGCCGGTAATGGCTTGTTCGATTTCCGTCGATGTGAGCGGAAGCACAATTTCGGTGCGTTTGCGGATTAAATCGCCAAATTCAGGGTATAAGAGTGGGCGGTCGTAGAAGTCGGCACGCAGGGTGATGAGGATACGCAGGCGGCTGTTTTCATCGTTGACCGCGGCGCGCAAGCTGTTGAGGAAACGCATCCGCTCTTGCTCGTCTGTTGTCAGGGTAAAAATTTCTTCAAACTGGTCAATCACGAGCAGCAGGTCGCCATCTTCAACCGGCAGCAGGCGATTGGCGATTTCAAACAGGCCGTGTTCACTGGCGCGTAGTTCTTCTACCAGGGCTGGTGGCGAGTTAACAGCGACCCGAAGCAGGGCAGCTTCTAATTCGACAAAGGGCTGCGCGCCGGGGGTCATCTGGGCAATGAACCAGTCCTGTGAATTTTGGACACCGCCACGCCGCAGCATCGGGATTAGACCAGCTTTGACCACGCTCGATTTACCGCTGCCGCTAGGGCCAACGACGGCTAAGAAACGTGCGTTGGCGTCGGCGGCGGAAAGGCGATTGAGCAAGCGATCAACCAACACCTTGCGTCCAAAGAAATCGCCCGCATCAGATTCCTGAAATGCCCGCAAGCCCTTATAAGGATTTTCTGACTCAAGTGGGAGATCAACCGGAAGGGTTTTGCCGACGGGCGAGGCCATAAATTTAGGCGCAGCAGAGGGTGATGTAATCGTGGAGATTCCGCTGCCCTTGTCTGGGGCGACAATGCGTCGGAAATCGCCGGCCAGCGTGAGCGCATCCGGGTAGCGTGCCTCTGGTCGTTTGGAGGTGGCGCGCCAGATGACCATATTCAATCCGTGAGGGAGTTCCGGGCGGATACCTTGCAAGGGCGGGAGTGGTTCACTGAGATGGCGGCGGATGACGGTGGTGGTACTGGGATCGAGGAAGGGCGTCCTGCCGGTCAAGACCATATACAGCAATACCCCCAAGCTGTAGATGTCCGTTTGGGGCGAGACGGGCTGCCCCGTTACCTGTTCGGGCGAAATATAGGCGGGCGATCCAAAGCGGTCTTCTTCGGAGCTGCTATCTGAGTCGGTGACTAAGTTCTTTGCGATGCCAAAATCGGCGAGGTAAACGTTATCATCTTCATCAAGCAGGACGTTAGCCGGTTTTAAGTCGCGGTGAATAATGCCACGCCGATGGGCGGTGGCCAGTGCCGAGGCCAACTGGTCGAGCAGGCGTGCGGTCGCGATCATATCCCAGGCACCGCGCTGGTCGATAGCCTCTTGCAGGCTGCCACCGCGCAGCCAGCGCATTACCAGACAGGCAGTGTCCGGCTCACGCCAGTAATCGTAAAGGGGGACGATATGGATGTGTTCGAGTTGGGCGATGAATTGGGCTTCGGTTTCAAAACGGCGGACGAAGTTGGGGTGATTGGCAAATTCGGGGAGGATGATTTTGATGGCAACATCGCGCTCGACAAGCGGCTGATAGGCACGGTAGACCGCGCCGAAGCCCCCGCGACCGATCAGTTGTCGCAGCTCATAGCCTTTAATAATCTGGCCGGTCAGGTCTTTAAATTCGGTGGACATATTCAGTCTGCCGCCACAACATGGAAGGCGTTTACGGCCAGGCTGTGGAGATATGGCAGCAATTTTTCGGCGAACTCTTTTTTCTGCGCGTCGGTTAGCTCTGGCGTTAGACCGTTCACGAGGTCATCGGCCAGTTGCGACTTGATTTTCTCAAACTCCTGGCGCAGATCATCGGCCAGGTTATTTTGTCCATCCATGTCGGGCTGTGCGGGAGCCGCGGTTGCTGCGTTGGGTGTTGCAGGAACGGGTTTTATCTCTACAATCAAAGAAATTTGTTTCAGGTATTTGCTTATCCAGGGTGCGATTTTGCTCCGCAGCAAACGGTGAATATCGGCGGCGTTATTCAGCCTGAATTTGAGCTGTCCAGTCTCTACACCGAAGTTTAGGGCGGTGATATTCATATCGTTCGTTTTGCGATTTGCCATCTCATCATACAGGCTTTGAATGCCGATTAAGGCGGTGAGATAGGGTATCAGATGGGCGGACAAATCCTGAATGGTCAAGTGAGTTTCCGCTGTACCATCCTTTTGTAGTATGAACTCGGTTTCCAATTGGGTATCGGCGCGATGGGTATCAAAATAGACATATAAGCCCAACTGACCGAGGCGCACCAGGTCGCCGCTTTGGAGCGTGCTGGGTTTGTTCGGCACTAACTTAACCTCATTCAACCATGTGCCGTTGGTGCTGCTCAGGTCTTCGAGCATCACGGCATTATCGGAGCGGCTGATGGCGGCGTGCTGGCGCGAAACGCCCAATAAGTTCGCATTATGGGGGGTCAGGTCTACGGAGGGCGAAACCTCCCCCGGACTGTAGCGCCCCAGGACAGTTTTCCCGCCACCCTTAAGCAAAATCGGTTGCTCTTGCCCCAGGACGACCAGGACGACCATATCGGCATAGAGTTTGGTAAGTTGGATGATATGGTCGGGCGGTTTGATTTTGAGGGGAATGTCTGGCACCGGCTCGGTGGTGCGCGAGGGCAGCAGACCCAACATGGGCGTGCCGCAGAAAGCGCAGATCGCCGCATCCGGCTGATTGTCTTTGTGACAAGCGGAGCAAGTTTTGACCGTATCCATAGGTTGAATTGACCTTATACGACTTGTGAGATCGTTCCACTAGATTTTGTCATGTAGTTGGATCATACATCATGGTTAGCAAAGCGTCTAGCGAGTGGATACGATAAGTCAGATATTCAACGCCTAGATCGTGATAGTAGGCTGTCAAATTTCGGCGCGGGGGGGTGGTGAAAATCACGGATAGACAAAATCAATGAGGTGGACGGGATACTTATGGATAAACCAATTAGAACGTGCCTGATTTTGTGGTAGAGGCGACACATGTGTCGCCCCTACAGAAGCATTTCAATTAGGCGC
>Ga0187894_10006231_pt1 | contig 11796 bp, 10 predicted proteins | sample GBC1701081metaG_FD_136650 | JGI IMG/M metagenome (GOLD analysis project Ga0187894, IMG submission 136650) | White microbial mat communities from a lava cave in the Kipuka Kanohina Cave System on the Island of Hawaii, USA - GBC170108-1 metaG ...
CGAGTGGAATTTCTGACCGATCCGAATCTGCCGCGCGGCGGCCCCGGACGCGCTCCCGACGGCAGTTTCTACTTCAGCGAGTTTTCCGTTGAAGCGGCGCCGCCGGATAAGCCGGACGCAATGGAGAAGGTCGCGCTGGCCGGTGTGACCGCCGATTTTGAATTGCCCGATTCGCCCGCGAAGAACGTGATTGATGGAAATTTCAAAACTCATTGGTCGAGCGACGCCGGGCCGGTCAGGCGGAATCGGAGCCGCCAATTCGTATTTGAAACGCAGAAGAGCGCCGGCTACGACAACGGCGCCGCTCTGACTTTTCAGCTTGCGCAGAAGAGAGACGACACGATTGACACCGAACAGCGGCAGCCGAACATCGGACGTTTTAGAATCTCCATCACCGACGCGCCAAATCCGAAAGCTGATCCGCTACCTGCCTCAGTCCGCGGTATCCTTTCGATTCCGGCCGATCAGCGCGCCAAAGAACAGCGGCGCGAGGTTTTCAGCTTCTATCGCACGATTGACCCGGCGTTCGTCGAAGCGAACAGGAAGATCGATGAGCTGATGAGGGAATGGCCATACGGTCCGACAACCCTCGCGTTGGCGCCGCGCGAAGTCTCACGCCAGACGCGCCTCTTCAAACGCGGCGATTGGAAGCGCCCCGGCGACGCCGTCATCCCTGGCACGCCCGCCGCGCTGCATCCCTTTCCGAAAGACGCTCCGCCGAACCGGCTGGGACTGGCGAAATGGATCGTGGACAAAGACAACCCGTTGACCGCGCGCGTGATCGTCAACCGCATCTGGCAACAATATTTCGGACAAGGTCTGGTGACGACGCCCGAAGATTTCGGTTCGCGCTGTGAAAAGCCGTCGCATCCGGAATTGCTCGACTGGCTCGCGGTCGAATTCATCGAAAGCGGATGGAGCGTAAAACACATTCACCGGTTGATTGTTAACTCGGCGACATACAGGCAATCGTCGAAAGTCACGCCGAAGCTTTTGGAGTTCGATCCGTACAATCAGTGGCTGGCGCGCGCGCCGCGAATCCGCGTCGAATCCGAAATCGTGCGCGACGTGGCGCTGGCCGCGAGCGGGCTGCTGAGCAAAAAGATCGGCGGGCCGAGCGTCTTTCCGCCGCTGCCCGCGGGGGTGATGGATCTGGCTTACGGCGGATTCAGGTGGGAGAACGCGATGGGCGAAGACCGCTACCGGCGCGGAATGTATACGTTCTGGAAGCGCACCGTGCCTTATCCTTCAATGGCGGCGTTCGATTCGCCGAACGGCGATTTCTCATGCACGCGGCGAGTCAAATCGAACACTCCGTTGCAGGCGTTGACAACGTTGAACGACACGATCTTTGTGGAAGCGGCGCAGTCGCTGGCCCTGCGAGTTTGGAAAGAGGGCGGCGCCGATGACCGCTCGAAGATGATCTACGGCTTCAGGCTGTGCGTGAGCAGAGAGCCTGATCCATTCGAGCTTCAGAAGCTGATGGAACTGCTCGAAGATCAGAAGAAGTATTTTGAAGGGCGCACGGCCGCCGCGGTTTACGTGACGGCGATGGACATAAACAAAATTCCGGAAGATATCGATTTGCACAAAGTCGCGCCTTGGACGATGGTCGCGCGCGTGCTGCTGAATATGGACGAGACGATTACCAAAGAGTGAAGCCGTATGATGAAGGGGGTGGACATGAACTTCAATGAAGAGATCAAAATTGAGGCGAACAGGCTTCTGACTCGCCGCTGGTTTTTCAAGGAATGTGGAATTGGGCTGGGTTCGCTAGCTCTGGCTTCGTTGCTGGAGAACAGTCTTTTTGCGCAAAGCCAATCCGCAATCCGCAATCCGCAATCCGCAATCACGAATCCGGGCGCCCCGAAACAACCGCATTTCAAACCCAAAGCCAAACGCGTGATCTATCTGTTCATGGCGGGCGGGCCTTCGCAGTTTGAAACGTTCGATTACAAACCGGCGCTCGCCAAATACAACGGCAAGCCCGTGCCGCAGGAATTCGTCAAAGACCTCAACTACGCGTTCATCAGATCGGACGCGGGCCTGTACGCTTCGGAGCTGAAATTCGCGCAGCACGGCCAATCGGGGACATGGGTGTCTGAAGCGCTGCCTTACACATCGCAGGTCGTTGATGAGATAGCGGTCGTCAGGTCGGCGATGACCGACGCGATCAATCACGCTCCGGCGCAGATTTTTATGAACACCGGCTCTGTGCAGTACGGGCGTCCGAGCATCGGCGCGTGGGTGACTTATGGGCTTGGCAGCGAATCGCAGGATTTGCCGGCGTTCGTCGTGATGTCTTCGGCGGGCGGTTTGAGCGGCGGCAGTTCGAATTTCGGCTGCGGCTTTCTGCCGACGATCTATCAGGGCGTGGCTTTTCGCAAAAGCGGCGACCCGATCCTCTCGCTTTCAAACCCGCGCGGCGTCACGCCTGAAATGCAGCGCAAATCGCTCGACGCGCTGAAGGCGTTGAACGAGCATCATCTTGAATTGACCGGCGACCCTGAAATCGCCACGCGCATCAACTCCTTCGAGATGGCCTACCGAATGCAGACCTCGGCGCCTGAATTGATGGATATTTCAAAAGAGTCGAAAGAGACGCTGGAGATGTACGGCGTTACTCCGGGCAGGGCTTCGTTCGCGATGAACTGTCTGCTGGCGCGGCGACTCGTTGAACGCGGCGTGCGTTTCGTGCAGCTTTTCCACGAAGCCTGGGATCATCACAGCGAAGTCGCGAAAGGCGTTCGCGGCCAATGCAGACAGACTGATCAGGCCGCCGCGGCTCTGATCAAGGATTTGAAACAGCGCGGACTGCTCGAAGACACAATCGTCGTCTGGGGCGGAGAATTCGGCCGCACGCCGATGGTCGAAAGCAATCCCGACGCCGGCCGCAGTCTGGGCCGCGATCATCACAACAAAGCCTTCTCGATCTGGCTGGCTGGCGGCGGCGTCAACCCGGGCGTTACGTACGGCGAGACCGACGAGTTCGGTTTCAACGTGGCCAAAGACCCCGCGCACGTTCACGATCTGCACGCGACGGTTCTGCATCTGCTCGGATTCGATCACACAAAATTGACTTATCGTTTTCAGGGCCGCGATTTCAGACTGACCGACGTGCATGGCAATGTGATTGAAAAATTGCTGGCGTAGCGACCGCGCGCCTTCCCATCTCGTTATCTTCCGGACAATCTGCCTGTGTTCAACAGCGCCAATGGAAATCAGCGTGGCCTGATTTTCAAGCGGCGAAGCGGCTCGACCCCGATGCTCTCCGAAGCCAGCCCGCTACGCTCGATGTAGAGGTGCTGTTGGCGGCGAATGTGTTTGGGTTGGGGCGGGAGTTCGACTGCGTGGCCGCTGTCCATCACCTCAACGACGGCGTCTTCGGCCTGGCGTAACGCGGACTTTATGTTTCCCGCGCTGTCGCGCTGAGGCGGGGCGAAATAACCGCGCAGGAAATTCTCCATCTGTTCCGAGGTGTTGTTGCGCACAACGATGATCTCAGCGCGCGCGCCGCGTCCGGCGCGCGATCTCTTGGACAAGCGCCGCGCGTGGAGCCTCAGCGTCAACAGCACATCCGCGACTTCGGCTTCGTTGACTATTTCTGCGGGGACGCCCACATCCTCTATGGCCTGGGCCAAACGGTCACGGCTGAGCCCGTAGGGAAAGATGCGCAGTTTGCGTCCGCCGCGCGCGGTATGGCCGACGCTCCGGGTACCGCCCCGAATAGCCTGGATCTCCAGGGCGCCTTTTGCGCGGCGGGAATCCGCGCCGGCGCGCGCGAAAGATTCGGGCGAGGTTGGTTCGGTGATCGTGACTTCGCCGGATGCGCGGCGTTCGCGCAATTCGGCGCGCGGGATCAGTCCTCTCAGCGTTTCATCAACCGCGACGGCCACCTCGCGATGAACGGCCAGGCGATCTCTGTGCTGAATTTCAATCAACACCTCGAAGGTCGGCGGGGCTTTGCGTTCGAGCACAGTCTTCTGTGTTCCACGCCGGCGCGCCTCTTCGTCCGATAATGTTACTGTCTGAATTCCGCCGACGAGGTCCGAGAGCGTGGGGTTCGATACCAGGTTTTCGAGCGTGTTGCCGTGGACTGTGGCGATGAGTTGCACACCGCGCTCGGCGATGGTGCGCGCGGCCAAAGCTTCCTGTTCCGTCCCGATTTCATCGATCACAATCACTTCGGGCATGTGATTTTCGACGGCCTCGATCATCACCGCGTGCTGGTTTTCGGGCGCGGGAACCTGCATGCGCCGCGCGCGCCCGATGCCCGGATGGGGCACATCGCCGTCGCCCGCAATCTCATTGGACGTGTCCACGACAATCACGCGCTTTTCAACGTCATCCGCGAGCACTCGCGCGGCCTCGCGGAGCAATGTCGTTTTCCCGACGCCCGGGCGGCCCATCAACAATATGCTCCGGCCCGATTCGACCAGATCGCGAATGATGTCCACCGTTCCGAAGATTGCGCGCCCAACGCGGCAGGTGAGGCCGACAATCTCGCCCAGGCGGTTGCGGATCGCCGAGATTCTGTGCAGCGTGCGTTCGATGCCCGCGCGGTTGTCGCGCGTGAATTGACCTGCGCGGCTCTCGGCGTAATGCAGATCCTCGCGCGTCACGACAGAGTCGTTGATGTAAACGGCGCGGCCGGGATAGCGCGCCTCAGGCTGGCGTCCGAGATCGAGCACGACCTCCATGAGCGATTCGAGCCCTTTTTCTCGAATGATTGCCTCACGGATGTGCGGTGGCAACACGTCGAGTAAGAGGTCCAGGTTGTCTACCGAAACCACATCGCTCTCAATTAGCGCCGCAGCCATTGTTGGCCCCCCGCGGCTTCGGCGCCTTTCAGCGCAACCGATGCGAACCGCTGCCAACTAACGTTTTCGTTGGGGCATGTAACAGAACCTTCATCGCGCAATTCGGCGGCTGCGGCGATAATCAGCTCCAGGTCATGAGAAATTTCGCGGCACGACGCGCAAATCGTCAAATGCGTCCGTACCCGCGCGGTTTCTTTGCCATTCAACAATCCGTCGTGAAAATCGCTTAGTAATATCAAGTTCTTTGTGCAATTCATCATTATTCCTTTTTATATGGCCGTGATCTCGATGCGCTGTCTACATACCGGGCATCTCGACAATCTACTCGTTCCAGAATCCTCCAAGCGCGATCAGGTCAACAAACGCAGTGAATGGATCATGCACATGCTGTGCAAGCAATGCGTGCGAGAGGGCGCATATAACCGAAATAATCAAAAAGGGTCTTCTGGCTAATATAATCGCTTAGCGAAGCGACAGATTTAATTGCGTTTCAACTTGTGATTTTGGATAGCTGGTAAAAAAAGGAGCGCAGCCTTGTGAAGGTTTTACCCCTACAAGGCTACGCTCAACAGGAGGTTCACCCGTGCACCTTAGATAGAAAGGCGCTCTACATAGTTGCCACTCGGCTCCACTCCTGGCTATTAAACATGCTTTATGCGCGCAAGTAATCAACGATCGTTTGAAGGTAGTATTAGGCGCGGTAATAATGGAAGCCGCCTTTATCGGCAGCCGATTCTATGTCTGATGAAATGATACGTTTATCTAAGCTGATGGCTCAACGCGGCGTTTGTTCGCGCCGCGAAGCGGATGCTTTCATCGAGCAAGGTCTGGTTTTGGTTGACGGCGTTGTAGTCAATCAACTCGGAACCAAAGTTGCGCCTAATGTTGAAATCGCGCTTGCCCCTCAAGCTATTAAAAACCAGAAGAGGCTTATCTCGATCATTCTGAACAAGCCTGTCGGGTACGTCTCCGCTCAACCCGAGCCCGGCTACACGCCCGCAATCAAACTTGTCATCACCGCGAATCAATTCAATCAGCGCGGCGGCAGGCTGAATGAGCGTTTGAGGCCGGAGCATTTGAAAGGCCTGGCTGTCGCCGGGCGGCTCGACATTGATTCGCAAGGTTTACTGCTCTTCACGCAGGACGGGCGATTGGCGAGAAAGATCATCGGAGAAGACAGCCGCGTTGAAAAGGAATACATCGTGCGCGTCGCAGGCTTATTGTCTGATGATGGGCTGCGATTGCTTCGGCGCGGGTTAGAACTTGACGGCAAGCCGCTCAAACCGGCGCAGGTCGAGTGGATCAACCGCGATCAACTGCGATTCGTGTTGAGAGAAGGTCGTAAGCGGCAGATTCGCCGCATGTGCGATCTGGTTGGGTTGAAGGTTGTTGGGTTGAAGCGCGTGCGAATCGGCCATGTCAAGCTGGGCAATTTGCCGGAGGGGAAATGGAGGTTTTTGGAGCCGGACGAGAGCGTTGATTGAGGACAAAAACAGACAGGCCTGACAGGCTTTCCAGGATAAAGACCGCGGCATGATCAATGCTATCGAGCCTGTCAGGCCTGTCTGTTTTGCTCGTAGATTGGAACTTATTACTTTGTCCTGTCGGCGACCATTTGCTTGATGCGTTCGATGGCCTCTTGAATCGCTTCGAGCGAGTTGGCGTAAGACATTCGCACGTAGCCTTCGGCGCCAAAGGCCGAACCATCGGTCGTCACGACGCCATATTTCCACAACAACTCATCGGCGGCCTCTTTCGATGTGGCAAAACCGCAGTTTTTCATCAACCCTTTGATGTTCGGGAAAGCGTAGAACGCGCCTTCAGGCTTGCCGCAGATCACGCCAGGAATTTCATTGAGGGCGGGGATCAACCAATCGCCCCGGCTCTGAAACTCGGCCAGCATTTCCTTAACCGCCTCCTGTGACGAGGTCAGCGCGGCGATGGCGGCTTTCTGCGCGATTGACGCCGCGTGCGTGGCCGACTGGCTTTGGATCTTGATGATTTCGGTCACCCATTCCTGCGGCCCGAGAGTGAACCCGACGCGCCAGCCAGTCATGGCGTAAGTCTTCGAGAGCGAGCCGGCGATCAGCGTGCGCGCGCGCAATTCGGGCGGAAGCCGGGCGGCTGAATTGACCTTGTGCGGCGGATAGACAAATTGCAGATAACACTCGTCCGAAATCACCCACAACCCTTTTTCGACCGCCAACTCGATAATCTTCTTGTACTCCGCCGGGTCGATCACGCGGCCGGTCGGATTTGACGGCGAATTAATGATCAGCAACTTCGATTTCGGCGTGATCGCTGCTTTGACCAGATCGGCGGTCAGGTGGAAGTCGGTTGACTCCGTATCAACCCACACAACATTGCCTTCCGCGAAGTGGACCATCTCGGGAAAAGAGACCCAGCAGGGTTTTTCCAATAACACTTCGTCGCCAGGGTTAACGAGAGAGACTACAGCGTTGAATAATCCCTGTTTGCCGCCTACCACGATGCAGCACTGTTCGGGCGAGTAATCCGAGCCAAAATTCGAATTCATGTAATCGCACACGGCCTTGCGCAACGGCGCGATGCCACTGGCCGAGGTGTATTTGGTGAAGTTTTCGTCGAGCGCCTGTTTCGCCGCCTGTTTGATGTGCTCCGGCGTGGGGAAGTCAGGCTCGCCCACGCCGAGGTCAATGACTTTGACCCCTTGCGCGCGCAGCTTTTCGGCAGCCATCACGACTGCGGCTGTAGACGACAGCTTTGTGAGTTGCGCGCGTGTTGAAACCGGAAATGTTGGAGCTTGCGATGCGGTTGTAGTCATTATCCTCCTTCAAATTTCTCATTTAGATCAGCTTGTCTTTCATGCGTTCAATCACGGAATGAGGCACCAGGCCTTCAATCGAGCCGCCGAGCAGGAAGACCTCTTTAATCAGGCTCGAACTGACGTATGAATTCTCTTCAGAGGCGATCAAGAGAACGGTTTCGACCTGCGGGTTGAGACGGCGGTTCATCAATACCATCGGCAATTCATATTCGTAATCTTTGATCGAGCGGACGCCGCGAATGATCGCGTGCGCCTGACGCCGCCGAGCGTATTCGACCAGCAGCCCTTCGAAAATATCAATCACAACCTGCGGAGAGTGCGGCCTGGTGATTTCGGTCAACATCTCTATGCGCTCGGCGACCGTGAACATAGGATGTTTATCGGGATTGATCAAAATCGCCACAATAACTTCGTCGAAGATGTGGGAGGCGCGCTCGATAATGTCTACGTGCCCGTTGGTCAACGGATCGAAAGATCCCGGAAAGATTGCGCGACGCGCCATAAGATTTCCTTTCCTAAAGATTGCCTTGGGATTGAACGCCGCCGGTCACGGCTCGACAAAGAACGCGGATGGTAGCACGGGGCGGGGCGAAGGGAAAAGCAGCGCCTCTCGTTATTGCGCGCGATTCTCTCCTTCACTTGCAGTCTCGCTGCCTGTCTCGCTATTCATCTCGCCATTTGGCGTCACGGCTTCGACTCCGAAAAAAGTCAGAAGAGATTCGCTCTGCGTGGTCTGGCGATACGGACGCAATCGATCGTAATTCGGCAGCAGCGGCGTCTGGCGGCGGTGTTCGACAATCAAGACGCCGTCTTCGGCAAGAAGATTGTTATTTGCGATCTGCCACATGACGGGCGTGTAAATGTCGGAATTGTAAGGCGGATCGAAATAGATGATGTCGAATTGCGACTTCTCGGACGCGAAATTTTTCATCGCCCGAATCACGTCGCGATTGATCACTTTGTAATCTTCCCATGAAACGCCGCAATTCCGCAGATTCTCGCTGATGATTCGAGCGGCTTTGAGCGATGATTCGATGAATGTGACATGTCCCGCGCCGCGCGACAGAGCCTCGATGCCGATCGCGCCCGACCCCGCGCAGACGTCGGCGAAACGCGCGCCTTCGATTTGCGGCGTGAGAATATTGAAGAGCGTTTCGCGCAAGCGGTCAGAGGTAGGGCGCACGCTCAACCCTTCAAGAGTTTTTAAACGGCGGCCTTTGTAGATTCCGGCAATGACTCGCATAAGCAGTGGGGAGTGGGGAGTGGGGAGTGGGTTGAAATTCTCCTCACCCCCACTCCCCATTCCCCACTCCCTACTCTCCGTATCCATTCGGATGCGCCAGGCGCCAGCGCCAGGCGGATGTGATGATGGTGTCAAGCTCGCTGTGGCGCGGGCTCCAACCCAGGTCGCGCATGATCTTGTCGGGGCTTGCGATCAGGACAGGCGGGTCGCCGGCGCGGCGCGGCGCGGCTTCGGTCGAAATCCATCGCTTGGTGACCTGTCGCGCCATCTCTACGACTTCGGCCACCGAGTAACCGCTGCCATAACCGAGGTTGTAAATTTCGCTGCGCTTTTCCAGCGCGTTCAACGCGAGCACGCGCGCGTCGGCCAGGTCAATGACGTGAACGTAGTCGCGCACGCAGGTGCCGTCGGGCGTGTTGTAATTTTCGCCGAAGATATCAACGTGACCGTCCTGGGTGGCCGCGACGCGCAGCACATTCGGGATCAGGTGCGTTTCGGGGGCGTGGTCTTCGCCGAAGCGTTCGCTCGCGCCAGCCGCATTGAAATACCGCAGACTGGCATAACGCAACTGATAAGCCGCGTCGTACCAGCGCAGCATTCTTTCAAAAGCGAGCTTCGATTCTCCGTAGGGATTGGTCGGATTTTGCGGCGTCTCTTCGGTGATCGGCATGGTTTCGGGCGCGCCGTAGACGGCCGCAGTTGAAGAGAAGACGAACTTTTTCACGCCCACGGTGAGCATCGCGTCAAGCAGGGAAACGCCGGCGCTGATATTGTTGGTGAAATAAAGATGAGGGTTTTCGACCGATTCGCCGACCGTGCTCGACGCGGCCATGTGGATTACGGCTTCGATCTTATTTTGATCCAGCGCGCGAATCAGCGCCTCGCGATCCATTAAATCGGCTTTGATGAATATGGCTTCGGACGCCGCCGCCGCCGCGTGGCCTTTGCTCAGATTGTCGTATATGACAGCTTCATGGCAGTGTTTAATCAATTGTTCGACGACTACGCTGCCGATGTACCCGGCGCCGCCGGTGACCAAAACCCTCATGAGTTGAGAACCTCTCTTCGATCAAAACAATCGTGTTTATGAGCGAGGCAGTATCGCAGAAATTTACAGCAGGAGAAACAGGGGAAGGGGGGGCGCAAAGCGAATCGGCGTCAGGCCGGACATGAAATGTCGCGCGCCTGACGCCGACTTCGTAAGCACAATTATGTATGGCGCGGCCGTTTCCTCGATCTTCAAGGATTTCCGGTTGGTCGTAGTTGCGTTATTTATTCAAACTCGAACAAGGGACGCTTATTCCGTTTTCACCACGGCAGAGTTGCCCGGGAATCAATCCGCCCCAACATTTCCCGTCAATGAACACGCCGCCGCCGGGACAATTCGGATCCTTACCACCTCCATTGCCGACAAGCGTGGCTCCGAGCACGAGCGGATTGACGAAACCGCCGACGATCACGGGAACTTCCGGGAAGAAGAGCGCGTGGTCGTATTCTTCGATGCCGTAATAAGACCTGAACATCCTGTCGCTCTTTTTGCTGACCACTCCGATGACCGGAGCTTTCTTCAGCTCGGAGCCCGAATCGGCGCCTTGGCTGTCAGTAGGGCCGATGTTACCGTCGAGTTGGGTGTCGGCGGGCTGGCCGGGGAGCTTTACCGCTCCCATCTGAGCGAATCTTGCCAGCTCCTGAAGGCCCTGGGGATTGATAGGCATCTGTCTCTTCTCCTGAGTCTCTACAATCTTGTCCAGCAACTCTTTGGGAAGAGGATCGCCGGGATGAACCAATCGCCAGTTGGTTTCACCCGTACAGGGCATCATCGGATCGCATAACGCCGAAGGCCGCAGCAGCCGGATTTTCTTCCCGCCCACGTCAATGCCTTTAACCAGATCGTTGAGGTCAGTCGGATACCCGCCTCGGAGCGGGCGGTAACGTTTTAACGCCAAGGCGACCTGTTGGCCGCGCCAGAGCATCTCCTCTTCTTTTTCGCGTTGCGATTCCTGCCTGAGCGTGGGCGCGGCCGCCGTCGTCAGGATCAACGCGAACATCATCACGGCCATCAGGCCGATCAGCGCATAGCCTCTCTCATTTCTTTTTCCAGGATCAGTTCGTTTATTTAGGTTTCGCCGATTGTTATTTATCTGATCATTGGCGTTCATACGATAACCTCGCATAAGAGTTGTTCGGGGCGAGACGTTAAATTCTCCGACGCGGCGATCAGCGCGCATCGCCGGAATAATTGATGATATGCAGAATCTTGATGTTGGTGTCTTCGATTTCGATCTTTTGGGGCGTGATGTTGACTATTTTCCAATGCCCGCCGATCTTGTCTTCCTTTTTCACGTTGTAAACTTCGTCGTCGTTCGTGGATTTCAGAACTGCCGTCGCGTAGTTCTTGACGATCAAGCCGATGTACTTATACGGCGGTTCAGGCGGCGCGGCGACATTGAGCGAAGCCTGGCCGGAGTAGAGCTTCGCGTCGCTTTGGCTGCGAATCATCACGCCGATGTTTCCGGGCGTCCTGATCGCTTCAGCCGGAACCCTGATCTTGATCTCAGCGGCGCTGACGAAGGTTGTCGGATACGCGCGCCCGTCAATGAAGCCCTGCGCATCCCGCGGTATCTTTGCGCCGAAGGCCGTCAATGTAAAATCGCCAGTCCGCGCAATCACGCCGCCTGGGTTGACTGAAAACAGGTCGATTGGCGGCGGTATTGGGGTTGGAGTCGGAGAAGGTGGTGGTATTGGAGTTGGAGTCGGAGGTGGCGGATAAACGAAGATGTTGCGCCCGGTTCCTCCGCCTGAAGTGTCTCTGATCTGCATCAACGCTACATCAATCGGTTGTGTAACAATCGGCTCCGGTGTCCCGCTCCTCAGCGGCGTTGGGGGCTTCGGCGTCGGATTTGTCGAGGGTCTGTCCGACTGCGCTC
>Ga0187894_10006232_pt1 | contig 11794 bp, 12 predicted proteins | sample GBC1701081metaG_FD_136650 | JGI IMG/M metagenome (GOLD analysis project Ga0187894, IMG submission 136650) | White microbial mat communities from a lava cave in the Kipuka Kanohina Cave System on the Island of Hawaii, USA - GBC170108-1 metaG ...
CCGTCTGCGACGTCGGCGCGGTCGAGTTCCTGGACCTGTGCCCGACCGATCCCGCCAAGACGCTGCCCGGTATCTGCGGCTGCGGCGTCGCGGACACCGACGCCGCGCTGCCCAACGGCGTCCCCGACTGTCTCATCAACGGGGAGCTCAAGGCCCGCCTTGCCCGCGCCAAGACGATCGTGGCGGGGCTCACGGGCGACGCGTCGGAGACGGCGGTCGAGGCGGAGCTCCTCGACATCGCCAACGGGCTCGGGTCGTACGTGAAGCAGTTCAAGGCGCAGCTCGTGCTGACCGACCCCAAGGCGAAGCTCGACAAGCTCGCCAAGAAGACCAAGAAGCCCGTGAAGAAGGTGACCAGGGCCAAGGCGGGCAAGAAGCTCGACAAGGCCAAGACGAAGGCGACCGCGGCGCTCGACAACCTCGATCGCGCCGTCGCCCCGCAGTAGCGAGATCCCGGTCGTGAGGAGGATGAGCTGATGAGGACCATTGCGCGTTGGACGTGCGTCGCCCTGGCGGGGACGTTCTTCGTGGCCGCAGCGCCCGCGATCGCCGACACCTACACCGTCAACAGCACGACCGACGGCGTCGACGCCGCGCCCGGCAACGGGATCTGCGCGACCGCGACGGGGGCGTGCACGTTGCGCGCCGCCGTCCAGGAAGCGAACGCGCACGTCGGTGCCGACGTCATTTCGTTACCGGCCGGGCTCTATCTTCTGTCGCTCGCCGGATCGGGCGAGGATCTCGCGGCCACGGGCGATCTCGACGTCACCGAGGCGCTCGAAGTCAATGGCGCGGGACGGGACAGCACGATCATCGACGGGCTCAGCGCCGACCGCATCTTCCAGTCCGGTGCCACGACGCTCGCCTTGCGCGACCTGACGCTGCGCCACGGCTTCTTCGCCGGCCCGGGTGGAGGCCTCTTTCAGAACGTGGGCACCGTGACGATCGAACGCGTGCTCTTCGCCAGCAACTTCTCCACGACGGGCGGCGCAATCGACCAGGCGGGCGGCGCGCTCACGATCACCGACAGCACGTTCGAGAGCAATTTCTCGTCCGGCGGCCCCGGTGGCGCCGTCTTGCTCGCCGGGACGGGTGCGCTCACGATCATGGGAACCACCTTCACGGGCAACGGCGCCGTCGGGAGCGACGCCGGCGCCGTCGCCAGCACCACGAGCGGACCCGTGACGGTCACCAACAGCACGTTCTCCAACAATTTCGCCAACAACGTCGGCGCCCTCCTGGCAAGCAGCGGCTCGGCGTTCTCGCTCGATGGGTCTACGTTCGAAGGCAATCAGGCGACGAGCACCTACGGGGGATTCTTCTACTTCGGCCCGGGAAACGCCGTCGTCACGAATACGAAGGGGCTCGGGAACTTCAGCGCAGAGATCGGCGCGGGATTCCTCAACTGCGCGGGCACGGTCCAGGTGTCGGGAAGCGAATTTTCCGACAACGTCACGCTGGCGGGCAGCGGCGGTGGGCTCTTCGCCGCCGGTGGTGCTGGCATCACGATCGCGAACACGGCGTTCCGTCGCAACGCGGGCGGGACGGGTCCGGGAGGTGGCCTCGACTGCGTCGCCGGCGCGGGTACGCTCACTCTGACCGACGTCGAAGCGAGCGACAACGCAGCCGCAGGCGGAGGCGGCATGTATCTGCTCGTCCCGACCATCACGCTGACACGGGTCCAGGTCCTGCGAAACGGCGTCGGAGCCGGAGCCGGCCAGGGCGGCGGACTCTTCCTGGCACCGTCGACGGTCGCCACGATCTCCGATTCGACGTTCGATGGGAACATTTCCGGGGCGGCGGGCGGAGGCATCTACTTTAGTGCGCCGGCAGCCGTCACGATCACCAACTCCACCATCTCGAACAACCGTGCGGCGGGCGTTGCCCCCGGCGGCGGCGCCTTCCTCTCCTCGACCATGGGCACGCTGACCAACGTGACGTTCTCCGGCAACGTCAGCGACCTGGTGGGAGGCGGGGCCGTCGTGAACGGAGCCTTCACGCTGCGCAACGTGACCCTCGCCGACAACACGGCACCGACGGGGAGCGCGCTCTTCAACAGCAGCGGGACGCTCACGGTCGGCAGCTCGATCATCGCCGGTAGTGCCGCGAGCCACTGCGCGGGTTCCCCGATCACGTCGGGCGACTTCAACATCGACTCCAACGGCACCTGCGGGCTCATCGGCGGCAACGACCGCAACAACGTCGATCCGCAGCTCGGGCCGCTCGCCGACAACGGCGGCCCCACCTTCACGCAGCTCCCCGCCGCCACCAGCCCGGCCATCGACGGCGGCAACCCCACCGGCTGCCCCGCCACCGACCAGCGCGGCGAGACGCGACCCGCCGACGGCAACGGCGACGGCTCCGCGGTCTGCGACGCCGGGGCGGTCGAGTTCCTCGACCTGTGCCCGACCGATCCCGCCAAGACCCTGCCCGGGATCTGCGGCTGCGGCGTGGCCGACACCGACGCGGCGCTGCCCAACGGCGTCGCCGACTGTCTCATCAACGGGGAGCTCAAGGCCCGCCTCGCGCGCGCCAAGACGATCGTGGCGGGGCTCACGGGCGATCCGTCGGAGGCCGCGGCGGAGACGGAGCTGGCGGACATCGCCGACGGACTCGGAACCTACGTCAAGCAGTTCAAGGCGCAGCTCGTGCTCGCCGACCCCAAGGCGAAGCTCGACAAGCTCGCCAAGAAGACCAAGAAGCCGGTGAAGAAGGTGACCAAGGCCAAGGCGGGCAAGAAACTCGACAAGGCCAAGACGAAGGCGACCGCGGCGCTCGACAACCTCGATCGAGCGGTGGCGGCGCAGTAGCCTCTACGCCCGCCTTCCCTTGACCCTGCTCGACGGCGCGTGTTACGTGCCCGGGCCGTTCGGCGCTCCGCTCCTGGCCGTCACGCATGTCGATCCTCATCAACAAGGACACCACCGTCGTCATCCAGGGGATCACAGGCCGCGAGGCGGTGAACCTCACGCGCGAAGGGCTCGACTACGGGACCAAGATCGTGGGCGGTGTCACGCCCGGACGCGCCGGACGCGACGTGTACGGCGTCCCGGTCCACGACTGCGTACGCGACATCACGAGCAAGCAGCACGTCGACGCATCGATCGTCACCGTCCCGCCGCGCTTCACGCGCGATGCCGTCTTCGAAGCGATCGACGCCGGCGTGAAGCTGATCGTCATCGTCACCGAGCGCATCCCGCGCGGCGAGGTGGCGCAGATGGTCGAGTTCGCGAAGCTCCGCGGCGCGCGCATCATCGGGCCCAACTGCCTGGGCGTCCTCTCGCCGGACGAGGCGAAGGTTGGCGGGCTCGGCGGGCCGGCCGTGAACGTGCGTCGCGCCTTCAAGAAGGGGCCGATCGGCGTCATGTCCAGGTCCGGCGGCATGACGACGGAGATCGCGAACACGCTCTCGGCCGCGGGCCTCGGGCAATCGACGTGCGTGTCGATCGGCGGCGACGCGGTCATCGGCTCGACCTACGCCGAGCTGATGCCGCTCTTCGAGGCCGACCGCGACACGAAGGCCATCGCCATCTACTCCGAGCCCGGCGGCCGCATGGAAGCCGAGCTCGCCGACTGGGTGCGCGAGCACACGTCACGCCTGCCGATCGTCGCCTTCATGGCGGGCCGCTTCATGGACGAGATGCCCGGCATGCGCTTCGGTCACGCCGGAACCATCGTGGAAGGCAAGGCCGACACGACCGTCGACAAGATCGAGCGCATGCGCGCCGCCGGCATCTCGGTGGCCGAGCGCATCGAAGAGATCCCCGCGCTCTTGAAGGAGCGCCTCGCCACCGTGGGAGCCTGAGCCATGCCCGGCATGTTCATCGACGTGAAGGTCGCACCCGAGGTCGCCAAGGACGCCGCGCTCGCGAAGAAGCTCGTCGAGGTCTGCCCGGTCAACATCTTCAAGCAGGCGACCGACGGCGCGCTGCAGATCGTCGAGGACAACCTCGACGAGTGCACCCTGTGCGACCTCTGCGTCCAGGCCGCCCCGCGCGGCACGGTGCAGGTCGTGAAGCTGTACGAGTAGGAGCCTCCATGCGTAGTCCGCGCGACTTTCTGAAGCCGCTGGCGCTCGGCGCGCCCGAGCCGGTGCGCGAGATCCCGTTCGGCCCTTCGCGCATGATCCACTTCTTCGATCCGTCGAACGAGAAGATGGCCGCGAAGCTGCCGGACCTGGCGCGGCAGGCCGACGTCCTGCTCGGGAACCTCGAGGACGCGATCGCCGCCGACAAGAAGCTCGCCGCGCGCGACGGCCTCGTGCGCATCGGCCGCGAGGTGGATCTGGGCGATACGCCGCTGTGGACGCGCGTCAACAGCCTCGATTCGCCGTGGTGCCTCGACGACCTCGCGACGCTCGTCGGCGCCATCGGACAGCGCCTGTCGGTCATCATGATCCCGAAGGTCGAGGGGCCGTGGGACATCCACTACGTCGATCGGCTGCTGGCGCAGCTCGAAGCCAAGCACAAGCTGCAGCGCCCCCTGCTCGTCCACGCCATCCTCGAGACGGCGCTCGGCGTGACCAACGTCGAAGAGATCTGCGCTGCGAGCCCGCGCATGCAGGGGGTGAGCTTCGGCCCCGCCGACCTCGCCGCGTCCCGTCGCATGAAGACGACGCGCGTCGGCGGCGGCCATCCCGCCTACCTCGTGCGCAGCGATCCCGACAAGCAGCACCCGGACGCGCCACGTCCGACGGCGCAGCAGGATCCGTGGCACTACTCGATCGCGCGCATGGTCGACGCCTGCGCCGCGACGGGGTGCCTCCCCTTCTACGGGCCGTTCGGCGACATCGGCGATTCGCTCGGATGCGAGGATCAATTCCGCGCCGCCTTCCTGCTCGGCTGCGTCGGCGCCTGGTCGCTGCACCCGAATCAGATCGCGATCGCCAAGAAAGTGTTCAGTCCGCCGATCGACGAGGTGCTGTTCGCGAAGAAGGTCCTGGAGGCGATTCCCGACGGCCGCGGCGTCCACATGATCGACGGCAAGATGCAGGACGACGCCACGTGGAAGCAGTGCAAGGTCATGGTGAGCCTGGCCGAGCTGCTCGCGCGAAAGGACCCGGACCTGAAGAAGGCCTACGGCCTCTAGCGCATGGCCGATCACCCGCCTCTCGATCCGGAAGAGCTGCGCGCGCAGTGGAAGTCCGGCTGGGACGCCGCCATGGGCTTCCGCTACATCCGGGCGACGCGCGACGAGGTGGTCGTCGAGTACGACGTCGCTCCCGTCCACCGGCAGCCGTACGGCATCGTCCACGGAGGCGTCCACTGCGGGGTCGTGGAGGCCGTCTGCTCGACCGGGGCTGCGATGGATGCGATGGCACGCGGTCAGAGCGTCGTCGGGCTCGAGAACCATACGAGCTTCGTGCGCGCCGTGCGCGAGGGCAAGATCACGATCACGGCGAAGCCCATCACCCGGGGCCGGCGGGTTCAGCTCTGGGAGGCGACGTCACGCGACGAAGCAGGCCGCATCGTCTCGACCGGGCGCGTGCGGCTGCTCTGCCTCGATCCCGGCACCGAGCTCGCGGGCGAGGCCGTGCGCGAGATGCCGACCAAGCCGACGACGCGGTAGCGCCGTCGACCACGAGAACCGGGGGCGCGGGCATGGTAACGACACGGACGGCGCTGGCGGCGATCGTCGCCCTCGTGCTGGGTGGCTGCACCTGGATGCGTGACTACCCGACGGCCTGCGAGGCCATCGCGACCGCCAGCGGAGCCGTCGTCGGCGGAACGCTCGGTGGTGTGCTGGTGGGCGAGTTCGAGGGTGGCGAAGGCGGTGACTCCGGCGAGATCGCCGCGGGCACCGGCGGTGGCTTCGTCGGCGGTGGCCTCATCGGCTATCTCATCGGCCACTACGCGTGCCCTGGAGAGGTCGCTCCGCCTCCGCCGCCCCCTCCGCGGCCGGCGAAGGGCACGAAGATCGCGGAGATCCCGGGCCCGAACTTCGAGTTCAACAAGTCGGACCTGACGCCTGCGGGTAGGGCCAAGGTCACCGAGGCCGCCCAGATCCTGAAGAGCAACCCGACGATCCACGTCGAGGTGGGCGGCTACACCGACTCGATCGGTAGCGACACGTACAACATGGGCCTGTCCGAGCGCCGGGCTCGCACGGTCGCCGACGCCCTCGTGAAGGACGGCATCAGCCCGAGCCGTCTCACGGTGCGCGGCTACGGCAAGACCCATCCGATCGCCGACAACGGCACGGAAGCGGGACGCGCCCGCAACCGCCGCGTCGAGATCGTCGTCGACTAGGCGATCAGCAACGCGTCACGAGCACCGGGGGCGGTCCGTCGGGACCACGCCCGGATTCATCTTGGGCGGGGATCTCGACGAGCTTCGCGCACCCGAGCCCACGGATCTCCGGCATCGCGACGCCCACGTCGTCCGACCAGAAGCGCGCGTCGCCGAGGAGCGCGATCGTGGCGCGCAGGTGTCCGTCCTGCGAGAAGAGGACCCCGCCCGCTCGCAGCAGCGGGTAGAGCCACTGCATGCACGTCCGCGTCGACTCGACGAGATCGACGTCGAGCAGCACCACGTCGAGCGGTCGGGTGACCCCCGGCAGCGTGTCGGCGAACCAGCCCTTGACGAAGTCGCACACGTCCGGCGCTCCGAAGCGGCGCACGGTGCGACGCACGAGCGAGAGGGTTCCGCGAAACGCCCCCTCGCGGAATTCCGTCGATCGCCCATAGATGTTCTCGTGGCGCTCGGCGTTCGCCGGCATACCCTGGAAGGAGTCGCAGACGACGAGGCGCGCGCCCGCGAGCCGCGCGACCAGGCTGAGCTTCGCCGTGCCCCCGCCCTTTCCGGCGCCCGCCTCGAGCACCGTCAGGTCGGGACGACCCGCGAGCCGGAGCACGCGATCCGCGACCGCCAGCATCTCGGCCTGCGTGTGGTAGGTCCGCACGTGATTCGTGATGCGCAGGAACCGGCGCACGAGGTCGAGGCGCGTTCCGAGCGGGACAGGAATCGGATAGTTCGCGCGCAGGAAGGCGAGGATCGCGCGCCGGTCGCGCCCGATCGCGAACCGCACCGACAGGCTCCGGCGGTAGAGCGATCCCGGTCCCCGACGCATGCGAGCGGAAAGCCGCCTACGAATGCGCCGCGGTCTTCGTCGGGCCGCGCACGACGCCCAGGCTGCGAAGCTCGCCCAGCGTCAGGATCTTTCCCGTGTAGTCGAGATCCTGCTTCGCGAGCCATAGGACGGCATCCGTCATGATGATCGCGTCCTCGAACCAGGAGCGATCGAAGTCGGCCGGCAGCGTCGCGTCGAACCCTTCGGTCCAGATCGGCATGTCGATCCGGATGCAATTGACGGCGACGCGACCCGTGAGATCGTGCGCGAGTGCTTCGGTCATCCCTTCGAGCGCGAGCTTCGTCGCGGTGTAGCTCGCACGACCGAACGACGGCGTCACCGCGGCGCCCGACGAGACGTTGATCACCCGGCCTCCGCCGTCGGCCGCCATGCGCGGACAGAGATGGTACATGCAGTAGAAGGGACCGTTCACGTTGACGTCGACGGCGAGGCGCCATCGCCGCACGGAATCCTCGAGTGCCGGCTTCGGCGGTGCCACGGCCGCGTTGTTGATCAGCAGGTCGCAGCGCCCCCATTCGCGATAGACGCGCTCGGCGAGGCCGGCGACGGCCTCTTCGTCCTGCACGTCCAGCGCCAGCGCCATGGCGCGACGTCCGGCTCGCTCGACCTCGGCCGCCGTCTCCTCGACGGTGCCGGGCAGCTTGCCCGGCGCGGCACTCGACGTCCGCGCGGTGCACACGACGTCGTAGCCTGCCGTGGCGAGATCGGCGCACAGGCGCTTGCCGATGCCGCGGCTGGCTCCGGTCACGATGGCGACGGGAGTCCCTCTCGACATGGGCACGGAGTCTCCGCCGCGGCGCCGCAGCCGTCAACGGCCGCGCGCGCGGTGGCATCGCGTCGCGACGTCGTGCTAGGCGAGATCGATGCTCACTCGCGTGCACCACGTCGGCCTGGTCGTGACACGGATCGAGGATGGCCTCGCGCTCTGGCGCGACGTGTTCGGTCTCGAGGTCTCGGCGCAGGCGACCGTCGCCGATCAGGGCGTCAAGGCGGCACTGCTTTCGATCGGTCGCAGCGAGATCGAGCTGCTGGAGCCGATCGACTCGAAGGGCGGCGTCGCCAAGTTCCTCGAGAAGCGCGGCGAGGGCTTGCATCACGTCTGCTTCGAAACCCCGGACGTCGGCGCCGAGCTCGCGGCGGCGCGCGCAGCTGGATTCCCGCTCATCGACGAGGCTCCGCGCAAGGGGCTCGCGGGCCTGATCTGCTTCCTGCACCCGAAGGGAACGCGTGGCGTCCTGACCGAGCTCGCAACGCCGCCGTCGGGCTCACACCACCACGGTCCGTGCGGCAAGGGCGCGCTGCACGGCCTCGCACTCCGCGAGGTGACGGCGCGCAGCCGCGACCCGCGAGCGGCCGCCGAGCTGTTTCATTCGAAGCTCGGCCTCGCGAAGGACGACGCCGGCACGCGTCCGGGCGCCGTGACGGCCGCCGTCACGGTCGGCGGCGTCCGGCTGTGCTTCGTGGGTGACGATCCGTCGTCGACGGGTGCGGCGGCCGTCGCGATTCGCGGCGAGCTGGAGGGTGGCGGCGAGGGCATCGCTGGGCTGGTGCTCGAGGTCGCCGATCCCGCGGCCGCCGCGCCGGCGCTCACCGCCTGCGGCGCGCACGCTGCCGGAGACGCCCTCGGGCTCGACGCCGCGCGCTGCCACGGCGTGCCGCTCCGCATCGAACGCGCGCGCTAGGAGCGCGCGCCGATCGCGTCGAAGACGAGGGTGAGCGCGTAGTTCAGCGCCGTCTCGCGATCGACGGCGTCGGCGCCGAGTCCCCAGTCGCGCAGCGCGCCGAGGATCGAGCGCAGGACGAAGTGCGCGAGCGCGTCGCTCGGGATGTCGCGACGGATCTCGCCGCGCGCCTGCCCGATCTCGACGAGCGGCTGGATCAGCTTGTGCGGCGCCTCGACGGGAAGGCGCTCCGCGCTCGTTCCCATCTCGAGGATCGCGCGACCGGTGACCTCGCGCCCCCAGTCCTTGCCGCGCACGACCTCGTCGAGGATCGCGGTCAGCGCGTCGCGAAACGTCTCGCGCGAGATGAGGGTCGGCAGCATGTCGCGGATGCGGCGCAGGCGCTGCAGCCCGTACTCGAGGAGGAGATCCTCCTTGCGGTGGAAGTAGAGATAGAAGGTCCCCTTGGAGACGCCGGCCGCGGCGCAGATCGCGTCGACGGTCGTCTCGTCCACGCCCTGCTCCAGGAAGAGTGCGTTGGCGGCCTCGCGGATCGCCGCCCGAGTGCGCTCGCTTCGCGTCGCGCCGTCACCGCCGGACCGCGATCGTGCCCCGGCCGCTCTCGCCGGCAGACGGCGCGAAATTTTCTGAACGCTGGTCATATTCTCTAACTGCCCATTAACACAAGGCTACCTCCTTGTCACCCGACAAATTAATGGAGACATACTTGACGTTGGTCAGTTTTTCGCTCATCTCCGGTGAAACGCGAGTCCGCACCGAATGGCCCCCGATTCCCCCCCTACTACCATCGTGTTTCCCGGCCAAGGGTCGCAGCGCCCGGGGATGGGTCGGGACTTCGACGAGCGGTTCGCCGAGAGCCGGCGGGTCTACGACGAGGCGTCCGAGGCCCTGGGCCTCGATCTCCGGGCACTCTGCTTCGACACCGACGATCGGCTGAGCCTCACCGAGTACAGCCAGCCGGCCATCCTCACGACCGAGATCGCGATGCTCCGCGCCGCTGAGGCGGCGCACGGGCTCGCGGCGACGCGGTTCGGCGGGCATAGCCTCGGCGAGTACACGGCGCTGGTCGCCGCCGGCGTGCTGCCGCTGGCCGATGCGGTGCGCATCGTGCGCGAGCGCGGCCGCCTCATGCAGGAGGCCGTCCCCGTGGGCGTGGGCCGGATGACCGCGATCATCGGCGAGCGCCTCGATCCGGGCGCCGTCGCACGGGCGCTCCGCGGCCTGGAGGTCACGATCGCGAACGACAACTCCCCGGAGCAGGTCGTCCTGTCGGGACGAGCCGAGGACGTCTGCGAGGCCGAGCGACGCCTCGGCGATGCCGGCGGCGGTGCCCTCCGGCTCGTCGCTCTCGACGTGAGCGCGCCGTTCCACTCGCCGCTCATGGAGCCGATCGAGCCGGCGTTCGCAGCCGTGCTCGAACGTGCGAGCACGCGCATCGACGTCGGCGGCGCCCCGTCCGTCACGTCGAACCTGACGGGCGGCTTCCACGACGCCGACCTTGCCCTGCTGCGCACCCGCCTCGTCCAGCAGATCAGCGGCACCGTGCGCTGGCAGGACAACATGCGCGCACTCACCGATCGCCCGACGACCGTCGTCGAGATCGGCCCGGGACGCCCGCTGCGCGGCTTCTTCAAGGCGATCGGCGTCGCGGTCCACTCGATCACCGACGTCCGTTCGGCGGAGCGCGTCGCGACGGCAAAGGCGGCGGCATGAGGTTTCCTGCGGATCAGTGGGTGGTGGTGCTGGGGGGTTCGAGTGGCTTCGGCCTCGCGACGGCGCAGAAGCTCGCCGAGCACGGCCTCAATTGCTTCATCGTGCACCGCGACCGGCGCGGCGCCATGGCGCGCATCGAGCCCGAGTTCGAGCAGATCCGCCGCCACGGCGTCTCACTCGTCACCATGAACGTCGACGCGCTCGATCCGGCGCTGCGCGAGGAGTGCCTCGCCCGTCTCGCCGACGCCCTGGGCGCCAAGGGGCGCGTCCGCGTCCTGCTGCATTCGATCGCCTTCGGTAACCTGAAGCTCCTCCTGCCCGACCCACCCGTCGAGCGGCCCGCGATCGGCCGGCTCGCCGAAGCCCTGGGAATCGATGCGCAGCGCCTCACGACCGCCGTGAACCGCCTCTTCGGCGAAGGCTTCGACGTGCTGGGTCCGCTCGCAGAGGCGCCCGCCTACCCCGCCGGCGCCTTCCTCGAGGAGGAGGACTTTCAGCGCACGATCGACAGCATGGGAACGAGCCTCGTCACGTGGGCCCGCGCCCTCCTCGACCGCCACCTCTTCGCCGACGACGCGCGCGTCGTCGGCCTCACGAGCGAGGGCAACACCGTCGCGTGGAAGGGCTATGCCGCCGTCGCCGCCGCGAAGGTCGTGCTCGAATCGGTGGCGCGCGCGATGGCAGTCGAGCTCGCGCCGTACGGCGTGCGCTCGAACATCGTCCAAGCGGGCATCACCGATACGCCGGCGCTGCGCGCCATCCCCGGCCACGATCACCTCGCGGCGCAGGCCCGATTGCGAAACCCGTTTCGACGCCTCACCACGCCGCGCGACGTCGCGAACGCGATCTTCCTGCTCGCCTCCGACGAGGCGGCATGGATCAACGGCGCGATCCTGCGCGTGGACGGCGGCGAGCACGTCGCGGGAGCGGTCGCGTGACGGTCTTCCTGCACGGGCTCGGGCACTTCCATCCCGAGAACGAGATCACGAACGACTTCCTCGAAGGGCTCGACCTCGGCACGACCGATGCATGGATCATGGAGCGCGTCGGCATCCGCTCGCGTCGCACGACGCTGCCGCTCGACTACATCCGCTCGACCCGCAATCGCGACCCGCGGGGCGCTCAGGAGGCGACGCTCTATACGCACGCCGACGCCGGACGGCGCGCCGCCGAGATGGCGCTCCGGCGCGCCGGCATCGGTGCCGGCGACATCGGCCTGGTCATCGCCGGCTCGTCGGTCATGGACACGGCGACGCCCGCCGAAGCGTGCAACATCGCGCATGCGCTCGGCATCGAAGCCCCGGCGCTCG
>Ga0187894_10006234_pt1 | contig 11792 bp, 8 predicted proteins | sample GBC1701081metaG_FD_136650 | JGI IMG/M metagenome (GOLD analysis project Ga0187894, IMG submission 136650) | White microbial mat communities from a lava cave in the Kipuka Kanohina Cave System on the Island of Hawaii, USA - GBC170108-1 metaG ...
CAGGGCAGCAGCAGCGTCAGCAGACTCAGCGCAAGCAGCTGGAAGCGCAGCGGCATCTATTCGACCCAGCGATACCCCATGGCGTAGACCGTCTGAATGGCGTCGAACGCCGGGTCGACCGCCTGGAACTTGCGCCGGATGCGCTTCACGTGCGAGGTGATGGTGTTGTCGTCGAGCACCACGTTGGCGGCGTCCATGAGCTGCTGGCGGTTTTTCACGTGGCCGGGGTGCTCGGCCAGTGCGTGCACGATCCAGAACTCGGTGAGCGACAGGGGCACCACCTGCTCCTTCCACTGGCCGTGCATGCGCTCGGCGTCCAGCGCCAGCTCGCCCCGCCGCACGACCTGCGCGAGTTTTGCCGGCCGCTGCATCGCGTCCACGCGCCGGAAGAGGGCGACCACGCGTGCGACCAGGTGCGCGAGGCTGATGTCCTTGGTCAGGAAATCGTCGGCGCCGAGGCGCAGTCCGGAAATCGCGTCGATCTCGCTGTCGCGGGCAGTGAGGAAGATGATCGGCAGCTCCGGCGACAGGGCGCGCAGCTGCCGGCACAGCTCGAAGCCGCCTTCGACCTCGTCTTCGAGGGAGATATCCACGATCGCCAGGTCCGGCAGTCGCGTCGCGAAAGCCTGCATGGCCTGCGTCCGGTTGGCGTACGTCCGCACGGCGTAGCCGTTGCGCTCGAACGCCGCGGCGTAGTTGGAGCGGATGGCCGGTTCGTCCTCGACGATCGCGATCAGTTTCTTCATGGGACCAGTCTACCGGGTCGTCTTCCGTCCCTGAACGGCACGGACGCGCAGAAAGCCTTGCTCGCCCGAATTCATCACGATTGCCCGAATTCATCGCAATGGGTCGGCCTCCTGCCCGCACCGCCCCCGGCCGTTGCCGCAATCGCGGCGCCCAATCATCACCGTGGAATCGGGGCGCGGCCTGCACCCGGGGCGACCCGACCAGCCGACCCGACCAAGGTGGGATCAGCGGACGACCGGACAGGAGATGAATACGAATGGGCAATGGGCGCGAAATAGCGGCAGGCGAGAATGTATTCGTCGCCGAGTGGACTGCTCACTGGACGCGCTGGCGGACACGGGTCCGCGCCGTCTGCGCCGAACGGGCCGAAGCGATCCGGCACTGGCTCGCGCTGACGGCGGCGATGCTGATCGTGCTCGCGGCGGCGTCGGTCGAGTCTTACGGCGGCGAGTGCGAGGCGTCGACACGGAGCGACCGTTGCCTGCAGGCGACAGAAATGTAGTGAACGTGAGGCCTTGATTCGAGTCAGAATACACGCAGATGAAGGTGCGATGATGTTTGAAGACGACGCTCGCTCGGCCGGCGAAACCGGGCAGCTCAACGACAACGCACAGGGCGAGGCGATCCCGATGGGGATGCACACGCGCTATCGTGGCAGGGCCATGAGCTGGCTTGCCCTCGGTGCACTGCTCGCCACGTGGCACAGCCCGGCCCGAGCCGATCGTCCCAGTGCCGAATCTGCCCGCTCCGGCAATGGCGCCACGTCCACCGGTCAACCTTCACAGCTCTGGCTCGCGCGTGCCGCGCAGTCCCGCACTTGGATCGCTCGCGCGCCGCACGGCGTCGTGCGGTCGGTCGCCGACTTTGCAACTCAGCCCGAGTTCTCCTCGCTCGCCTCCGTGCGCACCGCCCGCCGCTGGCTGCGAACGCTCTGAGTCACGCGTTCGGGTAACGGCAGCGACCGCACCCGAACTCCCGTAGCGTCGAAAATCGCATTGGCCACCGCCGGCGCCACCGGCGGCGCACAGGGTTCGCCGATGCCGCCGGGAGCGCTGTCCGCTTCCACCAGGTGAATGTCGAGCTGCGGCATCTCGTTCATCCGCACGACCGGGTAGTCGTGGAAGTTCGTCTGTTGCACGCGCCCTCGCTCGATCGTGATCCGGCCGTGCAACGCCGACGACAGTCCCCACACCAGACCGCCTTCGACCTGCGCTCGCAGCGACAGCGGATTGACGATGTGGCCGCAGTCGACCGCACAGGTGAGCTTCTTCACGCGCAACGCACCGTCGCGCGCCACCGCCACGCGCGCGACGAGCGCGATCGCCGTGTTGGGCCCGTAGCGGTTCAGCGCAACACCGAATCCTCGCCCGTCCGCATCGTCGCGCCCCTGGTTCCATCCCGAGCGGCTCACGGCGATCTCGAGCACGTTGCGCAGGCGCGCGTCGCCTGCGAGCATTTCGCGTCGCAGGTCGAGCGGATGGCGCCCGGCCGCGGCGGCAATCTCGTCCAGGAAGCTCTCGACCGCGAACACGTTCTGCGACTGCGCCACCGAGCGCCAGACGCCGAGCGGCACGGGAATCTCGACGTGCCGCCACTCGACGCGAACGTTCGCGATGCGGTAGGGCAGGCTGACCGCGCCGTCGATCTCGTTGCCCTCGATCGGGATCGGCGCGGAGGTGAAGAACTGGCGGATGATCGACGGGCCGGCCATGCGGTGCAGCCACGCGTCGATGTGCCCGCTTGCGTCGAGCACGGCAGACAGGTGCTGGAGGCTGACGGGCCGGAAGAAGTCCTGGGCGATGTCCTGCTCCCGCGTCCACGTCACCTTCACTGGTGCGCCGACGGCTTTCGAGATCTGCACGGCCTCGACGACGAAGTCCGGAGAGGCGCGCCGGCCGAACGCGCCGCCCATCGGCATCACGTGCAGCCGGATCTGTTCGCGCTGCAAGCCCGAGATGCGCGCGGCGTGGTCGACCGCGCGCTGCGGGAACTGCGTCGGCGCCCAGATCTCGGCGCGCTGCGCTGCGACGTGCGCCGTGCAGTTGATGGGCTCCATCGGCGCGTGCGCGAGGAATGGCACCGAGTATTCGGCGGTGACCGTGGGGCGTTCGCGCACGCCGCGCGCCAGCGCTGCGCCACTGTCGCGCACCACCAGCACGCTGTCGTCAGATTCGCGCAGGCGGCGGGCGATCGCCTCGGAGGAGAGTTGCGCCATCGAGCCTTCGTCCCATTGCGCCCGCAGGCGCTGTAGTGCCTGGAACGCGGCCCAGGTCGAAGTTGCGACGACGGCGACGCGGGGTGGCAATCGCGCGGGGATGTCTTCCTCGAGGTGCAGCACGTGGCGCACGCCGGGGAGCGCACGCGCGGCTTCGAGGTCGACGCCCGCGAGGCGAACGCCCGGCAGCGTCGCGGCGACCTGCGGATCGGTGGCGCAGACGCGCCCGCTCAGGACCGGGCAGCGCAGGACCGCCGCGTAGAGCATTCCGGGAACGCGGACGTCGATGCCGTAGACCTGGGTGCCCTCGGCTTTCGCGGGACCGTCGTGCCTCGCGACGGGTTGGCCGATCACCCGGAAATGCCAGGACGGCTTGAGGTCGACCGACCCGGGATCCGGAATGGCCGATTCGCCGCCGGCGGCAATCAGCTTCGCCGCCGCACCGGCGAGCGCACCGTAGGCCAGGGTCCTGCCGCTCGCGTCGTGCGTGATCTGCCCGGTCCGTGCGACGCACTCGGACTCAGTAACGCCCCAGGTCTGCGCAGCAGCGCGCACCAGCAGGACGCGCGCGACAGCGCCGGCGCGCCGCAGCGATTCCCACGAGTCGACGATGCTGCTGCTGCCCGACGTGTTCTGGTCCGCGAACCTGAAATCCGCGTCCGCCTGCTCGACGATCGCGTGGCGAACGTCGATTTCCAGCTCCTCCGCGACCAGCATGGCCAGCGAAGTGAGCACGCCCTGGCCCATCTCGCACTTGTGAACGGTGATGACTATCGGGCCCTGCGGGGGAATGCGGATCCAGAGGTTCGGCTGAAACCCGCCGTTCGTTCCTGCGCCGGCGTGCGCACGCGGCGCGTCGTTCCCGTCGCCTGCGTCGTTCCCGTCCGCTGCCTCGTTCCGCGCGCGCTGCAGCGAGAATCCGAGAACCAGCGCGGCCCCGCTCGCGGCTGCCGAGATCAGCACCGCTCGCCGTGAGATGTGCGTACCTGCGGCAGCCATACACTGCTCAGGTCGGAGGTCGTATTCCGACGTCGCCGCGCAGCCATTCGTACACGGCTTCGAGATAGACCTCGATCGCCGGCACGCCGCGATCGGAGAACGCATAGGCAGATTCGAGCGTGGGGTGCAGGTCGTTGTCGTGATCGATGCGCGCCAGCGCGACGAAGCGCGCGGCGCCGGGCCGCACGCGATTGACCATGTGCGCAATCAGCTCGTGGCCGTGCCGCGACTCGAACTGGTCGTACTCGCCGTACACGGCGAGCACGTGCGCCGTGCGCAAAGCGGTCCAGGCCTGCAGGAAATTGCGGCGCGCGGCCTGCTGGTGATACGCGTACGGCCGCCCGTAGTGCTCGCCGTCGCCCAGGCCGCGCACGTTGGCGCGGGCCGCGGCCATCGCCGGATTGTCGCGCACGATGTCGTCCGGCGACCGGCCCCTGATCAGGTACTCGACCTGGAAGAGCACCAGCTGCGCGAGCGCCGCATCGATCGCGTCGGGCGCGACTTCCGCCGGTCGCCGTTCCAGGTAGTAGCGGTCGAAATTCAGCATGCGCTCGAAGTAGGTTACGGCGCCGCCGCCGTTCACGGTGACGCCGGCGATGCGATGTCCGCGTTCCTCCAGTCCCCGGGCGACGAGCGGCGCCACGGTGGAGCCGAGGCTCGAACCCATGACCACGATCCTGGTGCGATCGAGGGTTGCATCGGTCCGCAGGACGCGATCGAAGGCCTCGACGTAGTGCGCGACCTCGGTGTCGTAGTCGAGCTCGTGGCACGCCGGCCCCTCGGAATCGCCCGAGCCTGCGCGATCGACACGTACCACCGCGGCACCGGAGTGGCGCGCGAGGCGGGCGAGGATTTCGAGGGAGTTCGAGCCGGCGCGATACTCAGTGCTGCCGCACGAGACCCACTGCGTGAACAGGATCGGCGCGAGCGCGCCGGATACGCCGCTCGGCCGGCTCACCAGCGTTCGCAGCCGCACGTTGCCGGCGACGGCTGCCGAACCGTAGACCGTTTCGACGCCGTCCACGCGCTCGAGCGGCCGCGCGACCGGCGTGAAGCGCAGCGTCGATCTCCCGCCGGCGCGCTGCACGCTCAATTCGACCGGCACGCCGCCGTCGAGGCGGATCAGCATCGCCTGGCCGACGTACGGCCTGGCAAAAGGCTGGCCGCCGATCGCCGTGATGACGTCGCCGTTGGCGAGGCCAGCGCGGGCAGCCGGTGCTGCCGCGTCCAGCGACTCGACTTGCAGGCCGGCGGGCGCTTCTGTGGTGCGAAACCCGAGCACCGCTTGTCGCGCGAGACCCTCGACAACGGTCGGGGCGGCTCCTGCCAGTGAGCCCGCGAGCGATGCGGCCAGCGCAACTGTCAGGGCAATCAAGGCTCTAAAGGGGCTCGCCATCGGAGGTCTCCTGGAAAACGGGATGCCGCGGAGCATGAGAAAATGCGGGCTCGCCGTACCGATGAATTGCCGACTTTGTGCCGATGAATCGCCGCGAGCGGCGCGTTCACGGGTAAAAAGCCTGGAGGGTCCCGGCCACGTGAAGCCGGTACGAGGGTGAGCGGGCAACTGTGAATCAGTTGATCGAAACCAGTGACTTCGACGTCGGTCCGTGGCGCGTGCGGCCGTCGCGGGCTCAGCTCGAAGCGCCCGGACAGAGCGTGCGGCTCGAACCGCGCGTGATGGGCGTGCTCGTCGCTCTGGCGCGCCGTCGCGGCGAGACCGTTGCGCGCGAGCAGCTGATCGCGGAAGTCTGGGAGGGTCGCGTCGTCACGGACGACGCGGTGCAGCGTTGCATCGCCGCCCTGCGCAAAGTTCTGCGCTCGCTTCCCGGCGCCGACATCGAGACCATTCCCCGGCTCGGCTATGCGCTGCGCGTGATCGAGAACCCGTCGGCCGCTGTGACAGGCGCGCCGGTGCCATCCACGCGCGCCGGCACTTCGCGCTCGTGGGTCGCGGCAGCAGTGGCGTTCTTCATCGCGGTCGGCGCGATCTCGTGGTGGATGAGCTCCGACATCCCCGCTTCCTCGCGCGACGCCCTGCGCGAACCGCGCGCCATGCCGCTTACCGCGCTGCGGGGTCGCGAGGTGCAGCCGGCACTCTCGCCTTCCGGCGGACAGGTGGCTTTCGTCTGGTCGGGCGAAGACGGCAGCAACTCCGACATCTACGTGAAGGTCGTGAACGGCGACGGTCAGCTGCGTCTCACCGACGACCCGGCGCGCGACGTGCGCCCGGCCTGGTCTCCCGACGGCGGCGAGATCGCATTCGCGCGCGTGACGCCCGACGCCTGCACGTTGCTGCGTGTGCCCGCGATCGGCGGCGCGGCGCGCCGCATCGCACCCTGCGCGCGCGGCCAGGTGCGCGCGCTCGACTGGTCGCCCGACAGTCGGCAGCTCGCGCTGGTCGTAGCCGGCGACGACCTGGCGCCGGCGAGCCTGCGCCTGATCGACGTGCAGAGCGGTGAAGCGCGCTCGCTCAGCGCGCTCGAAGCGATGGGCGCGGGTATCGAGGATGCGCGCTTCAGCCCGGACGGCGAGTTGCTGGCGTTCACCGCGGCGCGCGCGCTCGGGGTCGAGGACGTGCACGTCTATCGATTCGAGGACCGTGTCGTGCGGCGCCTGACGTTCGATCAGCTCAAGGTTCACAACCTCGACTGGGCCGCGGACGGGCGTGCGATCGTGTTTTCGTCGAATCGCGGTGGGCCGTTCCGCCTCTGGAGGGCGGCGCTCGACGGAACCGCGCCCGAGCCGGTCGAGGGTGCGGGCGACGCGGCCGACGACCCGAGCGTCGCCGCCAACGGGCGCATCGCTTACGAAGTGTGGCGCGAGGATGCGGAGATCATGCGTTTCGATCTCGCGCAACCGCAGGCGGCACCCCAGTCACTGCTCGCCTCCACGCGTTTCGAGTGGGATGCGAAGGTATCGCCCGACGGGGAGCGAATCGCCTACGTTTCGGACCAGTCGGGCGCTGCCGAAGTGTGGCTCGCAGCCCGTGACGGCGGTTCGCCGCAACGCCTGACCGCTTTCGCGGGGCCGTACACGCATTCACCGCGCTGGTCGCCCGACGGCGCGCAGCTTGCTTTCGTCTCGCCCGTGTCGGGCCGCATGAACCTCTTCGCGCTCGCCCTCGCGGATGGACATCCGCGGCGCGTGGGTGACGGGGATGTCGACTATTTCGCGCCGACGTGGACACCGGACGGCTCCGGTATCGTCGCCGGAGGCAGGCGCGCGTCGTCCAGCGATGCAAACGGACGCGAGGCCTTCGCACAACACTCGTTGTGGCTCGCATCGCCCGCGCCCGGGCCGTCCAGGCAGGTCGGACCGGTGGGCGCGCGCACGGCGCAGTTCTCGGTGGACGGCTCGCAGCTCTATTACACGCGCGTCGGCATGCCTGGCATCTGGCGGCGCGACGCTGCGGCACTCGTCCGCACTACCACCGACAACAACGCCGACGAGCGGGTCGTCGCGGACCTGACGCCGGTGGACTGGAACAACTGGCTGGTGGCGTCGTCGGCCATCTGGTACGTGCGGCGCGCGCCGTCGGCCGAACCGGAACTGATGCGCTACGATCTCGCTGCGCGCACCACGCGCGCCGTTCGCGCGCTGCCCGGGCTGCTCTACAAGTCGGGCCTGTGGGTTTCAGCCGACGAGCGCGAGCTGATCGCTACCGTGGTGCTCACCGCGGAGTCCGATGTGCACATTGTCGAGCCTGGGGAGTGAAGCGTCGGCCAGTGAAGCGACGGCGAGGAAGTGTCGGGGCCCGAAGCGTCGGCGGGCCGAAGACTATTACGATCGCAGCGCCCACTCGACGGCGCCTTCGGCATGCAGGCGCGTGGTGTCGAACACCGGCAAAGACGAATCGGCGGGCGCGATGAGCAGCGTGATCTCGGTGCAGCCGAGGATCAGCGCTTGCGCGCCGCGCGCCGCGAGGCCTGCGATGATCTGCTGGTAGGCGCGCCGCGATTCGGGGAACGCGCGGCCGTGGCACAGCTCGTCGTAGATGATCCGGTGCACCGCGTCTCGTTCCGCGGACTCGGGCACGAGTACCTCGAGATCGTGCTGCTCTGCGAGCCGGCGCCGGTAGAACTCCTGCTCCATCGTGAAGCGCGTGCCGAGCAGGCCGATGCGTCGATGGCCGGACGTTCGCAGCGCCGCGCCGGTCGGATCGGCGATGTGCAGCAGCGGGATCGACACGGCATCCTCGATCCGGTCGGCGAGCTTGTGCATCGTGTTCGTGCACAGGACTATGCAACCGGCGCCGCCTGCCGCGAGCTCGCGCGCCGCCGCCGCCATCTGCGCGCCGAGCTCGTCCCACGCAGCTTCGCGCTGCAACCGCTCGACGATCCCGAAATCGAGCGTCAGCATCAGGCTGCGGACGTTGCTGTGGCCGCCGCGACGTGCCTTGCTCACTTCGTTGATGACGCGATAGTAGAGAGCCGAGGACTCCCAGCTCATCCCGCCGATCAGGCCAATGGTTCTGTTGCGATCGGCGTTGCCGGCGGCGTCGCGCATCGTATCGACAGCGGCCCCTAGGCCAGCATCGCCGTGGCGGCTGCGAGTATTTCCGATTCGCTGACCAGCACGAGGTTGGCCGCTGCGCCGAGCGGCACCTAGCTGTCGGCCCCGACGACGCGGCGCTTCGCGATGCCGGCGCCCGCGTGCTCGTCGATCGCGGTGAATATTTCTTCGCTCAATCCGCCGGTACGCCGGCCTTCGTCGACCACCAGCACCTTGCCGATCTCGCGCGCGTGACGTGCGATCAGCTCGCCGTTGAGCGGCTTGAGCCAGCGCAGGTCCAGGACGCGCACGCGCTTGCCGAGACGCTCGCGCAACAGGCGCGCCGCCCGCAGCGACATCGGCACGCCGTTACCGAACGTGACGATGAGCAGGTCGCGCGCCTCCTCGTCGTAGATGCGGCCCTCGCCGAGCTCGACGACGCGATCCGGCGGCGGATAGTCGAACAGCCACTGGCTGTCCTTTGCCTCGTAAAGATCCTTGGTCATGTAGAGCGCGATCGGCTCGAGGAACGCGACGATGCGTCCGTCGACCCGCGCCAGCGCGGCGCAGGTGCGCAACATCATCGCCGCGTCGTCGCCGCGGCTCGGGCAGGCGACGACCAGCCCCGGGATATCGCGCAGCGCGGTGAAGGAATTGTCGTTGTGGAAATGCCCGCCGAAGCCTTTCTGGTACCCGAGCGAGGCGATGCGCATCACCATCGCGTTGCGGAACTGTGCGTTGGAGAAGAACTGCAGCGAGGCCGCTTCGCCGCGGATCTGGTCGCAGGCGTTGTGGAAATAGGCGAGGTACTGGATCTCGGGGAACGGCAGCAGGCCCATGTAGCCCGCACCCTGCGCCAGGCCGAGGATCGTCGTTTCGTCGAGCAGCGTATTGAACACGCGGTTGCCGCGAAACGCTGCCGCGAGGCCCGACGTCACCGTGTAGACGCCGCCCTTCTGCGCGACGTCCTCGCCGAAGATGGTCATCTGCGGGTACTTGACCATCAGGTCGAACAGCGCGCGGTTGATCTGCAGCGACAGGTGGCGCGGCGGTGCGCGCTCGGGAAGCTGCGCTTCGCCGCCGAAGGCGCGCGCGCGCGCTTCGCTGTCCGGAGCGCGCATTGCTTCGGCAAGCACTGCCGCGCGCGACAGCGGTGCGAGCGGACGCATGACGTCTTCGCGCGTGACCAGCTTCGGTCGGGCAGCTGCGCGCGCGTCGGCACGCACCTTCTCATAGGTATCCAGGATCTCGCGCGCACTCATCACGCCGTGCGCGACAGCGAGCTGCGCGCTGCCGATCAGGGGGTCGCGCGATTCTTCGGCTTCGACTTCCTCAACCGGCCGATACTCGGTTTCGATGTCCGTGCCGGCGTGCGCCATCAGGCGCGGCAGCAGGACGTGCAGGAACACCGGCGCGCGTCGTTGCCGACAGTGCGCGATCGCTTCGGCCGTGCGCTCGAAAGTGTCGATGAGATCGCTGCCGTTCGCCTGCAGGTAGTGCAGGCCCGGACGGCCCGCAAAGCTGGTTTCGATCCAGCCGTGCGGCGTGCGCACCGAGATGCCGATGCCGTTGTCTTCGCAGACGAAGAGCACGGGCACGGGAAGTTTCTGGTACGCCGTCCACTGAGCGGCGTTGAACGCGCCGACGGCGGCGCTGTGATTGGCGCTCGCGTCGCCGAAGCTGCAGACCACGATGCTGTCGCCCGGCACCGGCGGCGCGATGCGCAGGCGCTTCGCCTGTTCGAGCGCCACTGCGGCGCCGACCGCCTTCGACAGGTGACTGGCGATCGTCGACGTCTGCGGCAACACCCACGCTTCGCGACTGCCCCACACCTTGTGTCGCCCGCCGGAGATCGGATCTTCGCTGCTCGCCGACAGGGACAGCGCGGTGTCGTACAGCGGATCGCAACCCGCGATCTGCGCCGTGCGCGCCATCATGAAACCACCGCTGCGATAGTGCAGGAACGCCGGATCGGTGGTGCGCGTGAGGAAACCCACCACGGCGTTCGCTTCGTGGCCGGAGCTGCCGATCGTGTAGAAACCCTCGTTGCGCGCGCGCATCTCGCGCGCCACCAGGTCCATGTGCCGCGAGCGCATCTGCGCCAGGAAAATTTCGCGGAATTGCGCGCGCGTGATGGCAGCGTGCGACGTCACCGGTGCCGTGTCGGCGCCGGTGGAACCCAGCGCGCCGGCGTCCGCCAGTGCCTGCACCGCCGCGACGAAGTTGCGATCGACGATTTCCGCGCGATTGGTGGAGCGCGTGCCCGACTTGGACAGCGCGGCTTTCGGTGAGGTCACCATGGAACTGACCTAGAAAGCGCTCACGCCTGTGAGCTCGCGCCCGATCGTGAGCTGGTGCACGGTCTCCGTGCCTTCGTACGTGATCACGCTCTCCAGGTTAAGCATGTGCCGGATGGGCACGTACTCGGCGCTGATCCCGGCGCCGCCGAGCATGTCGCGTGCGTCGCGCGCGATGTCGAGGGCCATGCGCACGTTGTTCCATTTCGCCAGGGAAACCTGCGGCGGCTGCAGCTGGCCCTTGTCCTTGAGCCGGCCGAGCTGCAGTGACAGCAGCTGCGCGGTGGTGATGCGCCTCGCCATGTCCGCCAACCGGATCTGGATGCCCTGCGTGTTGGCCAGCGGGCGGCCGAAAAGCACGCGCGTCTTCGTGTAATCGATCATCTGCGCGAGGCATGCCTGGGCACTGCCGATCACGCCCCACGAAATACCGTAGCGCGCCTGTGTCAGGCAGGACAGCGGGCCCTTGAGGCCGACGACTCCCGGCAGCACGTTTTCCTCAGGCACCACGACATTGTCGAAAAAGAGGCCTGAAGTCACCGAGGCGCGCAGGCTGAACTTGTTCTCGATCTCGGGCGCCGAGAAACCCTTCATGCCCTTCTCGACGATGAATCCGCGGATGCCGGCGTCGGTCATCGCCCAGACCACGGCGATGTCGGCGATGGTGCCGTTGGTGATCCACATCTTGGCGCCGTTCAGCACCCAGTCCTTGCCCTTCTGCTTGGCGTGCGTCTTCATATTGGCCGGATCGGAGCCGCCGTGCGGCTCGGTCAGGCCGAAGCAGCCGATGATCTCGCCGCGCGCCATGCCCGGCAGCCAACGCCGGCGCTGCTCCTCGCTGCCGTAGGCGTAGATCGGGTACATGCACAGCGACGACTGCACCGAGGCGAAGCTGCGGATGCCGGAATCGCCGCGCTCGAGCTCCTGGCAGACCAGGCCGTAGCTGACGCCATTCATGCCCGCGCAGCCGTACTCGGTCGGCAGCGACGAGCCGAGCAGGCCCAGCTCCGCCATTTCCGGGATCAGCTCCTTCGGAAAGCGGC
>Ga0187894_10006235_pt1 | contig 11791 bp, 10 predicted proteins | sample GBC1701081metaG_FD_136650 | JGI IMG/M metagenome (GOLD analysis project Ga0187894, IMG submission 136650) | White microbial mat communities from a lava cave in the Kipuka Kanohina Cave System on the Island of Hawaii, USA - GBC170108-1 metaG ...
CCGCTGGCAACATAGGACAAGGGTTGCGCTCGTTGCGGGACTTAACCCAACATCTCACGACACGAGCTGACGACAGCCATGCACCACCTGTGTAGGGCCCCGAAGGACACCGTATCTCTACGGCTTTTCCCTACATGTCAAACCCAGGTAAGGTTCTTCGCGTTGCCTCGAATTAAGCCACATGCTCCGCCGCTTGTGCGGGCCCCCGTCAATTCCTTTGAGTTTTAGCCTTGCGGCCGTACTCCCCAGGCGGGGTACTTAATGCGTTAGCTGCGGCACGGAACCCGTTGATAAGGCCCCACACCTAGTACCCAACGTTTACGGCGTGGACTACCAGGGTATCTAATCCTGTTTGCTACCCACGCTTTCGCTCCTCAGCGTCAGTGCCGGCCCAGACCACCGCCTTCGCCACCGGTGTTCCTCCTGATATCTGCGCATTTCACCGCTACACCAGGAATTCCGTGGTCCCCTACCGGACTCTAGCCATAGCAGTCTCGGATGGCACCTCCAGGTTGAGCCTGAAGTTTTCACACCCGACTTGCCAAGCCGCCTACGAGCTCTTTACGCCCAATAATTCCGGACAACGCTTGCCCCCTACGTATTACCGCGGCTGCTGGCACGTAGTTGGCCGGGGCTTCTTCTGCAGGTACCGTCATTTTCGTTCCTGCTGAAAGGGGTTTACAACCCGAAGGCCGTCATCCCCCACGCGGCGTTGCTGCGTCAGGCTTTCGCCCATTGCGCAAGATTCCCTACTGCTGCCTCCCGTAGGAGTCTGGGCCGTGTCTCAGTCCCAGTGTGGCTGGTCGTCCTCTCAGACCAGCTACCCGTCGACGCCTTGGTGGGCCGTTACCCCGCCAACTAGCTGATAGGCCGCGAGCCCCTCCCGAAGCGATGAATCTTTCCTCACCCAACCATGCGGTCAGGTGGGGCAATCCGGTATTAGCACCGGTTTCCCGATGTTATTCCAGACTTCGGGGCAGGTTGCTCACGTGTTACTCACCCGTTCGCCGCTCGGCCTTCCCCAGTGTTGCCACTGGATGGGCCTCGCTCGACTTGCATGTATTAAGCACGCCGCCAGCGTTCGTCCTGAGCCAGGATCAAACTCTCCATCGAGATCTGCAAAGGGGCGAGCCCTTCACGACCTGAAGGACCGACACCGGAAAACACCGTTCCCGGAATCGGCTGGCACCAAGACGGACTGACTTACATTGTCCGTGTCAGTGCATTGATTTCTCGACCTGGCACATCTTCGCGCCACGTCTGCACTGGCTTTTGGCTTTCCTCTGTTCCGTTTTCAAGGAGCAACCGGAAGCACACGCGGCCAAGACGACCAACCGGGTATGGATTTCCGCTGTGGGGACGAGGGCCACGCCGGACGCGGCCGGGCGCTTCCTCGACTTAGCGCTCGGACGGCGGAACCGTCGCCTGAGCGGCCACTTACCTTAGCACCGATCCCGGGGGTGTCAAACGAGGGCCCGAGACGCAGACTTGACCGGCGACGTACCAGCGCCAGGGCTGGTCGGCTGCTGCGCCGACGCCGATCCGCCCGCTGACACCAGGCTCGTTCGGAGGCGGCGTGCCGTCGTCGGCGATCACGATGCTGCGATCGCCGGTCACCAGATCGGCGCCGTCGTCGGCGCCGGTGATGGCGAGGGCCTGGGTGAGCCGGCCGGGGCCCCGGCACAGGTCGCGGTCGCGCCGGCACGCAGTTCGGTCGGCCCGCATCAGCTCCAGCCCGTGCAGGGGAACGAGGGCCCGCACCAGGACGGCCAGGCCGAAGCCCTCCTCACCGAAGACCGCGTTGGCACACCAGTGCATCCCGTAGCTCCGGTACACGTACAGGCGGCCGGGCGGACCGAACATCGTGGCGTTGCGGGGCGTCTGGCCCCGGAACGAATGGCTGGCCGGATCCTCACTGCCGGCGTACGCCTCGACCTCGACGATGCGCCCGGCTCGCGAGCCCCGGAACAGCACCTTGTTCAGGAGCTCCGGGGCGGCGACACGCGGGTCACGGAGGTAGAAGCGCCGGGGCAGCGCCCGCGCCGCGGTCACTGCCAGCCGGCTACTCGCCGGCGTGGCTGACCCGCTCGTCGTCGACACGGAGGCGGTCGCGGAAGCGCACCAGCTGTACCGCGACCGGGCCGGGCCCCGCACCACCGGGCGTGGTGCGCCGGGTCACCGCCGTACCCGGTTCGAGCAGGAAGAGGGCGTCGCCGCCGAGGTCGGGATCGGCCTCGATCAACTCGGCCAGGGGTACATGGCGCTCGAGCGACGAGTGAACGATGCTGCCGACCCGTTCGTGGGCCGCTCGCCACGGAAAGCCCCGCCCCACCAGCCATTCGGCCAGGTCGGTGGCCACCGAGGTGTCGACATCGGCGGCGCGCTGCATGCGGTCGGTGTCGAAGCGAGCGGTGGCCAACAGCCCGGCCAGCGCCGGCAGCGCCGCCGACAACTGGTCGACGGCATCGAACAGCGGTTCCTTGTCCTCCTGCAGGTCGCGGTTGTACGACAGGGGCAGGCCCTTCAAGGTGGCGAGGAACCCGGTCAGATGCCCGATCAGGCGGCCGCTCTTGCCTCGGGCCAGCTCGGCGATGTCGGGGTTCTTCTTCTGGGGCAGCATGGAGCTGCCGGTGGCGTAGGTGTCGTCGAGCTCGAGGAACCCGAACTCGGCGCTGGACCACAGCGCGATCTCCTCCCCGAGTCGGGACAGGTGTACGCCGGTCATGGCCAAGTCGAACAGCGCCTCGGCGACGAAGTCCCGATCGCTCACCGCATCCAGGGAGTTCTCGAAGCGACGAGCGAACCCGAGGTCGTCGGCCACGGCGTCGGGGTCCAGGGGAAGGGCCGAGCCGGCCAGCGCGCCCGCGCCCAGTGGCGAGGTGTCGAGGCGGTCCACCGTGGCCAGGAGCCGGTCGAGATCGCGGGCCAGCGCCCAGCCGTGGGCCAAGAGGTGGTGGGCAAGGAGCACCGGTTGGGCTCGTTGGAGGTGGGTGTAGCCCGGGAGGTAGGCGTCTTCGGCCTGCTCGGCCCGGCGCAGCAGCACGCGCTGCAGGGCCAGGACGTGCTGCGCGAGACCGACCAGTGCGGCCTTGGCGTACAGCCGCATGGCGGTGGCCACCTGGTCGTTGCGGCTCCGCCCGCTGTGCAGCTTGGCGCCGATGTCCCGGTCCATCTCGGTCACCCGGCGCTCGATGGCCGTGTGGATGTCCTCGTCGCCCGGCTGGAACTCGAAGAGGCCGCCGTCGAGCTCCTCGCCCACCCGCTGGAGGGCGATGAGGAGCACCTGCACCTCCTGGCCGGTGAGGATGCCGGCCCGGCCCAGCCCGCGGACGTGGGCCCGCGAGCCGGCCAGGTCGAACGGGGCCAGCCGCCGGTCGAAGGCCAGGCTGGCCGTGAACGCCATCAGCTCGTCGGCCGGCGCCGACCGGAGGCGGCCCTTCCAGAGCGTCACGCGTCGGCGTCCGGCCGGCGAGCCTGGCGGGCGGCCCACGTCTCGATGCCCAGGCCCCAGATGCGCACGAAGCCCTCGGCGTCCTGGTGGCGGAAGCGGTCGGCCGCCTCGTAGGTGGCCAGACCGTAGTCGTAGAGCCCGACCTCGCTGCGGCGACCGGCCACGATGCACCGGCCGGGGAGCTCGCAGCGCAGCCGCACCTCGCCGGTGACGAACCGCTGGCTCTCGTCGACGAAGGCGTCCAGCGCCTGCTTGAGCGGCGAGAACCACATGCCGTCGTACACCAGGTCGGCGTAGCGCGGCTCCAGGCGGGCCTTCTCGTGGGCCAGGTCCCGCTCCAGCGTGAGGTCCTCGAGATCGGCGTGGGCCATGAGGAGCGCCAACGCGCCCGGGCACTCGTAGATCTCGCGGCTCTTGATGCCGACCCGCCGGTTCTCGACCATGTCGATCCGGCCCCATCCGTACGATCCGACGACGCCGCTCACCTCGGCGATGAGGTCGTGCAGCGGCCGCGGCCGGCCGTCGAGCGCCACGGGAACGCCCTGCTCGAAGGCGATGGTGAGTTCGGTCGGCTCGAGGGCGGTGGGAACGGTGAGCTCGTAGACGTCGTCCGGCGGCTGGGCCCAGGGGTCCTCGAGAATGCCGCACTCGACGGTGCGGCCCCACAGGTTCTGGTCGATGGAGTAGGGGCTGGCCCGGGTGACGGTGACAGGGATGGCGTGGCGCTGGGCGTAGTCGATCGACTGCTCTCGGGTGAGGCCCCAGTTCCGCACCGGCGCCAGCACCTCCAGGTCCGGCGCCAGCGCCCGGGTGGCGACCTCGAAGCGGACCTGGTCGTTGCCCTTGCCGGTGCAGCCGTGGGCCAGGGCGTCGGCGCCGTGGCGACGGGCGGCCGCCACCATGTGCTTGACGATGATCGGTCGGGACAACGACGAGACCAGCGGGTACTTGCCTTCGTACTTCGCGTTGGCCTTCAGCGCCGGGGCGACGAAGTCCCTGGCGTACTCCTCCCGGCAGTCGACCACCTCGGCCTCGACTGCGCCGGCACCGAGCGCCCGCCGGCGGATCTGCTCGAAGTCGCCGCCCTGGCCGACGTCGGCGGCCATGGCGATGACCTCGACGCCGGTCTCCTCACGCAACCACCTGACCGCGACGGATGTGTCGAGTCCACCGCTGTAGGCCAGTACCACACGCTTCGCCACCCTGCTCCTCTCGCACCGGTCACCGGTGATCGTACGAGCAGGGCGGCGTGACGCGCCTGGGCGAGCCGAGGCGCTACCGGCTGAGGGCGGGAGCCGCTTCCGGGCGCCGACGGCGCCGGGTGACCGCAACTGCGCCGGCGCCCCCGAGGAGGACGGCACCGCCGAGGAAGGCCAGGGCGGTCCCGGTGCCCGAGCTGCCGTCGCTGGTGCTGGTGGTGGCGGGCGTCGGGGTGACCGGCCACGGGTTGGCCACCGGCGCCGGGGCGACAGGGGCGGCCGCAGGAGCCGGGGTCACGACTTCAGGGGTGGGCGTGACCGCGACGGGCGCCACGACCGGAGCCTGAGGCGTGGCCGCGACAGGTGCGGCAGGGGCTGGGGCGGTGCGGGTGGTACGAGCCGGCGCCGCGGTGCTGGCCGCAGGTGCGGGCGTGGCCGGGGCGGGCGCCGCCGACGAACTGGCCGCAGCAGGCGTGGCCGGGGCGACCGGTGTCGCAGGGGCCGCCACCGCGGTGGTGAGGTCGAGCTGCGGCGCGGCTGCGGTCGGTGCCTGGTGGACCGGCGAGCCGTCGTTGTGGTCCATGCCCGGCACGCATGCCCAGGCCGAACCGGCCAGGACGATCCCCGCCGCGGCCACACCCGTCGCCGTGCTCAGCGTGCGCCGAGTCGTTCCCATAGCTCGCTCCCCTCCAGCGTGCCCGGCCCGGATGACCGAACGCCAGTACCGGGCAACTATACATGGTCCGTGGCACTGGGCGAACTAGCTCCGGCGCTATCCACGGTCTCGGCGGCAGCCCCGACGCGTCGAGGCGCCAGGACCGCAGACAGGGTCAGGGCCAGCCCGAGGGCGACGACGGCCAGTCCGGCAACTCGCAGCGCCGGCCGCGTCGACGACTGCTCGACGAACACGACCGCGGCCTGGGCCAGGTCCTGCTTGTTCGAGGCCGGCGTGCCGGCCCGGGTGTCGGTCCACACCGCCCGGGCCCGGTCATCGCCGGACAGCAGGCCGAGCCGGCTCCCCAGGTCGGGCAGACCGCGCCGGCTCCCGAAGCCGATGCGCGAGTCGAAGGTCCGGCGGGAGAGGCTGTGGCGGGCCGCGAAGGTCGTCCCGCCGTCGAAGCTCGACTGGAACGAGACCTCGTTGAAGGCGTCCTGCCGGTCGGCGCGGCGGTCGTAGTAGACGACGTCGAGCCGGCCGTTCGGCGCCACGTCGAGGCGGGGCAGGTTCTGGGTCAGGCCGTCGCCCTCGGGCGTGTCGTTCACCCGGACCCGCGGCCGGAACGTCGAGCCACCGTCGGTCGAGGTGCGCACCCAGATGTCGGCGTCGCCGAGGAGCCCGTCGGAGAAACCGACGTGCACGCGACCGCTCTTGGGGTCGACCGCCAGGGAGGGCGACTGCGGCAGGAACACCAGGAAGCGTGTCGTGGGGACCACGCCGGCGTCGACGACCGCCTCCTGCCAGGTGGCGCCGGCGTCGTCCGAGCGGGCCAGCACGAGGGAGAAGGTGCCCTGGTAGGGCTCGCCGGCCTGCCATCCGTGCCCGCCGTTGTAGTCCAGCCGATCGTCGCCCACGTCGAGGTACAAGACATACAGCCGACCGCCGTCGCCGAAGGCCATCGACGGCGCCAGCACCCGCAGGCGCGACGGTGGGCTGACCCGCACCGGCGCCGTCCAGGTCGCGCCGCCGTCGTCGGACCGGGCCACGTTGATCGGGTACCCCGTGCCGGGGAAGAGGGCCACCCCCAGCTCCGCGGCCTGCAGCCAGGACAGGTACAGCCGGCCGGGCCGGGCCGGATCGGCGGCCAGCCGGAACTGGAAGGCGCGCTCGCCCAGCACCTGGACCGGCTCCGACAGCGTGGCACCGTCGTCGGTCGACGAGCTGGCCCACACTGCGCCGGGGCTGTTGCCCATCCCCTGCAGCGTGGCGAACACCAGGTGCAGCGTGCCGTCCGGGCCGAAGGCGGCGTCGGGCGCGAAGCAGCGGGGCGGCAGCTCGCCCCCGGCCGGGAACGGGATGGCCGTCTCGGCCCATGTCCCGCCGCCGTCGCCCGAGATGTGCATGGCGCACGAATACCGGGGCGTGTCGACGCGGTTGACCACGACCAGCCGGGCCGGATCGCGGGGGTTCCGGGCGATGGTCGGCGAGTTGTTGGCGCGGATGTCGGCCGGGTCCCGAGCCGACGGGCCCAGAGGCTGCTCCTGGCCGGCGACGGCGCTGGTGACCGTCTCGCTCCCGGCGCCGGTGACGAACAGGCCGACGCCGAGCAGGACCACGCCGGTACCGACCACCGCCCGAATGCCCCGACCCCCCATAGGGCCGAATCTACTGGCGGGCCCCGCCGCGGGACCGGCGGGCCCAGGGCTCAGGGCTCAGGCCAGGCCGGCCAGCCGGGCGATGCGCCTGGCCAGGGCGGCCCCGCCCGGCCGTTCGGTGGCCACCACGATGACCGTGTCGTCGCCGGCCACCGTGCCGAGCACCCCGTCCAGCCCGGACCGGTCGACGGCCGACGCCACGACGTGGGCCGAGCCCGGCGGCGTGCGGACCACGACGAGGTTGGCCGAATGGGCCACCTCCACGACCCAGTCACCCAGCACCCGCCGGAGGTGGTCCTCCGGAGAGCGGCTGTCACGGCTCGGCTCCGGCAACGCGTACACGGTGCCGCCGCCGGGGAGGCGCACCTTGACCGCACCCAACTCGTCGAGGTCGCGCGAGACCGTGGCCTGGGTGGCGACGACGCCGTCCGCCGCCAGCAGCTCGACCAGGTCGGCCTGGCTGGTCACGGGGCGCTCGCCGAGCAGGCGGACGATGCGGTGCTGGCGCTGGGTCTTGGCGACCATGTCAGCCGGCCGCCGGTGCGCCGTCGGTGAAGAGGAACAACAGCAATCCGCGCATGGCGTGCATGCGGTTCTCGGCCTGCTGCCACACCACGCTCTGGTCGCCGTCCACCACGGCGGCGGCCACCTCCTCACCGCGGTGCGCCGGGAGGCAGTGCAAGAACGCCGCGCCGGGGGCCGCCCGGGCCATCAGCGCCTCGTCCACCCCGAACCCCTCGAAGGACCGGCGGCGGGCCGCCGCCTCGGCTTCTTGGCCCATCGAGGCCCACACGTCGGTGGCCACCGCGTCGGCACCCTCGACGGCCGCCTGTGGGCGGGTCGCCACCGTCACCCGGCCGCCCAGCTCGGCGGCGCGGTGCAGCGTGCCGGGATCGAGCGCGAACCCGGGCGGGGTGGCCACCCGGACGGCGGCACCGCCCATGGAGGCGGCCAGCACCAGCGACCGGCAGACGTTGTTGCCGTCGCCGACCCAGGCCACGATCCGGCCGGCCAGCGATCCCCAGCGTTGGCGCAGGGTGAGGACGTCGGCCAGCGCCTGGGCCGGGTGGGCCCTGTCCGACAGCAGGTTGATGACCGGCACCCCGGCGGCGCCGGCCATCGCCTCGAGGCGGCGGTGGTCGAAGACTCGGGCGCCGATGGCGGCGTGGTAGCGGCCGAGGACCCGCGCCGCGTCGGTGACCGGCTCCCGCCCGTCGAGGTCGACCTCGTCGGCGCGGAGCGACACCGGGTGGCCGCCCAGTTGCACCACCGCCATCTCGGTGGCGTTGCGAGCCCGCAGCGACGGCTTCTCGAACAGCAGCGCCACCCCCCGGCCGGCCAGGACTTGGCGAGGGTGGGCCAGTTCGGCCAGGTCCAGCACCGAGGCCAGCTCGGCCGGGGAGAGGTCGTCGACCTCGAGGAAGTGGCGCGTCATGCCGCCAGCGCTCCCGCCAGGCGGGCGACGCCCTCGTCGATCTCGGCGTCGGTGACCAGGAGCGACGGCGCGAAGCGCAGCGCGGAGGGGGTGACGGCGTTGACGACCAGCCCGGCCGCCAGGGCCCGCGCCGCCACCGCGCCGGCGGTGCCGGGCCGGTCCAGCTCGGCGGCCAGGAGCAGTCCGAGACCGCGGACGGCGGCGACCCCCGGGAGCGCGGCCAGCGCGCCGGCCAGGCGGGCGCCGGCGCGGGCGGCGCGGGCGGGGACGTCCTCGGCCTCCATCACGGCCAGCACGGCGCGCGCCGCCGACGCGGCCAGGGGTTGGCCGCCGAAGGTGGTGGCGTGGTCGCCGGGGACGAAGGCGTCAGCCACCTCGGCCCGTGCCCAGCAGGCCCCGATGGGCACGCCGTTGCCGAGGGCCTTGGCCATGGTAACCACGTCGGGTTGGACGCCGAAGTGCTGGAAGCCGAACCACCGGCCGGTGCGCCCGAGGCCGGTCTGCACCTCGTCGACCACGAACAAGATGTCCCGCTCGTCGCAGAGCCGGCGAACCGCGGCGAAGTACCGGGCGTCGGCCGGGTTGACACCGCCCTCGCCCTGCACGGGCTCGAGCAGCACCGCCGCCACCTCGGGGGCCAGGGCCGCGGCCAGGGCCCCGGCGTCCCGCCAGGCCACGTGGCGGAAGCCCTCGGGCAGGGGCTGGAAGGGCTCGTGCTTGTGGGGCTGCCCGGTGGCGTGCAGGGTGGCCAGCGTGCGACCGTGGAAGGAGCCGTAGGCACTCACCACCGCGAACCGGCCCGGGCCGCCGTACTTCCGGGCCAGCTTGACGGCCGCCTCGTTGGCCTCGGCGCCCGAGTTGCAGAAGAACGTCCTGCCGCCGCCGCCGATCAGCCGGTCGAGCGTGGCCGCCACCTCCGGCCCAACCGTGGTGCCGTACAGGTTCGACACGTGCAACAGCGTGGTCGCCTGGGCCGCCAGCGCGGCCGCCACCGCCGGATGGGCGTGGCCGAGCGAGGTGACGCCCAGGCCGGAGACGAAATCGAGGTAGCGGGCTCCGGCCTCGTCCTCCAGCCATGACCCCTGCCCCCGCACGAAGGTCACCGCGGGGGGCGCGTAGGTCGCCATCAACGCTCCCGGGCCGGTCACTGGTGCACCATCCCTTCGGGACGGCGCACCAGTGAATGCTCGCTGGACCGGCCTCCCGGGCCGGTCACTGGGGCACCATCCCTTCGGGATGGCGCACCAGTGAATGCTTGATGGACCGGCCTCCCGGGCCGGTCACTGGGGTACCATCCCTTCGGGATGGCGCACCAGTGAATGCTTGATGGACCGGCCTCCCGGGCCGGTCACGCCGTCACCATGGTGCCCACGCCCTCGGGGGTGAAGATCTCCAGCAGCAGGGCATGGGGCAGCCGGCCGTCGAGGATGTGGGCCCGTTCGACACCGTTGCGCACGGCGTGGGCACAGGCGCGGGCTTTGGGGATCATGCCGCCCGAGATCTGCCCGCCGTCGATCATGGCCTCCAACCCGGCCGCGGCCACGGTGCTGACGAGGCTGGCGGGGTCGGCCGCGTCGGCCCGGAGCCCGTCCACGTCGGTGAGGTAGACGAGCTTCTCGGCCGACAGGGCGGCGGCGATGGCGGCGGCCACCGTGTCGGCGTTGATGTTGTAGGCCTGGCCGGCCTCGTCGGACCCGATCGTGGCGAGGACCGGCACGAGGTCCTCGGCCAGGAGGCGTTCGACGATGGCCGGGTTGACGGCGGCGACGTCGCCCACGAAGCCGAGGGCGGGTGAACGGGCGCTGGCCAGGATGAGGCCGGCGTCCTCACCCGACAGGCCGACGGCCAGCGGACCGTGGACGTTGACGGCCGCCACGATGTCGCGGTTCACCTTGCCGACCAGCACCATGCGGGCGATGTCGAGGGTCTCGGCGTCGGTGACCCGCAGCCCCTCGAAGAACCGGGGGACCTTGCCCAGGCGGGCCATCATCTCGCCGATCTGCGGCCCGCCGCCGTGTACCACGACCGACCGCATGCCCACGGAGTGCATGAGGGCGATGTCCTGGGCGAAGCCGGCCAGGGACGCCGCGTCGCCCGGGCCGAGCCCGCCGAGGGCGGAACCGCCGTACTTCACCACGACGATCCGGCCACGGAAGCGACGGATGTAGGGCAGCGAGTCGGCCAGGACCGCCGCTTTCTCGGCCGGTGTCACGAGGTCCGCATGTTCTCGGCGATGTAGGCCGGCGTCAGGTCGGCGGTCGTGACGGCGGCCCGGCCCGGGCCGAGACCGAGGTCGGCCGAGACGGTCACGCGCCGGCCGGCCAGATGAGCGGCGACGGCGGCGGCATCGTGGGCCGCCGGCTCGCCTCGGCGGCAGACCACCACGCCGCCGTAGGCGACGCTGACCCGGCCCAGCTCGAAGGCGGCACCGGCGGACCCGAGCTCGCTGACGACCCTGCCCCAGTAGGGATCCTGGCCGTAGAAGGAGCACTTGACCAGCTGGCTCTCGGCCACCTGCCGGGCGGCCCGGGCCGCGTCGGCGTCGGACGCCGCCCCGGTGACCTCGACCCGGATGAGCTTGGTGGCGCCCTCGGCGTCGGCCGCCATCTGCCCGGCCAGGTCGGAACAGGCACGGGCCAGCGCGTCGGCAAAGGCGTCCTCGTCCACCGGGCCGCGCCCGCCCCCGGCCAGCACGATCACCGTGTCGTTGGTCGAGTTGGAACCGTCCACGGTGATCTCGTTGAACGACGTGGTCACCGCGGCGGCCAGCGCGTGCTGCAGCACGCCGGGCGCCACCGCGGCGTCGGTGGTCAGCACGGCCAGCATGGTGGCCATGTGCGGGGCCAGCATGGCCGCCCCCTTGGCCATGCCACCGACGGTGAAACCGTTGCCGCGGATGACGATCTCCTTGGGACCGGTGTCGGTGGTGAGGATGGCGGCCGCCGCCGCCGGGCCGCCGGCGGGACCGCGGGCGGCGACCAGGGTGGGAACCCCGGTGACGAACGGGGCCAGCGCCAGGGGGATGCCGATGAGGCCGGTGGAGCAGACCAGGACCTCCGCCGCCGCGCAGCCGAGACCGGCCGCCACCAGCGCGCAGGTGCCTTCGGCGACCTCCACGCCCGGTGCCCCGGTGGCGGCGTTGGCGTTGCCGCTGTTGAGGACCACCGCCGCCGCGTTGCCCCCGGACGCCGCGAGGTGGCGGCGGCTGACCTGGACCGGGGCGGCCGTGGCCCGGTTGGCGGTGAACACCGCGGCGGTGGGAACGGGGCGGCCGTCCGCCGTCGCCACCAGGGCCAGGTCGGGAGCACCCGAGGACTTGATGCCACAGGCCACCCCGGCCGCCACGAAGCCGAGCGGCGCGGTGACGGTCACTGGTGCACCATCCCTTCGGGA
>Ga0187894_10006236_pt1 | contig 11791 bp, 12 predicted proteins | sample GBC1701081metaG_FD_136650 | JGI IMG/M metagenome (GOLD analysis project Ga0187894, IMG submission 136650) | White microbial mat communities from a lava cave in the Kipuka Kanohina Cave System on the Island of Hawaii, USA - GBC170108-1 metaG ...
GGGAGACAGGGAGACAGGGAGACAAGGAGACAAGGAGACAAGGAGACAGGGAGACAAGGAGACAAGGAGACAAGGAGACAAGGAGACAAGGAGACAAGGAGACAAGGAGAATCCGCAATCCGCAATCATCCACAAGCAATGGCCGCAATCGAAGGGTTGGAGTCTGAAACGGATGCACGAGCTGATGGTGTTGTCGAACGCTTACCAGCAATCGTCGGAGCACTACTCATCAAAACCCGCTTCAACAGGGGCCGATGCGAAAGCGAAAATTGATCCCGACAACAAGTTGCTGTGGCGGATGAACCGGCAACGGCTGGACGCCGAGGCGATACGTGACGCCGTCCTCGCGGTTAATGGCGGCCTGACTGAGCAGTTGGGCGGGCCCTCCGTCAAAGTTCCGCTGGAGCCCGAAGTCTACGACACGATCTTCACCGAATACGAACCGGACAATTTGTGGCCTGTGCACCCCGACCCGCGCCAGCACGCGCGCCGCAGCCTCTACCTGATTCGCAAACGCAATGTGAGATTGCCGCTGCTAGTGGCGTTCGACGCGCCCGACCTGATGAGCACGTGCGGGGCGCGCTTGGTCAGCGTCCATTCGCTGCAATCGCTGACGCTGATGAACAGCGAATTTATGCTGCAGCAGAGCCGCGCGCTGGCCGAGCGGCTGTTCAAAGAGACCGGCGGCAATGAACACGCGATGATTTCGAGGCTTTATGAGCTTGCGCTTGCCCGCAAACCACGGTTGGACGAACTGCGTTTGACGCAGAGCTTTCTGAAAGGTCAGGCCGTGGTTATTCGCGATCGGGCCGCGCGCGGCGAAGCTGTGACGAAACTGAAAGATTTGCCGAAGGGATTTGATGCGGCGATGGCGGCCGCATGGGTTGACCTGTGTTTGGCGACAATGAATTTGAACGAGTTTGTTTACCTGAAATGACTCAAAAGATTATGAAGAATCAGCGCCCTCATCTTCCGGCAGCGGCCACCCGCCGCGATTTTCTTGCGCGCGCGGCCAATGGATTTGGCTCGCTCGCGCTTTCGTATCTGCTTTCGCGCGATGCGAAAGCCCGCGATGCGAAAGCCATGGACGCCGGGGAGGATCGAAAACTATTCAACCCCTTGGCCCCGAAGCCGCCGCATTTCGCGCCGAAGGCCAAAGCCGTGATCTTCCTGTTCATGGTCGGCGGGCCGAGCCATCTGGAGACCTTCGATCCGAAGCCCGCGCTCGATACGCTTCACGGCCAGCAACTGCCGCCGTCGTTCGGCGAGATCAAGAGTCAGTTCATCAAATCCGGCAGGCCGTTGATGGGCAGCGCATGGAAGTTCAAGAAGTACGGCCGATCGGGCATCGAAGTCTCCGATCTGTTCCCACACCTTGCCACGTGCGTTGACGACATCGCGTTCATCCGGTCGTGTTACACCGAGAGCTTCGTTCACGCGCCCGCGATGTATCAGCTTATGTGCGGACGCGTGCTGCCGTCGCATCCTTCATTGGGCAGTTGGGTGACTTACGGTCTGGGCAGCGAGAGTGAAAATCTGCCGGCTTATTGCGTGATGACGCAGCCTGAAGGGTTGCCGGAGGGCGGCTCGCCGATGTGGGGCGCCAGCTTCCTGCCCACTGTTCACCAGGGAACCGTCCTGCGAAGCGGATCAACGCCGATCCTGCACCTCGCGTCGCAGAAAGAGGTCGGAGGCGGCCAGCAACGACGGATGCTCGATTTCATGCGGCGGATGAATGAAATGTCAATGAGGGAGGACGATACGGAGTTGGCTGCCCGCATTTCTTCATACGAGCTCGCGTACCGCATGCAGCAACATGCGCCGGAGGCCGTGGACGTGAGCAAGGAGAGCAAGGAGACGAAGAAACTTTATGGTCTGGACGATCCGCAGATGGCTGAATTCGGAGGGCGATGTCTGCTCGCCCGGCGTCTGGTCGAGCGCGGGGTGCGATTCATTCTGCTCTTTTCCGGTGGCGGCCCCGTCAGCGTGCAATGGGACGCGCACGACAACATGGTCACAAACCACGAGCAGATGTGCCGGTGGACTGACAAACCCATCGCCGGATTATTGAAGGATTTGAAAGGGCGCGGGATGCTCGATTCGACGTTGGTCGTCTGGGGGACTGAATTCGGACGCACGCCGGTTTCCGAAAACGGCAAAGGCCGGGATCACAACCCGACCGCATTCACGATGTGGATGGCGGGCGGCGGCGTTCGGAGTGGCCAGGTCATCGGTCAAACCGATGAGATCGGTTTCAAGACCGTCGGCGAACGTTATCATCCGCGAGATTTTCACGCGACAATCCTGCATCTGCTCGGACTGGATCAGATGAAGCTGACCTACTTACACAACGGCCGCAACGAACGGTTGACCGATTTCGGCGGACGTGTCATCGAACAAATTATGTAGCCCCAGACTTTCACCCCCCAGAAGTTCTTCACACTATGTAACTCCGGACTTTAACCCCACAGAAGTTCTTCACAAGGAGAACAACTATGGTTTGCCCTGATTGTGGAGCGGACATATACCGCTCGCGTTCGCGTAATTTCCGCGAGTCCTTCATCAAACGTGTTACCCCATTGAAACACTATCGCTGCCCCGACTGCGGGTGGAGGGGGCTGGCCGCTCCGGCCAAACTCACGCCTTCTGGCATAAACCACAAAACCGTCTTCATCTGGATCGCGGGCGTGCTGTTGGCGATCGCCATCGGAATGTTTGGGTCTGTGATCATACGCTGAATTAATCAGATCAGCGCCGCACTCAGGTTACTGTTCAGGTTATCGTTAACTGATAACGTCGAACCCGTGCGATCCGCCGCTATCGCATAGCCATCTTCAATCCTGCCGATGAAGCCGTGGAACTGAATGTCAGTGCCCGAGAGGATCAGCAACACATCTCCCAATCTTACGCCGGGATTGTCGAGCTTGAACTTCACCACGGTGGCGACGCCGTTGTGTTGCTCCAAGGTTTCAAAAGCGAATTCTTCGGCGTCGATGACCAGGGTTTGTGAGTTGGCGTTCTGATTCTGATTTTGATTCTGTGGCATTTTATTCCTTTGAGAGATTGTTACTTGGATGCTAAATCAGAGCAGCCATTGGCGCATTCAGTTTAACTACAACCATCGAAGGCGAGCGTTCAGAGTACCGACTTTAGTCGGCGGGGATTGGCGTCCGAACGCCGCCGACTAAAGTCGGTACTCTGAACGCTCGCCTTCGATGCCGTGGTTTCATTCGATGTACTAATGTCAGTTGTTCCGATTTAGCCAGGCGACGAGTTCAGAGTTAGTTAGCTTCGCCGACTGCGTTTTGAAGCTCTCGGTTTTTCCGAAGGCTTTGTATACGGCTTCGATCTTTTCGGCGTTGAATTTGTTTCCGGCGTTGTGAATCAGCAGCGGCGTCAGCGGCGCGATCGCGACTGCGGTTGTGAAATCGCCAGCGCGGCGGATGCCGGGTACGGCCACGCTTTTTGTAAAAGCCTCGTCGCTCGATGAGTCGAATTCCGCGACGTCAATCGCCATCATGTCAATCGCGGGCGCGATTCCTCTGGCCAATAAAGCCCATAGTCCCGCCTGTCCCACGCCAATGACGCTCAATCGCGCGCTCGGGTTTTGACCTTTCATGTAAGCAATAGCGGTCAGGATGTCCTGCGCTCTGTTGGCTGCGTCAGTCCGGTTGTAGGTAGTGAAGAATTTGATTTTCTCGGGAATCTGGCGACCGCCGGGGAAGCAGCGGACAAGCATCACGCCGTGCCCGGCTTTGTTGAGTGACTCGATCAGGGAGCCTGTTTCCGGCAAGGAGCCGTCTGAAGCAACCACAAGCGCAAACGAATTGCCCGGTTGTTTAGCGGCTGGCTTGTACAAAGTAACAGAGACTCTATCTGATTTACCTCGCCGCGAAATGACCAGGTCTTCCTTTGTTATTCCACCAAGCTTGGTTGTTTGCGCCTCGCCCGCAATTATGTCTTTCGACGCGGGGAATTCAGCCATCATCGAATACCTGAACGCCTCGCCGAACTGCTCGCGGAAACGTTCGAGGCTAGCCGCGTCACGAAGCTGCGTCTCATCCAGTTGTCTCTTCCTCGCCTCGATCAAGCTCTCAGTCAGATGAGATTCGTTGAGTTCGTTCTCCGGCCTTGGCCGCCCGAAAAAGACCAGCAGGTCGTTGATTGGCGCAACCACATTGCCGCGTTCTTTGATCGGAGTCGTTTCGGCTCTCCCGAGGAACCAGTGAGCGAACCAGCCATAGACCGCCTCGCGGCTGGGCTGGTTGTAGTTGTGAGGCGCGTCTATCTGAATCGCCGTGAGCTTGTCTTCGGCGTTGAACAGTCTGTATATGCCGCGAACCGCCGGATACTCGGAAGTCATCGTGTTCTTGGTCCAATCGCCAGTCGCCGAAACCATCATCATCGGACGCGGGGCCATCATGCTGGCGGTCTCCACGTTGTTGGTGTCAATCCGCAGGTTGGGCGCGTTCTCGCAAACGCTGCCGCCCTGCATCAGAAACGAAACCATATTCACCGGGGAAGCCAACTTGACGCGGTCATCAACGGCCATCAGCAGAAAAGTCTGCGTGCCGCCGCCGGACTCTCCTGTGCAGGCGATGCGTTCAGGATCGACTTCGGGAAGCGTGAGCAGGAAATCGATCGAGCGTATGCTGTTCCACAACTGCAATCCCAGCAGGTTGACGCTCCACAACGACTCACGGTCAACGATGTTCTCCCGGTGACCGGGCGCGAAACGGTGGCTGATGGCGGCGCTGTCGTTGTATCCGACCATGTCGTGCGTGAAGGCCACGTATCCCTGCCGGGCAAAGCTTGCCGCGCGCGCAGGCGCCGAATTCAATTGCTGATTCTCCAGCCTGCCGTACGTCCAGTGTCCGTGCGGGCAGATCACCGCGGGTATTTTGCCGGTCACGTTCTTCGGGCGGTAAAGATTGCCCGTGACGTAGAACCCCGGATAACTCTCGAAATAGACCTTCTCAACGGTGTGGTCCCCTCGATCCACCTTGCCGAAGATCGTGGCTTTGATCGGCGCTTTTGCAGGCGTGGGCCACAACCCGGCGCTGACCAGGATCTGTTTCTTCAGCCGCGCCGCGCGATCCAGCCATTCTTCTCGACTGCGATAACCTGCGAAGTCGTAGGTCAGATCGAGGTGACGGATTTCAGTCAATCGGAGATCGGTTTTAGGGATTTCCTGCGCGAAATAACCGGACGGCGTGAGCGCAAGCAGAGCGGTCAAAGCCGGCAGCGTTAGCCGGGCCAATCGAGATAGCTTTTTCATAGGGGGATCAGTTGTCGGTCTTGGGTGATTGTTCTTCCAGCTTTTTGGCCTCATCTTCGCCGAGCCGGTCGCGGAGAAACTTGATAGAATTCTGGTACGCCTCGTCGATCTGCCGCTTGCGATAATCTTCAAACGGAGTCCACGCGTCATTCACCAGAACTTCAAGCGCGCCGGTATCGGGGTTTTGCCTTGTTTGTAACGACATTATTCTGTACCTATTTCATTGCTTAAACATTGAACTCGGTCTCCATCCGCGTGAGGAATGGCTTGTCTTCGACCATCTCGCGCACCCAGGGCCTGCCACAGCGTTTGCAGGCATAATAGGTCTTACCGGCGTTTTCGTCCACGCCGGTCTCTTCCAGGAATTGCGAGATGTAGTCCTGGACCGCCGCGCCTTCCAGCCGTTCAAATCTCTCGCACACGCATTCAATCTCAGTCATTTCTTCTCCCATTTTTCAGATTGCAAACTCGGCGACCACTGGAGCGTGATCCGAAGCCTTCGGGAGCGCGCGCGTCATTTTATCAATCCAGACGTCGGCGCATTTACCGGCCAACGGCGCGGTTGCCCACATATGATCGATCCTCAGTCCGTGATTGCGCGGAAATGCGCCCGCGCGGTAATCCCACCAGGAATAAAATCCGCCCTCTTCGTGACGCTGGCGGAAAACGTCAACCAGTCCCCATTCGCGGACGTGTTGCAAGGCGTCGCGCTCAGGCTGGCTGCATAATATCTTGCCCGCCCATAAAACCGGGTCGTGGACGTCGCGGTCTTCGGTGGCGACGTTGAAATCGCCGCACAGCGCGAGCGGCTGCCCGGCGTCGCAACATTGATCGAAGAATTTGCGCAGACGGGCGAGCCAGTCGAGTTTGAACTTATATTTCTCCGATCCGACTTCGGAGCCGTTTGGAATGTAAACGTTGACGATTCTGACCCCGTTGACCGTGGCGGCGATCAATCGTTTCTGGGCGTCGGGCGCGTCATCCGGCAATCCCCGCAGCACGTCGGTCGCCGGCGAAAGCGAAAGGATCGCAACGCCGTTGTAGGTGGGCTGCCCGAAGACTTCGGATGTGTAGCCGATTTCCCGAAACGCGTCGAAGGGGAATTTCGCGTCAACGCATTTCGTCTCCTGCAAGCAGAGCGCATCGGGACGGTTGGCCTCGATCCAATCCAGCGCCTGCGGCAATCGAATCTTTATCGAATTGACGTTCCAAGTTGCGATTTTCATAGGCGGTGATAATAAACCGGTTCTGAAGAGATTCTGAAATGCAAAAGGCGCGAAAGATTTCGTTCAACTTTTGCGCTTACTGGCAATTGAAGATGTATAATTGCCGCGCTCCCCTCGCGACCAAAACTGACCACTGGTAAAACCAAGACTTTTGTTGGGAGTTGAATTCTTATGAGGAACCGAACCATTTTTCGCATCTTTTCGCTGGCGTTGGTCATTGCGCTTTTGAGCCTCCCCGCGATCCACAGCGCGGGCGCGCAAGACCCGCCGCGGCCCCCACAGCCGAAACAGACCCAGCAGCAGCCGAAAGACCCGAAGGACAGGAAAGGCGCGCAGCGTCAGGGCGCGCAGGCCGATGAGCAGGCGGTGGATAAAGAGGGAGTGTTCAGAATTGACACGGAGCTGGTGTTGCTGGACGTGACGGTGATTGATCAGAACAACACTCCTGTCCTGAATCTGAAGAAGGACGATTTCGCTATCTATGAAGACAAGATCAAGCAGACGGTGGAAAGCGTCAGCCGCGAGGAAGTGCCGGTCAGCTTCGGGATGGTGATTGACACGTCGGGGAGCATGCGGTCGAAGCTGCAAACCGTGTCAGACGCCGCGCTCTTGCTGATCAAACAGATGCGACAGGATGACGAGGCCTTCGTCGCCGGCTTCAAAGCCGAGCCGGAGCTGGTGCAGGATTTCACCTCCGACAAGCGCGAACTCGAAGACGCCATCGGCGAGCTTTACACGAGCGGCGGCACCGCGCTGTTGGATGCGATCATCGCCACCGCCGATTACGCCCAGGAGAAAGGCAAGCGCCGCCGCAAAGCCCTGGTCGTGATCTCGGACGGTTTAGAGAAGAACAGTTCGGTCAAAGAGAGGGAAGTGATGGAGGCGATTAAGGAAGACGAGGTTCAGGTCTACCTGGTCGGTTTCATTGACGACGAGATGGAAGAGAAGAGCCTCTTCGGGAGATCGCCCGGGAAGAAGGCCAAGGAACTGCTCTCGCGAATTGCCGATGATTCGGGCGGGCGCGCCTATTTTCCGAAAGACATCAGCGAGATTCCGGCCATCGCCGCTCAGATAGCCAAAGACCTGCGCACCCAGTATGTCGTCAGCTACTACCCGACCAACGAAAAACGCGACGGCACGTTCCGCTCAATCCAAGTCGGCGTCAACTACCAGGGCAGCCGCAAATTGATTGCGCGCACGAGGCGTGGCTATTACGCGCGCAATGAGAAAGGGCAGTTGCCGACCGCGGCGCAAAAGAGAGCTCGCGGCAATTGATCCTGCGACGGGAAACATTTCATTTCGGCTTTTGCCCTTCCGACGACATCTTCTCTTCGGGCCGTTGGCTGGCGCGCGGCCGTCGCGCTGATTCCGGTTTTCCGGGCGGCGGTCACAAACCCTAATTGACGACTGCGGCGATCAATCCCTGTTGAGGAGGTCATCGGATATGCTACTCGGTCGTTTAACCACAAATGCGCTTTCAACCGCTATTGTTGTCCTTCATTGCTCCCTTCTTGCCTCTTCTGTGATCGCCCAGGAAAAAGCTGACAAAGCTGACCTGGCAAAACTCACCGCGCAACTCAGAGACAAAGACGCCGCGGTCAGACGGTCAGCCGTCGAAGCGCTCGGCCAGTTGGACGATCAGGCTGGCGTCGATCTGTTGATTTCCGCGCTCGCCGATGACAATCAGGATGTGCGCAGCGCGGCGGCGATTGCGCTGGGACAGGCGGGATCGGCCAAAAGTGTCGAGCCGTTAATCAGGATGCTTCAAAGCCAGCGCCTCAGAGACCGCCGGAGCGCGATGATCGCTTTGGGAACGGCGGGTGGCGATAAAGCCTGCGAAGCGCTCATCCCTTCGCTGCAAGCCCCAACGGCGGAAGAACGTGATAGCGCGGTCGCCGCGCTCGGCGGCGCGCGATGCGCGCGCGCTTTCGATTTATTGGTCAAGGCGCTCACCGATGAGCATCATTTTGTGCGCGCCAGCGCGGCGATGTCGCTCGGCGATCTGGGAGACAAGCGCGCGGTCGAACCTCTGCTCGCGGCGCTCAATAACAATCCCACTGACAGCGTCAAAACGGGAGTCGCCGTCTCGTTAGGCTCCCTTGGTGATCGACGCGCGATTGAGCCGCTGGATAAGCTGCTCAAAACGGAGAAGAACGAAAACGTCAGGCAGCAGATCGAGCAGGCGCTGGGGCGGTTGCGCGCCATTCCGCTCGACAAGCAATAACCCAGTCCGTTTCCTTTCCAGTTATCCGCCTTTATTCATCGAGCGATTTGATTATTTTCCCATCGCCTAGCAGGTCGTTAATGGCGCGCAGGCGAATCTTTTTCACCTGGTCAATCTTCGTTTCCATGGGTTCGCGGTAATCGACCGGGAATTGGCTCATCACGGAGTCAACCGTGCGCGTTTGTTTGAAGATGGTCTGTTCGATTTTCTTCAAACAAGTATTGCGGTCTTTGGATTGTGAGGCGGGCAGTTTGCGCGTGTAGGCGTCGGCGTAAACGATCAGCGCCGCGTAGGCGTCAACATCCTGCGCGGCGGATTTATACTGGCTCTCCTCGACGAGTCTGAGCGCGGAGGCGAGGCGCGCGCCGGAGACTTTGAGCGTCACGTCAACGTGCGGTTTGGGGCCGCGTTCTCTCAGGATCGTTTGCGTCTCGGTCTCGGTCAGTTCCCGCGGCAGTGAATCGCTTTGCCGCTCGCCGGGCATTTTCAGTTGCGGCGATTGCCGGTCGAACGTGATGAAGCTCAATGACAGAATGAGAATCAGTTTCCACATCATAAGCTACTCTCTCGTGTTGGCTTTGGATGCGCAGGATCGCGCGGAGCCAATAAAATACACCTTTGGCGATGTGAAGCCAAATACGCGGCGGTACGGCGCCGTGCCATTGTTTAGCCTTTCGGCGCGTAATAACCCTGGCGCGCGCGGAGACGAAGGTCCGGCCGCTTGAGCACGCGCACCGTGATCCGCCGGAACCCGCCGTCCGCCTGCTCATCCGTCGAGTAGTAGCCGAGCAGGTACTGCGCTTGCAACTCGGCTGTGATCTGGCGGAACACCTTGTCTAAATCTTCAGGTTTTTCCGGAAGGAAAGGCGCGCCGCCAGTCGCCGAGGCCAGGCTAGCCATCCCCTCTTGCCCCTTCATACTGATCTTGTTTAAACGAATAGATGGGCCGCTCGGGTTGATCGAATAAAACAGGCAGTCGGCCCGCTGCAACTCCTTCAATGCGTCGCTGAGCCTATAATTTTCGCTCAGCGTATCCTCTCCGTCTGAAATCACGACGATTGCGCGCCTGGCGCCCGGTTCGGCGGTCTTGGCCAAATATTGGGCGGCTTCAACCACAGTGTCGAAGAAAGCAGTCGCCTCTTTCGTCGGACTAACCGCCAATGCGGCCGCGACCGCCTTGTCGGCGCCCACAACCCTGGATTGCACCAATTTAGGTCTGAAGCCGATTGTAAAGATAGACACCGCATCGTTCGGTTTGAGCACTTCTCTGAGGAACCGGGAGGCCGCTTGCTGCTGGAATTGGAAACGCTCGTACACGCTGCCCGAAACGTCAAAGAGCAGCGCGAGTTCGACCGGAGTTTTGCCCGGCTCGCCAAGCGTGACAACCTGCTGCGACTTGCCCTCCTCTTCCAACAGGAAGTCTTCGGCGACAAGGTTGCGGACAGGTTGGCCCGAAGCGTCAGTGACAGAGACCGGAACTGCGACGAGGTTGGAGTTGATCTTGATGGTTCCACCTTGCTCCTCCGCCTGCGATTTCTCAGCTTTGGTCACTGGCTGGGCAGTGGTGGGCGTTGGCGTGGGCTTGGGGGCTGGTTTAGCCTGGCTCTCGGCCTGTTTCTGAGTCTGGTTTATAGGCTGGCTGCGTTCTGACTGACTAACTACGCTTAGCGACAGGAGACATACCAGAGCGCCAAGTACAACGAATAACGAGATTCGCCTCAGATTCCCCAAGATGATCATTGTTACTCCATAGTTATTGAGATGGGGCGGTATAGCTTGTGCGACTTGTGCGGATCTGAATACCAGGGCGTGAGGTCTTGATGCGGAGTTCGTGGCGCTTGCCGTCGCGATTATCAGGGTAGTAGGCCAAAGCGTAACTCGCCCGAATCTCTTCGGCCAGGGACTTGAAGATCGGCGTGAAGTCGTGCGCGTCGGCAGGGAAGTCCTGCCCGCCCGTCGCCGACACGATGCGCGAAGCGTCGAGCGGAGTAATCACGCGGCTGTTCGCATTGGTGGGGGAGAGCGCGAAGGACGGCAGCGTAACCGAGTAGACGGTCACGCCGGCGTCGTTGGCCCGCCGGATCACTTCCCGCCGGTCAATGATACTCGCCGAGTCGAATCCGTCGGTGATGGCGACGACCACACGCCGAACCGGGCGCCCTTTCCGCGTCCGGGGGGCCTGCCGGCTCAGCATCGTGATGGCGCGGTCGAGCGCGTCATAGATGCGCGTCGAACCCTCGAACTTATCCATCTTTGCAAAAGCCCGCTCGATCTTCTCCGGCTTGGACGTGAAGTCCTGCACGACTTTCACTTTGTAGTTGAATGATAAAGCGGCGAAGACCGAATCGCCCTTCATCAACTCGGTGAATTTCAAGGCAGCCTGTCGCAGCGTCGCCATCTCGTCGGGTCTGAGGCTGCCCGAAAGATCGAGCGCGAAGACCACGGCGAGCGGGCGCGAGAGCGCCGCTTCATCGGTCACCGCAAAGAAATTTATATTTCGTTGTTGTCCGTCTTCAAAGACTTGAATCTCTTCGGCGCGCAAGTCGCGTATGTAGTTGCCCATCTTGTCGGTGGCCGTCACGTCAATCACTATCAGGTCGGTGTCCAGGCGGATAGTTAAGCCTGAGCGCCGCCCTTGCGTATCGGGTTGCTGCGCGCGCGCGGGGAAGGCGGCGATCGTTATCATGCCGAGACAGAAAACAGCAGTGGTTATGCGAAACTTCATATGCTCTCAACAAGTCTTCAAAGCTTTGTTAGAAAACAGCTCGATCCTTATCTCCATCATCCAAGCCGCATGCGTCATTTGATCGATTCATATCCCCCAACCGCGCCAGCGAACATTTTGTAGACCTTTTATGCATTTTTTATGCCCCTGGCGCCGATCCTTTCTGTCCGTATTTTATACTGGCGTTGGTATGATCCGAGTCGAACTGTGCAATTGGAGTGAGGAGATTAAACGTCCTGATCGCCCTGCCGGTCAACGCGCGGGCGGGTTGAGAGAGCGGCTTGTTGAAAAAAAAATCTTGCAACGAAACGGAGCGGAGGCATTCTTTATACTGCTGA
>Ga0187894_10006237_pt1 | contig 11791 bp, 11 predicted proteins | sample GBC1701081metaG_FD_136650 | JGI IMG/M metagenome (GOLD analysis project Ga0187894, IMG submission 136650) | White microbial mat communities from a lava cave in the Kipuka Kanohina Cave System on the Island of Hawaii, USA - GBC170108-1 metaG ...
AACATGAACATCCTCTTCGGCCTCGACGAGACCACCGGCCTCCTCGCGCCCGGCGCGAACCCGTGAGCACGAAGGGACAGGGGGAACCGTGAGACGCGAGGAGATCGTCGCCCAGGAGGCACGCTACGAGATCCCCTCGTACGCGCGCATCGACCTCGTCGTGGTGCGGGCCGAGGGAAGCTACGTCTACGACCTCGACGGCACGCGCTACCTCGATCTCTACGGCGGCCACGCGGTGGCGATCCTCGGTCACGCGCCGGCGCGCGTCGCGGACGCGATCGCGATGCAGGCGCGCGACCTGCTCTTCTACAGCAACGTGGTCCACCTCCCGGTGCGCGCCCGCGCGGCGGAGCGCCTCTGCCGCCTCGCGCCGTGGCCCGACGCGAAGGTCTTCTTCTGCAACAGCGGCACCGAGGCGAACGAGACCGCCCTGAAGATCGCCCGCCGGGCGACGGGCCGGTCGCGGGTCGTCGCGTTCCGGGGCGGGTTCCACGGCCGGACGCTCGGCGCGCTCGCCGCGTCGGGCCTCCCGGAATACCGCGAGCAGGCGAGCCTCTTCCCCGAGGGCCTCTACCGGTTCGCCGAGCTGAACAGCGAGGACCTCTCGATGATCGACGCCACCGTGGCGGCCGTGATCGTCGAGCCGATCCAGTCGATGGGCGGCGTCCGGAGCCTCACGCGGCAGTTCGCCCACGCGCTCCGGCGCCGGTGCGACGAGGTCGGCGCGCTCCTCGTGTTCGACGAGGTGCAGACCGCCCCCGCGCGCACGGGCCAGTGGTTCGCGGCCGGGCTTCTCGAGATCGAGCCGCACCTGATCGCGACCGCGAAGGGCATCGCCGCCGGCTTCCCGGTCGGGGTCGTGCTCGCGCAGGGCTCCGTCGCGGGGACCGTGAAGACCGGCGACCAGGGGACCACGTTCGGCGGCGGCCCGCTCGCCTGCGCGGCCATCGACGCGACGCTCGCGGCGCTCGAGGACATGGACGCCCCGGCCCGCGCGCGCGCGATCGAGGAGCGCGTGCGCCGGCGGCTCCGTGGCCGCGAGATCCTCGGCCACGGCGGCCTCCTCGGGCTCCGCGCCCCGGCGAAGGAGACGGTCCAGAGGCTGCGCACGGAGAAGAAGGTGCTCGCCGCGACCTGCCCCGGCGACGCGACGGTCGTGCGCCTCCTGCCGCCGCTCACGATCAGCGACACCGAGCTGGACGAGGGCATCGCGGCGATCCAAGCGGTGCTTTCCTGACACGAGGTCGAGATCCCCACCATGAAGAACCTCCTTGCGCTCGCCGACCTCTCCGCCGCCGAGACGAAGGCGCTCCTCGACCTCTCGGAGCGGTTCGCCAAGGACGGCATCCCGCCCGCGCGGAAGGGCCGGTTCGTCTGCGGCCTCTTCTTCAACCCGTCGCTCCGCACGCGCACCGCGCTCGAGGTCGCGGCGGTCTCGCTCGGCGCGCACTGCGTCGTCCACGACGTCGGCCAGGGCGTCTGGAAGATCGAGACGCGCGACGGCACGATCATGGACGGCGACGCGCAGGAGCACGTCCGCGACGCGGTCGGCAATTTCCTGTCGGGCGCGGTCCACCTGATCGGCGTGCGAACGTTCGCCGAGCTGGCGCGGACCTACGAGGAGAACCGCAGGGACCCCGTCCTCTCCGCGATCGCGCGCTGCTCGACGGTGCCCGTCGTGAACCTCGAGTCCGCCGTGGAGCACCCGATGCAGGGGCTCGCCGACGTCCTCGTGCTCCGGCGCCACAAGCCGAAGACGGTCGCGATCACCTGGGCGTACCACCCGCGCGCCCTCCCGATGGCGGTGCCGAACACCGCGCTCATCGGCTTCGCCCGCGCGGGCTACGACGTCCGCCTCGTCCACCCCGAGGGGTTCGAGCTCGACCCGAAGGTGCACGAGCAGGCCGGCGGGAAGGTGAAGGTCCTTCACGACATGGACGAGGGGCTCGAGGGCGTGGATGTCATCTACGCCAAATCGTGGGGGGCGCGGGGGGAGTACGGGCCGCGCGGGAACCCCGAGCTCCGGACCGGCCTGCGGGGCTGGATCGTCAACCGCGAGCGGCAGGGCAACGCCGCCTTCATGCACTGCCTCCCCGTGCGACGCAACGTGGTCGTCACCGACGACGTCATCGACGGGCCGAAGTCCTGGGTCGCGGAGCAGGCGCACGCCCGGGTGCTCACGCAGGCTGCCGTCCTCCACGAGCTGCTCTGAACCTCCCCCCCGCGCCCCCCCTCTTCGCGCTTGGGGGTATGATCGCGCGCCTTCGCGATGAACGGCCAGGACATCGAGACCCTCCTCCAGGCGCTCCCCTACATCCGGGAGCACAAGGGGCAGACCTTCGTCATCAAGTGCGGCGGCGAGATCGCGCGCGACCCGGAGGCGCTCGACCGCCTCGCGGCGGACATCGCGCTCGTCTACCACGTGGGCGTGCGCCCCGTCGTCGTCCACGGCGGCGGGCCGCAGGCGACCGACCTCCAGCGCCGCCTCGGCCACGAGCCCCACATCGTGCAGGGCCGGAGGATCACCGACGACGCGACGCTGGAGATCGCCAAGATGGTCTTCGGCGGCCAGATCAACATCGACATCCTCGGCGCGCTCCGCCGCCACGGGATCCAGGCCGTCGGCGTCTCGGGCGTCGACGGCGACCTGATCCAGGCGGTGCGACGTCCCGTGACCGAGGTGAGGGACCCGAAGACGGGCAAGACCACGCAGGTGGACTGGGGTCACGTCGGCGACATCGCCACCGTGAACACGCGTCTCCTCCAGAAGCTCCTCGACGACGGGTACGTGCCGGTGCTCTCCTCGCTCGGGAGCGACCGCGCCGGGAACGTCTACAACATCAACGCCGACACCGTGGCCGCGCGCGTGGCCGCGGACCTGAAGGCCGGGAAGCTGCTGCTGCTCACCGACGCGCCGGGGCTGCTCGAGGACCCCGACAACGAGGGGAGCCTCATCTCCCACATCAGCGCGAGCCGGTGCGAGGAGATGCTCAAGACCGGCGCGATCCGCGGCGGCATGGTGCCGAAGATCGAGACGCTCGTCGAGGCGGTGCGCGGGGGCGTCCGCCGCGCCCACATCCTCGACGGCAAGACGGCGCACAGCCTCCTCGTCGAGCTCTTCACCAAGGAAGGCACGGGCACGATGGTGACGACGAGCGAGGAGGAAGCGCGCTACCTCGAGGGCGACCTTGCGGGCTAGGAGGCGCGCCCGGGCGCCCTCGACGCGGAAGACCGGATGGACGCGGTCGAGCTGACGCGCGCGCTGGTCCGGATCCCGTCGGTCTCCGGGAGCGAAGCGGGGTGCGTCGCGCTGCTGCGCGAGATGCTCCCCAAGGCCACGGTCGTCGGACGGAACGTCTTCGCGGTGCGCGGGTCGGGCGACGACACGCTGCTCCTGAACAGCCACATGGACACCGTGCCCGCCTCGCCCGAGTGGACGATCGACCCGCTTGGCGCGATCCTCTCCGACGGGAAGGTCCGCGGGCTCGGCGCGAACGACGCGAAGGGACCGCTGGCGGCGCTCGTCTGCGCGTTCCTGCGCGCCCGCGTGCCGGCGAGGGGGCGCCTCGTGCTGGCCGCGACCTGCGACGAGGAGACGGGCGGGGAGGGGCTCGGGACGCTGCTCCCGAGCCTGCCCAAGGTCTCTGCGTCGATCATCGGCGAGCCGACGGGCCTCGAGGCGTGTTCGTGCCAGCGCGGCCTCCTGCGGCTGCGCCTCGTGGCGCGCGGGAAGCGGGCGCACGCCGCGCGGCCGTGGCAGGGCGAGAACGCGATCGAGAAGGCCGCCCGCGACGTGTCGCGCCTCGCGGGGCTCCCGCTGCCCGTCCACCCGCTGCTCGGCGCCGCGACCCTCCAGGTCACGATGATCCGGGGAGGCGTCCGGACCAACGTGGTCCCGCCGGAGTGCACGCTCGAGGTGGACGCGCGCACGGTGCCGGAGCTCGACAACCGGGCGCTGTTCGAGCGCGTCCGCGGCCTCGTGGAGAGCGAGGTCGATCTCGTGAGCGAGCGGATCGCGCCGGTCGAGACGTCCGCGTCGTCGCGCATCGTCCGGGCGGCGCTCGGGGCGCTCTCCCAGGACGCGCCGCGGGCGTTCGGGGGCGTCTCGGACCTCTTCCACGTCCGGGCGGCGCCCGGGATCGTTCTCGGACCCGGGCGGAGCGAGCAGAGCCACGCCGCCGACGAGTGGATCGAGACCGAGCAGCTCGAGCGGGGCGTCGAGGCCTACGGTCGCGTCATCGCGGGCTATTTCGAGGGGGCATCGGGGGCATGAGCGGGAATCGCATGTGGGGCGGCAGGTTCGAGGGCAAGCTCGACCCGCGCGTGGACGCGCTCAACCGGTCCTTCCCGTTCGACTGCCGACTGTGGGAGGAGGACATCGCCGCGTCGGCCGCGTGGGCGCGGGCGCTGCGCCACGCGGGCGTGCTCGACGGCCAGGAGCTCCAGTCGGTCGCCACGGGGCTCGATCGCGTGCGGCAGGAGTTCGCGCAGGGACGGTTCAAGAGCCGCCCGACGGACGAGGACATCCACACCGCGGTCGAACGCCGTCTCGTCGAGCTGGTCGGGAGCGCGGGGGAGAAGCTCCATACCGGGCGCAGCCGGAACGACCAGGTCGCGACGGACCTCTGCCTCTGGCTCCGCAAGGCGTGCCAGGAGGTCTCGGCGTCGATCAAGGGCCTCGTCCTCCGGCTCCTCGCCGCCTCGGACCGCGCGGAGGGGATCGCGATCCCCGCCTACACGCACCTCCAGCGCGCCCAGCCCGTCCTCGCCGCCCACCACCTCCTCGCCTACGTCGAGATGCTCGCGCGCGATCGCGACCGGCTCGCCGACGCGCGGGGGCGGTGCGACGCGCTCCCCCTCGGCGCGGGCGCCGCGGTCGGCACCGGCTTCCCGATCGACCGGATGCGCCTCGCGAAGGAGCTCGGCTTCCGGGCCGTCGCGGAGAACAGCCTCGACGCCGTCGGTTCGCGGGACGGCGCGGTCGAGTTCCTCGCCGCGTGCGCGCTGCTCTCCGTCCACCTCTCGCGGCTCGGCGAGGAGATCGTCCTCTGGTCCTCCGCGGAGTTCGGCTTCGTCCGCCTCTCCGACCGTGTCGCCACCGGCTCGAGCCTCCTCCCGCAGAAGAAGAACCCGGACGGCGCCGAGCTCGCGCGCGGCAAGGCGGGACGAGTGCTCGGCCACCTTGCGGCACTCTTGACCACGCTCAAGGGGCTCCCGCTCGCCTACAACAAGGACATGCAGGAGGACAAGGAGGCGGTCTTCGACGCCTTTGACACGGTGACGGGGGTCCTCCACGCGCTCTCGGCCACGATCGACGGGCTCGCGTTCGACGCGACCCGGTGCGCCGCGGCGCTCGAGGGCGGCCACCTGCTCGCGGTCGAGCTCGCGGACTACCTCGTGCGGAAGGGGATGCCCTTCCGGCGCGCGCACGGGGTCGTGGGCCGCCTCGTCACGAAGGCGGAGGCGAAGGGCGTGGATGTGAGCCGCCTGAAACTCGAGGATCTCCGGGAGGAGGCGCCCGAGTTCGATGCCGACGTCCGGCACGTCCTCTCCGTGGGCGCGGCGCTCAGGGCGAAGGGCGCCGTCGGCGGCACGGCGCCTTCCCGGGTGAAGCGGTCGCTCGCCGCGTGGAACCGGCGTGTGGCGCGCTGGTAGGAGGCCGAGGGGGCCCGGGGGGCGAACCGCCATGGGCGGCGGCGGTTAGACCTCCCATGCCGTACCAGGGCGAATCGGACCTCGCGCGCTTCTACGACGGCGACTACCTCGTCTTCCGGACGCCGTCGGGCGACGTGGACTTCTACGTCCAGGAGGCCGTCCGGTCCGGCGGGCCCGTCCTCGAGTTCGGCTGCGGCACGGGTCGAATCCTCGTCCCGACCGCGGAGAAGGGGATCGCGATCACGGGCGTGGACGCGAGCGAGCGGATGCTCGCGCGGCTCCGCGCGAAGATGCCGGAGGCCGACGTGCATCTGGGCGACATGCGGGACTTCGACGCCGGTCGGCGCTTCGCCCTCGTGACGATCCCCTTCCGCCCGATCGCGCACGTCCTCGACGCGCGGGACCACGTGCGGCTCTTCTCGAACATGCGCCGCCACCTCGCCCCGGACGGCCGCCTGGTCTTCGACTTCTTCCACCCGAACCCCGCCTACCTCGCGGCGCCGCGGCCGGAGAAGCTCGACTTCGAGAGGATCGAGGACGGCTTCCGGATCCGCCGCTACTCCCGCGCCGTGCCCCACGTCTCGCGCCAGGTGAGCGAGGTCACGTTGCGCTGGGAGATCGAGGACGGGAACGGGCGGATCGAGCACCGGAAGACGGACTTCCCGATGCGATGGTTCCACCGGTTCGAGCTGGAGCACATCCTCGCCCTCGCGGGCCTCGAAGTGGAGGCCCTCTACGGGGGTTTCGACCGGTCGCCCTTCGGCGACGGCTCGGCCGAGATGATCTTTGAGGCCGTAGGCCGTAGGTAGGGAACCGGCTTCCGCTTCCGTCTCCTTGCATACGCATCCCCGGACCTCCCCCCCCCAGCCCCCCCCTTTTCCCAGGGCCTATGGCCTGTACCTCGCCCCTCCCGGCGATAGAATGGACTGGCGGTGCAGGTGGAGGTCGCGATGGCTTGGCGTCACCTCGGGCTTCTGGCCGTGGTCCTTCTTGCCGCGTGCAGCGGAGGAAGCCCCGGCGGCCCCGATCCGCAGCCGGTCGCCTTCCAGGTGACCTCGGTCCTGCCCAGGAGTTCGGCGGAGGGCGTCCCGCTCGCGGAGGAGGTGCTCGTCACCTTTTCGAGGCCGGTGGATGCCGCGTCGCTCACGCCGGACTCGTTCCGGATCGTGGCCGAGAGCGGGGACGAGATCATCGGCACGCGCACGCTCTCGCCGCTGCCGGCGACGCAGGTCCGGTTTAAGCCGCTGAGCGGGTACTTCCCGTTCGCGATGCACACGATCCAGGTCACGCGGGCCGTGCTCGACAGGAACGGCGAGCCGCTCGACAAGGATTACACCTTCAACTTCCACACCGAGGAGGAGGGTCCCGTCCTCCCGGTCCAGGCGCAGGTCGAGTCCAAGGGGAACCCGCTCGCCAACGGACGGTTCCTCCACCGGATGACGCTTCTCCCGGACGGCAAGTTCCTCGTCGCCGGCGGATACGCGCTGGACGGGGAGCCCGCGCTCGAGGGCGCGGAGCGTCTCGACTGGACGATCGCCGCGAGCGTGGCGATCCCCGGCGGCATGCTCGGGGCGCGCGCCGCGCACGTGCAGATCGCGCTCGCCGACGGCCGGGTGCTGCTCGCCGGCGGCGAGATGGCCTCGTTCCCGTTCTTCCCGCTCGCGAGTTGCGAGTTCTTCAACCCCGGGTCCGGTACGTTCACGTCGGCGCCCGCGCTCCACTTCCCGCGCTCCTTCGCCCACGCGGCGCGCCTCGCGGACGGGCGCGTGCTTCTCACCGGCGGGCAGGGGCTCGCGGAGAACGGGGCCCTCATCTTCCGCGCGGACGCCGAGCTCTTCGATCCCGTCGCGGGCACCTGGACGCTGGTCGGGTCGCGCATGGAGGCGGGCCGCTCCGCGCACTTCAGCGCGGCCACGTCCTTTGGCGACGCGATCGTCATCGGCGGTACGCCCGGGTTGCCGTCCGCCACGCTCTGGCGCGAGGACATGGAGGTGTTCTCCCTCCAGCTCGGCACGCCGTTCTTCCCCCACTTCTTCGGGGCGGGCACGGTCCTTCCCGACGGGCGCCCCTTCGTCGCGAGCGGCGTCGATTCGCTCGGGATCACGATCTGGGACTCGCGCTACGGGTTCCTCGGCGCGATCAACCAGCTGCCGGACGCGCGGCCCTTCGGGACCGCGACCGCGTTCGCGGACGGCCGCGTCCTGCTCCTCGGCGGCTTCGACCTCACGTCGGCCCCGCCGAAGATCCACGACACGTTCGACGTCTTCTTCCCGATCGGCGCCACGGGCCGGATCTTCCGCGCCGCGGCGCGCCTCCCGAATCCCACCTCGCACCACGCGAGCGAGCTCGCGCCCGACGGAAAGATCTGGATCACGGGCGGGATCGGCGCGATCGGCGAAGGGCTGCGGCAGGTCGTGGCGATCCGCCCGACCGAATGACGCGGCGCCTGCCGCTCCTCGTTCTGCTCGCGGCCTGCACGAAGGCGACGCCGCCCGACCCTCCGGCCCCCGGCGCCCCCCCCGCACGCGACGAGAACGCGCGGATCGAGGCGCTCCTCCGCGCGGTCTCTACGGCCGACGTGACCTTCATCCGCAACGGCTCGCCGCACGAACCCAAGGCGGCGGCCGACCACCTGCGGACGAAGTGGAAGCGCGCGGGGCGCCCGCTCACCGCGGAGCAGTTCATCGAGAACATCGCGAGCAAGTCCTCGATGTCGGGCAAGCCGTACCTCGTCCGGCTCGCGGACGGCAAGGAGATCCCGGCGGGCGACTGGTTCCGCGCCCGCCTCGCGGAGATCGACGCCGCCCCTAGATGAAGGGCTTGACCTCCTCGACGCCCTTCCGGACCGCGTCCGCGCTCACGTCGAGGGCGGCCTTCTCGTCCTTCGCGAGTTTCAGCTCGACGATCTGCTTCACCCCCTCGCGGCCGAGGCGGACCGGCACGCCGAGGTGGATGCCGTTGTAGCCGTACTCGCCCTCGAGGTAGGCGCACGCGGGGAGGAGGTGGCCGGTGTCCTTGAGGATCGCCTCGACCATCACCACCGCGGAGCCCGCGGGCGCGTAGTAGGCGCTGCCGGTCTTCAGGAGCTTCACGATCTCGCCGCCGCCGCCGCGGGTGCGGGCGACGATCGCGTCGAGCCTGTCCTTGGGGATCAGCTCGGTCACGGTGATCCCGTTGACCGTGCTGAAGCGGGGCAGCGGCACCATCTGGTCGCCGTGGCCGCCGAGGACCATCGCGTTCACGTCGCGGACCGAGACCTTGAGCTCGGAGGCGAGGAAGCGCCGGAAGCGCGCGGCGTCGAGGACGCCGGCCATCCCCATCACGCGCTCGCGGGGGAACCCCGTGACCTTGAAGGCCACGTAGGACATCACGTCGAGCGGGTTCGTGATCACGACGACGATCGCGTCGGGCGCGTGCTTCCGGATCGCGACCGAGACGTCCTTGAGGATCGTCGCGTTCGTCTTCAGGAGGTCCATCCGGTCCATGCCGGGCTTCCGGGCGATGCCGCTCGTGACCACGACCACGTCGCTCTTCGCGAGCGCCGCGAGGTCGTTCGACCCCTCGATCCTCGCGTCGAAGTCGAAGATCGCGCCGCATTGGGCCATGTCGAGCGCCTTGCCCTGCGGCAGGCCGTCGACGACGTCGATCATCGTGACGTCGGCGAGGTTCCGCTCCGCGATCTGGAAGGCGCAGGTGGCCCCGACGTTGCCCGCGCCGACGATGGTGACCTTGTGCATCGGGGCATTCTCGGCCGCCGGGCCAGTTTTCGGGGGGGGTGCGGGGGCCCTACTTGTCGGCCGTGGCCTCGATCAGGCTCGCGAACCGCTTCTGATTCGCGTCGAACGCCGCGAGCGCCTCCTGCATGGCCACGAGCGTCTTCTCCACGAGGTCGGTGCGCTGGGCGTCGCCGAGCACGCCGAGCCGGCGCAGGGTCTCGAGGTCCTGGATCGCGTTGGCGACGTTGCCCGCGGCGTCCACGTAGAGGCGCGCGGCGTTGTAGAGGTGGACGTCGTCCGACTCCTTGCCGGACGGCTTGTTGATGAGCTTCCACGGGGCCGTGCGGAGGTCCTCCGTGAGCGCCTGGAAGTTCTCGAAGGCCTTGGTCGCGGCGGAGAGGCCGCGCTTGAGGTCCGGCCGCATCTCGACGACCGCGTCGTTCGCCGCCTGGCCGATGGCCTCGATCTGCGCCAGCGCCGGCGCGAGCCGCCGCATGCCGTCGTCCAGCTGCTGGACGATCGACTTCAACCCCTCGCGGTTCTCCTTGAGGATCCCCTTCACCTCGCCCGCGGCCTCGCGCGTGTCGTCGAGGATCGCCTGCACCTTCACGCTCATCGAGACCCAGTCGGTCTTGAGGCTGCCCGTGAGGTCGTCGATGTTGGCGATCACGTGGTCGATCCGCTCGCGGTTGTCCAGAACGACGGCGCGGATCTCGGTCGCCGCGTCCTGGAGCTTCGTGAGGAGGTCGCGCGCCTGCCCCTGGAGCGCCGTGAGATCGAGGTCCTTCACCTTCGCCCGCGCGTCGAGGATGAGCCCGTCCAGGTTCCTCGCGACGTCCTGGGCGACGGTCCCCAGCTCCTTGTAGCTGTCCACCAGCTCGTCCACGTTCGCGAGCCGCCTGCCGACGAGCCCTTCGGTCGTCTCCTTCGCGAGCGTGTTGCTCGACCCGTAGTCGACGTTGAACTGGACGACGTTGGTGATCGACTTCGAGATCTTGAACACGCTGTCGACCGGGATCTCGAGGTCCTTGCGGATCTCGATCGTCACCGCGACCCACCGGCCGCGCTTCCCCTCGTGGGTGAACATCACGGTCTCGAGGCTCTTGACCTCGCCCGCCTTCTGGCCGGCGACGTAGACGTCGGCGCCCCCCCCGATCCCCCCCGCATCCCGGAAGTGGATGGTGAGCCGGCTCTTCTCCTTGAACCGGTCCCCTCCGCCCATCACGAGGAAGAGGCCGATCGCGAGGATCACGAGGCCGCCGAGGACCACGAGGCCCGCGCGGATCTCCGCCGACTTGCTTGCTGCCGCCATGCCCTAGCCTCCCAGGAGATCTTCCGCGAAGTCGCGGCTCGAGAGGCGGAGCGGGATCGGCCCCTCCGCCTTGCCTTGGATGAACTGCTGAACGACCGGGTCGCTGGTCGTCCGGATCTGCTCCGGCGTGCCCTCCGCGAGGATGAGCCCCCCGTGCATGAGGACCATCCGGTCCGCGATCCGGAACGCGGACTGCATCTCGTGGGTCACCACGATGGACGCGACGCCGAGCTTCTCGCCGAGCCCCATGATCAGCTCGTCGATCACGGCGAGCATCACCGGGTCGAGCCCCGCGCCCGGCTCGTCGTAGAAGATGATCTCGGGGTCGAGCGCGATCGCGCGAGCGAGGCCGACGCGCTTCTTCATGCCGCCGGAGAGCTGCGCGGGCACGAGGTGCTCGAAGTCGCGCAGGCCGACCAGCTCGAGCTTCAGCTTGATGATGATCGAGATGATCTTCTCGTCGAGATCCGTGTGCTCGCGGAGCGGCAGCGCGATGTTCTCGCCGACGGTCATCGAGTTGTAGAGCGCGCCCGACTGGAAGAGCACGCCGAACCGCTTCTTGATCGGGTAGAGCTCCTGCTCCGAGAGCTTCGTGATCTCCTTGCCGAAGATCTCGATCGTGCCCGCGTCGGGCTTCTCCGCGCCGATGAGCAGCCGGAGCATCGTGCTCTTGCCGTGGCCCGAGCCGCCCATGATGACGAGGGTCTCGCCCTTGCGGACCTCGAGATCGACACCCTTCAGGATGGGCCGCCCGTCGTAGCTCATCCGCACGCCGCGGACGCGGACGATCACGTCGCCCTTCTTGAACTCGCTGTCCCGGTCGATGCCGGAGGCCGTCTTGCCCATCCGTCGCTCAGAAGTAGAGGACCACCGTCATGATGCAGTCCGCCACGATGATCAGGATGATCGAGTAGACGACCGCGTTCGTGGTCGCGCGTCCGACGCCCTCGGCGCCCCCGGAGACCTGGAGCCCCTGGGCGAGGCCGACGAGCCCCACGATGCCGCCGAAGATCGCGCTCTTCATCCCCCCCACCCACACGTCCTTGACCTTCATCGCGTCGAGCATCTTGTCGTAGAACTGCGCCCAGCTCAGGTCCAGGAGGGAATA
>Ga0187894_10006238_pt1 | contig 11788 bp, 9 predicted proteins | sample GBC1701081metaG_FD_136650 | JGI IMG/M metagenome (GOLD analysis project Ga0187894, IMG submission 136650) | White microbial mat communities from a lava cave in the Kipuka Kanohina Cave System on the Island of Hawaii, USA - GBC170108-1 metaG ...
AACTCGATTTGCCTGTTCCGACAAGGGCTTGCCACCGCGCCCGCCGTCAGCGGGAATGATTTGCGCAAGCGTGCTGGCCCGAGCCGGAGGGGCAACGCGCCTCCCGCCACCAAGGGGGAAGAAACTTCAGATGCAATTGCGCTGTCGTAGCTGGTCGATGGTGCCTTGCGTGCATGGTGATCATGGGTCGTTCCATCTTCCGCTTCCGGAGTTTCCGGAGTTCCGCGGTCTCTCGTTTCTTGCGCGATTACAATCGCTTGACGCACGCTCAACGATCTTCCGGAGTCTTCCGTGGACTTCCGCGGTTTCCGGAGTCCCGGTGCTTCAGGGCACCCCCGGGGTGAGACGCGCCACGAGGTGGTAGCGGGAAATGCGCAAACTCGATTGTGCAGCAGTGACAAGCACTTGGCGGTGTCTCGCGCGGTTGCGGAAAATGGTCTGCGCAATCGGTGACACGCCCCGCCTCGCGATCCCCGCGGCTTGCACTGCGGACGGACGTCCACCGTCGGCCAGCGCAAATTGCGCGAACTCGATCGGCAACACCGACAAGCACTTGCCGGCGCACCGGCCACTTGCGGAAATGATTGGCGCAAACCGGCGCGCCCCCACTTGCTGCCGGATCGCGGAGGGAACCGAAGCTCCATCCTCGACGTGGTAGCGCAAATTGCGGGAACTGGAATTGACAGCTCCGACAAGCACTTGCCGACGCACCGGCCGGCTGTTGAAATGATTTGCGCAAACCGGCGCGCCCCTCCTGCAGCAGGGCGCGCCGGCGCACTCCTTGCGACAAATGCGGAATATCCGACAAATCGCAAGCCATTGGGATACAAGGGAGATTCGGCGCTCCGACAGTGGCATCCGATCGGCCGATAAATGCGAAAAATCCCTCCTGGCCGCATTGGCAATGCTTGCACCTGCATCTGCATCTGCACTACTTTGGCACCCGACAACGTACGTACGGCTGGATGCTGCAAACCAGGATCGCCACCGCGAGTGATCTTGCCGCCCCTGCCTGCGGCGACGACCTGGCTGGCGATGCCAGCGGGAATTGCGCGAACTCAATTCCATGGGCCGACCAAGGACTTGGCACCGGTCGAAACGGCTGCGGAAATGGTTTGCGCCATCGACGGCGGGGCCCCGCCTCGCCATACCCGCTGCATGGACCGCCGACGGTCGCCTCCTTTTGTCAGCGCGAATTGCGCAAATTCGATTCCCTCCCACTGACGGCCACGCAGTCGGGCGCAGCAAACGCGAGGCGCTACCGCCGGTACCCGATCTGGTGCCGCCCGGCGTCCGTCGATGACGTCCACCGCGTCGTGCCGCTTCGTCGAAGATGTCGGAAACTCCCATTGGCCTGAGTTCTCAACGCCTTTGCCTTGGGCAACCGGGCAGCGGGGGTGCCCCTCCGTTCGTTACCACACCGCAAGTGATGGGAAGCATTGCTCATATCGCACTTCATAGTATAAGTCAAGTTATTTCTTTCCCGGTACAAATACAGTATGAGATGTCGCACCTTCAACAGTATAGAACCGGAACGATCTGGCGGCGCCGGGCCGAATTAACGTTCACCGATCCTGACATCCGGCGTCCAACGTCACGCGGTTGCCCGGCAACGCTCATATCGGCGAGTGCCATGGCGAAAACGGATTTGAATCGGATAATCCCGTGCAGATCCCTGGCCGACGCGTCCTACCGACACCTGTTCATGTGCACGTGTTTCATGGAACGGGTCCATGCCTCCCGAAACCCTTCCTCAATGCCAGCCTCTTCCGCTCCCGCAAATATGATGCTCAGCAGGACTTCATCAGGGTATCGCTCCGTATTTCCCTTGATCATGGATGGAAGGCAACCAAGGACTTTGTGGAGAACTTCGTTGTAGGCCCGGGCTTTGAAGGTCTGTATCGGGCTGTTGTCAGGAGGATGGAAGACGTCTCGTGCTGCCACCGTCAGCCGCGGGCGTGCTACTGATCGCGATGCGCCGGCCGAGTCCGTCGTAGGCGAAAGTGGTCTGCTTGCCCGGTTGCGCCGCGTAGGTGATGCCGACCAGGCGATCCTCCGCGTCCCAGGCATACGTGCGCCGCCCGTCCGAAACCAAGTTACCGTTGGCATTATAGCTTATCACCGGCTGACCTGAAAGCGACGTCAGCTGGTTCAGGTTGTTATAGCTTGCGGTCTGCTGCCCCGGGTCGGGATAGGCGATCGGGCTGTCGATGGTTTCGCTGATCGCGATGATGAAATCCTCGGCACTGGTCGTGAACTGGAAATTCGAGCTATGACCTGCCGACAATCCGACATTGCTGATCCCGGACAGGCGTCGGTCCCCTGAATTTGGCAGATAACTCCACGTGGTCATCAATGGGGTATTGGCGAGCTGACGCCGGGTCATCTGCGTGGCTGGCCAAGATAGGTCAGCGTAAACGCCCCAAGGTCATTGGTGCGACCGGCCAGGCGATTGATTGCATCGTACTGGAACGTCTCGGTGCCAGATCCGGTGACCGTTCTCGAGCTGACTCGCCCGAGCGGATCATAGGCATAGGTGATGGTGCTGTTAGGCAGTGGGCTGGCTTCCCGTTGCAGGCGCAGGGCGCCTGGCGCGCCGACCGGCATATAGCTGTACTGCGTCGTGCCGGTGCCGTCAGTCATCGACACCATGCGCGGGAAGTAGGGGTCGTAGGAAAAGCCAACGTTCGGCGTGGGATTGGCCGCGTTCAGATATACAATGCCGGCACGCTGGTCGTCCTTTGTGTAACTGTACTGCTTCGTCTGCCCCAGCGCGTCAACTACCGATCTGAAGCGACTCGTCGTGGCCTCGTAGGTGAAGGTAGCCGTGCTACCGTCGGCATATCGTTTCGAGGTGAGCCGACCCTGCACGTCGTAGGTCCAGCTCGTGGTATTTCCCTTCGGGTCAGTCAGACTGGTCCGATTACCCGCCTCGTCGTAGCCGAACAGCGTCTGGTTGCCGATCGGGTCGCGGATCTTCGTGAGACGCCGATTGGCGTCGCGCGTGTAGATCCACACCCGGCCCTGGCGATCCCGGAATGAGGCAAGATCGAGCTTGTCATAGGTGTACGTGTCCGTCGTGCCATCGGGATATGTGATCTTGGTCAGCCTGTTAGCAGCGTCATAGCTATATGCGGCGGACCAGCCTTCGGAATCAGTGAAAGTGGCGACCCGGTCGAAGGCATCATAGGTGTACGTGGCAGCGACAACATTGTTGGCGTTGACGATCGTGGTGAGTCGACGACTCGTGGTGTCGTATTGATAGGTCGTCTTCTGGCCCAACGGATTGGTTACTGATGTGAGTTGGCCGGTGGCATTGTATGTGTAGAGCGTCGTCTGACCCGCGGCGTCTGTATAAGTGAGCGGACGGTGCTGATAGTTGTAGCTGAACTGCGCGATCGTAGTCGACAGGCCGTACTCGGTGGTCTGGGCGATGGCGGCCACATCGATGCCGTTGGCGTATGCGAAGGTTGTCTTGCGGCCGACCGGATCGATCATCGAAGTGATGTTGAAGAAGCCGCTGGCGTGGTAGGTATACTGCGTCAGCTGCGTCGTGCCGTCATCGAGCACGCGGCCGATGGCGGCAGGCTGGTTGTAGGTCCCGGAGCGGAAGGTGTTCGTCTGCCCCGGGTAGGCGAACCAGATCCGGTTCTCCAGCGGGTACTTGACGCTTTCGAGCGCCGTCGACTTGATGGCGGCGTCGCCCAGATGGCTGAAATGCCGGATGCGCGCCTTGCTGTAGTCGCACTGCCCGAAGGCGCAACCAGCCACGACGTAGGCATGCTTGTCCCAGTGGAAGCTGTTGCCGTACTGCAGGAAGCCGTTGGTCAGCGCCACCGGCATGCCCTGCGGCACGGTGGCCGGAGGGTCGCTCTCGGGGACCGGCGCGGGCTCGACCCATTCCTCGCGCTCGATGAATCCCATGGGGTCGGTCACCTGCACGAAGCGCGGCGGCACGCGCATGACAATCGCTTGCGCCGCCAGACGCTTGCCATCTCTCGGTGCGGTGCCAGCGTCCGATCAACGTCACGTCATGCTCGATCAGATCACAATCGGGGAGCACGCGCATGGCGTGCCGGGCGCGCTGACCCGTCGAGGGCATCGTCGTTGAGAACCGCAGCGTTCGAGCGTCCCACGCGATCTCGCTGATGCAGCCGTGCTTCCGGCCGGAAAGATCCCTCGCTGCGCTCGGGATGACGGACAGGAGCAACCAGGGGGCACGACCCGACGCCTGTACTTCGAGCTGGCGTCGACCTTGCCGGTCGCGCTCCAGACGATGCACGATGCGATCAGGGACCAGTCGCGGCGCCGACGACAGCGCAGCGGGCTGCCATCGCAATGAAAGGCCCACCGGGCCAGGAGGAATCATGCCCGTGACAAGCCTCTCGCCGAACCTGCCGCCCGACAAGCAGCGCGAGATGCTGCGCCAGATGCTGACGATCCGCCGCTTCGAGGAGCGCGCCTCGGTGGACTACCACGGCGGCAGGATCCATGGCGTCGTGCATTGCTACATCGGCGAGGAGGCCGTCGCGGTCGGGGTGTGCAGCGCGCTCCAGCCGGGCGACCGGATCATCTCGACGCATCGCGGCCATGGCCATTGCATCGCCAAGGGCGCCGACCTGAACCGCATGGTGGCCGAGCTCTACGGGCGGCAGACCGGCTACTGCAAGGGCAAGGGCGGCTCGATGCACATCGCCGATTTCGACATCGGCATGCTGGGCGCCAACGGCATCGTGGCGGGCGGCATCGCGATCGTTACCGGGGCCGGCCTTGCCGCGCAGATGGATGGCAACGGCGGCGTGGCCGTCTCCTTCTTCGGCGACGGCGCGTCCAATGCCGGGCCGTTCCACGAGTGCCTGAACATCGCAGCGACATGGAAGCTGCCGATGATCTACGTGTGCGAGAACAACCTCTGGGCCGCGCAGACCTCGGCCGCATCGACTCAGGCGCTGCCCGACGTGGCGGCCCGCGCGGCCGGCTACGGCATTCCCGGAGTCGTGGTCGACGGCAACGACGTCTTCGCCGTCCACCAGGCGGCGCACGCCGCGGCGGAGCGGGCGCGCGCCGGCGCCGGCCCGACGCTGATCGAGTGCAAGACCTACCGCTGGCGCGGCCATACCGAGCGCCGCGGCATACCCGATCCACGCGACAGGGCGGAGATCGAGGCGTGGCAGCGGCGCGATCCGATCGCGCTGCTGGCGCACCAGCTGAAAGAGCAGGGCGAAATCGACGATGGCGGCCTGCAGGCGCTGGAGGTCGAGGTCACGCGGACGCTCGACGCGGCGGTCGCTTTTGCCGAGGCCAGCCCCCTGCCCCTGCCAGGGCACGCCACCGACGACGTGTTCGCGGCGTGAGAGGCTGATTGCAATGAACTCAGCAAGAGGAGTGAGTTGCCGCGCTCGAGTAGCCTTCATGGTGAGCTTGTCGAACCATGAAGGCCTCGCACGGGCCGCGGTGCGGCGCTTCATGGTTCGACCCGGCAAGACGCAAAGCGTCTGCCTGCGCTCACCATGAAGCGACACCACCATTTGCAGGCAGACTCTGAAGCGAGGATCGGACGATGCGGGAGCTCACCTACAACCAGGCTGCGCTGGAAGCCGTCGCCGAAGAGATGCGGCGCGATCCCAAGATCTTCTACATGACGACCGACGCGATCGCGCCGCTGCTCAAGGAGTTCGGCCCGCAGCGGATGCGGGCGACGCCGATCGCCGAGGCGGCGATGACCGGCATGGCGATCGGCGCGGCCGGCTGCGGCTATCGCCCGATCGTCGACTGGCGGCAGGTGACGTTCTGCTTCGTCGCGATGGACCAGATCGTCAACCAGGCGGCGAAGATCCACTACATGTTCGGCGGGCAGGCGACGTTCCCGATCCTGTATCGGGCCGCGGTGGGCGGCGGCACGCAGCTGGCCGCGCAGCACTCGCAGTCGCCCTACTCGATGTTCATGAACGTCGCCGGGCTGAAGATGATCCTGCCGTCCACGCCCTACGACATCAAGGGGCTGCTCAAGACGGCGATTCGCGACAACAACCCGGTCATCTCGTTCGAATCGAATCGGCTGATGGCATACAAGAGTAACGTGCCGGAAGAGGACTACACGATCCCGCTGGGCAAGGCCGACATCAAGCGGACCGGCAGCGATGTCACCGTCGTGGCGGTGGCCTGGCAGGTGCACGAAGCGCTGGCGGCGGCCGAGGCGCTCGCCCCGGAGGGCATCTCGGTCGAAGTCGTGGATCCGCGCACGCTCGTGCCGCTGGACACGGACACGATCCGCGGCTCGGTGCAGAAGACCGGCCGCCTCATTGTCGCCGACGAAGCCGGCCCCACGGCAGGCTTCTCGGCGGAGATCGCGGCGGTCGTCACCGAGGATGCCGCCACCTTTGCGCGGCTGAAGGCGCCCGTGAGGCGGGTCTGCGCCCTGCAGGTGCCGATCCCCTACAGCCCGGTGCTGGAGAACCAGGTCTTTCCAGACCGCCACCGCATCACGGCCGCGGTCCGCGAGGTGCTGGCGGCGCCGGGATCGGCCAGGGCGGCCTAGGCCAGGTCACATCGATGCCCGCGCCGATCATCATCGCCGACAGCATCACCCGCATCGGGCCCGAGGCGGCCGGCGCCGTGGTGATCAACGCCTCGCACGGCGGAGTCTATGCCGCCTATCTTGCGGCCAAGCTCCATGTCGCAGCGGCGATCTTCAACGATGCCGGGGTCGGGCGCGACCGCGCCGGGATCGGCGGCCTGGCGTGGCTGCAGGATCTGGGCATCGCTGCCGCCGCAGTCGGCCATGACACCGCGCGCATCGGCGACGGCGCCGACATGATGGCGAATGGCACCATCACCCATGCAAACAGGCTGGCGGCGTCGCGTGGAGTCGAACCTGGCCAGTCGTGCCATGACGCGGCCGACCGGCTGCAGCAGGCGCAGCCGACGGACCGCGCGGCGCCGGAGGCGCTGGAAGCGGCGTTCCTGTTGGTCGCTGAAGCGCCGCAGGTCTGGGCGCTCGACTCGGCCTCGCTTGTCCTGCCCGAGCACCAGCACGCGATCGTCGTCACCGGCTCGCATGGCGGGCTGCTCGGCGGCAAGCCGGAGACGGCGCTGAAGCACGACGTGCTCGGCGCCCTGTACAACGACGCCGGGATCGGCAAGGACGACGCCGGTATCTCGCGCCTGCCGGCACTCGACGCGCGCGGCATCGCCGCCGCGACGGTCTCAGCGGCGAGCGCCCGCATCGGCGACGCGCGCTCGACCTACGAGGACGGCATCGTCAGCCGGGTCAACGCCCGCGCCGCGGCGCTCGGCCTGCGCGACGGCATCGCCGCCCGCGACTTCGTCGCAGGGCTGCGCCAGGCGCTGGGCAATAGGGAGTCGGGATCTTGAACGTCGTCCTGAGCGAAGCGAAGAACCCTGCGGCATCGCGGCCAGTCCGTCATCCCGAGCGCAGCGAGGGATCTTCCTGTCATGGAGTCTCAGTTCGCAGGAGATCCCTCGCTTCGCTCGGGATGACGACTGGACGGACCACCGCAGGGTCCTTCGCCTCGCTCAGGACGACGGAAAAATGCCCTGCATCGTCCATGTGGAGGCGCCCGGCGATGAGGAGGGAACGATGAACCAGACCGTGAAGAATCGCCCGTCGGGCGTGATGAATGGCGGGCGGGCGCTGGCGGAGATGCTGCGCCTGGCGGGCGCCGGGCCGATGTTCGGCATGGGCGGCTTCCAGCTGTTGCCATTCTACGACGCCGTTGGCCTGGTCGGCCTGGACCACCACCTGATCAACGATGAGCGGTGCGGCGCCTTCGCCGCCGACGCCTACGCCCGCGTCACCAACCGCCCCGGCATCTGCGACGGCACGCTCGGTCCCGGTGCCACCAACCTCGTCACCGGGCTCGTCGAGTCGCTGAACGGCGGCATCCCGATCGTCGCGATCGCCGGCGACACCAATCGCGCTCATTCCTGGAAGAACATGACCCAGGAATGCCGGCAGGTGGACATCCTGCGGCCGGCGGTCAAGGAGCTGATCCGCGTCGAGATGACCAGCCGCATCCCCGAGCTGGCGCGGCGCGCATTCGCGGTGGCGACCTCGGGACGGCCGGGGCCGGTGCTGCTCGACGTGCCGGAAGATGTCTGCCACGGCACCCATGATTTCGCGCCGGAGGATTTCGTCATCGACGAGGCGACGCTGAAGGCACCGGCCCGCCGCATCCGTCCCGATCGCGCCGGCATCGAGCGGGCCGCGAAGCTGATCGCCAGGGCAAAGCGGCCGCTGTTGCTGACCGGTGGTGGCATCCACCTGTCCGAGGCCTGGGACGCGCTGACGCGGTTCGCCGAGGCGCAGTCCATCCCGGTCGCCCATACGATGAGCGGCAAGGGCGGCATCGCCTGCGCCAACCCGCTCAATGCCGGCCTGTTCGGGCGCTACTCGCGCATCGCCAACGACCTGATCGAGGCATCGGATTGCCTGATCGTCGCCGGCTGCAAGCTGGGCGAGATCGCCACCAAGCGCTTCGCGCTGCCGCCGGCGCACATCCCGGTGATCCATCTCGACATCGTCGCCGAGGAGATCGGCCGCTGCATCCCGGCGGAAATCGCGCTGTGGGGCGATGCGCGCGCCGGGCTCGAAGACCTTGCCGAGGCGCTGTCGGACGGCGGCACGGCGGCGCGCGCGGCGCGGGCCGACTACGTGGCCGAGATCGTCCCGCGCATGAAGAAATGGCGGGACGATGCCGCGCCACGCCTCGATTCGCGCGAGCGGCCGGTGCACATGGCGCGGCTTTGCCGTGAGCTGAACAACACCCTGCCGGCGGACGCGATCCTCGTGGCCGATGGCGGCTTCGCCGGACATTGGACCGGCCTGCTGTACGACACCAAGAAGGCCGGCCGCCACTTCGTCCCGGACCGCGGCTTCGCCTCGATCGGCTATGGGCTGCCCGGTGGCATGGGCGCGTGCCTCGCCGCGCCCGACCGCCCGGTGATCGCGATCAGCGGCGACGGCGGCTTCAACATGACGCTCGGCGAACTCGAGACCGCCCGCCGTACCGGTTGCGGCTTGACGGTCATCGTCGTCAACAACGCCGCCTCCGGCTACGTGAAGGCGCTGCAGCACGCCATGATGGGCGGGCGCTACCAGTCGGCCGACCTCAAGGAGATGGACTACGCCGCCATCGCCCGCACGATGGGTTGCGGCGGCATCCGCGTCGAGGACCCCGAGGCGCTGGCCCCGGCGCTGCGGCAGGGCATGGAGGAACGCGACCGGCCGACCGTGATCGATGTCGTCGTCACCCGTGACCCGGCGCAGATGCTGCCCGCCGTCGACAACCGCACGGTGCAGATCAAGCAGGGCGATCGCGTGGCGTAGATTCTGTCCCATGACATCTCCTGCCATGGGGGCTATTGTTGGGTCGGTGATGCCTGCGGACAGCGCTGGGCGCCAGGCACGCGAGCGCGCCGCGGAAGATCGTAGCGCAGCGGCAGTGTGCCTTGGACGCCGGCACCTGGCGTGGATTCCTGGTCATGCGACAGGCCTTTTCCCATCAAGACGCTAACCCGATGCTGCAACACGACACCCGCCCCGCCACCTATGCCGACATCGAGGCCCTGCCGCCCAACATGGTCGGCGAGATCCTGTTCGGCGTGCTGCATGCCCATCCCAGGCCCGCCCCGCGCCACTCGGCGGCGACTCATCGACTGAGCGCCGTACTTGGCCCGCCGTTCGAGCTTGGCCCCGGTGGACCCGGCGGTTGGCTGTTCCTCAGCGAGCCGGAGCTTCACCTGAGCGCCCATGTGGTGGTGCCCGACCTCGCGGGGTGGCGGCGCGAACACCTGACCCCGTTCCCCGAGACGGCCTATATCGAAACGCCACCCGATTGGCTGTGCGAGGTGCTGTCGCCCAGCACGCAGGCCCTCGACCGCACCGACAAACTTGCGGTCTATGCGCGTGCGGGCGTCGGGCATTGCTGGTACGTGGACCCCGTTGCGCGCACGCTCGAAGTGCTGGCGCTCGGCAACGGCAAATGGCTGATCGCTGCCACCTTCAGGGATGCAGACGCGGTCGCCGCCCCGCCGTTCGAGGCGCACACGTTCAACCTTGACGTGCTCTGGGTGCCGGCGGGCGGCTGACGGGTGGTGCCATCGGGACGCACGTGCCAGCCTCGTCCGATGGTCGCGCGGTCATCCTCGGCGTGGGACACGGGCTCGCCGCGGATGACACCTGGTCCCGGCATGCGGGGCACGGTGATTCGATCGTTCAAGCCCAGGCCGGACCGACTCACCCAGACAAGTCAGCGAGGGCGTGGAAGCCCGCTGCGGCCATTGCCGGCGCCGGCAAGGTCGAGACCCCGCGCCACGGCCAGTCACCAAGGTACCCGAACCGCCGATGAGATCACGCCGTCTGGTACGGCACGAAGCGTCTGTCCAGAATCTGCGAGCAACTGCCCCGGCGTGGTGAAGGGTGTACTGTGATTCCGTCTGGCCGACATGTCGGTAGTCGCCCTTCCCGGCTTCGTTGACGTATCGGAAGGAAGTTGCGCCGACAATGTGAGGTAGCGGCCTCGTCGTCGGATCACATCTCCCGGCTGAGAAAGCCCTGATGCGTCCTCCGCCCCTTTGCTGTTTCCACCGGTCGCGAGCCTTCGCTGAGTCTCTCGCCGGCATTCCGATAGTGGCTAGCGGCGACCGGAGGCTCTATGATCTTCTCATGGTGCTGCAACACGACGCCCGCCTCGCAACCTATGCCGACATCGAGGCCCTGCCGCCCAACATGGTCGGCGAGATCCTGTTCGGCGTGCTGCATGCCCATCCCAGGCCCGCCCCGCGCCATGGTATCGCAGCCGGTGAGCTGTATGCGGAGCTCCGTGGGCTGTTCGGACGCGGCGCCGGGGGATCCGGCGGATGGCAGTTCATCATCGAACCCGAACTTCACCTCGGCCCGCACGTGGTGGTGCCCGATATTGCGGGGTGGCAGCGTGAACGCCTTACCCCGTTCCCCGAGACGGCCTATATCGAAACGCCGCCCGACTGGCTGTGCGAGGTGCTGTCGCCCAGCACGCAAGCCATCGACCGCACCGACAAGCTCGCCGTCTATGCCCACGCGGGCGTCGGGCACTGCTGGTATGTGGACCCCGTTGCACGCACGCTCGAAGTGCTGGCGCTCAGCAATGTAAAATGGCTGATCGCTGCCACCTTCAAGGATGCCGACGCGGTCGCCGCCCCGCCGTTCGAGGCGCACACGTTCAACCTTGCTGCGCTCTGGGTGCCGGCGGGAGGCTGACGGGCGGCGGCACCGGGACGCGCGTGCCCCACGGACTGCCCATTGCCGGCGCCGGCAGGGTCGGGGCCCGCGCCACGGCCATCACGAAGGGTACCTCGACGGCCGATGAGATCACGCTGCCTTGTGCCGCACGAAGTCCACGTGCACTGGGTCGAAGGGAAAAATGATGCGGCCTCGTTCGGCACGATCGAGGATGCCGGCGTCGAGCAGGGCGACCCGGGTGGCGTCGCAAAGCAAGTCGGCTGGAAACACGTCCCGCTCAAATGGACGCACTGGAGTTTCAGCCTTCTCCCCCGCGAAAGCGCTATGGGGTGGACACATCTTCGGGCGCCGATAGTCGGGTCAAACACCGGCTGTCATCCCGAGCGAGGCGAGGGATCTTGGCGCCGACGTTCGAGCCCTTACCGACGGCGGAAGGAAAGATCCCTCGCTGCGCTCGGGATGACAGCGGGGCGTGTACGGCAGCCGGGGCCAATTCGGAGATGTGTCCACTCCATAGCGCGAAAGCGGGGAGAAGGTGGCGCGAAG
>Ga0187894_10006239_pt1 | contig 11788 bp, 11 predicted proteins | sample GBC1701081metaG_FD_136650 | JGI IMG/M metagenome (GOLD analysis project Ga0187894, IMG submission 136650) | White microbial mat communities from a lava cave in the Kipuka Kanohina Cave System on the Island of Hawaii, USA - GBC170108-1 metaG ...
GCTCACGTCAACCTTCATCAAACGCGCGTGCGGATATTGGCTGCGCAGCGCGCGCGCGTGAAGCATCCCCTCGACATACAGATCGTCGGCGTAAATCCCTTTGCCCGTTACCTTCTCTATCGCGTCAGGCCGTGGCAGCGGGCGACTGACTGCATTGAGCGGCTGTTTGACCGGAGGCGTGGGCGGAACAACCTGTCCCGCGGCTTGCTGGACGGCGCGAATGATTGAATTGTGCCCGGTACAGCGGCAGATGTTCCATTTGTGACCGTCGTAGATTTCTTCGAGCGTCGGATGAGGATTCTTTTCGAGCAGCGCGATGGTGGCCATAATGAAGCCGGGCGTGCAGAACCCGCATTGCGTCGCGCCTTGCTCGATGTAGGCTTGCTGAACCGGGTGCAGACCGCCGTCAGTGTCTGCGACGGCTTCAATGGTGGTGATGTTCGCGCCGTCCGCGCGTTTCATCAGCACAATGCAGGAGCGCACGGCCTCGCCGTCTCTGATCACCATGCAACTGCCACAGTGGCCCGTGGCGCAGCCGTCCTTTGTGCCCGTCAGCCGCAGCTCGTCGCGCAGCGCGTCCATCAAATTGGCTTGCGGCGACGCGCTCACCTGGCGCTGTTCGCCGTTCACCGTCAGGATAAATGTCTGTTCCTCTCTCATCGCAGTTGACCTCGTCGAAAAAACTACCGGATAGGCTGGCGAATCCGCTTTCGACATCACGCGCGCCAGCCACATAATCAATCGCCGAAACGAAATCTACCATAACTTGTCAGCATTTCATTTATCGCGCGGCTAATCAGCCCCCTCCATGAGGCTAGGAGATTGCGGTATTATCAGCAATGCTCCGGAGACGGTGGGTGAGAGAGCATTTTGGTGACGTGTCACACTTTTGGCAACATCCAATGGAGGTATAGGCGTGCGTGACGGTGACATCCTAGTTGTGAAAGGGTCCGAGGTAGTCTCTCTTCTAAACGGGAGGGAGCGCGAGATCATCGACAAGGTGCGGATGGCTTATGAGGCTCACGCTCGGGGCGAGTGTTCGCTACCACACTCCACATTCTTACACTTTCCTGAAAGACCGCGGGATAGAATCATTGCCCTGCCTGCCTACTTGGGTGGCGCGAGTCAGGCCGTGGGAATTAAGTGGGTTGCCTCATTTCCTGACAATCTGACGGCGGGATTGGATAGAGCCTCGGCCATCGTGATTTTAAATTCGCCGCAGACGGGAAGGCCAAAGGTCGTCCTCGAGGGATCGGTGATCAGTGCGAAGCGAACAGCCGCGAGTGCGGCTCTGGCGGCGCAATGGCTGTTCCCTGATGGGCAAATCCCACGTCTTGGCGTGATTGGGTGTGGTCTGATTAATTTTGAAGTGGTTCACTTCCTGGTTCGACTCTGGCCAGCCATCAGGAGTGTTGTAGCTTATGATTTGGATGCGATGCGAGCCGAGCAATTTAAGCAGAAGTGTCGAGAGCTGCTTAATGGAATTGAGAGCGAAATAGTATCGGATGTGAAGACTGTTTTTAGCAAGGCTTCGCTCGTTTCATTGGCGACGACCGCTCTGCAGCCTTATATTTTTGACCTCTCGGAATGCGCTCCAGGCAGTGTCATCCTACACATCTCGCTACGAGACCTGGCGCCTCAGGCCATTCTTTCGTGCGATAACATCGTCGATGACATAGATCATCTGTGTCGCGCCCAAACGTCGGTTCATTTGGCCGAGCAACAAGTAGGCAACAGGGATTTCATCAGATGTACTTTGGCCGACATTCTGCAGGGAACGGTCCAGCCGAGGGGAGAAGCCCGCAAGGTGGCGGTATTTAGCCCGTTTGGATTAGGTATCCTTGATATTGCGGTCGCTCAATTCGTCTATGAGTTGGCGCTCAAGGAGGGCCGGGGAATGATCATTGATTCGTTTTTGCCTATTCCATGGACTCGATGAGGACTTGGGGATCGAGTGGCCGCTTAACGAGTACGCCCCTCCAAAGAGCACCGATGCTCTTTATCGAGTGATGCGGGGAACTCAGCAGGAAGTCATAATCATGATAAATGAAGGTATCTTGTCCACCATAGGTAATACCCCGTTAATCAGATTGACCCGAGCGCTTAAGGAGAGCCAGTTTCGCCTCTTTGCCAAGCTGGAGAGTTTCAACCCGGGCGGCAGCGCCAAAGACAGACCGGCATTGAATATTCTTGAAGAGGCGATGGAAGCAGGCGAAATTACGCCGGAGACCGTGGTCATCGAATCCAGTTCCGGAAACCTCGGCATTGGTTTGGCGCAGGCCTGCCGCTATTTGGGACTGCGATTTATCTGCGTCGTCGATCCACGGACGACCCAACAGCATCTTCGCATCCTCAAAGCTTACGGGGCTGAGATTGATATCGTCTCGGAGCCCGATCTGAAAGACGGGGAGTTTCTTCAAGCCAGAATTAATCGTGTCCAGACTCTCCTTCGAACGATTAAGGGCAGTTTCTGGTCTAATCAGTACGCCAACTTAGCCAATGCGGCAGCCCACTACAAAACGACCATGCGCGAGATTGCAGTGGCGCTGGATGGAGAGGTCGACTACCTATTCTGCGCGACCAGCACCTGCGGCACCATCCGAGGCTGCGCCGAGTATGTGCGGGATTACAACCTGAAAACAAAAATATTCGCTGTAGACGCCGTGGGCAGTATGATCTTTGGCTGCCAACCAGCCAAACGACTCATCCCGGGACATGGCGCAGCCAGACGTCCCGAACTTTATCAACCGGGCCTGGCTGACGAGTGTATCCACGTAACGGATTTGGATTGCGTCGTCGGATGCCATCACCTGGTGCGCAGCGAGGCCATTTTAGTGGGAGGATCGTCAGGAGGAGTGCTGATGGCGCTGAAACACCATCAGCGTCGAATCCCTCGCGGCGCGACGGTGGTCGTGATTTTTCATGATCGTGGAGAACGTTACCTGGATACGATTTACTCGGATAGCTGGGTCGAAGAACATTTCGGTGATGTGTCGTTTCTGTGGCGAGACCGGGCGTCTGATTTAATGGCCTCGTAACGTTTCACCTGACGGACGACATCGTCCGCGGGTTCGAAAAGGGAGGGGTCTCAAACCTCACTGCTGTGCCCATCTTTGTCGTTTGGCTGTACGGAACGCTGGTGCTCGCCGAACGGCGATCCGGGTACGTCATCATCCTCCTCTTTTCGCTCCTTGGGTTGGCCGTCCCCGTCCTCCACATGATGGGGAGAAGTCACCGAGACGCCGGTCTGCAGACGATAAAATTGGTGATCGTTAAAGGCCACGAGAGATCGCGCCTGTAATCAGGTCAACGCTCTTCAGCAAATCAATTTTTGCCGCAGTGTGGATAATCGTAGCGGCTTTGCTCTACTGCTCAGAGGCGTGAGGTTGACACGGTCAAATTTTCGGACGAACCTGCCCGCTGTGAGTCTTTATAACGATGTAGAAGGGCGAGTTGATCGCGCGCCCTTGCGCAGGAGGCGAAACCTCCCGCCGCGAACTTCTACCAAACCGGTAATCCTATGCGCGCTGTGTTGACTAATTTCGGCACGATGGGTGATCTACAGCCCTTCCTGGCGCTGGCGCGCGAAATGAAGAGAAGAGGGCATGAGCCGGCGCTGGCATTTCCCCCCACATTCAAGAAGCGGATTGAAGACTTCGGCATCGAGTTCTTTCCAATCGGGAAGGATATGCAGGCCGTGCAGCGCCACATCATCAGCACGATGCTGGAAGTCAAAAACACCGCCGATCGATTGCGCTCGATGTTCGGCCCATTGATCGCGGAATTACCGCGGGCCTTAGCTGACTTGCGAGAAGCATGCCGGACCGCCGATGTGCTTGTCGGCGGTCCGGCGCAACCGGCTGCGCGGATGGTTCACGAACTCACCGGGATCAATTTTGTTTCGGTGCAGATGGCCATGCTTTATGGCAGCGGCCCGCCATCTTTGAAAGAAGCTAGCGCGGCATTGATCAACCCGATTCGCCGGCAACTGGGCCTGCCAGCGCTCGCCAACCCGTTGACCATCGATGCCAATTCGCCGCAACTGGCGCTTTACGCCATGAGCCGGCGCGTCTCGCCGCCGCCCGCCGCCTGGCCGCCGCATTATCATATGACGGGTTACTTCTTCCTGGATGACGAGCAGTGGCAGCCGGACGAGCGCCTGCTGGAGTTCATCAATGGCGGCCCGCCGCCGGTGGTCATTACATTCGGCAGCACAACGCACCAGGATCCCGAATCGCTCACGGAAATCATTCTAGCCGCCGTCAAGCAAGCGCGCTGCCGCGCAATCATTCAGCAGGGTTGGAGCGGTCTTGCCCAAAGAAGATTGCCTGATGAGGTGGCGGCCGTCGGCTACGCGCCGCACCACTGGCTCTTTAAGCGCGCCGCCTGTGTGGTCCACCACGGCGGCGCCGGCACGGCGGCAGCGGCTTACCGGGCTGGGGCGCCAAGCATCTTCATTCCTCATGGCCCTTCCTTTAGGGCCGAGTTGGCGCGGGAACTCGGTTGTGTCGGTCCGACCGTCTCGTATTGGGAACTGAGCGGCGAGAAGCTGGGCGCCGCAATTTCCGCGACCATTTCAAATCCCGCCTACTATGAGGCTGCCCGTGACCTGGAGGAAAAAATCAACGCGGAGCGTGGGGTCGAACGGGCCTGCCAGCTTATCGAGGCTCTGGTTGCCGGCGACATGCGACAACAGAAATCCGCCGAGGCGGATGACGCCCGCGCGGACGACAGGCATCACCGAACGCTCAAGCGGAAGAGCTACCTGCAACAGCGTCGTGTTCGTAGGTAGAGAGCAAAGTACTTCACATAAGATCCCTTATCAGACACTTGCCGAGTCACGGATGATTGGGCTTATTTCTCAGGTATGCGTACAGCCTCTTTTGACCGGTCGGTTTTGAGCTGCCCCCTGGCGGTTCGATTGTTACGAAGATCGAATCGATCTGCGCCAGCGCGCGCGGGTCACTGAACTTGAGGGCCCAACGGTTCTGTTTCCGATCGTCCGCGTAGAAAACGCCGAGACTTCGTGATTGGCCGTCTGATTCCTGATACCCCCAGGCCTGGAATGCGTAACTCGCATTGAGGACGCGCTTATCTCTCAGATCGAACGCATAAAAAATCAGCGACTTGCCCTCAGTATAGAAGAGCCTGCCGAAAGTGGGATGCGTGTCGCCTCTGCTGTCGACATCGAAAACGTCAATGATGTGGAGATTGCGAGCGGTCATCAGGTCGCGGATGTCGCGGTCGGCCACCAGCAATTGCTTCTGGCGTTCAATCGCTTCAGACTGCTCTTTGAGCTTCTCCGCCCAATCCTTCAGCCGGGATTCTTGCGCGGCGATTAAGGAAGCGTCATTCGAGCGCCCCTCGCGCAGGTTGCGCAACTCGCCTGTCATCTGGTTGATTGTCGCCGTGGCTTCGCTCAGTTTGGCGGTGAGATATCCTTCCACGCCCTTGCCGGAAGCGATTTCCGCCTGGAGCGATTGATTCTGCGAGACAGCCGTGTGTAGTCGCTCTTCAGCATCCTTGACGCGCGCAAGGAGCGCGGCGTTCTCTTCGCGCGCGCGCGCAAGCTCAGCCTCCAGCATCACCGAAGCGCCGGCGGCGTTCGACTGCGCGACTCCGAGCGAGACCATTTGCAGGGTTGGCGCGGGGGCGTCGTTCTCAGGACGCGGTTTGACCCCAAATGAATTGGATGAATTGGCGGCTTTATTAAGCTCTGACAGACGGCGCCGAAGCAGAGCGTTCTGAGCGTTGAGCGTGGTAAGCTCGGCTTCGCCTGAGGCGCGTCGGCCCGCGCTCTCACGCAACTGGTAACCCAACGCCGCCACGGCAGCGATCAAAAAGAGCCCGACCAGCAACGAAGTGGGGGGCCATCCCCAGCCGCGTCTCGTGGGGCGCCCACTTTCCACCTCTTCAGAGAAACGAAATCCGCGCCGGCGAGCCTCGGCGAAAAAACGCTCCCTGACGCCATTCCCCAGGGCTGGCAGTACCGGCCCGAGGAATGAAATCGAGAATTTATGTTTCGGCTCCGGAAGAACGGCGGCCAAAGGCAATCGGTTATGTACTAACTCCCGGTACTCGCCGTATTCACGGCGGCAAGCCAGACACACATCGAGATGCGCTTGTAGCTCGGTCAATTCTTCCACTGACACTTCACCGAGCGCCGCCAGCGCGCTGAGCTCTTCATAGCGCTCATGCCTGCTTAACATTAGTCCCCTCTCCGTGAACGCCAGCCAGCCTCCCTTTTACGCTGGTTTCACCCTGCAAAAACTCCTTGAGCTTCTTCAATCCACGATAGTAGTGGTTGCGCACATTGGCGACCGATTCATCTACGGTCGCGGCAATCTCGCTCATGCTCTTGCCCTGAAAACAAGCCATTTCGATTATCGCGCGCTGCCGGTCATTCAATATCGCCAACCCCTGTTCGATAACACGCCGGCATTCCTGCCGATTCAAACGCTTCAGACCACCCTCCGAGTCGCCGTCGGCGAGCCGCTCAAGCTCAACAGGATCGGGCGAATCATAATAGCGCCGCACACTAAGGTACTCCAGCCGGTTGTAACTTCGGCGGTAGGCGCGGCTGAATAGCCAGTGTTTCAACCGCCCCCTGGACGGATCGAACAATTTCGCGTCTTTAAAGAAGTCAAAAAACACATCCTGCATAAGATCTTCAGCCTCCGCCCGGTCGCGCAAGATCCTCAGAGCGATGCTCAGGACGAGCCGGTAGTAACGATCGAAGAGGCTGGCAAAGGCGTCATGATCGCCTTGCTGGACCAGTTCCATCAGCTCTTCGTCAAGCATTCTACCGAGTTGTGAGCAGGGCGACTCCGGGTCACGGACGATGCCGTTGAACGCCGCCAACTCTTTTCCTGGAAGCATGGCTTTTCCCCCTCACTGCAATTGGCAAGTGGCGCTAGTCAACTTGCCGCTGATCTCGCAAGATCGCCAGAGCCATTCTGACGTTGGAAACAAACAGCTCGGCCGAGAGATGGTCACTGCTCATCGGCATTAAGACGCGGAACGGCTCGAGCTTGCTCCAGGCTCGCAAAATATTGATTGGCGCCTCGGGTATGACACTCACGTATATCTCCAACTGTCGAGTCAACTCCTCCAGAGGGGAGTGGACCAATCGCTCGAAAATCTCCTTGTGACATGAGGCCAGAGCGCTCTCCATCGCTTCTTCGCTGAAACGACGCGCCAGTCCTTCGTGATAATACCGTCCGCTGTTGTAATCCCGCGTTGAAGCCAGATAGGTCAACCCTGAGAACTCGCTGCGCAGCCCCAATAGTTCTCGTTTCTTGATCACCTCAATCGCCTCCTCGACTTCCAGGTTCCTGATTCGACTCATCCCTTTCGTGTCTCGCCCCGCGCCGTTTGTGGTGGTCGCCGATCTCTTCCAGTCAGCCTGAGTCCAGCTAGCCTGAATCCGGTCAGCCTGAACCTGGCGGAGCTGCGTCATCTCAATTCCGGCCAGTCTGGTTTCAAGCAGGTATTCCAGCCGCTCGGCAACCTCGGCCAGACGGAGCGCCGGTTCGGCGAAACGGCGCGAGTCGCCCGACCAGGGGGCGGCTCTCGCGCTGATGGCGTGAGCCACGCGGAACAGCCCATAGCTTCTCAATAGCTGGAATTCGAAGGCGAGATTCATGCCGGGTTCCGGGCGCGCGGCCTGGCGATGAAGACTCATCAATTGATCCACTTGCCGGCGCATCTCGCGCAGCCACAGTCGCAGAATCGCTCCCCGCTCACTACCGAACATCCGCCTCAGCATGTCCGTGGGTTGATTCGCGATAAAATCCCAGTCGGTTGTGGAGAGGATCCTGGTTACGATCGCTCTTTTCGACTCGATCGTGGCCAGCGGCCCGGATGGCGCCGGTTTGCAGGCGCTCTTCCCCCTATTCGCAACCAGAAATGAGCCCGGCAGCAAAAATGGCGAGCAAGCCAGCAAAATGGAAAGGATCTCGACAACCATCATAGATAGCCATCATAGATAGATAGATTGATTGATAGACCTCGGGTCGTTTCCGTCCCTGATGGACTTCGGGTCGCTTCCGTCCCGCAAGCTGCGGCTACACGGCGACGTGCGAGTTTCGCTTTTCGCTTTTCGCTTTTCACTTAGGGATGATGACGCCGGAAAAATGAACGCGGTCCGAATGTAGCGGGTATATACAGATTTAGCGCCGGTGTTATCACACCTAAAACCGAAGCGGTTTATAGGTGGAGGACTCTCGGCGCTTTTACAACGTGGCCGCCCTCGAAAAGGGTACTTGTGCCTCTTGAGGAATTCTTGGGGATTCCATCAAGCCGTCTGTTTCAATGTTACTATCCCGCAACTTATAGCATCATTAACCTAATCAGGCCCATAATGGCTTGACCTAATTACCAAATTTAGTAATAGCGCCGTCCCAGCCGAAAACAACCGGTGTCTGTAAATACAGTTAAAATCTCTGCTTTCTGTGGAGGAACGGGGCTGACGATCTCGACAAAATTACCAACCCTGGTAATCGTCGAATTGGCTCTCAACCTCTATCAATGTGTGCGCCTCGCGGAATCTCCAAGGATTCCTCAAGAAACGCCTGTATCGTCTCGCGACCATGGCAATGAAACTCAAAATAGACGACCTAGCAAGGAAACTCGGTATCGAAAACGCGGCGCAGTTGTCAGACCGTACAGGGCTTGGGCTGACTTCTTCCTACCAGTTGTGGGAAGGCAAGGCGAAAATGGTCTCACTACGGACCCTCAACACGCTTTGCAATAAACTCAAAGCGAATCCGGCGTTGTTGATTGATTACACACCCGACTCCGATGAGACGCCGGCTGTGAAGCCTGCCTCAAAACCCAAACAACGAGGATCTCGTTGATCAAAGTAATGATTGTTAAACCGGGGACCTTCCAAACGACTCCTCAAAATCCAAACAGCGGCGACCTTGTTGAGCGAGGCGTTTCCACACTGACCCGCAAGCTCAATCGAGTTGGCAGTTTGCAACATTGTCTGGTATCTTATTGGACCGGCTGGATGCTTAAGATTGACAATCAGTTGCGACAACTTATGTTTGACACATTCTCACAAACTGAATGATGAGAATCGCCGCGGGAATCAAAATTTGTGAAATCCCGGCGATTTTCATGTTCGAGAGAATACTAGTCCAAAACTGGACTAGCGTCAAGTGTACCGTGGACGTTCCATCGGGAGGAGACGCCTGATGGGACTCTCTCCACGTCGAAAGCCGGAACGGCTGGCTGAAAAGCTCCGCCAGATCCGCGAGACCATGCAGCTTTCCCAAAACCAGATGGTCGCGCGTCTTGGACTAACCGATATGATTTATCGGAATAACGTCTCCGGCTTTGAAACTGGAGAACGCTTGCCATCGCTGCTAATCCTGTTGGCGTATGCGCGAGTGGCGGGGATCTGCATGGACGTCCTCATTGATGACGGGCTGGACCTTCCCGATCGTTTGCCCGGTGTTCCACGACACAAAGGCGTGAAGGCGGCGCCGAGACCAAAGCCGAAAAGGGCGCCCAAAGGAGAGCGTTGAAGAGAAAAGATCAAAAAGAAGACGGCCTGCCGTTCCTGAATAGGAACAGTATCAAGACGTCTTTCCAATCAGGAGGCTCAGCATAATGGGACGCGCTTCACGCTTAAAACCCTCTCGCCTGGCCGAAAAGCTTTTGCGGATTCGCGAAGCTCTCGATTTTTCTCAAGTGCGCCTGATTGCTCATCTGAGGATGACAGATGTGATCTATCCCGGGTATGTGTCGGGTTATGAAAACGGGAGCCGCGAGCCGTCTCTGGTGATTTTGTTGGCGTATGCGCGAGCGGCGGGAGTCTGCATGGATGTCCTCGTTGATGACGAGCTGGACCTTCCCGATCGGTTGCCCGGCGTCCCACAGCACAAGGGCGTGAAAGCGCCGGCGACGCCAAAGCCAAAGCCAAAGCCGAAGAGCGCGTCCAAAGAAAAGCGCTGAAGAGGCTAACCTTCCACCCTGTCACTCGGCCTGCTTTTTTCCAAGCTTTAAGAAAATGCATCGCTGCCTGACACAAATTACCTCTACTTCCTGAATTACTCGGCATACAAAGCGTCTATCGGGCGAAACCCATTGTAGTGTCACATTTTTCGGTAACTTTGCTGTAACCTATTTATGGAAATGTGATCGTGAGTAGCTAACGGGAACTCTATAGGAACGATCTACCCCTCAACGAAGATAGGCGCCTTGCAGAGATCGCAGAGAACAGACGCAGAGGGCGCGGAGGTATATCGCTGCCCCATAATTATTCTCTGCGATCGTAGCGGAATCTCCGCGCCCTCTGTAGGAAAACCGCTTTTTCTTATCCCGGCGGATCACTTCTGGAACGTTTCATCCGTATTTCACCATCATCAACAAGCACAAAACAGGACTCTTTGTCAGGCGCCCGCTGCGCTGACAAAGATCGGGAGCCGTGCGCCTACGCGCCAGGCGCCCATCAGCATCCCACATCTCAATTTCAACAGCTCGTAACGTTGTAACAGGAGGTAATAACACAATGAAACGACATGGGAGTAGTGTATCTTCGCGCGCCTGCAGAGCCATTTGCGTTCTCCTCGCCCTCGCCTGTCTCTGCATTATCAGCTTCGCTCTCGCCCTCTCCACCGCGACGATTACGGGACGTGTGACTGATTCGAGCGCCGCCGCAATTGTCGGGGCCAAAGTCGAGGCGAATAACATTGATACTAACCTGGTCTTCTCTACTGTAACCAACGACGAAGGCATATTCGTTATTCCCAATCTCTCTCCCGGACGTTACCGGATATTCGTACGAAAAGATGGTTTCCGAACTATAGTCAAACCAGACGTTGTGCTACATGTGCAAGATATAGCCAGCCTGAGTCTCTCGATGGAGCCTGGGTCAGTTATTCAGAGCGTGACGATTGAGGGCGGCGCGCCACTCATTCAGAAGGAATCTGCGACCGTCGGCACGCTAGTGGATCGACAGTTCGCGGAGAACCTGCCGCTCAACGGGAGGAGTTTTCAATCGTTGATTGCGCTCACGCCGGGAGTTGTCCTTACCAAGGCGAGTTTTGGTGAACAAGGACAGTTTAGCGTTAATGGCCAGCGCGCCAACGCCAATTATTTTATAGTTGACGGTGTCAGCGCTAATGTTGGTGTTTCTGCTGGTTTCAGTCTCGTTCAATCAGCCGGGGGCGCACTGCCTGCGTTCGGCGCTTCCGGTGGTACTAACAGTCTTGTCTCTGTTGACGCGATGCAGGAATTCAAGATCCAGACGTCAACCTTTGCCCCTGAGTTCGGTCGTACGCCCGGGGCACAGGTCTCAATCGTCACGCGCTCCGGGACGAACAACTTTCAGGGTACTTTATTCGATTATTTCCGCAACGATGCGCTGGATGCCAACGACTGGTTCGCCAATAGCCGTAGACAACTGAAGCCGGCGCTGCGGCAGAATGATTTTGGCGGTGTGTTAGGCGGGCCGCTTTACCTGCCACGCTTTGGCGCGGGCGGCTCGTCTTTCTATAGCGGTAAGAACCGCACGTTCTTCTTCTTCTCTTATGAGGGGCTACGACTACGTTTGCCGCAAACCCAGTTGACACTCGTTCCTTCAGTGGCCTCGCGCCAGGCCGCCGTTCCGCAGATACAACCCTTCCTGAACGCGTACCCGGTTCCGAATGGCCCTGTTTTTGCGAACGGATTTGCGGAGTTCAATGCCTCCTACTCAGACCCATTGAAGTTGAACGCGACCAGTATTCGAATAGATCACACGTTCAATAACAAGCTGACGCTTTTCGGCAGGTATAAC
>Ga0187894_10006240_pt1 | contig 11788 bp, 9 predicted proteins | sample GBC1701081metaG_FD_136650 | JGI IMG/M metagenome (GOLD analysis project Ga0187894, IMG submission 136650) | White microbial mat communities from a lava cave in the Kipuka Kanohina Cave System on the Island of Hawaii, USA - GBC170108-1 metaG ...
AAGCCTTCAGCGCCGCGCAGCGCCTGAACGTAATCGGTCGCATCCGAACCGGGCTTGACGCTGTCGAGCGCGGCTTTCAACTGGCCGGTGTCGGTCGTGAATTTGCCTTGCGCTTCGTAGCCCTGGCCGAAGGTGACGACCGCCGTGGGCTCATTGCCCCGCGTTTCGTCAATGATGGCGCGCGCGCGCTGTTTCGCCTGCTCGAAGCGATTGCCATAGCGCAGGCTGAACGAATTGTCGAACAGGATCACATTCGCGCGCTGCCCATGATTGACGTCGCCCTGGCCGCTGCCGAAATAAGGCCGCACGAACGCGGAGACCAGCAGCAGGAACGCCAGGCAGCGAAGCGCGAACAGCAGCCAGTTCTGCATCCGGCGCTTGCGGATCGTGCGTTGCGGGACGCGCCGGACGAACATCAGAGAAGGGAATTCGATGCGCGGCGCGCGAGTGCGCCGCACCAGATGCACGATGACCGGCACGGCGACCGCGGCGAGACCGAGTAGAAATAATGGATTAAGAAAAGACATCCTCTTTGCCTATTGGAATCAAGCCGCTGCAAAACCAGTGAGTGGCCGCACGTCCTCCGGATGAAATCCTAGAACAATGTCCTCTTTGGGCACGCCAGCTTCTATTAGGGCGTCAGCGACAGGCCAGTTTGTGCCATCGTGTTGAATCCAGATTTTGTCATCGATGATGTCTAGATGAATCACGCAGCCATGTATACGGCGCTGCTCTTGCCAACCGACGTGCATGACTTCGTAGTGGTCGTTCTCGGCGTCAATAACCGCCTCGGTTTTAATATTCCCGTGGGCCGGCTTGTACCCAGCGTACTGATTGATTATCTGTCTTACAACTTCCCGATAACGCGTCAACTTATCCATTTCAATATCCTTTCGCTTTGAGCATCAAACACGATCAAAGGAATGCGCTCATCTTGCAGAATGAACTGGCCGAATTGCCGTGAAAGGAATCCTTCGTAAGCGCGCGCCGGCACAGCCAGGAAAAGAACACGGTCGGGCTCAGTGATTCCAAGAATTTTACGATAGATGACGAATTGCCCAACCGCCGCTTGAAAGTCTTCCACTGCAGAGCGGCTCAGAAAACTTTTGATTTCGACTGCGATCTTCTCAGCGCCTTTCTCTGCCGCAATTGTTCCGCTCTCAGCTCCAAGGTCGACATATAAGTCCTGATCACCGTATGTAAGTGGCAGTGGATCATGCGTGATCGCCCACCCTTCTGCGATCAATGCTTTTACCACTGCGGCATGATAAGTGTCTCTTGCTGGCATTATTGCCTTGCCCTCTTGGCCAAAAACGAAAACAGCGCGAAATCGAGCGGCTTATCCGTCGTCAACGACTCGTAATCGATCTTGTTCTGCGCCGAGGCTTCGCGCAACCGCTCGATGTGCTCACGAATCGTGTTGCGGTAGCCGTCGGCCAGGATGTCGGGCATGACGTGAATCTGTTCTTCGGTTTCGGCGTCTTCCAGCAGCACCGGCTCGGTGAATTCAAAATCGGTCTCGTTCTTGTCGAGCACGTGGAAGACGATCACGTCGTTGCCTTTGAACCGCAGGTGTTGCAGCGCGCGGACGATCTCCTCGGGTTCGTCGTAGAAATCCGAGATGACCACGATGATGCCGCGCCGGGTGATTCGCTCGGCCGCCAGGTGCAGCATCTCCGACAATTTGGTCTCGTTCCCGGCTTCCAATTGCTCCATTCGCCCGAAGATCGTCCGCATGTGCCCGGTGCGGCTGTGCGCGGGAACGTGCGTTCGGATCTCCTGGTCGAAGGCGATCAGTCCGACCGCGTCCTGCTGCTTGCTGGCCAGATAGGCGAGCGATGAGCCCAGAAACTGCGCGTATTGCAGTTTCGTGACGCCGGTCGTCGTGTATTTCATCGAGGCGCTGGCGTCGATCAGGATGTGGCATTGCGCGTTGGTGTCGGCCCGATACTTCTTGATGTAGTAACGGTCAGTGCGTCCCAACAGCTTCCAATCCAGATAACGCAGATCGTCGCCGGGCATGTACTGGCGATACTCGGCGAATTCGGTCGAGAAGCCCGTGAACGGCGAACGGTGCAACCCGGAAATAAATCCTTCGACCACAGTGCGCGCGAGCAGTTCGAGCGAAGAGATTCGCGCAAGCACTTCGGGCGCAAGAAATCTGGGGATGCTGGAATATGTCTGGGCCGTCTGCCCGTTCGCTGGCTCGGCCATTTCGGTTTTCTTCTCTCTGCGCCAATTCATTTTCATCTCCGGGGCTTTTACAAAGTCGCCAGGGGCGGCGCTAAAACCCAAGACCTAAAACCTAAAGCCTCTAAATTTTTCCTTCGGCCCCTCGACCAAGTGATGGCTCGAAGGAAAAATTTATAGGTGTTAGGTTGTCGGTCGTAGGTTTTAGTTCATCAGCAAAGGCCTCAATTCAATCCCGATTTTGGTTCGGGGACGGTTTCGATCAGTTTCTTGATTACCTGATCCGAATCGACCTTTTCGGACTCGGCCTGAAAATTGAGCAGGATGCGGTGGCGCAGCGCCGGTTGAGCCATCGCGCGAATGTCGTCGCAGGAAACGTTGAAACGTCCGTGCAGGATCGCGCGCGCCTTGCCGGCCAGCACCAGGAACTGCGACGCGCGGAGTGAACCGCCCCAGGTCACCCAGCGATTGATGAAATCGGGAGCCTTGGGGCCGGGCCTGCTCGTGCCGACCAGATTTACGGCGTAGCGCGTGACTAAATCATTCGCCGGGACTTTCCGCACCAGGCGTTGAAATTCGATGATCTCGTCGGCGGACATCAGACGCTGCAGGTTCAGGTCCTGCGGCGAGGTGGTCATCTTGACCACGGTGACTTCGTCTTCTTCGGGCAGGTATCCGATCCGGACGTTGAACATGAAGCGGTCGAGCTGGGCTTCGGGCAGCGGATAGGTGCCTTCCATCTCGATCGGGTTCTGCGTCGCCAGAACGAAGAACGGTTTGGGCAGTTGATAAGTCGTGCCCTGGACGGTGACGTTGCCTTCCTGCATCGCTTCGAGCAGCGCGGCTTGCGTTTTCGGCGGCGTGCGGTTGATTTCGTCGGCCAGGATGATGTTCGCGAAGACGGGGCCGCGAATGAATTGCATCGCGCGATGTCCCGTCGTGCGGTCTTCCTCGATGATCTCGGTGCCGGTGATGTCCGCGGGCATCAGATCGGGCGTGAATTGAATTCGTTTGAAAGAAAGGTCGAGCACTCCGGAAAGCGTCCGAACCAGCAGCGTCTTTGCCAGACCCGGAACGCCGGTGATGATCGTGTGTCCGCCGACAAAAATCGAGATTAGGGTCTGTTCGATCACTTCGTCCTGACCGACGATCACTTTGCGAATTTCACCTATGATCCGCTCGCGCGCGTCGGCCAATCTGTTCAACAGTTCCTCGTCCCGCATTATGCGTGTATCAACAGCCATTCAGTCTCCTCAAAAATGTACCGTAGACTGTCTAGTCTGCGGCGGATTTCGTAAAAGGTCGGTAACTGCTCAGCCCTGGTAGCGCAGGCGGCCTCGCCTGCTGGTTTCGGAAGAGGGCCGTCTCTGCAAGCCCAGCAGGCGAGGCCGCCTGCGCTACCAGGGCTGAGCAGTTACAAAGGTCGTTTGGTTTTTTATACTGCGCTCGATGAAACTCATCTCAATACTATCAGTGCGTCAGCGCGTACATGATGTAATTGACCCCGAATTTGTAAGCCTCGTTCGTTTCTTCAATCGGCCTGAAAGGATTATCCGAAAATTGCCAGTAATCGCTCACGTCGTAATTGTAATTGATGACCATCATCAGACGCCCGTCCTTGTCTTCCATGCCCCAGAATTCGGGCGTGTAGTAAGCGCCGTAGACCGGGTTGACATCCAGCGTCTTGATCGAAAAGAAGCAGTTGAAGACCGGATTCGAAACGTCCAGTTTTTTCAGCTCGTATTCCGGCAGCGCCTGTTTCAGTTGGCGTTGCAGGTTCTGAAACTGCGACTGCATTCGGAAATCGTCAATCAACAGGAAGCCGCCGCGCAGGATGTACTCGCGCAGCCCGGCCAGCTCTTTTTCGTCAAGGTTCATGCATCCGATCTCGCAGAGGTAGGCGAACGGATATTTGAAAAGCTGCGGATCGTCGAAGGTGAAGATCGGTTCGTCAACGTCGAGCGTTGCGTCAATCTTTGACAACTCGGCCATGATCTTCATCAGGTGGCGGCCGGCGGCCGGATAATCGTGCGACCAGGGGAACCCGCCGTCGCCGATGACGGGGTCGAATTGGCCGTTGCACCACGATGTGTCGGCGTAACGGATGCGCACGAATGTGAAGCGCCCTGAGAGGTCCTGATCGTTTTTCGGGACCTCGGAGATTCGCGGCCCGGTGTAACGCGACCTCCTGGACGGCCGCTGAGCCAGCGCGAGGCCGCAAAGCAACGTGAGCGCGATGACTGAGATGATTATTCTTTTTCTGTTCATACTGCCTCTTTGCCCGGGACGCGCTTTCCCTGGGAGCGCACGCGGCTCGCGTGCTTGCTTACTGAGAAGACTCATTGCGATAAAAGTAGTAGTTCAGTAAGCAAGCACGCGAGCCGCGTGCGCTCCCAGGGGATTGCGCTCCCAGGTTATTGCCCGGTCAACTTCAATAACAGTTCCTGCGCTTTATCAAAGCTGGGGGCCGCTTCGAGTGAACGCAGAACGGCGCGTCTGGCCTCTTTGCTCTTTCCCGCCGCGTGAAAGGCCCGCGCCAGATTGTACTGCGCTTCGGCGATGTTCGGCGGGGCCGCCGCCAAGGCGATCTGGAATTCACGGATCGCCGGCTCGGCCTGGGCGCCATCGACGAGCAGATTGCCGGCCATCGTGTGCGCCGCGTGCTCGAACGGGTTGACGTAAAAGCTCATCTTCATCAGCTCCAGCGCGCGCGCTTTGTCGCCGGATTCGCTCTTCAACTGCGCCAGGCGCTTCAACGCGTCGTAATCGTTCTCGTCTACCTTGATCAACGATTCCAGCGTTTCGGCCAGCGCCGTCTTGTCGCCGCGCTTTTCGTAAATCCGCGCGAGCAGGTCGTACGCGTTACCGTCGCCGCTCTGGAAGGGGAAGAGTTCAATCGAACGTTTCAGATGCGCGATGGCTTTGTCGGGATTGTTGTCGGCGACATATAAAGCGCCCGCCCGCAAATTGAGGGCGAAATCGTCCGGTGACGACGCGGCCTTGTCCAGTATCACTTCCTTCGGCGTTTGCGCGTAGCCCTGGTTTTTCCAGCCGGGCTCAAGCGCCTTGATGTATTTGTCAATTTTGCCGCGCACGTAGCTGTTGAACTCGCGGTCGAAGTCAGCCTCCGAAAGTTTCAGCGCCTGCCCGAGGATTTCCGGCGTCTTCTTCTTCTCTTTGTAGCCGCGCAGCATTTCCAGAATCGCGTTGAATCCGAATCGCTCATCGATGAAGTGACAGATCTGCGAAGCCTGGAAATAGGCCAGGGAGATGTCCTCGGCCCGTTTCGGGCGAATGAAGCCGTTGTCCAGGTTAGCGATTGGGAACCATCTGTTTTCGGCGAAAGCCTTGATGTGCTCGACGCTCCAATCGTCGCCCCAGCCCGGACGCGCGGTGTGCTCTTCAAAGACGCTCAAGCCTTCGGAAAACCAGCGCGGAATCAGGTGGTCGGTGGTTTGCAGCGTGATGACGTGCGCGTACTCGTGCCAGAGCGTGCTGCCCCAATTGAACTGCCCGCTGGGACGGGCGGAAGGCGAATCTTGCGCGATGACCTGGCCGAAACAGACTCCCAGGGCGCCGAGCCCCGGCAATCCCAGCGCGCGAACGGCGAAGTCCTCGTGATTCGGGAAGATCTCGACGGAGATAGGCGCGCGCGGCGTGAATTTGTATTTCGCGGAGAGCTTGCTTTTCGCCTCGTCCAGCAGCTCCGCGGCGTAGGCGGCCAGAACGTCGTTCTCTTTCGGGTCGGCCTTGATGATGAAATCGCCATGCTTCGTCTCGCGGAATTCTTTCATCGCGTCGAGCTGGTCGAGCGTGTTCTTGGCCCAGATGTTGAACGGATCGCCCTCGAAGGATTTCTCCACCGCCGCGCGGCCCTCTTCAATCTTGCCCAGCCGCAGCAGTCCCATTCCCAGAGCCAGGCGCGACGACCATTGCTTGGGCGAAAGCTTCACGGCCTCGTTCAGGAACGCGACCGATTCGCTGTAACGGCGCGTCTGCGTGGCGAAATGGGCCACCGTTTCGTAAAGCGATCCGTATCGCGGATTGATGCTGAGCGTCGCTTTGACCTCGCTGTTGTACTCGCTCTGTTTGTCCTGCAGCCAGAACATCGCGGCGCGAAGCGTGTGGGCTTCGAGCGAATTGGGATTGATCTTCAAAGCCTCGTCAATCAACTTGGCCGCCGATTGGTGGCGTTCGGCTTCGAGATCCATCATTGCGGCGAAGGTTTTGGCCTCGACGTAATTGGGATTGACCTTCAGCGCATGGGCGATCGCGGCGTTCATCGCGTCGCCGCCTTCTATGCGTTTGTTCGCGGCGACGGCCAGATGCGCGCGAGCGCTGTTCTGATTGATTTTCAGAGCGTCGTTCAGGAACTCGGCGGCGTCGGCGTAGTTGTATTTCGTCGTGTAAAGCTCTCCGCCGCCCAGTTGCGCTTCGATGTACTCTTCGTCCGCCGCAATCGCTTCGAGGTAAATGTCGTTGGCGTCTTTGTATCTTTCCAGATGCGTCAGCGCGCGGGCCACGAGCGTCAGTCCCTCAGCCGTATCAACATCTTCCTCTTCGTAATACTTCACGAACGACTGAAAGATTTCCTGCGCCGGTTCTTCTTTGCCGGTCAGTTTTAGAATCTCGCCGCGGCGCAGGTCGGCGCGCAGCTTGATCAGCTCTTGATCGGACTTTTCATCAGTTTGTTCGTCGGGCTTTGGAGCGGGCTTCTGACCGGCCTTTTGAGCGGCCTGGGAGGCTTTCTCGAATTCGCCGATCGCTTCGGCGTATCGGCCGGTGATCGCGTAGACCTCGCCGAGCATGAGTCTGGATTGCGCTTCGTTTTCGCGCGCGGAGAGAAATTTCTTCGCGTTCGTTTCGACTTCGGCGTATTGCCCGGTCTCCAGATAGGCTTGCAGCAAGCCTTTTTGAGCCTTGCCGTCTTTCGGGTTGGCTTGAAGCTGTTTGGTGAACGAGAGAATGGCCGCTTGATACTTGCCGCGCTTGAGTTCGTCTTCCGGCGATTCGTTCTGGGCGTCTTGCGCCGAAGCGCACGAGATCAACCAGAAGACAAACATCAGGGAGATCGCAAAGAGCGAAGAAGATCGAAAGGCGAAAGCCGGTTTTGATTTAATCTGCGACATAAATTTTTTGCCAATACTACAGCCCTGGTTACGACGAAACGGGTTCTACTCTCTTTCGCCGTTTTCATCACCCGCCCGCATCACTTCAGCCTGAACATAGAAGTTCTCCAGACCCCGCAGCGCTACCTCTGCGCCGGTTTTGCCCATTACTTGCTCAAGCAACCGCGCTACCTTCTTGCGATCAACCAATCCCGGCTCCTTGAGCATCCAGAGCAGGTCAAGCTGATCTTTTCCGCGTCCCGCCAGATATTTCAGAATCACCATCCATTCCGGGGTGATGACTCGCCACCCGTCAGGCGTTTTTTGAGCGTCGCGCAGCGCGGCCTGGTAAAAATCGCGGAAGAAATCGTCGCGCACAATGACATCGACTTTGATCCTGCGCTCTCCGACTTCCACCAAATAGCTGGCGCCGCCGAAAGAGACTTTCTGTTCGTGCGGCAGGTCAGGTTCTTTTGACGCGAGCAGGTCCACGTCGGTGGTCGCGCGCAGGTAGCCGTAAATATGCATGGCTATTCCGCCGGCGAGCGCGCATTCAATGTCTTCCTTGCCGGCTTGCTCGAAGATGATCTCAGCCGCCTTCAACCCTTCTTCGGTCGAAATGTCGCGCCTTGCTCTCGCGGCGTTGTATCTTCTTACTAACTCTTCCTCGCTCATGTTGTCTCTGGCGTCTACTTCTGTTTCGCCCTGATGCCCTGACTGATCTTGGCGAACTCGATCAGAAGCTTCTCCAGCGCATTCTCATACTCTTCCTCGTTCATCTGCGCTTTGCGAGCCTTGAGTTGTTCGATCTCTCCCTCAAGACGTAAACGCTCGGTGAACAGTTTCGCCAGCTCGGCGTCGCCGCCGGCCCGCTGTTGCGGCAGGGAATCGAAGTAGGTTGTCTTGGCCAACGTCCCGTCGCCCTCTTCGGCCTTCGCGTGACCCACTCCGTCGCCGTTGTCGTCTAGCAAGGCATGTTCGGTGACCAGGCGGCCTTTCTGTTCGTAAAAGCCATTGGTCAGTTTGGTCGCGTAGGTGAACGCTTCGAGCGCGGAGACGCGGCTGTTCTTATCGGTGTCGGCCTCCGCATTGCCGAGCGCGGTGATGAAATATTCGGCGAAGCGCGTGGCGTTTTGCTCCTGTCCGCTGCGCGTCGCCGTGATGACGACGCGGCCATTGCCGGAGAGCGGTTTGATGAATTCGCCGCTGGCGCTGGCCATGTTCACAATCACGATCTTGCGCGAGGGCAGATTGTTGATCAATTGCGCGTAATCGGCGGCGGTCAAATCCGGCCCGATCAGATTGAATTTGGCGGTTTTTCCGTCGAAGCTGCCGTGGCCTATAAAGAAGATGAAGACCTCGTTGTCGGGTTTGACCGAATTGCGAAGCTTGACGAACGTGTCGCGCACCGTGTCGGCGGAGCACCGTTGCTCTTTCTCGGCCGGTTTCTCGTTGAGGATCATCAGGTGGTCTTCGGCGAAGCCCAGCCGTTCGATCATCACGGCGCGCAGATCGACGCCCCACTTGGTGAATTGAGTTGAATAGGCCTCTTCGCCGCTGATGCCGCTGATGATAATGGCGAACTTGTTCAGGTCAGGCGGCAGGCTCGGGGTTGAAGGCGTCTCGGCCTTTTGAGGTTCCTGTTTGGCGGCGACCGGTTTGTTGGGCGCGACGGGGACGTCCTGCGCGCAGGCGGCGCCGGCGGTCAGGATCAGCAAAATGGTTGTTGTGATGAGATGGCGAATCACGATGGAAAAACTACCTCGAGTGTCTGTTGGTCTTCACGCTTTTGATTTGCGCGCTTGCGCCCATTTGCGAAAGCTGGTTGTCGCGGCGATGTCGCCTTTCGATCTATTTTGCTCGATGAGATATCCTATGTCCTCCGCGCGCAAGATGGGGAACGCAAGGCTCGATTCACGCGCGACGTATGCGTTACCGCTCAATCCAAATATCTCGAATTGCTTTCCATTGAAACGCCAAAACTCCGGCACTCCAAAACGGGCGTAGGTTTTCATCTTGCTTCGTTGCGGGTGGGTCACGTCAATTTCGATTACCAGATCCGGCGGCGGATCTGAAGGCAGATCAATCCTCTCTTTTCCGGCCACTCGATCAATGTTGAGGATGTAAAAGCAGGCGTCAGGCTCGGCCCCTTTTCGGAAGCTTTTACGCTTGAAAGTGGTTGATCCGGCGGCCAGCACCTCCAGACCAGTCTCTTCGGCCAGTGTTCGCACCAGTATCGAGGCCAACTCTTTGTCGCGCTCATGGATAAACAGGGGGGCCATAAGCTCCAACGTCCCTTCATCGTAATAGATTCGTGGCGCGTAACCGCCGCCCAAATCATCCAAATCATGAAGGAGTTGTTCGTACTCGTCCCAATTGACATCGTGCAGCAGGCGGCGTTCGCCCGGTTCAAGCGAATTCAGGATTGCGAGTATTTCAGGGACGCGGGATGGCGCAGTCTGAACGCCCATAATAACCTCTTGTAGCTTTATGCCAGTCCTTTACGTTTGCGCAAAAACCATTCGGCGCCGGCGAGTCCAATCAGCAGCATGAAATTGATCGGCATGTCCCACAGGTCTTTGCTCACGCGTTCGGAGTTTTTGCCTTCGAGCAGCGTGATTTCGTCCAGCAGGTCGTTGGCGGCGCCGAGCGGGAAATACTTTCCGCCGGTTTCGGCCGCGGCGCGTTTGAGTAACTCGACGTTTTGCGCGGCGTCGTGAAATTCGCGCGTGCGTTCGGTGATGAAGAAGGTCGATTGCGCTGCGCCGAGCGTCGCTCCGCCACGCCGCGCGGTCATCTCGATTTTATACAGCCCATTCTCGTCGGGCGTGAATTCGTTCCGGTAATCGGTGGCGGCGCTGTTCTGTTGCTCGCCGAAATTGACTTTGAGCGGGATCTCAGCGGTTGCGCCGGAGGGCTTCGTGATGCGCGCGACGACCTGGGCGTCGGTGACGGCGTTGAATTTCTTGTCGTTCACCTCGCTGCGCAAGACCACCGCGTCACCCTTCGTGTAAACGTCGCGTTCCGCCGCGACCTCGTATTGATTGGGCGAGGCGCTGACCAGATATCGCAGCAGTTGCCGCCAGAATGTTTCATGCGCGTTGTTCTGCGAAGGCATCTCCATCCGCCAGCGCCAGGTGTCGTTCGCGGTCAGGGCCATCGTGCGCCCGCGTCCGTAACGCTCTTCGGCCAGCAGCGGCGCTGTGCGGTTGCGGTCGTTGATGTTGCTGGCTTCCAGAATGACCGTCGCGCCGGGTTTGGCGTTGGTCAACAGTTCGGGAATAGAGATCGGCGGCAGTTCCTCCCAGGCCTTCGCGCTCAAGGCCCGGTCTTCGTTGAGCCGGGTTACGGCGTGCGTGCGCCCGCGGGAGGTAAGCGAGGCTTTGAAATTCGATACGACCTGGGTTTCGTATTCCTCGACCTGATCGTTGAGAGTGAGCGGCGACAGGTCGGCGATCGGCGTGTTGACGTATTTCCCGGCGTCGAACGAACGCGCGCCGCCCAGCATCAACACGCCTCCGCCGCGTCTCGCCGCGAACAGTTCGATGTTTTTCAGTTGTTCGTAAGAGAAGAAATTGGCCTCGACGCTGCCGATGACCACACCTTGATAGCCGAACAACTCTTCGTCGGTGGTGGGAAAACCGCCTGGCAGTTCGCTGCCCGATTCGACGCCCTGCCGGTAGAATTTGCCGTCGGCGGAGCGCAGCGCGGAGACCAGGATCAGGTTCTTTTCGTTTTTGGCCATGGCCTTGCGCATGAAACCGTATTCCCAGCGCGGCTCGCCCTCGATGTACAAAACCTTCGGATGGTCGTTGGTGACTTCGATCAATGTGTCTTGCGCGTTGTTTTCGACGGTCATTTCGCCGTCGAGCGGTTTGACCTCGAACGTGTAGCGATGCGCGCCGGGCGATGACGGCGTGAATTCAACGGTCAAGGTCTCGGCCTCGCCGCCTTTCACATCCAGCATCTGAGTCTTCAGCGCGCGTCCATCCTCGCTGACCGCCACGGCGACTTTGGTAGCGCCATAGCCGTTGAGCCGAACCAGTGCGTCGGCGATGACCGCCGAGCCTGTGAGCACGCGGCGAGGCGTCGACACGCGCGACATCTCGGCGTCTTTGAAACGCGCGGGATTGCCGACGCCGACTGTAAAGACCGGGACATTTTTCGCGCGCAACTCTCTAAGCTCCGCGCCCAGATCACGTGATGTGTTCGCTCCGCCGTCGCTGACCAGCACGACAGCCGAGAGCGCCGCCGCGCTCTGGTCTTTAACCGTTTCGCGCAAAGCGTTGACGACGTCGGTCGCCACGCCCTCAGCTTTCAATTCATTCGCGTCCTTGATCTTCGACGCGCCGGTTGAAAAGCCGTAGAGGCCGACTTTGAACTTTTCGTCCAGGCCGCGGGCGAATTGACTGTTGGTTGAGAGAATCTCTTTCGCGGCGTCAATGCGGCTACGCCCGTTTTCGTCGTTGAGCTGCATGCTGCGCGAATCG